>Ga0207873_1002283_pt1 | contig 16100 bp, 12 predicted proteins | sample BGWIniCompost_FD_187373 | JGI IMG/M metagenome (GOLD analysis project Ga0207873, IMG submission 187373) | Cellulose adapted compost microbial communities from Newby Island Compost Facility, Milpitas, CA, USA - BGW Initial Compost (SPAdes)... ...
CGAGACATACGCAGGTGCGAGGTTGCCGCCTCGCTCCTCTCCTCCTGCGCCGCCGAGGGCCTTGCCCTCCCCCGGTGCCGAGGCGCGGGGCGAACGCGCTGGGCGGGGCGATGGAAGTACGTTCTCAACCCGGGAATGGCACCTGCATCCGCGTCACCGTCCCCCTGGCCGGGGCGGAGTGAAGGACTCAGAATCGATCTCCGTCGGCAAGTGTCCAGCGGGTGGCGTCCTGGGGGAAGCGGCTCCAGGCAAATACCTGCTGGGGGTGAAAACGAATACGCCGCCAGAAGAGTAAACCTCTGGCGGCGCTGCATATCCATACTTTTCCAGGGCAAGGCGGATCAGGCGCTGCACCAGCGCGTTATGCGGAGAGAGCAGCGGCCGGGCGCTGCCGTGCAGAATAATCACATCGCTGGCGCTTTCCAGGTGGATGCATGCCGCCGGATTGGCCAGCAGGTTGCGGTGCCGGCGTGTGGTGGCGGCGCCGCTGAAGTACAGGGCGCCGTCCAGCCAGTTTCCATCCACCGGCGCGGCGTGCTGCCGGCCCTGCGGGTCGACCGTGCACACCCAGTATGCCATGGCCCGGGTCAGACTCTCCTCCACATGCGACCAGGGCAAGCAGATCACGCTTGTCTGCCGGTATGCCGTAACCGGGCATCCACGGCCGGCTGAGTGCCGGCCATGGTCTAATGAAAGTGATCGGATACCCGGGGATGATGCGGCCCGAGTTTGTGTGCTTCCACCTCCGCCAGACGCAGCGCAGCGTAAGTGACGGCTTTGCACATCAGCCGATGGTATTCATCGTGGGGGAGACTGTGTGCTTCGCGAAGTGACGTGCCCATCTCGTGCAGATACTCCTCAATGAAGAGATGCTCGAGTGAGGTCGCTGAATGCGGGTCATGGTGCGAACCGGCGCTGATAGGTCCCATCGTTCGTCTCCTTTCCTCCCATTGGTTGGTTTGTTAAAAAAGCGTAACTGCCTGGCATTACGCCAGGCAGTTGAATACAAAAATCGTTTGTCTCGGGTATAACCCGGGCATGCTGCCCGGCAAGATGCTTGCCTGTTTTATTATAGACAAAATTTGGGGGAATTACAACAAATATTATGTCGCGTAAAAATTAAAATTTATTCATCCGGTCCGCCGGAAAACCTGCCCTTGAAAAGCCAGCCATGCCCGGGCTCCCTGAAAACCCGCAGCCGGGCCCGCTGTTTACCGGTGACGATGATGCACGCTCCAGGCGTGCGTACCGCTGCCCGGTTGCCTGAGGGTAGGGTTTTTACTGCGTGCAGTCAATAGGGGATTGGCCTGTTCGCTCACACCTGTCAAGGGCCCACGGCCCTCGTACCGGACTCCAGAAACACAAACCCTGCCCGCAGTCCCGGTGACCATCTGAACTGGGGTCGTTTGAAAGTCAGGCTCACTGCCGGATGGGTACCGCTTCAAACGTTCAACGTCTCCCAACCGTTCTCGACCTCACGGCGCCGGAGGCTGGATCAATTTCCGCAGACGTGCCCGCGCCTCGATTTCCGCCAGCCGCAGGGCCGCATAGGTGACGGCCTGGCGCATCAGCTGCGAGTACTCCTCGGGCGGCAGGCGGCGAGCTTCCTGAAGCGTGGTTCCCTTGCTCTGCAGGAACTCGTCGATCAGCTGCCTCTCCAGCGGCACATCGGGGCGCAGCGCACTGCGGGTCTCAGCAGTGTGTTGCATCATCATCGTCCTCCTTTCGTGCCTGCCCAGCGGAGAGAAGCAAAACTGCCCGGCATCTCGCCAGGCAGTTTTTGGGTTGCTTCTGTTAGCTGCGGGCATACTGCCCGGCAGGTGTGGTGGGTTACCTGTATTAATTATAGCAAATTAATGAGACCAATTCAATAGTTATTATACGCTTACTGCGTGATTAAACTTTACACCCCAGCGCAGCAAGCCGCCGCAAAACCGCGAGCGGTTCTCACCCGGATGAGAACCGCTCGTCTGGTCGTTAATTCTCAACGCCGCGCAGTTCCTTCAACAGGCGTCCCCAGCGCAGCGCCTGCCCCGAGAGCAGCGTGTCGGCGCGGAAGAAGCGCGCCGCCAGCAGCATGAACCCGTAGGCCGTGGCGGAGAGCAGGCCCAGCCCGACCAGCACCTGCCACAGCGGCACATCCGGCGCGGCCGCCAGGCGGGTCAGCATGGCGGTGGGCGCCGTGAGCGGGAACATGCTGAAGATCGTCGCCAGCGTACCGTGCGGGTCTTCGATGAGCGGGTAGGTGAACCACAGGGGCAGCATCAGCGGCAGCAGGATCAGGAAGGTGAACTGCCCGCCCTCGCGCGCCGAAGGAGCCAGGGCGCCGACCGCACCCATCATGGAGGCGTAGGTCAGATACCCCAGCAGAAAATAGAGCACGGCCCACAGCGTAAAACCGGCTGGCAGCTGCACATCATTCAGTGCGGCGATAAACGCGCCCCCCTGGCTGAGCAGCAGCAGACCACCGCCGCCCCACACCGCCATCTGGAACAGCGCCACCGCGCACAGGCCGAGAATCTTACCCATCAGCAGCTCGCGCGGCCGCAGGCTGAGCAGCAGCACTTCGACGGTGCGGTTTTCCTTTTCCCGGCTGACGCTCTGCAGCATGAACCCGCTGCTCATGATGATCAGGAAAAAGAACACGAACAGCACGGCATAGGGCACGTAGAAGGCCAGCATAAAGTTATCCGGCCGGCTGTTCTCCTCAGCGGGCGCCAGGCGCTGTGAAGACACCCCGGCGACCGGTTCGACCAGCGCCTCGGCCAGCTCCACGTCGCCTGTCAGGTTGTAGTGGATCAGCCAGGTGATCAGATCCGGGCGCGTGCGCCCGAACGGACGGAACTCCGGCTCCACCAGCGTGAGGTCTCCGCTGTCCACGTAGTCTTCAGCGATCAGGAAGTAGGCCCGGATCTCTCCCGCCTGCAGCGCAGCCTGTGCCTGCTCTTCGCCGGGGAATTCGACCAGCAGCCCCTCGGGGAAACCGTCCGGCTGGCGTGCGATCCACCCCGCCGGGTCCACATAACCTACCGTCTGCAGTTCGCTGCTGTTCCCCACGGAGCCCAGTCCGCCCGGGCCCTCGATCTCATCGGCAATGGTGCGCGTGACCATGACCTGAATCCCGATGTTCAGCAGCAGGATCGCCGTCGGGAAGATGAAGGTCATGATCCAGTAAGACGGCCTCCCCATCGTCACAAAGATTTCGTTTTTTAACACCAGCCAGACGTTTCTCATCGCTATATCCTCGTTGATCCTGGCGCTAACGCTCAACCTGTACCGCCGGCCGGCTGCCGCGGTTTCTTATCACATCCGCCAGCTCGCGGAAGGCGAGGCGGAAATCGATCCGCTGCCCGTACATCAGCATGCCCATGCGGAAGATCTGCCCCGAGAGCCACACGCTGACCAGCGCCGAACCGGTCAGGAGGACCCAGCTGATCACCAGCTGCCAGAGCGGCAGCCCGCCCATCCCCCAGCGCATCAGCACGGTGAGGAATGCCGTGGTTGGGAACAGGGTGAAGATCACCAGCAGGGGATGGTCGGGGTTGGTGAACACCAGTACCGAGAAGAACAGCGGCACCATGAAGAGCAGGTTGAACAGCCCGCCCACCTGCTGGCCCGACTGCAGGTCGCCGAAGGCCGCGCCGGTGGCCATCATCAGCCCGGCGATCAGGCCGTAAGCCGGCAGGAAGAACAGAGCGGCCACGCCCAGGTAGCCCCAGGGCACCTGCAGACTGCGCAGCGGTTCGAAGAAGCGCTGCGCCACCAGCAGACCGATCGCCAGGGTGACCAGCCAGATGGCGAGCTGGGTGATAGTGACGGCCATTAATCCCAGCGCCTTGCCGGCCAGCAGCTGGCGGTGGTTGATGGTGGTCATCAGAATCTCCACCGTGCGGTTCTCTTTCTCATCAGCCACCGCCTGCAGCAGGTAGCCTGCCGAGCCGATGACGGTGAAGATAAAGAGGAAGCTGGCCCCGAACGGCAGGATGAAGGAAAAGATGTTGGCCGTGTCCAGCTCCCGGCGGCCGTCGGCAGAGCGCACCATCAGGTGCGGGCCCTGCAGCATGCGCCGCTGGATATCCGGCTCCAGGCCAGCCGCCAGGGATACGGACAGCAGCTCCTCAAAATCATCCTGGATGTCTTCATCGGGTGCTTCGTCCCAGTAATACAGCTCCACGCTGCGCGACCTGGGGTAATCCTGCGGCAGGAGGTAAAAGGCCTGGATCTCTCCCGCTTCCAGAGCGTCCTGCGCAGAACGGGCGTCGTCGAAGGGGATAAATACGGTATTGGTTTCAACGTCCTGCGCACCGGCGGCCAGGATCCCGGCCGGATCCACGTAGCCAACCGGGCGGGTGTCGGTGGTGGTGAGGGCCACCAGGATGGTCACCGCCAGGATCACCACGATAAAGAGCGGCATGGCCAGGGTGGAGAGGATAAAACTGCGTTTGGCCACGCGCAGCAGATACTCGTGCCGTGCGATCAGGAAGGTGTTATGCATTGGCGACCTCGGCACTCAGACGCCCTTCCTGAACGACGGTGACGAAGATGTCGTCCAGCGAGGGCTGTGTCAGCTCGAAGCGTTCCACCTGGAAGCTGTCCAGGCCAGCCACCTGGCGCAGGATTTCCTGCGGGTCGCTGTTCTCGTCCAGCGTGAGCTGCCAGGCGCCGTTCTGGTGGCGCATGTCGAGCACGCCCGGCAGCGGGGGGATCTCTCCCTGACCCTGCAGGGTCAGGGCATTGCCGGCGAAGCGGCGTTTGATCTCGCTCACCTCGCCGTACAGCACCGAGCGGCCCTGGTTGATGAGCACAATGCGGTTGCACAGCGCTTCCACCTGGTTCATCTGGTGGGTGGACATCAGGATGGTCTTCCCGGCCCGGCGCTGTTCTTCGAGGATATCTTTGACCAGGCGAGTGTTGACCGGATCGAGACCCGAGAAGGGCTCGTCTACCACGATCAGGTCGGGGTCGTGCACCAGGGTGGCGATGAGCTGGGCCTTCTGCTGCATGCCCTTGCTCAGCTCTTTGATCTCCTTACTGCGGTGCTCCCACAGGTCCAGGCGCTTGAGCCAGTCTTCCAGATCGCGGTGAGCCTGGGCGCTGCTCATCCCCTTCAAAGAGGCCAGGAACACCAGGGTGGGTTCCAGCTTCTGGTCTTTGTACAGCCCGCGCTCCTCGGGCATATATCCGATGCGTTTCTTTTTCTCTTCATCCAGGCGGCCGCCCAGGATTTCGATCTCCCCCGAATCGGGTTCGAAGATATCGAGCATCATGCGGATCGTGGTTGTTTTGCCGGCGCCGTTCGGCCCCAGCAGGCCAAAGATCTCGCCGGGGAACACTTCAAAAGAAACATCGCTGACCGCCTGGACAGATCCAAAGCGTTTGCTGACCGAAGAGACGCTAACCGTTTTCATTATTCCTCGCTTTGATCGTTTTGATGAAGTTTTGCCGCCCGTACCGGAGAGCCGGCAGTGATCCGGCGTGCCGGTCATCCCTGTTGTTGTAATACCCCTGCACTCAGGGTGGGCGAATGTTATTTCTGCAGCGCGCAAAGACCCGTGGACAGATTTTGGTCCTTCACGTCCGCTGGTATCAGCTCTGGAAGGCGAATGAAGACGGGGCGGTTCCGCGCGGCAGCGGGTCGATCAGGGCACTGCAGGATCCTGCGTACCGGAATACGCAAACCAGGTAAACCTGGAATAGACGTGCGAATTATACTTACGAAACAGGGATATGTTAAGGATTAATGTACTGCTCTGGGTACAGGTTCCTTCAACTGCCCTGCAAGGCAGCGTCCGTTTGCTTGGAAAATACCCTTCAGAGGTAGGGGCACGGCAGTTGAACGGCGGTGGTATCTCGTTCAGGGGAGAGATTTTTATTCGAGAGCCATTTGTGAAATGTCTGGGTTAGCCGTGCCTTCTATGGAATAGAGTTTATGGTGCCACACGGCGGGCACGGCACGCCTCGAGAGCCAATTCGCGCAGCAGGAAGGCATGTCAACAACCAGATGGGCTGCTGAGCCAAATCAGCCGTGCCCCTACCCCTTAACCTGACAATCAAACCGGGGTGTGCAAATGAGGCGGGGCCAGGTCTGGCGTGTGATCCTGCGGCGGCAGCGGCAGGATCACGGTAAACATTGTACCCACCCCCGGCTCGCTGTACACCTGCAGGCTGCCGTGGTGACGCTCCACAATCCGCCGGCAGATCGGCAGGCCCATCCCACTGCCCTCAAAACGGCTGCGCTCGTGCAGGTGCCGGAACGGCTGGAAGATGCGGTCGGCGTCCTTCATATCGAAACCGATGCCGTTGTCCTTCACGTTGATCTCCACATGAGCCGGATTGCTGCCGCTGCCGGGGATCACCCGGGCGTAAACATGCACCACCGGCGGGCGGTCCGGGTGTTTGAATTTCAACGCGTTGCCGATCAGGTTCTGCAGGAGCTGGTGCATCTGCACAGGGTCACCACACACCCGGGGCAGTGGTTCCACGATCACCTGGCCGCCGCTGCGTTTGATCCGCACCTCCAGATCCGAGAGCACGCCCGAGGCGATCTCGTTCAGGTCGACCGTTACAAAAGGCTGCTCACTCTTCGAGACTTCTGAGAGGGAGAGCAGGTCGTTGATCATGCGCTTCATGCGCGCGGCGGCATCCTGTGTGCGCTGCAGCAGTTCGCGATCTTCAGCGTCCAGCTTTTCCGCCAGGCGCTTCTCCAGCAGGCGGGTGAACATCTCCACCTTGCGCAGGGGTTCCTGCAGGTCGTGCGAGGCGACCAGGGCAAACTCCCGCAGATCGCGGTTGCTGTGTTCCAGGCGCTCTGCATACTGCTGCAGCGTGCGCTGGGCGCGGCGCATCTCGGTCATATCGAGGAGGAAGCAGGCGTAAACGGTGGGAGTCTCGTCGAGTAGCGCATAGCCAACCATCACGGGCAGCCGCTGGCCGTCCCTGAGCAGGATCTCGATTTCGCGCGGCTTGCAGCCGCCGCGCAGGTCGGCTTCGCTCCTCGCCTGCCTGTCAATCTCCCGGTATTCCTCGGGGATCAGATCGTCCCAGCGCAGGTTGTCATCCTCCAGGTCCGCATGAGTGCAGTTGAGCACCTCCAGCAGGGCCTGGTTGGCCCCGGAGATGCGCCCGTGGAGGTCCACATACATGACCCCAAAAATATTCGAATCGACCAGCCGGCGCAGGCGGGATTCGCTCTTGCACAGGGCGGCGTGCGCAGCCTGCAGGGAAATGTTCGCCGCGCTCAGCGCGGCATGTGCCTCCTGCATGGCCTGGGCGGCCTGCTTTTGCACGGTAATATCGCGCGCCAGCATCACCGCTCCCAGGATCTCACCGCTGTAGCGCCGCACGGGCGCGGCGGAGTACTGCCGCACCTTCCATTCGCCTGTATCCGGGATGCGGATATGCTCTTCGCCCTGCAGCGTTTTTCCCTGCAGGGCAAGGAGCAGCGGCGGTTCGCTCTCCGGGCGCGGGTTTCCGTCATCCCGGCGGACCTCGATCTGATCGACTAGCTCATGCAGGGTCTTCGCCCCCATCGGGTTGAGGATTCCCGAGGCGGCTGCAGCGGCCGGATTGAGCGCCGAGAGGTTTCCCTGCAGGTCGCAGAACCAGATCTCGTCCTGGATGCTCTGGATCAGGGCCTGCAGCAGGTCGCGCTCGGCCATGGCATTCTTACGCACCAGCACCTGCTCGCTGCAGTCTTCAATCACCGCCAGGATACCGGCCGGCTGGTCCTGATCCCCCGGGATGAGGCTGAATGACAGCGTGAAGAAGCGCTCCTCCGGCCAGCCGGGCATCTGCAGGGGAAGGTCGATGCTGCGGAAAGACTGCCCCGACGTGTACACATGATCCAGGATGGGGATGAGCTCTGGCGCCAGCTCAGGCCACACCTCAGCCGCCGGGCGGCCCAGGACCGGGCTGTGGTGCAGGCCGTAGGAGATAAAAGCCGGGTTGCACAGGGTGAGGCGGTGCTCAGGGCCCTCCAGAAAGCAGATCCCCAGCGGCGCAATCTCCAGCAGCTGCTCGACCAGGGCGCGCTGGCGCTGGTTTTCGGTCAGCAGCCGGCTCTGCACCCGCAGGGCCTCGGTGAGCTGCGAGAGCAGGCGCTCCTGTTCTTTCTGCGACGCTTTCTGGTGACTGATATCTCTCACTGCGCCGCTCACGCGCAGCGGCCTGCCCTGAGCGTCACAGATGAGCTTCGCGGTGCAGGCAAGCCAGCGCCAGCTTCCATCTTTGTGACGGACGCGGAGTTCGACATCCAGCGCCTCACGCTGGCTGAAGATGAGGTCGTCGAACTGGCGGGTGATCAGGGGCGCGTCCTGCGGGTGGATGCGCTCCAGCCAGGAATCCAGCGTGTCGGGATATTCATCCACCGCCAGGCCGGTGATCTCACCGATCTGCGGGCTGATGAAGAGATCTTCGCAGCATACATCTGGCCGGGAAGGGTCCAGCTCGATTTCCCACAGGGCGCATTCACAGCCGGCACTGGGTAGATCGTTCACCGCGGTCCGTCTGTAGACGAGCCGCTGCACCCCTGCGGAGAGGCGGGCCTGCTGGAGCTGCAGCCGCAGCCGCTTGCCGTCGATCAGGTTGTCGACCAGGTGAACGAGCAGGTCCGGCGTGACCTCCTGCTGGCTGACGTAAAAGTCCACGCCGCTTTCCAGCAGGACCTTTTCGCTGTATTCGGTTCGTATGGCCTGGGTGAAGAGGATGACGGGGAAAGGGACGGGGCCGGCTTTCTGTACGATCTCTAACCCGCTGTGTCCTTCCACATTGTCGCCGACCAGGGCCGCATCGAAGCGACCCTCCTGCAGCGCCTGTACTGCAGCAGCCCTTTGATGGGCCCACACTATTTCCGCCCGTCTACATCCCCCGCTGAAAAATTCCTGGGTCAGGTCGTATACTTCTGGGTCCTCATCGATCAGCAGTATCTTCCAGCATGGTCTGTCAGTCATCGGAATGCGGTGGCTGGGGTGCCCGCGGCCGGGGTAGGACTGGACTGTAGGATTTGTTTGTGATGGGGAGCACTCATCAATTACATTATAGCATCAAACTGCAAGAATCGATCAACTAACTTCTCGCATCATTGTAAGCCGGCGCTGCGGCAGCGATGTGCAGAACCAGGCTGTTGTTTATCGGGCAGGGCTGGTAAAATCGAAATCGTTGGTCCACATTATGTATTAAACCTGCAGCCCACCAGAATTTACTGTTCGTTTGTTGCCGGAACCTGTGCTGACGGTTTGATTCACGTTCGGGGTTCAAAGGAAATCGCGATGCAGACACTGATCGTTACCAATTACCAGCCGGGCGATGAGGCCTGGATGTTCGAACTGCAGAGGAAGACGCTCGTGCGCTGCCCGGATTCTGCACTGATGGATCCTGTCTCTTACCGGGACCCGGCTTTCGAACAGGGCCTGAACATTTTCTGCGCCTTTGAAGGGGATAAACGGCTGGTCGGCTACGGCTGGATCCGGCCGCACCGGGTGCTCTGGCTTCCGGAGGAAACGCTCATCCTGCCGCTCGACGTGCGGGTCGACCCTGACTATGAGGAGGCCGAGGCGCTGCGCCAGCGGCTGCTGGATGTGCTGTGCGAGCGGGCGCACGTACTGCGGACGCGCTATCCGCAGCCCCAGGCGCTGCTGGCAGCCAGCTATTATTCGGGAGGGCGCTCCAGCATCGATTACCTGCTGGGTAAGGGGTTCCGCCACTATGCCAGCGATTTCTCGCTGCGCCGGGACCTGCGCCAGCCGCTGCCGGAGCGCAAACCGCCGGCAGGTGTGGAACTGCGCAGCGGGCGCCTGCAGACGGCAGAGGAACAGCAGGAGTATCTTAAGGCATTCCTGGCCTGCGAGAAGGAGTCCTGGACGCTGGATGAACTCCGGGAATTCCTGCAATCGGAACTGTGGGGGAACGGTATGCTCATCGCCGGCTATGCCGGGACGAGCATGGTGGGCGGCCTGCTGGTGTATTATGACCCGGACCCCGACCGCAACCCCGATAAGGTGGGTCGGGCAGAGCGGCTGTTTGTGCTCCCGTCATGGCGCGGGCGCGGCCTGGGCCGCTGCATGCTCTACCACGGGCTGCGCTATCTGCAGGAGAACGGCATGATGATGGCCGAGCTGCAGATCAGCGCCCTGAGCCCCAGGGACCTGCGTGTGTACGAGACCAGCGGTTTTTATGTGTGGCAGGAGACGGTGCTGCTGGGGAAGGAGATTTAGGGGAGACGCTGACAGACGCAGATGGCGCGGACGTCCGCGCATATTTTTTATACCGATAGCCTTCCCCTGGAAGCATTAGTGAGCGAAACGGGACGGGGGAGGTTTGGGTGGGAAGATGACAACAATGGCTGCCTGCGGTCGCCCGATAACGGATTTCAAGGATTCACTCCCACAGGCGCAGATCACCAGAATAAATTTCTCATTGGAAGGGATTTTAAAGCCCTCTCCCTGGCAGGGAGAGGGCTTGGGTGAGGGTGGTCCCCGGGATGCACGCCGGTCGCGCGCATGGACACCAAGTTTTCCCCTCGCCTGTGAATGAACGTTCACGATTGAACGCGAGAGGGTTGAATGGGGCACGAGCTGTCGAGGCATCCAGAGCGGAAGTCGAAGATCGACTACCCGGCACCCGGGCACCCGGAGCGGCTGCTTCGCGAGCCATGTCGAAGGGCGACTGGGTGCCGGGTAATTTGTCTGCAGGCGTTCAGAGCTGCATGCTGCGCAAGCCTGGTCGAAGTTAGCCTGCAGGGCTGTCGAAAAAACATCTACTGCACCCGGCAGCTATCCTTCCTGGAGATACGCCGCCAGGCGGTTAAGCGCCAGGCTCCAGTACCCCTTCATCGCCTCCGCCTGCTCGCAGCTGCCCAGCTTCTCGTGGTTCACCGCGACCTGGCTGCGCTGTTCACCTTTCTCATAGAAATAGACGCTGACCAGCGATCCATCTGCCTCCCAGTCCAGGCGCATGCTTTTCGCTGGCGTGGCCCTGCGTACGCTCAGGGCAGCGCCGGGCAGCCATTGACTGCGCTGGTCTTCGTCTTCCCAGGCGCTGAACAGTCGCTCGACCGGCACGGGAAGCGTTTTGCTGCGGCTGACCTGGAACCCCTGCGGGGTCTCGTGCTTATCGCGCAGCCCGCGCGCCTGCTCGTAAGTGACCGTTATCATCTGCTGCCACCAGGGATCCACACCGTACTCGCCGGCAAGCAGCGCCACAATCTGTTTGTGATTCATCTCCCGGGCGCCGCGCGCATCCAACAGCTCGAACCACTCCTGCCAGTTCCTGCCGGTTCTCGCGCGCACGCTTTCGTCGCTCACACTGGGGGTATAGCCGGTTTCTTTTGAACTCATTTCGCTCCTCTATATCGGGAACTCGCCGGTTGAGAAAGATTGGACCTCAACCGGGTTACTGGCCCTTTACCGGCACTGCTCTGGGAGGTATCCCGTCTGCCTGCAGCCGGTCAGCCGCCCAGCAGCCGCACGGCGTAGTGCAGCAGGCCGGCGGCGGCGCCGCCCAGCACCAGCCAGGTGGAGTTCACCCGGTAGCGCAGCAGCAGCACTGCTGCGACCAGACCCAGCAGGATGGTGACCGGATCGACCAGGGCGTCGCGGGCGAGCTGAACCAGCACCGCACCCATCAACCCCAGCGAGGCCGCGTTGACCCCGTCCAGCAGGGCGCCGGCCCAGGCGGAATTTCGCAGGCGCGGGATGACCGGGCTGCTGATAGCCACGAGCAGGAACGAGGGCAGGAAAATTCCCAGCGTGCCCAGCAGCGCTCCGGGCAGGCCGCCGAGCACATAGCCGATGAACGTGGCCGTGGTGAATACCGGGCCGGGGGTCACCTGGCCGATGGCGATGGCGTCGATCAACTGCTGGTCGGTCAGCCAGCCCAGACGCACCACAAAATCGCTGCGCAGGAAGGCCAGCAGCACATACCCGCTGCCATACAGGATCGAACCGATTTTCAGAAAGGTCAGGAACAGGCGCACCGGGCTGTAAGGGACGGTCTGCAGTGCCGCCCAGGCGGCCCCGGGCGCCAGGCTCCCCAGGGCAGGCAGCAGCCCGGCCGGGCCGGATTTCACCAGGCGCGGCACCTGGCGGACGAGCATCACGGCCAGGCCGCCGGCGAAGAGCAGCAGGATCTCGTTGCCGCCCATGAAAAAGAGCACAAATACGGCCGCGCCCGCTGCCGCGGTCACCCAGTCCTGGATGGCCTTTTTCCCCAGCCCCAGCAGCGCCTGCAGCACCACGGCGATCACCACGGGCTTGACGCCGTAGAGCAGCCAGTTCGCTGCGGGGGTGGCGCCGTACTGCACGTACACCCACGACAGCGCAGTGACAAGCACCACGGCCGGCAGGATAAACGCAGCCCCACCCAGGATCAGCCCCGGCCAGCCGGCGCGCAGGTAGCTCAGGTGGATGGCCATCTCGGTGGAGTTCGGGCCGGGGATCAGGTTGGTGGCGCCCAGCAGGTCCAGGAAGCGCTGTTCATCCACCCACTTACGGCGGCGCACGATTTCGTCGTGCATCATCCCCACATGCGCGGCTGGCCCCCCGAAAGCGGTCAGGCCCAGGCGCAGGAAGAGTGAAGTTACCTCTTTCAAATGCTGGTTTTTTGCTGGTGTCGTTATCGTTTCCATGTAGATGAATTTCCCCTGCGGCTGTGTTTCAGGGACTGATCGGTGGTTTACGCAGACCCCCTTCTCGTCTGGCTCTGGTTCTCAATTTTACACCCACAGCCCCCGTCAGTAATCCGGAAGATAGGCAGTCTACCTGAGCCTGTTGATGCACCTCGCCTGTTCCGGCGGAGTTTTGGTAGAAATATCACCACTCTACACTGGACACTGGACTCGAAGCGGGGAATAATCGATGCGAGCCTTTTTTTCTGAAGTTCCTGCCCGGGAAATTTAAGATGAACCCATTTCGCTGCTTGATTAATATCTGGAAGAGCGCAACCAGCTTCTCAGGCCCATCTCTGAAGGGCTGGAAATCGACCCGCGAGTGAAGGCGTCGTGGCTGTTTGGCTCCCTGGGCAGGGGAGATGGAGACGCATTGAGCGATTTCGATCTCTGGGTGGTGGTGGATGACGATCGTATCGAAGATATCGCTGCGCAGCCCCGTCTGTTTTCCGCTCAGTTCGATAACCCTGTCCTTTTCTTAGATGCCCCGCAGAACGCGCCGGAGGGTGGTGACTGCCTGATGACCTGTTACGATGCTCCCACCGCGCCGCACATTGTCGACTGCTACTGGCAGCCGTATTCGCGAGCTTTTGTACCCGGCCAGGTCCGTCTGCTTTTCGACCGGGCAGGTCTGGTCCATCGGGGGCATACCGTTATCTGGATTTCATTGCTGCAGTCACGGCTGACGGGGGGAAGCAAATTTATTACGTTTTTCTCCCCCAGCAGCGCTGACGGCAGTCAGAAATCTGCGCCGTCCTTAATTAGACACCGCCGGGCAGAAAACCTGCCCGGCGGTGTTCAGGGGAGAGCCGCCTGTATGGGACCTCAGGCTCTCCCGGTCCGGTTGAGGTCGACCGGAATTAATACCGCCAGACCTGCTTGCAGTCCAGGTAGTCGGTAACGGTGTCTTTCAGGCAGACACGGATGGAAGGGGCCTTCTGCAGCTCCTTGGGAACGTCGAAGGTCTTATCGACCTCTCCATCGCGGTTGGTGGTGAACTTACCAATTTTGAAGAAGGGAGCGGTGTCGTCCTCGCGCACGCGCACGTTGAAGGTGTACTGCTTCTTGAAGTCTTCGCCGGTGATGCGCACTTCTTCACCAGTGAATCTGGCGGACCAGCCGTATTTCGAGCTGGGCTTCGGCAGCTGGGGGATGCACAGCTCGCCGCCAGGGGTCAGGTGATAAGGCCAGGACAGGCCGTTGGCCTTGGCAATGCGGGCTACACCGACCTTATACTCGCGAGCGATGCGCCAGATGGATTCACCTTCTTTAATCGTGTGCTTCTCCGCGCAAACTGCCTGCGCAGCCGGGGCAGCAGCCAGGGCCTTTGTCGGGACCGCGGCTGCAACCGCAGCGAACAGAATCAGTGCAGCAGCGAGGACTGATAAAAAGCGAACTGCATTTGGTTTCAAGAACATGTGAACCTCCGTATTGATTTACTTTTCATTTTCTTGTGTTCTAACTGACAATAAGACGAGCAACACCCCGATTTGGTTCCATCGATTCATAGAAAAAACTTAGGTTTTGTTTATAACGGATTAACGCGGCTGCCTTATGGTTAAATTGTGTAGACAGGCTGCCGGATTCAGGACCACAGGAGGTGGATGATGCGTTCTCGTTGGGATCTTCTTCACGGAATGGCGGGTGCACGCGATGCCGTGGATCGTCTGTATGAAGATGCCTTTTTCGGCCAGGGCGGTGAGAGAAGCATAGGGATCATGAGCCTTGCGCTGGACGTCATCGAGCGGGGGGATGAATATGTGGTTAAAACCTCCCTGCCCGGCGTCAACCCCGGGGACATCGATGTGACCTATTTAAACGGGGTGCTCACCATCCAGGGTAAGGTTAAAGAAGACAAAGAAGAGAAAGATGCGCGGTACCACCTGCGCGAACGGCGCTGGGGCCGCTTCAGCCGCAGTATTTCGATCCCCAATGTCAACCCCGACGAAATTGATGCCAGCTATGAAAACGGATGCCTGACCCTGCGGCTGCCGAAGGCCAAAGGTTCGAAAGCGCGGCGTATTCCTGTTCGTTCAGGATCAGGGATGGGGTTCCTTAAAGGCTGACGCTGGCAGCCGGATCTGCATACGCACAGGGCTCCGGCACAGCAGCCGGAGCCCTTTTTTGCAGTTTATCGTTATACTTGTAGCTGCAGACGGGTCAATCGTTTACAGGTAGCTGATCAGACGAAAACGACAGGAGGTAATTGAAATGGCGAGAATAGAAGACACCCTGATTTGTGACGGATGTGGTATTGAGATCCTGGCTGCACCGTATATCGTGAATGATCAGCACTACTGCTGTAAGGACTGCGCCGACGGCCTGCAGTGCTCCTGCCGGCCTGAGGTGGAGAGCCGGCCCGGAGAGGCCGCTCTATAGCGTAACGCACTGCAGCGCAATGGCCAGCGGCTTACTGCAGTGCAGCAGGCACTGCAGGCTGCGAGGCAGGCTGCAGAACAGCGTTCTGCGTCACGAACTCCCATTCAGCTCTTGCGGGCGACCACCATCAACGTAATATCGTCCGAACTGCCCACGCCGCCGGTGAACTCGCGCACGGCTGTGAGCACGGCATCCTGAATCTCGCGGGCCGGGCAGCCCATGCGGGCGCGCACAATGTCGAGCATGCGCTGCTCGCCGAAATACTCGCCCTGCGGGTTCTGGGCCTCCGTTACCCCGTCGGTGTACATCAGGAGCACATCGCCCGGCACCATGCGGATCACTTTCTGCTGCCAGATGGCTTCTTCGTCGACACCCAGGGCCATCCCCGTGCCCCTCAGACGGTCGACCGGTTTGCCCCGGTTCCCGCTGACCAGATACGGCGGGTTGTGCCCGGCGTTAACGTAGCGGATGCGCCCGGTGTTGGGATCGAGAACGGCGTAAAAAGCAGTGACGAACATGCTGCCGCGCGTGTCCGACAGGATGCGCCGGTTCACCGCGCCCAGAGCGAAAGCGGGCAGTGTGGGGTACTGGATGGCGTAGGTGCGGATCAGCGTGCTGCTGAGGGCCATGAACAGCGCCGCACCCATGCCTTTGTCGGTCACGTCGGCGATCACCAGCCCCCACTGCCCGTTGGGCAGGCGGATGAAGTCGAAGAAATCGCCCGATGTCTCGCGGGCCGATTCGAGCCGGGCGCTCAGATCCCAGCCGGGGATGCTGGGCGCCTCGTCGGGCAGGATGTTCGCCTGGATCTGGCCGGCGGAGACCAGTTCCTGGTTGTCGCTGCGTGCCGGTGTTTGTGCCATGAGTGAACGGCTGACCACAGTCGAAATCCCCTCGCACAGCGAGCGCACCACAGGCAGCAGGTTGGCCAGATCCAGCGGATCGCTGAACTGCACGATGGACACCCCGCCGATGGGACGGTGATCGGGACCGGGGATAGGTGCCAGGATCAACCCGCTCTCCTCGTTGTGCTGCCCGCCCCAGGGGTATTGATCGCCGG
>Ga0207873_1002292_pt1 | contig 16056 bp, 15 predicted proteins | sample BGWIniCompost_FD_187373 | JGI IMG/M metagenome (GOLD analysis project Ga0207873, IMG submission 187373) | Cellulose adapted compost microbial communities from Newby Island Compost Facility, Milpitas, CA, USA - BGW Initial Compost (SPAdes)... ...
GGCTCGGGTTGCGCGGTGGGCTCAGCCGGGGCGGGTGCAGGAGCTCGTCTCGCCGAGCCGCACGAGGTCGCGAGGGGGCCCAGGAGTGCGATCCCGGCGAGCCCCGCGAGCCTGACGTAGATGCGTGCGTTCGACCAAGTGTGCACGGAACGAGTATAGTGCGGGCCCAGGGAGCGATGGAATGGATCGTCGAGAAGTCATCAGGCGCAGTCGAGCCTTTCTGGACCTTTACGTGCGCGGCGGGAGGGCGGCTCTGAGCGGGACGTCAGCGGAGTTCTTCGCGAACCTGCCGGAGGCTCAGAGGGTACGGCTCGCCGGGTTCCCTGGGATTCGGAGACGTCGACCAGCAGTGTTGTCGCAACCGAACCCGCTCATTGCCCCGGGGAACGACGGCCTCGTGGAGGTCGAACCGGTCGCGCTCACGGGCAGCGAGTTTTCGGTGCGCCCCACGCTCGCAGAGCTGCGCGTTGAAGCCGTGGGCAAGGTTGGAAGTATTTCGGAATCCCACGTCTCGTTCGAGGACCTCGTAGGTCACTGGGTCGGCGCGGCGGAAAATGGTGACCCGCCAAAGGAGGGTGACGCCTTTCTCGATCTATGCGCCCTGGAGGCGGTGGTCGTTGGTGACGGGACCGATATCGATGTCACCTTCGTGTGGTGCCACGACTATCCAGCGAGCGAGCTCGCCGACATGCTCCCCGGTGGTGGTTCGGCCTCCTCCCGCGCGCGCCCGCTCACCAACTTCAATCAGCCGGGCCTGTGTGCTCTGGAGTGCATGGAGCGACTCGAGCAGTTCCTTGGTGGAGAAGTCGTACAGCAGCACGGCTTCACTCACGAAGTACTCCTGACGAGGTTTGAGGAGCTTCCCTCAGCGATTCGAGACCTCGCGGGGAGCGCTCTCTAGGTGGCTGACTGGTGGCTGATCAAAGGTGGACGGGCGGCCAGGAGCTGTTGGCTGTGTCGCAGGAAAAGAGACCGATCGGTCTCTTTTCCTGGGAGCACGAAGCGCCCGCTGTGCGGGCGGCTCTAGGAGCAGGGCGGCTCTACTAGACCCCGGTGATGGGCGGAGACGCCGGTTCCGCCGGGGAGACTGCGAGCGTTCGTTCGCCCGGCGCCGCGTACGTCTCAGACGCTCATCGGGTCGCGCGCTACTCGGTGGCTCCCGCTGGGGGGGCCAGCGGGGATGAAACCGCTGCCCTGGATGGTCTCGCGGACGTAGTAGGGGCGCTTGTCTTGGGATTCGTGATAGGTCCGTGAGACGACGTCGGCGACGAGCCCGAGGGACAGGAGCTGTACGCCGACGACGATGAGGAGCACGCCCAGGAGGAGGAGCGGGCGTCCGCCGAGCTCCTTTCCGAACCAGAGCTTCTCGAAGGCGAGCCAGGCGCAGATCGCCACGCCGATGAAGCTGCTGATGAAACCCGCGAGGCCGAAGACCTGCATCGGGCGCGTGAGGTACTGCTGCATGAAGCGCACGGTGATGAGGTCGAGCACCACTCGCAGGGTGCGGCCGATCCCGTACTTGCTCGTGCCGAACTGCCGGGCGCGATGGTTGACCTTCATCTCGATGACGCGCACCCCCACCCAGTTGGCTACCGCGGGGATGAAGCGGTGCATCTCGCCGTAGAGGCGGAGCTCCTTGGCCACCTCGCGGGTCATCGCCTTCAGGGTGCAGCCGTAGTCGTGCAGGCGCACCTTGGTGATCGTGCTGATCAGCTGGTTCGCGACCATCGAGGGGAGTCGTCGGCTGAGGAAGGGATCCTTGCGCTCCGCGCGCCAGCCAGCGACGAGGTCGTAACCCGCATCGAGCTGAGCGAGCAGCGCCGGGATGTCCCTGGGATCGTTCTGTAGATCCGCGTCCATCAAGACGAGGCGTGCTCCGCGCGACGCGTCGATGCCCGCCTGGAGCGCGGCGGTCTGGCCGAAGTTCCGCCGGAAACGGAGCACCGTCAGCATCCCGTCCAGCTCGGCGGCGTTGCGCAGCAGATCGAAGCTGCGGTCGGTGGAGCCGTCGTCCACGAGGATCAGCTCGTAGGTGAGCCCCTGATCGTCGAGAGCCTCATGGACCTCTCGGATCAGGTGCGGGAGGCTCTCCTCCTCGTTGTGCACGGGGACCACCACCGAGAGATCCAGCTGGGCGGGCTGATCGAGCTCGGAGTTGGATGATGCTGAGATGCCAGGGGGTTTCACTGGAAGCCTCGGGGAGGAATCCTCGCACGCGCCGGCGGGCGACGCCGCCCGCCTCGTGGTTACTGCGCGAAAGCCGGAAATTCGGCGGGCGAGCGCCCGCAGGACGTGGAGGGGCGCCTCATTCGTCGTCTGCGGCCGCGTCGTCCGTGACCGTGTCGGGTTCGTTCGTTTGGGGTTTCATCGCGTCAGCGGCCGTGTCGTCCGCGTCGTCGGTGTCCTTGCTCGCCTGGTCCTTGTCGCCGGCTTCCTCGGCCTTGTCGACCTGCTTCTTCTTGCGGGACTTCGGCTTGCGCTTGACCAGACCCCATTCGTCCAGCACCGCCTGGTTGCCGGACGTCTCGTGCCCCTTCTTGAAGAGCACGAACTCGCCGACCCGTTGGAGGACGCCGTACTCGCCCCGCTCGAGGGCTGCCTGGAGCACGACCCGCGTCCGATCCAGCCGGAGCTCGCTCTTGCGGGCGATCAGGTAGTCCGCGCCGTGTGTGCCGCGGCGCATGGAGTAGAAGAGCCGCCGGTCCGAGACGTGGGCGCCGATGCGCTCCGTCGCCGTGACGGAGGCCTTCGGCGGCAGGTGGGAGATGAGCGCGCGCAGATCGGCGTAGCGCTGACGCTCCTCGTCGCTGAAGGTGAAGCTGATGGTGTGGTAGCCGGAGCGGAAGCTCTTCTCGCGTGCCGCGAACGCGCCGTAGTTGAAGCTCAGCGTCAGGCTGGCGAGGGCCACCGCGACGAGCGCCGCCTGGGCGCGCTGCCGCCCGAAGTCGGCGCGCTTGGCCACCTCCGCGAGGAAGATCACGACGGCCACGAACAAGAACGGCGCCCAGTACATCACGTACTGGAAGGTGAACATGATCGGCGGGTCGTAGTCGGTGACCAGCAGCGTGATGATCGCGCCCGGGATGAACGCCGCCCAGAGGTACCAACGTCGGGCCGGGACGAACATCACCGGGACGAGCAGGTGGAGCAGATAGTAGACCTTCTTCTCCACGATGACGTGGGTCAGGGTGTAGTAGGGGTTGCTGACCAACGTCTTCAGGACGCTGCGGAAGCCCCTCTCCCCGGGGGACCAGAGGTCCTCGTACATGTTCGGGAACCACCAGTCGCCCGCCTCTTCCATGAGATAGAAGCGGAGGAAGACGAACCACGAGGTGGCGATCGCCGCCATGATGGCGCCAGCGCGCGGGCGATGCCCCGAGAGCAGCAAGAAGACCCCGAGGACGGCGAGGCCCGGGGGAGTGTCCTCCCGCATGATGAGCGTGCAGAAGAACGCGACGGCACAGATCTTCCAGCGACGCGCGTCGGCTGCCCAGATCGTGGTGAGCAGGAACACGGACGCGATGGGCACCTCCTTCATTTCGTAGAAGTTGGCGCTGTGCATCGGGTAGTAGAGCAGATAGCAGAGGGCGATGACCGCGGCGGTCCATTCGGGGAGGCGGCGGCGCGCGAACAAGAAGAGCGGCAGCGCGCCGAGCCCGAGGGCGAAGGACTGGATCACCAGCAGCGTCTCTGCCCGCGGCACGAGGGCGTAGATGGGCAGGAAGAGATAGAGCCCGAGCTTGACGTGGTTGGCGAAGTACTTGATCGGGTTCTCGGGGAAGATGACGGTGCTCTGGTTGAAGACCCCCTCTAGCCCGCCGTGGATCAAGTTGTTGTTGATGCCGAGATCGAAGATCGCGGTGCCCAGCTTGTGGTGCCACCGGATCGTGTAGAAGCTCATGAAGAGGCCGTACCCGAGGCAGGCGCAGGCGATGAGGACGGTCCATCCGTGCCGGGCGAGCCAGGGTCGGGTGCGCTTCTGCAGATCCTCGCGGAGGAGGCGGAGCGCCTCACCGGCGGGGGCGGGAACATTGCGCAGGGACTGGAAGATCAGCACCTCGCAGACGAGGCCGGTGAGGAGGACCGCTGGCAGGAGCTCTTCGTGACGGCTCTTCCAGGCGTCCGCGTGGAAGAACAGCGGGAGCGCCGGGAGCAAGATCAGAGGGGAGAGGAACCAGAGCCAACGCTCGAGCTCGGCGAGCGCGGGGGCGCCCAGCCGAGCACGCCACGCGAGGGCGCCGGCGATCGCGGCGCCGAGCCCCGCCCCGCCGAAGATCGTCCCGAGGAAGAGCATGCGCGTGGGCATGGGGAGCGCGTTCTTGGTGAGGTACTCGGTCAGCCACGGCGCGAAGAAAGACAGCTGAACCCAAGCGACCAGCGCCAGCCCCAGCAGAGCGGCGAGGCCCACGGAGCGAGCGGCGCGACCCCACGGCTCGTCGAGGGGCGACAGGGTCTCCGAGGAGGCACCTTCCTGGCCAGAGGGCGCTTGCTCCTCGGGGCCAGGCCCGAGGCGGGGCGAGGCCGTCGGTGCCGACTCGACGGGAGGGCTCTCCTCGGGCCCGGAGTCGGGGTTCGGCGCTGGGGTAAGCTGAGTCATGTTGGGGGCCACCGTTTAGCACGGTAGGTGGGCGGAGAGGGAATGGGTAGCGGGGCGTGCGCTAGCGGATTAGGTTCCCGGCGCGATGGTTACCCCTCATTTTTCGCCTCCCCGCTCCGGTCCCCGGACGACGGTGCTCGGGCTAGTGCAGATGAGCTCCTCCCCGGAGAAGGCCAAGAACGTGGACAAGGCCCTGCAGGGCATCGGCGACGCGGCGGCCCGCGGCGCGGAGATCGTGTGCCTGCAGGAGCTCTTCGCGTCCCCCTACTTCTGCCAGGACGAGGACGCCGCTGCCTTCGAGCTGGCGGAGCCCCTCGACGGGCCGACGGTGCAGGCCGTGGCGAAGGCCGCGCGGGAGCGCGCGGTGACGGTGATCGCCTCCGTCTTCGAGCGGCGCGCGCCGGGCGTGTACCACAACAGCATCGTGGTGCTGGGACCCACGGGGGAGCGGCTCGGGGTGTATCGGAAGATGCACATCCCCGACGACCCGCAGTTCATGGAGAAGTATTATTTTACACCAGGCGACCTGGGGTTCCAGACGGTGAACACCCCCCGCGCCGCGGTCGGGCCCCTCATCTGCTGGGACCAGTGGTACCCGGAGGCAGCGCGGCTCACGGCGCTGCGCGGCGCGGAGGTCCTCGTCTACCCGACGGCGATCGGCTGGCTCCCCGAGGAGAAGGCGGAGCACGGCGCCGCTCAGCTCGACGCCTGGCAGACCGTGCAGCGAGGCCACGCCATCGCGAACGGCGTCTTCGTGGTCGCGGTCAACCGCGTCGGCATCGAGGGCCCGCCGGAGCGGTGCATCGAGTTCTGGGGCCACTCCTTCGTGTGTGATCCCTTCGGCCGCGTCATCGCCGAGGCAGGCACCGGCGAAGAGGTGCTCATCGCCGAGTGCGACCTGAGCGGGATCGAGGAGGTCCGACAGACCTGGCCCTTCCTCCGGGATCGTCGGATCGACGCCTACGACGGATTGGACAAGCGATGGCTGGCCGACTCCTGAAGCAGGTGCCCGCCGGCTACCGGATGCCCGCCGAGTGGGAGCCCCACGCGGCGACGTGGCTCGCTTATCCCCACCACCGCACGGACTGGCCCGGCAAGTTGAGCGCCATCCCGTTGGTGTTCGCGGAGATGGCTCGCCTGTTGACCGAGGGAGAGCGCGTGCGGCTCCTGGTCGCGGACGCGGCGGAGCGCTCCCGGGCCGAGCGCGTCTTCGAGCGCGCTGGCGTCCGCATGGATCGCGTGGATCTGGTGCTCGCGCCGACCAACCGCTCCTGGACGCGGGACTACGCGCCGCTGTTCGTGAAGAAGGGCAGGGCGCGCGGGGGCGCCGCTGGACGAACACCCGCGGCGGCGGGACCGCTGCGCCACCCGGCGGGCAGCCTCGTGGCGGTGAAGTTCCGCTTCGATGGCTGGGCGCGTTACCGGGATCATCACCTGGACGACGCGGCGGGTGTCCGGATCGCGCGGGGCTTCGCGTCGGAGTACGTGCTGCCTCGGCTCCCGGATGGACGCGCCGCGGTGCTCGAGGGGGGATCCATCGACGTCGACGGGCAGGGCACGCTGCTCACGACCGAGGAGTGCCTCCTCACGTCCCCGCGCAGCCGCAACCGGGGGCTGGGCCGCGAAGGGACGGAGCAGCTCCTCGCGGAGACCCTCGGGGTGCGGCAGGTGATCTGGCTACCCAACGGGGTCGCCGGAGACGACACCTCCGGGCACGTGGACGATTTCGCCCGCTTCGTCGGGCCGGGACGCGTCGTCGTGTGCGACGAGCCCGATCGTCGTGACGTCAACCACGCGCCGCTGCGGGCCGCGCAGAAGGTGCTGCAGTCGGCTCGGGACGCGCGGGGGCGCGCGCTCGACGTGATCCAGTTGCCGATGCCTCGGCCCGTCACCTACGGCGGGGTGAGGCTCCCGGCGAGCTACGCGAACTTCTACATCGGGAACGCGGCGGTGCTCGTGCCTCTGTTCAACGATCCGCGGGATCGGGACGCCCTGAACATCCTCTCGGAGTGCTTCCCGAAGCGGCCCGTCGTGGGCGTGTACGCCCGGGACCTGGTGTTGGGGTTGGGGACGCTCCACTGCTCTACCATGCAGGAGCCGCTCTGAAGCGCCGCCCATCGGGCCCCTCGTGACGAGCCGGGACCGATGGGCGAGCTCTCCTGACCCACCGATCGCTGCTCGCGCCTCGCGCGAGCAGCGCCCCGCTCTGCGCGCCCTCATGGCACCGCCGTGAGCGCCCTCCGCGAGCGGGCTCCGCGAGCGTGAGCCGAGAGCGGGCGGTCCATCCGGGGGAGGCAGCTCCCGTGGCTCAGCGCGGGGCAGCGGCGCAAGTCCGGGGCCGGCCGTCCGCACCGCCAGGTGCGGGCTCCATCGTCTTGGTGCCTGCGACGGCGACGAAACGCGGGCACCTGAGGGGACGAGATGGGTCAGGCGCGGCTGTGGGGGTGGGTGTTGGTCGTGGGGCTTGGCTCCGTGGGGGCGGGCGCGGCCGGAGCGTGCGTCGGGCGCCCCGACGACGACCTCGTCGTGGGCGCTGGCGGGAACGACCCCACGGGACCGAATCCAGGGTGGGGTGGCTCCTCGGGCGGCGTCGAGGGTGTCGGAGGTGTCACGGGCGGGGGAGGGGGCGTCGAACCCGACCCGTCGAGCGGCGGCCGTGGCGAGGAGCCCCTGGTCGCGAGCGGAGGGACGAGCGCGAGCGGCGGGAGCGGCTCCCAAAACTCGGGTGGGGGAAGCTCCGGGGGCACGGGTGGGCGGCCCCAACCTCCCCATCCTCCGAGACCTCCTGACCCTCCGAAGCCCCCGGAACCCCCGGAACAGGAGTGCCGCGGGAACGCCGAGTGCGGCAGCTGGCGCTGCTCCGACGGCGGTTGCGTGCCCTGTTGGCGCGACGAGCACTGCGCGGGGCACCCCCGCGGGTCCCGCTGCAGCGAGGGAGAGTGTGTTCAATGCACGACGTCCGACCAGTGCGGCTCGTCCGTCTGCCGCGACGGTCGCTGTGCCTCGTGCGGTGACGACGCCGACTGCGCGCACCATCCGGCCGGAGAGCTCTGCGTCGAGGGGCGCTGTCGTGCGTGCGGCGAGTCGCGCGACTGCAACGGGCGGGTCTGCGCGGACGGGAGCTGCGAGGACTGCGCCTCACACGAGGCGTGCAGCGATCACGAGCGGGGGAACCGCTGCACGTCCACCGGGGAGTGTGGTCGTTGCGACGGACCCCACCACTGCGAAGAGCACCCGGCGGGCAACCTGTGCGTGGGGGGGAGCTGCGTCCCGTGTGCGGACGATGGAGCCTGCGCCCAGCACCGGGAGGGCAACGTGTGCGATGGAGGACGTTGTCGTGCGTGCCGCTCTCCGGCGGACTGCTCCGATCACGCGATGGGGCCGCTGTGTTGGTCGGGCCGCTGTCGCCCCCTCGGGCTCGGCGGCGACGAGTGAGCGCCGCCTGCCCTCCGCCCGCGCCCGTCGCCCTTCAGTTGTTCGAGCGCACCGGACGGTAGGGGTGCAGGAACGCAGCCAGGCCCTGGGCATTGCGGGTCTGCAAGAAGACGGTCCCGTTGCCCGTGAAGTTGCACACGAGCCCTTCGCCGCTGAAGAACAGGCCCTTGAAGCCGCCGAAGGGGCGCACCTTGAAATCGACGCCGTCCGTGAAGCCCACCACGTGCCCCGTGTCCACGGTGTAGCCGGCGGGCCCGACGTGCACCTCGTGGATGGCGCCGTAGCTCGCGTAGAACACGGTGCCCGGACCGACCAGCTTCAGCATGAACAGGCCGACGCCGCCGAAGAACGACTTGACCCCAGCCCACTTGCTGTCGAGCACGAGCTCGTCGCCGACGTGAGCGACGTACGCGCCGCTCTGCAGGAAGAAGACCTCCCCCGGGGCGAGCTGACGCGCGCGCATGTCGCCCTCCGAGGGCGGGGCGAAGAAGACCCGCTGCCCCGCGGCGCGGGAGGTGTACGTGTTCTGGAACAGGGACTCGCCGCCGAGCAGCTTGCGCTTGGCCGCCGCGAGGACGCCGCCGCGCATGCTCGTCTGCAGGTCGATCTCGGTGTCCATCGCCACCATCGCGCCGCTCTCGCTGACGATCTTCTCGCCCGCGTCGAGGGTGACGCTGAGCAGGGCAAAGTCGGGAGAATCGATGATTTCGTAGTGCATGGCTTCAGCCCCGTGGCGGGAGTTTCGAGCCGACGTTCTTGCCGAACTCGCTTGGGTTACGGCTCTGGACGTAGAGGGTGCCGCGCCCCTCGACCCGCAAAACCAGGCCCTCACCGCTTAGATAGCTGGCGATCCAGCCGGCGGACGCCTTGGAGATCGAGTAGCGAATGCCGCTGGTGAAGGCGACGAGGTGGCCCGTATCCACGATCATCGTCCCGTCGAGATCGATCTTCTCGATGGCGCCGAAGGCGTTGACGAGCACGGGGCCGCTGCCGCTCGCCTCCAAGAAGAACAGGCTCTCCCCGCTGAAGAACCCCTTGAAGCCCTGGAACTGCGTGTCGAGACGTACGGAGTCCGGCGAGGCGACGTAGCTCGACCCCTGGATGAGCAGGTTCTCCGACGGGTCGAGCTCGTGGACCACCATGCTGCCGCAGAGGTTGGGGGCGAAGGTGACGTGGGCCCCGGGCGCGTGCGCCGTGAACAGGTTCGTGAAGAACGACTCGCCGCCGAGCACGGCGCGCTTCAGGCCGCCGAAGATGCCGCCGCCTGCGCCGCGGGCCGTGGTGGAGGTCTGAATGTCGCTCGTCATGCTCACCATGGCCGAGGCCTCGGCGCGCACGGACTCACCTGGGTTCAGGTGGGCGGTCGCCAGGGAGTGAGCGGGGAGATAGGAGATCTCGAAATGCATCGGGGGCTTCGTGGATGGGGAGGTGTGGATCGGGAGGAGGTGGAGCGGGTCAAGCGGGGAGCATCGGGCTGAGCCAGCCGACGAGGCTGCTCAGGTTGCGGGACTGCACGTACACGGTGCCTCGTCCCTGGAACTCGCAGACGAGCCCCTCTCCCGAGAAGAAGAACGACTTCAGCCCGCCGACGCCGCGCACCTTGAAGTCGAGCGTGCCGTCGAACGCGACGATGTGCCCTGTGTCGACCACGAACCGACCGTCCACCGGGATCTCGATGACCCCCCCGTAGGAGTTCACCCAGAGGTCACCCTCGCCGCTGCACTCGAGCAGGACGAGGCCTTCGCCGCCGAGCAGCGTGCGGAGCCCTCCGAAGCGCACCTTCGTGTCCACGGTGCCCGTGTTCGCCAGGTAGCTCCCCGTCTGCACGAAGAGCTTCTGAGAACCGGTGAGCCGCTTGTGGACGATGTGCCCGCTCAAGGACGGCGCGAGCACGACCTCGCCCCCTTGAGGGCCCTGGAAGCGGTTGACGAAGAACGTCTCTCCACCCAGGACCTTCCGGAGAAAGGCCACGAGCATGTTCCAGATCAAGCGGAACACACCGGGCCGGTAGCCCGCGTTGATGTGCGTGGTCATCTCCAGCTCGGGCGTGCGACGCACCATGGCGCCAGCCTCGGCTTGGATGCTCTCTCCTTGCTCGAGCTGGACTCGGAGCCAGGCGAAGGAGGGACCGTGTTCGATGAAGTGTTGCATTGAGCGCTCTCGCGGTCTCGCGCCCCCATCGCGACATGCCCCGCACAGGGGGCAGTGGACCGACCTTGTGACGGGCCGGCGCGCGTTGCAAGGTAGGGAGGCCTCTGGCCTGGAAACGGCTCCTCCCGCGCGCCAGCCTCCCGATGTCCTCAGACGACCGACGAACTCCCGACGCCGCGATCTCCACGCCGGGTTCTCCCCCGGAGGGCCCCCTTCCAGAGGGCCATCTTCCAGAGGGGAGGCCCCCGGAGGGGCGGGAGGAACGCGCTGCCCCGCTCGCGCCGGCCCCGTCCGTCGCGTCAGCCCCGTCCGGCGCGCCGCCCACCCCGCCGCATCTGCCCGCCGCCGCGGAGGAGACCGTCGGTTTTCGGAATAGCCCCCGTCGCATCCTCCTCGAGGTGGGGGTGGTGGTGGCGGTCATCGTCGCTCTCGGCGTGGGGGCGGTGTGGGGCGGTGGGGCGGTGGCGAGCGCGCTCACCCCCGCGGTGTCCACGCGCGTCGATCAGGCGATCGGCGCGAGCGCGGCGCAGCAGCTGGCCCTCGGCGGCGGCGAGTGCCCGAACCCGGCGGCGCGCGCTTACGTCGAAGAGCTCGCCCAGCCGCTCCTCGACGCCGCCGGTGAGCTGCCCTTCGAGTTCGAGTTTAGGGTCGCCGACGATCCCGCGGTGAACGCGTTCGCGCTGCCAGGCGGCTACGTGACGGTCAACCGTGGCTTGCTCGAGGCGGCCGAGACGGGCGAGGAAGTGGCAGGCGTCCTGGCCCACGAGATCCAGCACGCCCTGCTCCGCCACGGGACCCGGCGGGTGCTCCGTCAGCTCGGTGGGCGGGCCCTGCTGTGGCTGGCTACGGGAGGCTCGGACGTCCACGTCTTCGCCCAGTCCGTGGGATACCTGACGGAGCTCGACTACGACCGCGCTCAGGAGAGCGAGGCGGATCGAGAAGGGCTGGCGCTGCTCGTGCGAGCGGGCATCGATCCGAGCGGGCTGGCGAGCTTCTTCGAGCGGCTGCGCGCACGAGGCGGGGCCGCGCTCCCGGAGCTCCTCTCGACCCACCCGGATCCGGGCAACCGCGCGGAGGCCGTGCGTGCCGCGGCTCAGGGCGCCGCGGCGACGCGGGTGCTGCCTCCTCCGACCTCGATCAGCTGCCGCTGAACCGCGCGAACAGCTCGTGGACGTCCCGGGCGCCGTCGAGCCGAGGATGCAACTCGCTCGGGGGCGGACCGCCCTTCGAGGACGTGCCCCGCGCGGGGACGTCGAGCCAGGCGCCGTGGAGGCCGGCGTCCCGGGCGCCCAGCACGTTGTGCCAGTTGTCGTCGATGAAGAGGGTCCTGCGGGGGTCGAGCCCCTCCGCGCGCACCACGTGATCGAACACGGCGCGGTCCGGCTTACGCAGGCCAATCAGGTGGGAGTAGTAGTCCTTGTGGAACAACGCGCTCCAGGGGCCGTGGACAGGGCCGTGGTCCCGCTCGAAGCGCGCGGCGAAGTCGGCGAGGTGGAGCTCGTTCGTGTTGCTGAGCAGGTAGACGCGGTGGGTCTCCCGCAGCCGCAACAGCAGCTCGACGTTCCGTCCCGGGACCTCCCCGAGCAGCGCGTTCCAGGCCGCGTCGAGCTCGGCGTCGAGGCACTCCGTCTCGAGCGCCCTGCGCAGCGCGTCGCGGAACTGCGCTGCGTCGAGCTCGCCGCGCTCGAAGCGATCGAACAGCTCCGCCTGGCGAGCCTTGGAGTAGAAGCCGGGGAGCTCGCGCCCCGCCAGGCGCTGGAACGCCTCCGTCGTGGCCGAGTAGTCGAGGTTCAGCAGGACGCCGCCGAGGTCGAAGATGACGGCGTCCCAGCTGTCGAGCCCCGAAGGGCGACCATCTCGAGGCATCAACCCGTGCGTTGGATGAGGTGGTAGCCGAAGTCCGTCTCGACGATCCCGCTCACGCTGCCCACCGGCAGCTCGAAGGCGGCCTGCTCGAAGGGCTTGACCATCTGTCCTCGATTGAAGCTCCCCAGGTCGCCGCCGCGGGTGCGCGAGGGACAATCCGAGTGCTTGCGGGCGAGCTCGGCGAAATCACCGCCGCTCTGGAGCTCCTTCTCGATCTCCCCGATCAGGGCGAGCGCCTCTTCCTTCGAGCGCGTCGCCGTGGAGCGGGAAGACCCTCGGTACATCAGCAAAATGTGAGAGGCGCGGACGCAGTCTTGCATTGGATCGACTCAACCTTTTTGTGACGGGCCTTTCGTGACAGGCCGTTCCTGAGCAGGACGCAGCCTGTCGCGGCTGCGTTCGGGCAGAGGCTAGCACGCAGGGACGAGGCGCCAGCGTGTGTGTGCTTCTTCGCGCGCTCCGCAGCGTCCCGCACCCTCCGACGGCCCTGTCGAATCGCGGCGGCGGGCGGTGGCGTGGCGGAGCGGCCTACCGGGCGTCGGGGCCAGCGGGGGAGGGCTGGGGGAGAGGAGCAGCGGCCGCGGGGGTCTCGAGGGCGCGGCGCTGCGCGTCGAGCAGGGGGTTGGAGCGGTCCGCGGGCTCCTCGGGCTCCGACGCGGCCTGGGGCTCGCCCACTCGGCGGCCGCGGGCGTCTCTCGAGGGGCTCACGGCGGGGAGCTCTCCCGCGGGGGTCATGGCCGATGTCGGCTCCAGAGCCTGGTTCCCTGGCCCGCTCCGACCCGATCGTTGGGAGGGGCCTGTGAACAGGAACCACAGGAGAAGGCCGCCGACCAGGCCGCCGACCAGGCCGATGACCACGCCCAGGGCGAGCCAGCCTTTGGTGGATCCTCGAAAATCTCCGGAACGCACGGGGCTCACGCTTCGACCCCGGAGCCCCGACACGTCCGACGCGAAGGGCCCCCCCTCCCGGTCGCAGACCACGCAAGTCCCGTCGGGTCGGAGGACGAGCTTGTGCCGAGCACAGCGCCGCGCAGGGGCGATGCTGCTCCGGGGCCGCAGGCTCTGCCTCCGGGAGGGCGCCAGGGAGGCGGAGGTGCTCGGCGCCAGGGACCTGTTCGACGACGACATTGACGAATGTCAACGTTGCAGTCATCGGAGCCCCGGCGTCAAGCGTCTCATTGCGGCGCGTGTGGCTTTCAATGGTGCTCGAAACGGCCTGTGGATGCCTGCGCGAGGGCCGGACCGATTCGCCTGACTTCTCTCGAAGGTTCTGGCCGGAGGGCGCCATGAACACGTCCGTGAAGGTTCTGTTCATCGGCGGTACCGGCATCATCAGTTCGGCCTGCTCGCGCCTGGCCCTGGAACGGGGGATCGACCTCCATTTGTTGTGTCGGGGTCGGTCCATCCGACCGATCCCGGAGGGGGCGCGGGTGCTCTCTGCGGACATCGACGACGCCGCCGCGGTGCAGGAGGCGCTGGGATCTCTGGAGTTCGACGCAGTCGTCGACTGGATCGCGTTCCGCCCCAGCCAGATCGAGCGGGATCTCGAGCTCTTCCGCGGGCGCACGTCCCAGTACGTCTTCATCAGCTCCGCCTCGGCCTACGCCAAGCCGGTGGTGCGGGTGCCGATCACGGAGTCCACGCCCCTCTCCAATCCTTTCTGGCAGTACTCGCGGGACAAGATCGCCTGTGAGGAGCGGCTGATCCGGGCGCACCGGGAGGAGGGCTTTCCCGTGACCATCGTGCGGCCGTCCCACACCTATGACGAGACCTTGCTGCCCTTCGATCCCTACGGGGGCGGGTACACGGTGCTCGATCGCATCCTCCGAGGCCGTCCGGTCGTGGTCCATGGAGACGGGACGTCCCTCTGGGTGCTGACCCATCACCAGGATTTCGCGCGCGGCTTCGTCGGTCTGCTGGGCCATCCTGCGGCCATCGGCGAGGCGTTCCACATCACCTCCGACGAGGCGTTGCCCTGGAACGAAATCTTCCGCGCGGTCGGGCGCGCCGCGGGGGTGCCCGAGCCGCGTTTGGTGCACGTCCCGTCCGACGTCATCGCCCGGGAGCACCCGGAGTGGGGGGCGGGGCTGCTCGGGGACAAGGCCCACAGCGTGATCTTCGACAACACGAAGGTGAAGCGCCTCGTGCCGGACTTTCGCCCCACGATCCCGTTCCACCGCGGGGCGCGGGAGATCGTCGCGTATCACCTGCGACACCCGGAGCGCTGCGTGGTCGATCCTACGGTGAACGAGCTCATGGACCGCCTGGTGGCGCGGTTCGACGGCTGATCGTCCCCGGCCGCGCCGCGTCGTGCCGCCTTCCGAACAGCGGCGTCGCCCGTCGCGTCGTGCCGCGTTCCGAGCAGCGGCGTCGTCTCGCTCTGCGACTCCAGGCCGTGTCGAGGCAGAACGCGACGAAGTGGGGCGATAGGCCACGTCTCTCGGCTCGTGGACGGGCGCAGCGCTCCCTCAGACGCCGAAAAGCGCTGGCACGCCCGTTGCTTTGAGACCGGGCGACCCGCGAGTCACGTCAGGCGCCCCGTTCCGCGGACCACGGCGTGACCGTCGCTGGCACCCGAGGCATTCATGGCAGTCGCCGCATCCAAATTCGTCTCCTTTGCCCATCCCCTCGCGCAGCTCGAATCCGGTGCGGTCTTGGGAGGCCGCTATCGGATCGAGGAGGAGCTCGGCTCCGGCGGGCTCGGGGTCGTCTACAAGGCGCGCCACGTCGGGCTCGACGCGCTCGTCGCGATCAAGGTCCTGCGCCCCGAGTACGCCTACGACGACGAGCTGGTGGAGCGACTCGAGGACGAGGCGCGCCTGGCGGCGGGCTTGCGCAGTGATCACGTCGTGCGCGTGCTCGACGTCGGCGAGATGGCCGCCGGGGCCCGCTACATCGTGCTCGAGTACGTCGTGGGCCACGATTTGGAGGTGGAGCTGGCTCGTCGCGGGCGCCTCCCTCTCGGCACCGCCATGGCCTATGGCCTCGACGTCTGCGCCGCCCTCGCGGAGGTCCACGGTCGCGGCGTGGTGCATCGGGACATCAAGCCGGAGAACCTCCTGATCGAAGACCTCAGCGACGGGCGCCGGCGGGTCAAGGTCGCCGACTTCGGCGCGGCCAAGCGCCTCCGGGCGCGGCGGGGTGCGTCGAGCTTCGACGCGGGCGGCTACGTGGGGACGCCCTGGTACATGGCCCCCGAGCAGATCCTCGATTCCCGTCACGTGGACGCCCGCGCGGACATCTGGTCCCTCGGCGTGGTGCTCTACGAGATGCTCACGGACCACCTGCCCTTCTCGGGCCTCACGCCGCCGGAAGTCTACACGAGCGTCATCTGCGGGGACGCGTCGCCGATCCGCGAGCACCGTCCGGAGGTGCCGGCGGAGCTCGAGTGGGTCGTGGGGCGTTGCCTCGAGAAGGACGTGGCTCGGCGCTTCTCCGATGTGGGAGAAGTGGCGTTCGCTCTCCGTGCGCTCGGGCCGTACGCGACGCTCACTCCCTGCTCTCCGCGACGTCCTGTCGGGGCGCGGGCAAGGATGGACGCGCAGCGATCCTGACGGACGAGCTCGCCAGGCGGCGGCACGGGGCAGCGTCGATTTCGCGGCGAGCCAGGCAAGTGGTCGTCGGCCGTAGGGCTCCGTCGGGCGGGGTGAGGAGGTGAGGAGGGCGGGCGGGGAGTGCCCCGCCCGCCTCGCGTGTCATTCGTCGCCGTCGTCGTCGTCGTCGTCGCCGTCGCCGTCGTCGTCGCCGTCGTCGTCGCCGTCGTCGTTGCCGCCGTCGTCGTCGCCGTCGTCGTCGCCGTCGTCGTTGCCGCCGTCGTCATTGCCGCCGTCGTCGTCATTGCCGCCGTCGTCGTCGTTGCCGCCGTCGTCATTGCCGCCGTCGTCATTGCCGCCGTCGTCGTCATTGCCGCCGCCGTCGTCATTGCCGCCGTCGTCATTGCCGCCGTCGTCATTGCCGCCGTCGTCATTGCCGCCGTCGTCATTGCCGCCGTCGTCATTGCCGCCGTC
>Ga0207873_1002293_pt1 | contig 16048 bp, 19 predicted proteins | sample BGWIniCompost_FD_187373 | JGI IMG/M metagenome (GOLD analysis project Ga0207873, IMG submission 187373) | Cellulose adapted compost microbial communities from Newby Island Compost Facility, Milpitas, CA, USA - BGW Initial Compost (SPAdes)... ...
CGGTCCGGGATGTATCCGATCTTGCGCTTCGCCAAGATCGGGTCCGTCGCCATGTCGTGCCCGGCAATGATGACCCGGCCGGCGGTCGGACGCAGGACCCCGGTGATCATCCGGATCGTCGTCGTCTTCCCCGCGCCGTTGGGGCCCAGGAACCCGAACAGCTCGCCCCGCCCCACGTGCAGGTCCATCGGGTGGACCGCCGTGAACGAGCCATATCGCTTGGTCAGAGATTCCAGACGAATCATGGGCGCAATCGATTCCGATTCCTTTCGTTTCGTTCGGGCCGGCTCGCGGCCGCCGAGGCGCCGCCGCGTGGCCGTTCCGCGCCGGCTCGCGGCCATTGGGGCGCCGAAGCAGCCACGCGTCGGCGCCGGTCCGTGGCCGCACCTTTCAGTATTCGTCCGCTGGCAATGATCGGCACAGCGGCGACGAGAGGACTGCCGCTACATGACGGGCTCCAGCCGCAACCTCCCGATCAGCCGCACGAGCTCGACCTGCCGCGCGAGCCCGCCGACCAGGAACCTGAGATGCGACGCATCGGCCGGGAACTGCCCGAGCGTCGGGTCGACCGCCACCCAGCGATCGTCGAGCCAGACTTCGGGCCAGGCGTGATAGTAGAAGCGCCCGTCGATGTGCACGAGGCCGACGGCCGTCCGGGTCGGCAAGCCGAGCGAGCGCGCTAGCGCGACGTAGAGCACCGTGTGCTCGTTGCAGTCGCCGGTCATGGCCTCCAGCACCTGGAGCGCGCTGGGCACGCTGAGCGTGACGTCCTTCCTGACGTTGGCGTAGACCCAGTCGTTCAGGAGCCGGGCGACGGTCGCGGCGTCGCGCTCGTCGCCCACGATCTGCCTCGCCGTGCGAGCGATGCGCGGGTCGTCCGCCTGGATGAGCGGCGTAGAGGCCAGCTCCTCGGCGACCGACCCGCCGCCCCGGTACGGGAGCTCGTACCCGGCGCCGCCGGCCAGGACCTCGCGCGTTATGAACAGGGTGTCGCCCCGCAGCTCCTGCCGCCCTCCCGAGAGATCGAACCCATCCAGCTCCACACCGACGAGCCGCACGGCCAGGCGGTCGATAGACCCCGTCGCACCGAGAGGCGCGTTGGCCGCGATCGCGGTCCCCTCGATCACGGTCCCGTAACCCAGCGCCAGGCTCCCGTCTCCCTGGCTACGGCGCCACTCCTGCTGCGCGATCTCGTACGCCGTGCGCTCGAGCGTGAAGCCGAGCGGGCTCTCGGCCCGGATCAGGCGACCGTCTTCATCCACCCAGCTCGCCACCGAGATGCCGGCGAACGTCTCCTCGATGCGCCACGCCGGGATCGTGTCCGGGACCCCGACCCACTCGCCGGTGTCTGCGTTCCACACCGCCGTGTCGGCCACGAGCATCGTGTCGTGCGCCGTGATCCTCAGCTCCACGTCGCGGGGCGCGAGCGTCGACGGATCGAAGAGTCGAGCCCTCATCCGTTCGCCGACGGCCAACCGGCCTGCGGCGGCCAGGCGGATCGGGAGCATGCTCGGCAGCACGATCGCGCCCTCGGTCGCAATGGACGTCCGCTGGCGCTCGCCGCCCGCGCCGATCTCCAGCTCCAGGAGCGTGTCTCCCCGGGCCACGCCTCTGACTGCGAAGCGGCCGACCTCGGAATCGAGATCGAAGTTGAAATCCACGAGCCCGAGCGACTTGGAGAGCTTGACCGTCGTCCTGGCCACCGCCCGGTGCACGGTCCCCAGCGCCGGCACATCGAGGGTGAGGAAGTCCTCGACCAGGAACCCGTCCTCCAGCGTGTCCAGACGCGCGGTCGCCACCCCGATCGCGTGATCGCCCATTCGGGCGAGGTAGAAGGTCGATCCCGGCGCGAGACCGGCCGCGCCCTCGGCGAGCACTAGCTCGAAGGGACGGAAGTACTCCCGCCGCACGTGCACGCCCACGACAGCGAGCCACGTGCCTAGGATCGCCAACGCAAGTATGCGTCGCCGTGAGATCCGCATCTGTTGATGGTTGGATGGTCAGCGTGATGGGGCCGGCACGAGGCATCCGCAGATGCCCGGCTCAGCCCGCCCGGGGAGAGGAATCGGCGATGATGCGCCGGAATACTTCGAGTTCGTAATCGCTCTCGACGACGATGACGACGCGGAGCGGGCGCGCGCTCGCGAGTTGATGCTCACGGATGACGGGGATCATCACCCGGGCCGACTCTTCGGCATCGAGGTTTCCGGCGCCCGTGCCCAGAGGTGGCATCGCGACGCTCTCGATCCCCCACTCCGCGAGCCGACGCAGCCCGTTGACCAGCCCGCGCCTCACGCCGGCAGGCGAGACCGGCTCGTCGATCGAGCGCACGACCACGTGGACCATGAACTCCGCCGCGAGTTCGCCCGCGCCCGTGATGACCGCCGATCCGACGGGCAGCTCGCCCAGCCGCCTGCACTGATCGGCCAGCGCCGGGCCGGCGGCCAGCTCCAGACGCCGCGTCGCCGGAGTGACCGCGCCCCAATTCGCATCGATCGGCCGTAGCAGCGCCGACTCGCGGGCGTCGGCCAGCTCGCCGATGCGAACCTCTATCATCGTCCGCCGAGTTGGCGCGCCACCCTGTACATCGCCGCCGCTTCTTCGCGCAGATTCTTGCGATCGTACAGGATTCCCATCGTGTAATACGCCCGTGCGTTCGATGGATCCAGCTCGACAGCGCGCATCAGCATCGACAGCGCCTCGTCGATCCGGCCGAGATGGTTCAACGCTTCGCCCCGGTAGTAGTGGGCCGCCGCGTTCTGCCCGTCAAGGGCGATCGCGCGGCTCAACTCGGACTCCGCCTGGGCGTACAGCCCGCGCCTGTAGAGGACCATGCCCAGAAGGAGATAGGCCTCCGCCCGGTTCGGGTCCAGGCGCTGCGCACGACGCAGCTCCTTCTCGGCGGCATCGAAGCGCCGCAAGGCGAGCAGTACGCTGCCCATTCCCAGCAGGACATCCACGTCCTCCGGCGCCGTGACGCGCGCCGCCTCGTACTGCTCGAGGGCCTGCTCCAGCTCTCCGGTCTGCTCCAGGAGCGCCGCCAGCCTGAGACGGGCACGCAAATGGCCCGGCTCGGCCGCAAGTACCTCGCGAAACGCGCGCATCGCGCCAACCGTGTCGCCTGCGGCCTCGAGCCGGACCGCCCATTCGAACGGAGTGGCCACCTTCTCCACCCCCGGGCTCTGCTGTGCCTCCTCCGGAACCGCCCCCTCCGCCCCGGCTTCGGGCAAAGCGTTCTCCTCCGCCCGCTGCCGGGCGCCCTTGCGCGACTTCGCGCCAGACTTCTCCGTCGACATCTATGAAAACCTTCGAACCTACTTCGAACTCGTGCTCTCCCGTACCCACTCCAGGTAGGGGAGGTACCCGCCCTCGACGGCCAGGACCAGGAGCTCCGGGACCTCGTACGGGTGAAGCTCGGATGCCCGGTCCAGGAGCGATGACACCCGGTCCGCGGACGTCTTGAGGATCACCACGACCTCGGCGTCGCACTCGATCGCGCCCTGCCAGCGGTAGATCGAGGTCACCCCGGGCACGATGTTGCCGCACGCGACGAGCCGTTCCTCGACCAGCGTCCGTACGATCCGCTCGGCGACCTCCCGGTCGGGCGCCGTCATGAGCACGACGCGCGTGGTCGAATCCTCCGCCATCCGGACGCTACTCCGCCACCACGACCTCGGACGCGCCGTACAACTCCTCGACGACGCTCCGGTAGCGCTCCTCGACGATGCGACGCCGGACCTTCAGCGTCGGCGTCAGCTCCCCGGCCTCGATCGTGAACTCCCGGTCGAGGATCCCGACCTTCTTCGGGATCTCGAAGCGCGCGAAGCCGGTCAGCCGCCGCTGTACCTCTTCCTCGATCTTCTTACGGACTCGCTCGTCGCGAACCAGCTCCGCCGGGCTCTCCGCCGAGATCCCTTGCTGCTTCGCCCACCGGGCCACCTGCTCGAAATTGGGCACGACCAGGACGATAGGATACGGACGCCGGTCACCCAGCATGACCGCCTCGAGGATGTACCGGCTGTTCTTGATCGCGTTCTCGATCGGCTGCGGCGCCACGTTCTTGCCGCCCGCCGTCACGATCAGATCCTTCTTCCGGTCCGTGATGCGCAGGTAGCCGTCCTCGTCCAGCTCGCCGATGTCGCCCGTGTGGAACCAGCCGTCTTCGTCGATCGCCTCGCGGGTCGCCTCCGGCTGGTTGTAGTACCCCTTCATCACCTGCGGCCCCCGCACCAGGATCTCGCCGTCCGGCGCGATCATGATCTCCGTTCCGGGGACCGGCTTGCCGACCGTGCCCAGCCGGATCGAGTCCGGAAGGTTCACGTTCGTCACCGGCGACGTCTCCGTGAGGCCGTAGCCTTCCAGGATGACCAACCCGGCGGCGTAGAAGAAACGAGCGATCTCCGGGTTCAGTGGCGCGGCGCCCGAGATGAAGTACCGGATGCGCCCGCCCACGGCGTCGCGGATCTTTCGATACACCAGCATGTCCGCGAGCTTGTGCTTGAGCGACAGCCACAGCCCCGGCCGCCGTCCGGCCAGCCGCGCGTCAGCCCAGCGGCGTCCGACGCTGCGGGCCCACAGGATCAGCCGCAGCTTGAGCCCGGTCGCGGACATGATCTTCGCGTAGACCTTCTCGTAGACCCGCGGCGTCGAGACGACCACCGTGGGCCGGACCTCCGCCATGCTCTGGGCGACCCGGTCGATGGCCGGCACGTAGGCGATGGAGACACCCCTGTGGAACAACAGGTAGTCGACCATCCGCTGATAGACGTGCGACAGCGGCAGGAAGCTGAGCGTCACGTCATCGGACCGGATGTCGAGGATGCGCTCGCACGCCACCACGTTGGAGAAGACGTTCTTGTGCGTGAGCTGCACGCCCTTCGGCTGACCGGTCGTGCCGGAGGTGTAGATGATCGTCGCCACGTCCTCCGGCTTGGCCTCGAGCGCTCGCTCCCGGAAGTCCCGTCCGCGCCCCGCCTCCTCCTCCGAGCGGCCCAGTTCGATCAGGGCGTTCAGCGTCCGCACGCGGGGATCGTCCGTCTCGACGGGATCGAACGTGACCGCGTACTCGAGCGCCGGGAGCTCCGACCAGACCTCCAGGATCTTGGCGAGCTGGTCCGCCGTCGACACGAAGATCAACCGCGCGCCAGAGTCCTTCAGGATGTATGCGACCTGGCCCGGCGGGAGCGTGGCGTAGATCGGCACGTCCTGCACACCGACGCACAGGCAGGCATAATCGGCGATCGCCCATTCCGGTCTGTTCTCCGATAGGATCGCCGCACGATCGCCTTTCCCCAGCCCCAACGCCTGCAGCGCGAGTCCCATGCGCCGCACGCGCGTCTCCACCTCCCCGTGCCCGATGCTCTGCCACCCGCCGTCGATCGGGTAGCGCATCGCATCTTCGCTCTGGTGCTGGTCGATGGCCTCGAAGAAGAGCTGGACCAGCGTGCCGGTCGGAAGATCAGCAGGGTTGGCCGCGTAGTTCCGCGCACCACGTGGGGTGGTCATGCCTGTTCCTCCGGAAGGACGGTCCCGGACCGGATGGCGCGATGATCAGCGTCGACGTATCTCGATCCCGATCTCGCAATCCGGCCGGAGTGTGTGCAGCACACTGCAATACTTCTCGCGCGACAGGGCGACCGCCCGCTCGAGCTTCGGCTCGTCCTCCTCCGACAAGCCCCACACGTCGCAATAAAGGCGGATCCGCAAGAATCGACGCGGAGGCTCCGCCGCCCTGTCGCCTTCCAATCGTATCTCGAGCGCCTCGAGCGGGACGCGCATCTTCCCGAGAATGTCGACGATGTCCGCGCCCATGCAGCCGCCGAGACCGAGAAGCAGCAGCTCCGTCGGGCGCGGGCCCGCGACGCCGTTGCCGTCGATCGAGACGACCGGCCCCCCTTCTCCACCCCCCTCGAACCGCAGGCCGTCGCCCGCCCACCTTAGCGTTACCGTCGTGTCCGCCATTCAGACGGTGCCTTCCCCCACAGGCTCGCCCATCAACTCCGCGAGCGTCTTCTTCGCGTGCATGACGTGCTTGCTCGCTTCCGCGTCCGACGGCGGAGAGGCAAGGAACGCCCTCAGATGCTCGATCGCCTCCTCTCGCTGGCCCTCCCGGAGCAGGAGGAACGCCAGCCCGTAGTGCGCGCCCACCGCCTTCGGGTCCTTCCGCAGCACGCCCCGGTAGGTCTTGATCGCCTCGTCCGTCATCCCGATGCGGGTGTACGTGATGGCGATCTGCTGGAGGACCGCAACGTCCCCGGGACTCTCACGGAGCGCCAGTCGAAACGACGTCAACGCTTCGTGATACTTCCCAACCGCCAGAAGTTCCAACCCCTCGCGGTAATAGTCGACTTTTTCCTCGTCCCCACCACTGCCGAAGAGCTTCTTCCACCAGGACATGGCACGCGTATCAGGCGGGAGGCCACGATGCCACACAGGAGCGTTGCGTAAGATAGAAACGCCCTGACACTATCACAATCCCATTCGGTTCCAGAATCACTTGCGGCGGGCGACGACCGTCCCACCTTCGCGAGCCACGATCTCGAGTCCCGCGTCCGCGAGGCGTGCCTCGCAGCCCTCCGGCGCGCCCTCGACGACGATGCGCCCCGCGCCGCTCAACACGCGGGCGCCTTCCTCGAGGAACGCATCCGCCGCCGGCCCGGACAGCGTCACGCCGCCCATGCACCGGTCACGGAACGGGAGCCGGCCTGCCGCGGCGAAGCGGCTCACGCCCGCCTCCTCGTCCCAGTCGGCCGTTGCCGTCCCGACCACCACGACCTCGAACCCCTCCATCAGGGCCGCCAGTGCGCGCGCGTGTGCCGCCACTGGGCCGGACAGGAGCGCCCGCGGCGGCCCCCCGCCGAGGCCCATGAGGGCGGCCAACCGGATCGCGGCCTCCCGCCCATCCGTCGGCGTCAACGGTTCCGTATCGGCCTCCGACTCCGTCCCCGCCGGGCGCAGGTCGGCGAATCCACCCGCGACGACGAAATTCTCGCGGCAGTTCGGGCAACCGAAACGGCCCTCCAGCACCCGGCGCTCCGCGACCCGCTCCGCGAGCAGGACGAGCCCCCACTCGGGTCCGCATCGCGGACACGTGACGATGTCGGTCAGCGGAACGAACATCTCAGATGAACAGCTTCCTCTCCGTGTACTGCGCCCACTGGGTAGGCGTCTCCCAGATCCGGACGTACAGGAGCGCGTCCGCCATGTGGGCGGGGAGACGAGCCTTGAGCTCGTCCCAGAAGTAGCGCGCCTGGTTCTCCGCCGAGGGCTCCACCTCCCGGAACGGGGGCAGGTCGTTCAGGTTGGTGTGGTCGAGGTACTCCGCGATCGCGCGCAACTCTCGCTTCACATCCACGAAGTCGAACGCGATCCCGCCCGGCCCCAGCTCTTCCGTCGCCAGCGCCACCTCCACCACGTACCGATGCCCGTGCAGCCGCTCGCACTTCCCGCGGTAGTTCCGCAGGTAGTGGGCGCTATCGTAATGGGCCTGCACACTCACGACGTACATTCGACCCGCCTCTGGTTCATACCCTTTCGATCCGAATCGTTCTCACGTCCACCTCCGGTGGACGCGTCACGGCGAAGAGCACGGCGTCCGCCACCGCCTCGGCCGAGAGCATCGCCTCCCTGGGCGGAAGCCCCGGATGCCGGGCGTAGTCGATCCTGTCCCACAGCGGCGTGTCCGTGGCCGCCGGCTCGACAAGGGTGCTCCGAACCCCTGTCCCGCGAAGCTCCTCATCCAGGACCTCGTGCAGGCCACGTACCCCGAACTTCGACGCTGCATACGCGCCGTTGTGCGGAAACGCGCGCCGTCCGGCCACCGAGCCGAGCGTCACCACGTGGCCCGAGCCGCGGGCCAGCATCGCCGGCAGGAACGCCCGGATCACCAGGAACGGCGCCCGCAGGTTGACCGCGAGATGACGGTCGAAGCTCTCCGGGTCCGTCTCCGCGACCGGCGCCAGCTCGAAGATGCCCGCCGCGTTCACCACGATGTCCGGCGCTTCGCCGCCGAGCACCTCGACTACGTACTCGGCCAGGCGATGCACGCTCCCTGGGTCCGAGACGTCCGCGGGCACTGCGTGCCCGCCGACCTCCGCCGCCGCCCCCCGCAACGCCGCCTCGCCCCGCGCCACCATCGCGACCCAAGCGCCCGCTTCGCAGAAGCGCGCGGCGATCGCACGGCCGATCCCGCGCGAGGCCCCCGTCACCAGGGCCGTCCGCCCCGCCAGCACCCCCTTCTCAGCCGCTGAACCCATGCGCCGTCGCCAGCCTCAAGAACTCCTCGCGCGTGCGAAGGTCCTCCAGGAAGACGCCTCGCATCGCACTCGTGATCGTCTTCGAGTTCTGCTTCTCCACACCCCGCATCATCATGCAGAGGTGGTACGCCTCGATCACCACGCCCACGCCCTGCGGCTTGAGAATGTCCCAGACCGCCTGCGCGATCTGATCAGTCATCCGCTCCTGCACCTGGAGCCGCCGGGCGAACACCTCCACGATCCGGGGGAGCTTCGAGAGTCCCATGATCCGCCCGTCCGGGATGTACGCGATGTGCACCTTCCCGAAGAACGGCAGCAGGTGGTGCTCGCAGAGCGAATACATCTCGATGTCCCGGACCATCACCATGTTCTCGTGGTCCTCCTCGAAGATCCCCTGGCCGACGACCTTCTCGACCGAGAGGTTGTAGCCCCGCGTCAGCCACTGGAGACTCTTCTCCACCCGCTCGGGCGTCCGGCGCAGCCCCTCCCGATCCGGATCCTCGCCCAGACGCCGCAGGATCTCCGCAATGAGGTCCCGAAACGCGACGTCGCGCAGATCGACCGCACTCATCCGACCCTCCATTCCCCGCGTGCGCGGGCCCATGCCCGGTCCAGCGCGTTCGCCATCATTCCGGCGACCCTCCGGTCACCCCTCTGCGCAGGACCATGCGCCCCGTAGCCGATCATTCCCCGGAGTACTCGACGTAGTTTCGAGGCGTCTCCCAGAGCACCAGCCGCACGAGACGGATTCCCTCGGGCAGAGCGCCGTCGAGACGCCGCCAGATGGCCACCACCAGATTCTCCGTCGTGGGGTTGACCCCCTCCAGCCAGGGCACGTCCAGGTTCAGGTTGCGATGGTCGACCTCGGCGATCACCCGCTCCTCGACCACGTCGCGGAGCGCCTTCAGGTCCATGACGAACCCCGTCTCCGGATCCACCTCGCCCTCGACCGTGACGTCCAGCTCGTAGTTGTGCCCGTGCCAGTTCGGGCTCGCGCAGAGGCCGAAGACCCGATGGTTGCGCTCGTCGTCCCAGTCCTCGCGCGCAAGCCGATGCGCCGCCGAGAAATGCAGCCGGCGCGTCACGCGCACCCGTGCCATCCGGCTCTCCTCATTGGGGTTCCGACGGTGATGACCTCCACGAAGGTGTGCCCTCGGGGGGCACCACGCAAGACGGCGCGACTCGACACCCGGCGCGCCAACGCGCCCGCCGCACCACACGCCCGGCCCGCCAACAAGAAGGGCCGGCCCGCGCTCTTTCGCGGGCCGGCCCGGGTGTGGCGCGCCGAAGGGGATTATTGAAGCCCCGTTGGTAACGGTTGGTGACCTCCCCGCGCGTTTCCGCCGTCCCCTCGCGGGGCATGACGTCCGGCGCGGGAGTGGGCCCCGGCTTCATTGGTGTCGGCTCAATAATGGAGCCCTCCGACACACCCCACCGCACTCACCTCTGACCTCAATCTACGCGTGGATACGCCGAAAGTCAATGAATGACGCGGATCTTCCTCCCCTCAGGGGACCAGCGTGGCCGGCGTCGAGTACAGCCGCCTCAGCGTCGCCAGGTCGGATGCCGTGGGCCGGTCGGGGCCGAGGGGGCCGTCCCACATCAGGTCCCCCGGGTTCGGCGAGTGCCCGCCGATCCCGAGCACGTGGCCGAACTCGTGTGTCACGAGCTGGCGCACGCGCCGCTCGCCCACCGCCTCCTCCGGAAGTACCGTCACGATCATCCGCACCGGGCTCTCCGTCGGGCCCTCCGCGCCGTCGATCGGGAACCGCTCCAGCGTCGCGTAATCCGCAGTCGGGCAGAACGTCGTCGCCGCACGCCCGAGAACCACCGGCTCGCACCCCTCGGTCGCCACCGGCAAGGGCGAATCCGCCCACCGGACCAGCACCTCGGCCTCGGACAACGCATCCACCCGTGCCAGCGCGATGTCGGCGCCCTCGAGAGCCTCCGACCAGGCACGGATCGCCTCGTCCACCGCGCCCTCCAGCAGCCTGTCCCGCGCCGGGTCGCCCGTCGGGTCCACATGGATCCGTACCGTCGAGCCCGGGGCCCAGTGGTACACGACCCCCGCGCCGATCGGGAGCATGAAGTCGTACGCCGGAGACTCCTCCTCCGGCTCGGCCGGGGACGTGCACGCCGCAGCGAGCGCAACCCACGCCACGAGCCCCGCCGCGCCATGAGCCCGCGACCACCGGGCCGCACGCCTCCCCGACCACGGGTGCACGCACCGCTTCATACGTGTCCTCCGATCACGGTCCCACGGGCAGTCCACCGCCCGCACACGCCGGTACCCCGAAACGCGCCGAAAGGGCCAAATCGGACAACAAAAAAGACGGACGGCCGCCTTTCGACGACCGCCCGCCCATGCCGCGGCGCTCTCCCCGGAGTTCCCGTTCACCGCGGCCACCGTGTTGTGCCCGCCCTTCGTGCACGAACGGTTCCAAACCGGCCGCTCCGACCTATGTTCTTGAAATTCACACGTTTATGATACAGATCACCCGCACGGCCGCCCGATTTTCTCGGTACTTTTTTCCTGTTTCCGGACCGGAGTGCACCATACGGCGGCCCTGGACGACGATCAGCGACGGTAGCCCCGCAGCCGGGCCAGGTTGGCGCGGTCCGCGGCGACGTGGTCGTCGCCCTTGGGCGTCTCGAGAACCTTCGGCACCGCGCGGAACCGATCGTCGTTCATGAGACGACGGAACGGCTCGTCGCCCAGCATTCCCTTCCCGATGTCCGCGTGGCGGTCGCGTTTGCTGCCGAGACCGCCGAGGGAGTCGTTCAGGTGGAACAGGCGGAGGCGCTCGAGGCCGACGGCGCGGTCAAGCCGTTCGAAGACGCCGTCGTAATCGTCGCGCAGGTCGTAGCCCGCGGCCCACACGTGGCACGTGTCGAGGCAGACCCCGACTCGGTCGCGTCTTTCCGGCGAGACGAGGTCGATCATCTCGGCAAGCTGCTCGAAGGTGGCGCCGAGCACGTTGCCGCCGCCTGCGGTCGTCTCGAGGAGCACGATGGTATCACCGCCGACCTCGGCGAGGGCGCGGTCGATGGCGCGGGCGTTCTGTTCGAGGCCGCGCCTGGCATCGCCGTCGGTCGCGTTGCCGGGGTGCGTGACCAGGAACTCGATGCCGAGGGCGACGCAGCGCCTCAGCTCCATGCGGAATGAGTCGTAGGACTTCTCGAAGAGGTGCGGGTCCGGCGTGGCCAGGTTGATCAGGTACGAGTCGTGAGAGGCGACGACGCGGATCCCATAGCGGTTGCGCTCCTCCCGGAACGCCGCCGCTGTGGTCTCCGACACGTCTCTCTCCGCCCAGCGATTCGGCTGCTTGGTGAAGACCTGGACGACGACGGAGTCGATGGCGGCGGCCCTCTCGGGGGCGCGCTCGACCCCGCCCGCCACGGACACGTGTGCGCCCAGCTCGTCGTGTGTATCGCGCTCCACTTCCCCTCCTCGGGATCCCGCCCGACGGGCGGGGATCATCCCACCGTCGGGCCCGACCGGATATCAACCGCATATCTGATGGACGCGGGAAGATGGATCGGCGGTCTTTTCGCGGCAACCGTGGCGCGGGCGCGAGGGCGGCCGTGGCGGCGCGATGGCAGCCGTGGCGGTATGATCGCGACCGCGGTGGCAGCGCGATGGCAGCCGTGGTGGCGGCACGATTCTGCCGAACAAAACGAGTCGTGCAGTCCGTGGCCGTCAGCGTCGGCTTGCACGACCGTCACGGTTCGAGAAGCAGGCGTAGCCGTCCGAGCCCCGGGAGCATTCAGCCCGCACGACCGTGGAGGACAATCGCGATGCAAGGCAATCCCTGGCACGATCTCGCCGCCGGGCCCGAACCGCCGCACGTGCTGAACGCGGTCATCGAGATCCCGCGCGGCAGCCGGAACAAGTACGAGCTCGACAAAGAGACCGGCCTACTGAAATTCGACCGGCTGCTCTACAGCGCGGTCCACTACCCGGGCGACTACGGGTTCATCCCGCAGACGCTGGCGGACGACGACGATCCGCTCGACGTGCTGGTCATGGTGACGGTCCCCACGTTCCCCGGCTGTCTGATGGAGGTACGTCCGATCGGCGCGTTCGAGATGAAGGACGAGAAGGGGCACGACGAGAAGATCCTGTGCGTGCCGCTCCGCGATCCCCTATACGACGAGTACCACGACCTGAGCGACGTCGCGGGGCATTACCTCCGCGAGGTCGAGCACTTCTTCGCGATCTACAAGGAGCTCGAAGGCGTGCGGACGACCGTCGTTGGGTGGCGGGACCGTGCGTGGGCGATCGAAGTCATCGAGGCCGCGCGGGAAGGGTACCGTCGCGCTTTCGGCTGAGCTGCGCGCAATAAAGGGCCACCCGCGGCGCGGTTCTCGTGCCGCGTCGGCCCCGGAGGCGTCGTGACGCCTCCGGGGCCGACGCGCGCCCGGCCATGGTCTGGCCAGGTGGAACCGCTCCCGCGCTGAAGTGGCGCCCCGCTCCTTGGCGGGGCTCTTCGCTGTGCCGATCGGATGTGCCCGTACCCGCGCCCGTCGAGGTCGCGAGCCGTTACTGCATCGGCATCGTGTCCGTCGGCTGCTGCTGCATCATCGTGTCCATCGGCGTCGGCGCAGCAGTCGGCGGCGGAGCCGGCGTGATCGGCTGGGCCTCGGGCATCTCCTGGACTTCGGGCACCTGCTGGACCTCTTCGGCCGGACGCTGCTCGCAGGCGGCGAAACCGATGAGTAACGCGATCACCAGCATTATCGACGAGCGCTTCATACCCACCTCTCCGATCTTGAGGGTCCCTGAGCGAGCCCCGCGCCCACTCGACGCGAACGACTCGGATCCGGCGGCGCTCCCGGCGCCGGACACTCCCGCTTTCGGGAGCGTCCTCCGCGATGCACTATGCGTGCCGTCTACGCAAAGAGCGTGCGCTCGCGGTCGGTGCCGGCGCCCGCCCATTCGACCGATCAACCGCGTCGAAACGGGCGGGCAGCCGACTCCTGACCGGGGTCAACCGCGTATCCGATAGTTGATGATGGTCTGCGTCCCGTCGGGGAGCCGTACGACCAGCGACACCGCCTGCCCCGACTTCACCGCACCGATAGCCTTCTTCAGGTCTGCCAGCGAGCGGACGGCGGTCCCGTTGACGGACTCCACGACCATGCCGGTGCGAAGCCCCGCGCGTTCGGCGGCGCTCCCCGCCTCGACCTGCGTCACGACGACGCCCCGGGTCGCCTCGGTCCGCAGCCGCCGCGCCAGCTCCGGCGTCAGCTCCGTCGCCGCGAAGCCTAGGCGCGAGAGCGCGTCTCCCTTCTCCCGCGTCGTCTCCCGCGCCGCCTTCACGGCCGGCTCGAAGCTGTCCAGCTCGACCTCGACCCTGAGCCGCTCGCCGTACCGGACCACGTCGAGGCGAGCCCGGTCGCCCGGCTCCTTCATCGCGAGCAGTTCCATCAGCTCGCCGCTCGAGTCCACCGGCCGGCCGTCCACCGCGACGATGACGTCCCCGATGCGGAGCCCCGCGCGCTCCGCCGCGCTCCCGGCCTCGACGCGCTTGATCTCCGCACCCGCCGCACGGTCGAGGCGGTAGACCTCACGGTCCGCAGGGTCGACATCGTCGATGGCGACGCCGAGCTTCGGGCGCCGCACCACGCCGTGTGCGATCAGGTCGTCGGCCACCCGCTTCACCAGGTCGATCGGGACCGCGAAACCGTACCCGCTGTAGTAGCCGGTCGGGCTCGCGATCGCCGTGTTCATCCCGATCGCCCGGCCCTCGAGGTCGACCAGCGGGCCGCCCGAGTTCCCCGGGTTGATCGCCGCGTCCGTCTGGATGAAGTGCTCCAGCGGCGCCGACGCCTCGCCGTCCCGGCCGATGATCCCGAGCTGACGCCCCTTCGCGCTCACGATCCCCGCCGTCGCCGTCGCGCCCAGCCGCAGCGGGTAGCCCAGCGCCACGACCCAGTCGCCGACCTCGACCTCGTCCGACCGCCCCAGACGCACCACCGGGAGATCCGTCGCGTCGACCTTCAACACGGCCACGTCCGTGTTCGGGTCGCGCCCGACGATCTCCGCCTCGAATTCACGACGATCCTGCAGGACGACGGTCACACGCTCCGCGCCCTCCACCACGTGGTTGTTCGTCAGGATGTAGCCGTCCGGGCGGTACACGAAGCCGGACCCGCTCCCCTCGCGCGGCGCCGGCGACGGCTGGCCACGACGGAACAGGTCCTCCCACGGCGTGCCGCGGAACGGCTCGGGCACCTCGATGCGCGCGGACCGGACCGCCTGCACCCGAACGTGGACCACGCCGGGCAACGACCGCTCGGCGGCGCGCCGGAACGCCCGACTCAACTGCTCGGGCGTCGTGTCATTGCTCGCCGTGCGCGAGACCGAGACCGGATCACCGTTCTCCACCAACCGGTCTCCGCCGGCCGGGCTCAGCCCCGTGGCCGCCGCCACGGTTCCTGCAACCAGCGCCGCGCCAGCCGCCAGCTGTCGAATCACTGGATGCACTTCCACCTCCTGCGTCGGATGTGCAATACCAACCGCGTATGTTGCGTCTTGAACACACCTTACGACGTCCATACCCACGCCCGACGCCAAACGTTCACCGGGTATGCTTCTTGCCCTGATCAGGCGTGGAATCGTGGAACTTCACCGTGTTGGAGCCGTGTCTCTGCTGATCGTGCTCTATCTGCTCCTCGTGATCGCGCTGCCGCTGGCGCTCAGTGCGGCCGTGAGCTTCCGGACCCTTCCAGAGGGGCGCAACTGCGCTCTGTGTGGTGGAGACACGATCAGGTTGCGGTCCCGGTGGCTGGATGCGGCGTCGCGCGTGCTCCGGCATGAAGAGTTGCAGCGACGCTGGTGCCTGGTGTGCGGGTGGGAGGGGATCGCGCGGCTTCCGGTGGAGCGGGAGACGCCTCCGCCGGAAACCCCGAAGGCGCAACCCCGGAAGCGGCCGAGCATCGCCGTGGCGCCGGGCCGCTCGGGCGAGGCGGTGAACCTGCGGAGCCTCGAGGTCGACGGCTCGGCGTGGAGGGTCCTGCTGCAGTGCTGGCACGAGGCCGACCAGTGGTACGGCCGGCTGCTCTTCATCGCGCCGTCCGGGCGGCTGTGGGTGGACACGGTCGAGCCCTTCGCCGGGACATCGGCCGAAGAAGTGCTGGACCAGGCGCTCGCCCTGCCCGACCGGGCGCTCACCTTACGACTTCGAGAGCTGATCTCGGACTGAGGCGGACGGCCGGGGGCACCCTGCCGCCCGCGCCGCGTCATCGAGGATCTTCCGCCGTTCCTTGTAGCGGATCCTACGGTAGGCCTCGTCCACGTCGACCCAGGCGTACTCGTGCGCCTCCTTGGGCGAGATGCGCACTTCCTCCTTGAGCGCCTCGGCAAGGAAGTAGGTGACGCTCTTCTCGATCAGCGCACGCTGCGCGCCCTGGCCCACGGAGAAGCGGTAACGCTCCGAGCGCTCGAAGCCGTCGACGAGGCGGATCTCGTCGCCCGACAGCCCGGTTTCCTCGCGCAGTTCCCGGAGGGCGGCCTCGAGCAGGCTCTCCCCTTCATCCACGCCTCCCTTGGGGAATTCCCACAGCGGGCGCTTGGTGAGTCTCGAGAGAACGAGGAGGAAAAGGCAGCCGCCGTCCGATCTCCGGAAGACGATCACGCCTGCGGCCCTGTCCCTCTTGCGACGCATCCCGATCGGCCTCGCTTCCTCGTACCCCGGAAAGGATCGCCGGCCGAGGATGGGCGCTCGGCCGGCGGGGTGGAATCAGGGGGAAAACGAGATGCCCATCGCCGCGTCGGTTGCGCAAAGCGC
>Ga0207873_1002294_pt1 | contig 16042 bp, 15 predicted proteins | sample BGWIniCompost_FD_187373 | JGI IMG/M metagenome (GOLD analysis project Ga0207873, IMG submission 187373) | Cellulose adapted compost microbial communities from Newby Island Compost Facility, Milpitas, CA, USA - BGW Initial Compost (SPAdes)... ...
CGATATTCTACTAGTTCCAATAAAGTTAAACTTGATCCTTGATTCTTGACAGGGTTTATAGACGCGGAAGGTACATTTATTGTACCTTTACGTCCAAAAAAGGAATTTAAGTGTGGTTGAGAAGTTCTATCTGAGTTTAAATTAGGTCTACATCTAAAAGATTTACCACTATTAGAGGGAATAAAAGCTTGTTTAGGAGGTATAGGATCTATTAGTGTAAACAAAGATGTAGCGGTTTTCAGAATTGCTTCTCTTAAAGACTTAGTTGTTTTAATAGATCATTTAACTCGCTATCCTTTAATCACACAGAAGCGTGCTGATTTAGAACTGTTTAAAAGGGTAGTTGATATAAGACTATCTGGACGTCACACCAACTTAGATGGTTTACAGGAAATAGTTAACATAAGGGCTTCTCTGAATAGAGGGTTAACCGAACGTTTACTTCTTGCTTTCCCTCAAACAATTCCAGCAATCAGACCTATTGTAGGCGAAGCGGATCAAAAAATTCCACATCCCTCATGAGTAGCTGGGTTTGTATCCGGGGAAGGTAATTTTTTAATAGGAATTTCTAAATCGCCTGCAAGTAAAAGTGGATATCATTGTTATTTAAGATTTAAGGTATCTCAGGATTGTAGAGACGAATTCTTATTGAGAAGTTTTATAACATTTTTCGGTTGTGGTAGTTGTACTAGATTTGATAATATTGTTGAATTCATATGTGTAAATACTAAGGATATTAATAATATCATATTGCCTTTTTTCAGAGAATATCCTATATTAGGAGTGAAAGCTTTAGATTTTCAGGATTGATGTCAAGGTGCAGAAATTCTACAAAATAAAGCTCATCTTACGCCTGAAGGTTTAGCTCAATTAAGGGCTTTAAAATTAGGGATGAACAAGAATAGGGTGGCATAACGCAACTAGCTGCTACTAGGAATATTTACTAGTGGTGTAGATATTTCGATGTACATATTAGTGAAGTGAATCTTTGTTACGTACGTTAGGTAAAAAAGAATAAAAATTCAATTTTTAATAATGAATTTCCTACTTCCGCTATTAGTGGGGGGACCTGATATGGCAAAAGAACAGGGTCTCCTTGAGAAAAAATTAAAAGTTTGTACCATAAATATAAGTAGTGTATCTAATGATAATAATAATAATTTAGGTTCATATATAGCTGGTTTATTTGAAGGTGATGGTCATATATGGATTCAAAAACAGAGTGGTAAAAAGACTCATAATCCTAGATTTTGTATAACTTTTGGGTTAAAAAATGAGGCTTTAGCCAAAAAATTACTTGATATTATAGGATCAGGATTTATAAGATATAAACCTAAAGATAATGCTTGTGTTTTAGTAGTTTCACCTGTAGTAGGTTTAAAAAAGATAGTTAATTTAATAAATGGTGAATTAAGGACTCCTAAAATACATCAACTTTATAATCTAATAGATTGGTTAAATAAAAATCATAGTACACATATAAAGAAATTACCTTTAAATAAAGATAATTTAGAAAACAGTAGTTGATTAAGTGGATTTGTAGATGCAGATGGTAGTTTTTCTGTACAATATACTAAAACAGAAGAGGGTGCCAAAAAAAGAAAGATTTCTTGTAGATTGAGAATTGAACAAAGAATTTTAGATCCAATTACTAATGACAGTTATTTTGATATTTTAAATCAAATATGTTTATTCTTAAATTGTAAATTGTTAACCAGAACACAGAAATCTACAAATAATACATACTATACTTTAACAGCATCTAGTAAAGTATCTTTAGATATTATTATTAACTATTTTAATAAATATCCTTTATTTTCAAGTAAATATTTAGATTATAAAGATTGAGAAAAGGTTGCCTATTTAATTATTAATAATCAACATTTAACAGAAGAAGGAATAAACACTGTAGAACTTGTTAGAAGTCGAATGAATACAAAAAGAACTGACTTCAACTGAGATCATTTGAATGGTCTATATTAGATACACATACTACTTTAAAATTTTTCTCTCAAAAACAAGGGAATGCCGTTAGAAAGTGTAAATTTTCTAATTATGACTTCGCTATAGGCATGGAATCTCTCGAAATTGGATAATTTATCCAGTCAACAGATGTATAGACACCTAGTTGGGCGGCGGTAGCTGTCATAAAGTTAGTAAATAACTGAACTAGTAGTAAAACTTATACATACATGGGAGGGTTATGCAGGAAACCAAAGTAATTAACTTACGAGTAGGATCCTCAGAGACTACACGCGAAGCTCCATTATAAGATTTATGATGGATGAAGACATAGTCCAACCGGGTAGGAAACTACTTCTTGAGTCATTGGCTATGAAAATAATTTTAAAAGCTAGTGGCAATAGGTTTAGTACTTCGTACTAAATGGATTAATGATTCCCAAGATTAAATAATATATCGTTCTGATTATTACCACCTAGCTTATTACTATTCATATTTGCTAGTGTAATAGAAAATGGAGCGGGTACTTTCCTGTGCCTGAGTAGTAAGTAATTACTACAATTGAAATTCACTGTATGCTGGAAACTCCTAAGTTCTAGGTACTAGGTTATAAATAACCAGTTAAAATTCTATGAATGTACAATGGACAATCAGCAGGAAACTAAAATAGTAATCCATACTATAAATAGGATCCTCAGAGACTATACGTGATACACTCGTCCTCGTGACGGTGAATAGATAGTCCAATATATAAATATATATGAAAGTATGTATATAATATATTGATTTGGATTTTATTTAATAAGGTAGGAAAGTTAAATAAAACATCCGAGCCTTCCTTAGATTCTGATTCTTCTTCATCAGACGGTTCACCTGGAAAATTACTGGGTGGATACTTAGCTGGATTAATTGAAGGAGATGGGTCTATAATAGTACCTAAAACAATTAGAAATCAAAAGGGTAAGTTATTATATCCTGTAGTAAAAATCACTTTTGTAGAAAAAGATAGACCGCTGGCTTTAAAAATTAAAGAAGTAATTGGCGGTGGAACAATAGTACATCCTAAGAATTCGAATTATATCGATCTCTTATTTCAAGATGTTAATTCAATACAAAGATTGCTGTACTACGGGTGCTCAAAAGATAACTTAAAGGTTAAGAGGATGTTATAAAATTTTCCTCCGTCTCTCCAATCTGTCCCGAGAGATTATACGCTAGTATATAAAAAATAAAATCTAATATTATTGACAGGTATTATTTTACAATCTTGTCTCCCTGTAATAAGTTATATTAATGCTGATACTCAAAAAGAATCTATTCTTAATAATAATAAGAGTAAGGCTGGTATTTATTGTTGAATACATATTGAATCAGGTAAAAAGTATGTAGGTTCTAGTGTAGATTTATATAGAAGATTTATGCAATATTATAATATAAAATATATAACTAGAGCAAGTAAATCTAGTTTAATTTGTAGAGCTTTACTAAAATATGGTTATTCTAGCTTTCACTTGGATATTTTAGAATATTGTGACCCTTCTGTAATAATAAAAAGAGAACAGTATTATATAGATACTTTAAAGCCTGAATATAATATATTAAAAGTGGCGGGTTCTCTTTTTGGTTATAAACATACTATTGAATCTTTACAAAAAATGTCTGAGATAGCCAGTAATAGATCAGAAGAGACTCTAGCTAAATTGAGAGAGGCGGCATTAGGAAGAACTTATAATCATACAGAAGAGACTAAAAAGAAAATAAGCAAGACAATGCTAGGTAGAAAGCATTCTGAGGAAACAAAAGTAAAATTAAAAAAAAAAAATTCTTCAATCTAATAGAACAAAACATCCTATAAAAGGTATAAGTATAAAGGTTGAAGATAAGCTAACTGGTGAAATATATTTATATGATTCATTAAGAAATGCCGGAAAAGGGTTAAATAGTAATCACAAATCTATAAAATATAATTTAGATAATGGTAAGCTTTTCCGTGATAGATATATTATAACTACAGTTGAATCCTTAGGATAGGCTGTACTACTTAATGGGAATATGAGAACACCTAAAATAGAAGCTTTACATAGACTAATTGACTGATTAAATGCTAGATCTACTGATAATGTAAAATTCCCTAAATTGGGCTTAGATAATAGTTCATTAGGGAGTAACCCTTGATAAACTGGGTTTATAGAATCAGATGGTAATTTTATTGTGGGTTTGATTTAAATCCTGAAGGTATTGCAAAAATAGTAAAATGTTATATGAGAATATCTCAAAAAAGATCTTACAAATTAAATTCTGAAATACCGGAAGATAAAAATTCTAATCTTGACATAATGGAGAAAATCAAAGAATTCCTTTACATAAAGAATGTAAACAAAATTCAAAGAATTAAAGAGAATTATGTAGAATTAGCATACGAGGTGAGAACAACTAAAAAAGAATCTTGCGATCTTTTAATAGATTATTTAACAACTTACCCTCTATTTAGTTCTAAATTTCAAGATTTCCTAGATTGAGAAAAAGCACATAAAATTAGAATATCAAAAAGCTATAAAACTATTGAAGGTACATCTAAATTAATATCCCTAAAAAATAGCATGAATACTAAAAGAACTCAATATAATTGAGATTCATTAGGCAGATTTTACTGCTAAATGTAATCAGGATAATAACAATGAGGCTTGCTTTTCTTAAAATAAATAAGTTTTAAGATTGGTAAAAATCAATATCAACTGACAGGATGAACTCTCAACATGGGTAGGGAGTTGCTCTGAGGTGACTCAGAGGCAATAAAACTCTTTTCGATGCGTGGAATTCCTCAAGTGCTAAATTATTTAAATGAAACACATGTAATAGGATACTCATGTTTGTCTATTTTATTAACATATGTAAAAAAGCCTATAGCAAGGGGAGTATACGCCTGAGTAGATCTAAATTTTTATTCTACTCATCAGAGACTAAACAAAGAGTATCTTAATAAAAATAATAAAACTTGGTTTGAGCAATGATTAGTCGGTATGACTGATGGGGATGGAACTTTCTCTATAGTACGTCAAAACGGTAAATGAAACTTAGCCTATAAAATAACTCAATCTAGATATAATTTAAGAGTGCTTTATTATATAAAAGAGCAATTAGGTGTTGGTTCAGTTACTAAAGATAATACAAAAGGGCAGTTTTTTATTAGAGATATAAAAAAACTTGAAAGTGTTATATTTCCTATCTTTGATAAGTATCCTTTATTAACAAGTAAGATGTTTAACTATGAGAAATTTAAAAAAGCTCATTCGATATTAGAAGATAATACTTTAACTAAAGATGAAAAGGATAAAGCCCTTTTCCAGCTAAGAGATGAAGAATTACCTAAAGACTATATATCACCTATATGAAGTAATGCCTCACTGCCTTTAGAAAATGTGAATAACATTAACAATGTAATGACTAAACCATGGTTAATAGGATTTATAGAAGCTGAAGGAAGTTTTTATTTAGTATCTAAAGATTCTTCAAGAATAGTACATGGTTTTGGTTTAACACAAAAATTGGATAGTGTAGTATTAGAGTCTATTCGTTTAATTTTACATATACCTACAAAAGTAAAACTAAAAACAAACCATAATCATTATATATTAGATACTACTAATTCAAGAGCTATAGAGAACATCATTGATTATTTTAAAGGAACAATGAAAGGTATGAAATCTTTAGAATACAGAATATGGGCTAGATCATATGTTAAACATAAAGGTAATTTTAGTAAATTACTTGAAATAAGAGATCAAGTAAGAAAGTTAAGAGCTAAACTCTCAGAACTAATCGATAAATCATAAAATTATTAAGATAATGGTATAGTCCGAACAATAAAGAAATTTATTGAGTGTAGTGAGAGTATTTAATATATATATAATATATTAAAATATGGTGACTACCAACATAATTGTTACCCACCATTATCAGGAATACAAAGTCATAGTGGAGCAAGTGTGGATCTAGCTATATTTGGTTTACATTTATCAGGAGTGAGTTCACTTCTTGGTGCTATGAACTTCAGTTTACACGAATTTGTTTTAAGTTTAAAAACTTTAAGTTTTGAATTAATGGATAACAAATATTATTTAAGTTTTACATTTGGTTTTCCTTTTGTTTCAGAAGGAAAAGATAAATCTAAATCTGAATTTAACAATAATTCTGGAAAGGATACTCAAAGGGAAAATGGTACTCCTGAAAGGAATAACAAACCTAAATTTGATTTAAAATGAAAAGAGATTTTAGGTCGAAGTGGTCCAAATAAACATAGCCATGCTCTAGCATTTGAGCAACTAAATAGTAGTCAAGTTGTAACTGCTAATAAAATTAATGAAATTTTAGCTTATTGTAATATTACAACTACTGATGAAAAATTAAAAGATTTACTTAATACTCCCAGTTTTGTTTTAACTGATTTAAATAGAAAAAGTATAATTAAAGAAATTCTTAAAGAAAAACTTGGTTTACCTCATAGTAAACAAAGAGTACCTGGTATATATATTTTTACACATTTAACTACAGGTAGAAAATATGTAGGTTCATCTTCAGAGTTAGCTTTAAGATTAAATGGTTATATAAATCTTACACATAGAGAAAGTGGTTTATTAATTCCTCTATTAAAAAAAGAAAATTTTAAAAATTTTTCTTTACAAGTATTTCCTTTTTATAATAATTACATAAAAGGTTCAGAAATTGTATTAGAACAATATTATTTATTAGATCCTAGTTTTACTTTAAATACTATTAAAGTTGCGAATAACCCTAGCGGGTCAAATGCAAGAAGTTTGTATATGTATAATAGAGATATGACTATATTGTATTATAATTCAACACAACAAATAGATTTTATTAGAAAATTTAATATTCATCATACGACATTTACTAAACATTTAAACAATGGTACTTATTATTTAGGTAAATATCTTTTTTTAAGAGAACCACTGTTAACTGCTAAAGTTAAAGATATGTCTGATTCAGATTTAGCTTTAATGTTGTCCAAAGACAGAATTAAATTTAATAAAAAAAAAAAATAAACCTCTAAACAGTTTATCTAAACCTATTATATTAATAGATGTAAACAATTTAAATAATACTATAATGTTACCCAGTTTAGGTAAATGTGTAGAATATTTTAAAACAAAGGTTTATCCGCTTCTCAAGTAACATTAGTTAAACATATTAATTCAGGTAAAGCTTATAACGGATACATATGTAAATTCGTGTAAAACAAAATAAATGAGGTTCATATAAAATATCTAACTATTTGCTGAAAAGCCTCTAAAGGGTCTTATTTGTACTTTTAAATAGTAACAATCTTATAAGATGAGGCAATCAGCAGGAAACCAAACATATATATTATGGAGTAGGATCCTCAGAGACTAAACGTTAGACACCGTATCGAGAAAATCGATGCGCTGAGGGGATAGTCCACTAATTAAGAATTTAATCTCTAATTAGGTCATAACAACAATATTAAATATGCGTAGTCCAGGTATTAAATTACACAAACTAGCATTATTTGGATGAGCAGTAGTAATCACTGCTGTATTATTATTATTATCTTTACCTGTATTAGCCGGTGGACCAAAAATTGCGCCGGCTCTAAATCTAGCTATATGATGGGAACTGTGAAATAATTCTTTCACACAATCAACAGGAAACCTATTAAGTTTGAACTTAAAAGGGATCCTTAGAGACTATACGCTAGAGTTTATTTGTTTAGTTTTATCAAGCCCTTCTTTTCCTATTAATTCTACCAAACAAGGAATAAAATTATCTACTAAATCTAAGTTTATAAAGTATAGAAATAATACTACTTTAAATAATGGTTCTAAAACAGGATTAGCCTCTTATCTTGCTGGATTAATAGAAGGAGATGGAACTATACATGTACCTAAAACACAAAGATCTGAAAAGGGAAAGTTAAACTATCCTTCTATTCAAATAGTTTTTCATTTGAAAGATTTACCTTTGGCATTATTAATTCAAAAAGAAATAGGTCACGGTTCTCTAAGTAGAAAAAAGGGTGTAAATGCTTATATTTACACTGTAAATAATTTAGAAGGTTTATTATTGTTAATAAAATTAATAAACGGAAATATGAGAACCAATAAAAATTTAACATTACATAAATTAATAGACTGATTAAATATTAAGAATAAAGATCTTAATCTTGAAAAAAAAGGGTTAAATACTAATTCTCTTATTTCTGACGCTTGATTGTCAGGATTCATAGAAGCGGATGGTCATTTTTCAGTAAGAGCAACTGAATCAGTAAAATATCCTAAAATTGAATGTAAATTTGAATTAACTCAAAGACAAATTGATCATAATAATAATGATAATCTCTTTTTTCTAGAAGAAATAGCTAAACTATTTCAATGTACTGTTAAATCTATTAGACTTGAAAGAGCTAATCCTCAATATAGAATTAGAACTACTAATCTAAAAGGTAATTTAGCAGTGATTGATTATCTTACAAAATATCCCTTGTTTGGAACTAAATTCTTAGATTTTAAAGATTGAGTGAAAGTTGTGGACTTATTTAAAGAAGGGAAAATGGACCATAAGCTTAACATAACTCAAGTAAAACTTATTAAATCTCAGATGAATGATTATAGAACCGTATTTAGATGGGATCATTTACAAAACTTTTACAACTTAAATAAATAAGATATAGTCCAATCATCAACGAAAGTTGGTGCGTATCTACTCTAAATTTATTAAGATAAAGTAGTACTAATAAATTTTAAAGATAGTAACACTATCATGAGATTATGTCTCGTAGATCAATAATTAGGCAATTACAATGGTATTAACTGATCGAAACTTCAATACTTCATTCTTCGAAGCAGCTGGAGGGGGAGATCCAATATTATATCAACATCTTTTCTCGAGAGATATATTTAAAGGTTATTATTTATTTATCCCGATAGCTCCGCTATCTGGTATAATTTGTAAAGATACATTAAATTATAGAAAATTTTCTACTTTAAATAATAATTTAAATTTTGATTTATTTTATGAAAAATATAAAACTTATTCTAATAATCTTTCTCCTTCAAAAGAATTTTTAACATGATTTATAGGATTTGTTGAAGGTGAAGGATCTTTTGTTGTAAATAATAGAGGAGATTTAGCTTTTATAATTACACAAAGTACAAATGACATTCAAGTTTTAAAATTTATACAAGAAACATTAGGTTTTGGTAAAGTGATACCTCAATCGTTATCTACTAGCAGATATGTAACACAAAATAAAAAAGAAATAGATATTATAATCAGTATTTTGAATGGAAATATTGTATTACCTACTGTTCAGCAAAAACTTGATAAATTTATTAAAGGGTTTAATATTTGATGTAATAAAGGTCGAATTAGATTAGACCCTATTATATTTAATAATAATTTAAACTTACCTAGTTTGAATAATAGTTGATTAGCAGGATTTACTGATGCAGAAGGTTGCTTTACTTGTTCAATTAGTGAAAAAGCGGACTTCAGTTTTAATTTTAATATTGCACAATGAGAAGATAATAAATATATTTTGGATCATTTATGTTTATTATTTAATGCAGGTAAAGTTACTAAACATTCAGTAGAAAATGTTTATGAATATCGAATAGGTGGAGTTAAAAATTGTCAAAATATATTTCCTTATTTTGATGAATATACTTTATTTACTAAAAAATCTTCCTCTTATGTTAAATGAAAAGAAGTTCATAAGGGTCTTATTAATAAAGATCATTTAAATAAAGAAAAATTATTAGAATTAATTGAAAAAGCAAGAATGATAAATAAAAATAATAATGTATAAATATATTGGGAAAAAAAGTCATGGTTTAACGTAAGTTATGAAGCTCTGAGGACAGATGTAAAAAGATATAAGATCTAAAAGAGTGAATATTGATATTTCAATATGCCATAGATTTAGTTAATATTTAGTTACTACTATTTGCAACTCTTAAATATAAAGCTTATATAATAGTTTATAAGTTTTATATTATTATTTAAAATAATAAAGGAAAAATAGTATAAATATTAGCGATACTGGTGAAAACGGTCAATGAATTACTCGTTTAAAGACCGTCGGTTGTTTAAGAGATCGCTACAGACTAGTCCACCGGTGGGTGGCTGAAATGCTGCTTAATGTATAGTCGGTTTTTCCCACGTATTAAATTAATACGTGCACAAGCCCAAATTTAGTTTGGTACCTGGATTTAATACGAGATTAATATTAAGTTAAATTTGGAAAAATGGATTCTTCGGTCAAATATGGCCCTTTAAAATTATTTTAATGCAACAAACTATAAGCGGGAAGTTCGTTATAAATTTATTAGGTACTTTAGGCGTAAGTTATATTTTTTATACCGCTAAAGTAAAAATCCTTTTAAATACGAATAATCTGCAAGTAACCAAAGCGTTTAACACGTTAGTAGGAACTTCAGAGGCCATACGTTTGTTAAATATAAACACTAGATCAATTCATAAAATAGGAGAGGGTAGCCACCCTTCAGACGATAATTTAAAGTTTAAACAATGATTAGCAGGTTTAATAGATGGAGACGGAAGCTTTTTATTAACCAAAAAAGGTTACGCAAGTTTAGAAATTACAATGGATATTAGAGATGAACATGCTTTACAAATTGTAAAGAATGTTTATGGAGGATCAATTAAATTAAGATCCAATGCAAATGCATTGAGATATAGATTGCACCATAAAGCAGGTTTGTTAAAAATAATTAACGATGTAAATGGACATATTAGAAATTCTGATAGATTAGTTCAATTAAATAAGATTTGTAGAAACTATGAGTTAGATTTAATCTATCCTGAGAAGTTAACTTATGATAATGGATGATTGGCAGGGTTTTTTGACGCCGATGGAACAGTTACTATAGATAAATCCACTGCACAATTATCTATAACTGCTACTCAAAGAACATCTGAACTATTAACTCCTTTGGTTGATCTTTATGGAGGTTATGTCTATATTGATAGAGGTAGTTCTCAATCTTTCAAATGATATATCACCAAAAGAGAAGATATTCTTAAATTAATTGAATATTTTAAAAAATATCCTTCAAGATCTGCTAAAAAGAATAGACTTCACTTAATTCCTAAATTTTATGAATTGAAAGACATGAAAGCTCATAAAGCTTTACCTGGAACTTATTTAGAAAAAAGTTGACAATATTTTTATTCTAAATGGTTAAAATACGAGTATTTAACTGAAAATTAGATGTTTATATTTAAAGATATGGTCCGTGCATTTAAAAATTCGAATTAAATGTAAGCATCCAGAGGTTTACAAATATATAGGCTTCATAACGTTGCTATATGCTGGAACTACTTCGATAAGTTTTAAATACTTAATAAGGAATGATATAGTAAAAAAGTTAAAACAATGAAGTAAATCAGCAGGTAACAGTTTTATCTCTCTAAATGAATTCTTTAGTATAAATAAAATTGGAACCTCAGAGACTTTACGCAGCGAAATCGTAATAAATACAGAAAATATTAAACCTATTTCTGTACATAGGGAAAGAGTTTAGGCAACTCTAATTGTGTATAAAGAGCCAAATTCCGGGGACCCCCTAAAGCCATTATTACCAAACATTAATCCTAAAAGGGATAAGGTGCGGATGTTTTAATTAAACATGTAAGGTAAGAAGATAATGGATAATCGAAAGATTCAATGGGAAATCGCGGATCTAAATCAGTAGCACAAAATTAGTGTTGCTGTAAAAGAGCAACGAGTAGATGGTTCTTCCTGCTAAGCAGGTAAGGTATACTCTAGTCCCCGGGAGATCCGGGTTGAGAAAATATCTTCTATAATATTCTTTAAATATGTTAAAATCTAATATTCCCAAAAGTAATGAAGAAGTTCACAATTAATATAAATATAGAAAGATGATTATTATCATCAAATGCTAAAGATATAGGTGTTTTATATCTCATATTCGCGCTATTTTCGGTATTATTTTTTGGTATTAATTTGTTTGGGCTAGTAGAAATAGGGGGTTTTGTAGGTATTCAGTATATATTTGATAACTCTTTTATTATTCAATATTGTTCACTATTACCTATAACTACTACAGGTTTAAATCCTTGATATGTCACAGGGTTTATAGATGCGGAGGGAAGTTTTGGGATATATCCAAGAAAAGATAAATCATATAAAACTGGATATTTAATTCAACCTAATTTTCAAAAAGTTTAAAGATGATTATGCTTTATTGGAAAAGATAAAAATATATTTTAATGGCGTAGGTGGTATTTATGAAGACGGAAAAAGTTTATATAAATATTCAGTAAGATCAATAAAAGATTTAGAAATAATTATAAACCATTTTGATTCTTATCCTTTAATAACTCAGAAATGAGCAGATTATCAACTATTTAAATTGCTAGTTAATATGTTGTTGAATAAAGAACATCTCACACAGGAAGGTTTAGATAAAGTTATGTCTATTAAGGCTTCATTAAATAAAGGATTATCACCTAAAGAAAAAGTAGCTTTTCCAAATATTGTTCCAGTAGAAAGACCCCTTTTAGTTGAATCTCCAGAAATAAATCCTTACTGATTAGCAGGATTTACTGATGGTGAAGGATCTTTTTTAATAAATCTTTATAATTCTTCAGTCAATAAATTAGGAGAAAGAACTCAATTGAGATTTACAATTACTCAGCATAGACGAGATATTGAACTTCTTAAAAGTGTGATAACTTTTCTTGATTGTGGAATAATTGCACCTAATCCTTTAGACTCTACAGTAAAACTTGTAGTAAGTAAATTCTCAGATATAACTGAGAAGATACTTCCGTTCTTTGATCAATATTTACTTAATGGGGTGAAAAGTAAGGATTTTGAAGATTTTAGTAAAGTAGCAGAGTTGATTAAATCTAAATCTCATTTGACTCAGGAAGGATTAGAACAAATAAGAAAAATAAAATTAGGTATGAATTCGAAAAGAGTATTGCAATAATTTGGAGTTTGTGTTGATTTTAAAATTATTTAATGTTAAAAAATGTAATGTTACTAAGATTAGAATTAAAGTTTCTTTTCTTATGTATAGCTTAACTGTGTGTTGCCTGTGGTTCTACCGCAGGCGGGGGGGGGAAGGAGGGTAAAATTTAAAGAAATAAAAAATATATAGAAGAAAAAAATAAACTCAATTAAAGTTTCTACAATAGCCTAGTCCTTAATTTATAAATAAGGAGAAAGTTGTGGACGGTACCTACTCATTTAAAACCTGTTAATGATATTGAATTTGGTCATTATTTAGCTGGTTTAATAGATGGAGATGGACATTTTAGTAGTAAACAAGAATTAGTTATAGTCTTTAATTCATTAGATGCTTCCTTAGCTTATTATATTAAAAAACAAATAGGTTTTGGTAGTATTAAAAAAGTTAAAGATAAAAATGCTTTTATTTTAACAATAACCGCTATAGTAGGTATGGAAAAAGTAATAAATTTAATAAATGGAAAAATAAGGACAGAAAATAAATTAAATGAAATTAATAATAATATATTAAATCATGAAAAGTATACTGAACTTAGTAAAAAATTAAGGTTTAAAATAAATTTAGATAAGGATTTAAAGAATCATTGATTAGCAGGATTTTCTGATGCATTGGCTTCGTTTCAAATAAAATTATTATACAATAGCTTAAATAATAAAACTGAAGTACGATTAAATTTCCAAATAGATCAAAAAAAAGATTATATTTTATTATTAATTAAAAACTTTTTAGGTGGTTCAATCTCATATAAAAAAATTAAAGATATTTATCAATATAATACCTCAAGTTTTGGCTCAGCTAGAAATGTAATAAAATATTTTGATTATTTCCATTTATTATCTATTAAACATGTTCAGTATTTAAAATGAAGAAAAACATATATTTATGTGCAAACTAATAATTACTTTACTACAAAAGGAAAACTTAGAATTAAACCTTTAAATTATAGTTAGTATGATATAAGCGGTAAAAGGGGCGTAGCGATTGGTAAGAGGGAAAGGAATGGGAAATTTACTCTTCTAGAGTTTAGCACTAGTTATAACACGTATAACTATTAAAAAAAAGTTAGAAGGTAACCTGTCACTAGTTTTACCTGTTAAAAAGTTATAATACTTTAGACTTCTTATAATCTAAAGATATAAAAACTATTAATAAAGAGATAAAAAATTCTAATTAAAGTAGTACTACTACGGTTTAAGATAAAGTCCAAACAAGGATAGAAAGTTCTTGAGTATTAAAAATTAAAAAAAAAAAAATAGATTTTCACTTAAAACTATTTAAATTAATAAAGCAATTTGTTATATATTAATAATACCAGGATTTGGAATAATAAGTACAGTAATCGCAGCAAATTCTAATAAAAGTGTATTCGGTCAACCAATAAATGGCCCTTTAAATGGAATAATTCATTTAACGAAACAAACTATATGCAGGGAATTCAAGAATTGTTATATCAATTCACTATTACAAAATACTAAGAATGTAAGTAATATTATATATTCCTTTCTAGTAACAAATTTTGTAGTATTGAATAATCCGCAGATAACCAAAGCACGAAGTGAAAACTTCAAATCTGAAATAATAAACTTTTTCGGGTTAGGGATGTTTCTTCGTAATAGTAATAATTTTCTTAATTCATTTGGCTATAAACATAAAATGAAATCTTTTAATAAACAGTTAAGATATACACATACTCTTTCTATTGAGGACTCAAATTCTGTATTATATAATAATACGAACAAATTAAATCCATATTTTGTAACTGGCTTTACAGATGGTTTTGGTTGTTTTATCATAAACATTAGACCTAACCCTAAATTGAAAACTGGTTATTCCGTAGAATTAGTCTTTAAGATAAATTTACATTCTAAAGGGATACGAACATTATTAGAAAACATTAGAAACTATTATTTTGGTGTTGGAACAGTTACTGTTAGATCTGAAGGGTCTCTATATGGGGATTACCCCTTGGTAACAAAATTTAATGATAGAAAATGTATAATTATTCCATTCTTTATGAAATATCAACTTAAAGGAGCAAAATCTAAATATTTTGTAGTTTTAAAAGAAGTTGTGCAACTAATGGAAAATAACAATGCTTCTTTAACTAAGGAATCCTTTTGAGAAAAAATAAAACAAATGGTCTCTCTAAAGAATAGTAGAATGGCTATCCAATCTCCACAAGATACCCCGAGCCTAGGACGACGAGTGGAAAAAAGATCCTACTCTACTGCTCGGTTAATTAAAGAGCCTCAAAATAAAAGATATGACATTAAATTCAATCAATGATTGGGGGGACTTATAGATGCCGATGGTCATTTTCATTGTACTAAAAAAGGTTATGCAAGTTTAAAAATTATAATGTACGTAAAAGATAAATCTGCGTTGTATGAAATAAAACATAAATATGGTGGATCAGTAAAAAGTATAGCCGGATCTAATGCTTTAAAATATAAAATACAAGATAGAAGAGGTCTAATTAATTTAATTAATGATGTTAATGGGTTTATTAGAAACCCTATACGTATGCTACAATTAAATAAAATCTGTGTTAAATATAATATAAAACTTAAAGAACCTATACCTTTAACGTATAATGATGGTTGATTTAGTGGTTTTGTGGATGGCGACGGATCTATTCATATAGATGAAAATTCAGGTCAATTGTCTATAAGTGTCACTCAAAAGAATAGATATTTATTAGAACCTTTACAAAAACTATACGGAGGTAAAATTAATATTATCAGTTCTAAAGGAGAAGTGTTTAAATATACTATTTTTAGAAAAAATGAAGTATTAAACTTAGTAGACGATTATTTTAAAAAATATCCATTAAAATCAGGTAAAACAGGAAGGATTAATTTGATAAAAGACTTTTATCACTTAAGTGAACAGAGATTTTTAAATGTTAATAAAATTGATAAATTCAATCAATGAATAAGCTTTAAAGATAAGTGAGATAAAACTTAACAAATTGTTTATTAATTCATTAAGTGCTTAACAAAAATAAAAAAAAAAAAATG
>Ga0207873_1002296_pt1 | contig 16012 bp, 18 predicted proteins | sample BGWIniCompost_FD_187373 | JGI IMG/M metagenome (GOLD analysis project Ga0207873, IMG submission 187373) | Cellulose adapted compost microbial communities from Newby Island Compost Facility, Milpitas, CA, USA - BGW Initial Compost (SPAdes)... ...
AGCAATATCATTTTTCTTGAAAGAAAATTATTATCCGATTTTAATACATAAAAATATACACCGCTTGACAAACTTTTTCCGGATTCATCTTTACCGTTCCAGTTTACAACTTTGCTTCCTGCAGTTGTTGAACCTCTGAAAAGCTCAACTATTTTTTCTCCGAGCATATTATAAACACTCAATTCTACTGTTTCATTTGCAGGTGCGGTAAATCTTATTTTGGTCTGGCTGTTAAAAGGATTGGGATAATTCTGTTCAAGTGAAAAATCTTTCGGAATATTATTTACAACTTCAGTATCGAGTGCAATCTGTCCATAGTTTCCTGTCTCAGGTTCCCTGTAAGATGTGCCGTTCATATCTTCATAAACAAAATAAAATTCTATGAAATCATTTGTTGTAAGGTCGGAGAAATTATAAGTGTATCTTAAATTTCCGTCAAAGTTCATAACCACTTCCTGGAATGGTTCTCCCTCAACAGAGTAATGCAGTTTAACTGTGGAAGGATTAATATTTATATGATTGATAAACATCTTATGCAGAGTATAAGAATCATTTTTGAATTCCATGTTAGGAAAGTTTATAGCTCTTTGTGCAGAAGCTAAACCATATCCCCTGTCATTATTCGGAGATGAAGAATTATCAGCAGTTTTTAAAAGAATTTCTCTCACCTGTACATTTGTTAAATGAGGATGAGCCGAAAGAAGCAAGCCGGCTATACCACATGCTAAAGGAGCAGCAGCAGAGGTACCGCCGAAGGTTGGAGTATAATTTGTGAATCCGGATGCATGAGCAGCATAAACTCCCACACCCTGTGTAACAATATCCGGTTTTATTCTTCCATCTGATGTTGGACCGTGTGAACTGAAACCTGCAAGTACATTTGAACTTGTTACGGCACCGACAGCAATAGTATTAAATCCATCAGCTGGTGCAGTAATGTAATACCATGTACTATTACCTTCATTACCAGCAGATGTAATTGTAACAACACCTCTCCGGAAAGCCAACTCACATGCCTGGGTTACAATTGTGGTTTTTCCATCCATATCATTATATGTATAAGAAAATTCGGGAGGATCGAAAGTGCTGTAACCTAATGAGCTGCTTGTTATATAAACACCTGAATTTTCCATCCATATTAATGCTGCCGCATAATTATCTTCTTCAACGTGAGTTTCGGTTGGAATATATTCTGTCTTTGCAAGAAGAAAAGATGAATTAAATGATGCCCCGATTAAAGTTCCGTCTTTAAATCCTGCAACTTCAGACATTACACTTGTACCATGGTTATGCTGACCCGGAACATCTTCTGGTTCATCCGCTGTAATTGTATCGTTAAAAACAAAATCATATTCTGCAATTACATCTGCATTAACAAGTGATTCATGATCACGCCAGTCAAACCCGGAATCGAGCAAACCAATTATTACACCTTCACCTGTAATCCCTTTTGAATGAACAATAGGAATATCAGACAATTGAAGCTGTCCGAATGATTGCCCGTAATTATAATCTGTTGTTTTACCGGGAACTTTCTGAATTGGTGGTTCAGTATTCTCAACCCTTCTTCTGATAAATCTTCTTACCGGTTCAACTTTTTCAACGAAAGGAAATTGTTTTATTTTTCTCAACTGTTCATTATTAAGATAAGCTGAGACTGCATTAAACCAGGTAAGTTTATGAATTATTTGTGCACCTGTTGATTCAATAATATTTATATAACGTTCATTAATGGGAAGATCTTCATAAGTAATTATCTCATCACGCATATTCTTTTTTCTTCTTTCGATTGCACGTTTGTTGAGATTATCGAGAGCCTGTTTATATAATTCAGAAGATTTGTTTAATGATGAACCCGGCTCAATTCCTTTATCTTTAAAGTAGATAAGATATTTATCCTGCCCGTAATTAAAAGTTGAAATTATAAATATTATAACGACAGGTAAAATATATTTCATGGGCTTGCCTGATTAATGGTTATCAATCGGAATAAATATAAATTAATTAAAAGAAAAAAATCGTACTAAAATTATCCTCAAAACAGTTTTTTTTTGCCGCTAAGACCCGAGGGCACGAAGGAACACAAAGTTTTCAATCTTCAATCTGCAGAACAGCAAGAAATGCTTCCTGGGGAATTTCTACATTGCCAACCTGCTTCATCCTCTTCTTTCCTTCTTTCTGTTTTTCAAGAAGTTTTCTTTTTCTTGTTATATCGCCGCCGTAACATTTTGCAAGAACATTCTTCCTTAAAGCTTTAACAACCGATTTGGAAATTACTTTTGAGCCTATTGCTGCCTGAATAGAAATTTCAAACATCTGTCGCGGAATTAAATCTTTAAGCTTATTGCAGATTTTTCTTCCCCAGTCATAGGATTTACTTTTATGTACAATCATCGATAAAGCATCGACAGGCTCACCGTTAAGAAGAATATCAAGCCTTACAAGATCAGATTCCCTGTATCCAATGTATTCATAATCAAGAGAAGCATAACCTCTTGTCATCGATTTAAGTTTATCGTAAAAATCAAAAATTATTTCCGAGAGCGGCAGCTCAAACTGAAGGTCTGCTCTTGTTGGATCAATGTAAGTAGTGTTTTTATACTCACCTCTCTTTTCCATAGAAAGCTTCATTATGTTGCCGACATACTCACTCGGTGCAACAATCTGCGCTTTAACATAAGGTTCTTCAACATAATCTATTTCACCAACAGGAGGCATAAGTGCAGGGTTATCAACAACAATTTTTTCACCGTTGGTTTTGTAAACATAATACTCAACGTTTGGAAGTGTTGTAATAATTGACTGATTATATTCACGAAACAAACGTTCCTGCACAATTTCCATGTGCAGCAATCCTAAAAAACCACACCTGAAACCAAAGCCAAGTGCAGCAGAAGTTTCAGGCTGATAGACTAAAGCAGAATCATTTAACGTAAATTTTTCAAGTGCATCGCGCAAATCTTCAAACTCTTCGGAATCTGTTGGATAAAGTCCGCTGTACACCATAGGCTTAACAACCTTATAACCGGGCAGTGGTTCTTTAACTCCACCTTTGGCGTGAGTAACGGTATCACCTACTTTGGTATCATGTACATCTTTAATTCCTGCTATCAGGTAACCAACATTACCTGCGGAGAGTTCATCCGTTTTAATTTTACGGAGACCAAGAACACCAATTTCTTCCGCTTCCCATTCCTTATCGGTAACAAAAAATTTTATTTTATCATTTGTTCTGAGTGTACCGTTTACAAGCCTGATATAAGCAATAGCCCCGCGGTAAGGATCAAAAACCGAATCAAAAATTAATGCCTGGAGCGGTGCATTGGGATCTCCTTTTGGAGGTGGAATTCTTTTTACTATAGCTTCAAGAATATCATCAATACCTAATTTTGATTTTGCACTTGCAAGCAATATATCTTCAGGTTCACATCCTATTAAGTCTATAATCTGGTTTTTAACTTTGTCGACTTCAGCACTCGGCAAATCGATTTTATTTATAACAGGGATAATTTCCAAACCTGCATCAATTGCAAGATAAAGATTGCTGATTGTTTGTGCTTCCACCCCCTGGGCTGCATCAACTACAAGCAGTGCTCCTTCACATGCAGCAAGTGAGCGCGATACTTCATAAGTAAAATCAACGTGACCCGGAGTATCGATAAGATTAAAAATATAAGTCTCACCATCCTTTGCCTTGTATTTCATCTTGATGGCGTGAGATTTAATTGTAATGCCTCTTTCTCTTTCAAGTTCAAGATCATCCAGTATCTGATCCTTTGCTTCCCTTTCGGTGATGGTGCCGGTTTTTTCAAGAAGGCAGTCAGCTAAAGTAGATTTACCATGATCTATATGTGCAATTATGCAAAAATTCCGAATGTTTAACATTTAATCCTGAAATTAATTTGAAGTGTAAATATAGTTATGAAGCAGGTCTAATTAAAGGAAAAGAGATACATAAGGGTAATAGTAAAATTAACAGGTCGTCCTTACAGGACTTTCATCTTCTTCTTTTTGGGTTTGTTACAAACGGGTCGCTACTAACGGAGCTCATTTAAAAATCTTGATTTTATAAATATAAATCCCGTAGGGATGATCTGTTAATAAATTATGAATGTAAGATTTAAAATAACTGACAGGACTTCATTTTCTTTTTCTTTAGGGTTTTTTACAAACAGATCGATTCTAACGGAGCTAAATCAATTAACAATTTTTTCACCCGTTAGTCATGCTGAATTCATTTCAGTATCTCCGGGATTCCGAAACAAGTTCGGAATGACGGAGTCAAGCCGAAACTTTCTCCATCATTGATAAAACCACACCTTCCCTCAATGCATATTCTGACACAATCATTTCATTTATCCTGAAAATCTCAAATGCTTTCTGAAGGATTAATAACCCGGCAGGAATTATATCCGCCCTTTTATATTCCATTCCTTCAATATTAATTCTTTCTTCGGGGGTTTTCTTACTTAATATTTCAAGCGTTAGTTTATCAAGCTCATCCTTTTTTATTATAAAATTATTCAGCGGTTTTATTTTCTTTCCGTTCATTCTGTAAATCAGCATACCTGCAATTGCAAGTATAGTACCTGATGCACCAATTGCATAATCGTACTGTTCATTAAAATTAATTTTCTCCGATTTTCTTATTTGTTCATCAATATACACCTTACACTTCCCAATGGCTTCATCACTAATTATAAAATCAGGGAAAAATTTTTTGCTTAATCTTACTGCACCAATCTTAATACTATCTGCAAAAAAAATATCATCATTTCTGCCCAGGATAAATTCAGTGCTTCCTCCTCCAATATCCATGCATAAAAGCTTTTTATCCTTTATATCAATAGCTTTTCTTATTCCTTTGTAAATATATTCTGCCTCTTTGTAACCGCTGATAACTTCTATTTCTATTCCCGTCTCATTAAATACAGATTCAAGAAATTCAATTTTATTCTCAGCTTCTCTTACTGCACTTGTAGCTACGGCATGCATTTCGGCATTATAACTATCTGCAAGCTTTTTAAACTTTTTAAGAATTTTTATTCCTTCCTCAATTTCAGATGGAGTTATAAAATTCATTTCATTTCCCATACGGGAGCCAAGCCTTATTACAACTTTTTCCCTGTCAATAATTCTGAATGAATTATTGCCTGTTGTATTCACTATTATTAAATGAAATGAATTTGTTCCTATATCGACTGCTGCAAAATTTTTATTCTGCAATTTTTATTGCCTTCTTTCCTTTTGCCAAAACTACTTTGCAAAGATTAAAAACATCATCCACAGAAATATCATCAATTAATTCACTCTTGCGGATGAAATATTTCTCGGGACCAAACGGTGCCCAGTTAAACGGATTGGTAGGACCAAACACTGATATCTGAGGTGTTGAAGTTGTTCCCGCAACATGCATTATCCCGGTATCGTTACAAATAAAGAGATCCGATTTTGAAATTAATGCTGCAACTTCGGGAATTTTTCTGTTAACAAAAGTGAAAATTTTAAAAGGTACATTTGCTTTAACATATTCTAAAATTTCCTGGTCAGCCGTGCTTCCTGTTAAATAAAATTTTGCCGGATAATTTTCATTTAGCTTTTTAATCAGAACAGCATACTTTAAAGCGGACCACCTGTTTGGAGGTTTTGCAGCACCGGTATGAAGCCCGATAAGATATTCATTTTCATAAAGGTTCATTTCTGAAATAAACTTTTCAGCTTCTTTAATATCTTCATCATCAAAAGTTATTTCAGACCGGTAATCGTTTGTATTTATGCCGAAGGGTCTTACAATATCGAGGCTTCTCTCGGAAACATTTGAATCGGGGTGCATACGCCAGTCAAGTGTAACTCTCCTGTTAAAGAAGAAATCACTTTCATTTTTTTTGCCGTCAAGATATCTCGGTCCTATTCTTATTTTAGCATTTGCAAGTCGTGAGATAAGATTACTTGTAAAAGATATTGATACAACAACCGGAACTATAACAACATCATATTCTCTTTTAAGGACTTTCCAGAATTTTCTGAAATAAAAAGGATTATAAATTTTTTTCTTATTAAAGATGAAAAGTTCATCGATAAATTTATTTTTTATTAAACCGGGATAATTAAAAGGACTGACAATAAGAGTGATATGGCTTTCGGGATATGTTTCTTTAATTGCACGGAAGATTGAAACTCCCGCTAATAAATCACCAAGCTGATTATGTTGTCTTACAATTAAAAACTTTTTCGGATTGCCTAAATCGGTGCTTTTATCTTCCTCAACAGAAAAATATTTTCTAAATACATTCAATACAATTTTTGAAAGTATTTTATTTTTTGCCATCGGGATTAATTCTTATTTTTTTTCTCCTCATCTATCTCAGTAAATTCAGCATCTTCAACATTTTCATATTCTTTAACATTTCTCCGGTTTGGGTTGTGTATTTTTGTTTTGCCTGGTGATGACATTAAAGATTTTAAAACCATCTTCGCAAAAAACCAGACAATAAAAAAGAGTAATAAATAAAATAAAAATCTCATAAAATTCTCCGTGACTCAGGCTTGAAGTACTCCGTAAATCCTCTGTCTTCCCTGAAAATCTGGTTAAACAATTCGTTAAAATCTTCCTCTTTATGAACAAAGTCTATTTCTGTTGCATTAACAATTAACAGCGGTGACGTGTTAAATTTAAAGAAGAAATTATTATAAGCTTCATTAAGTTCTTCAATATAACTCCGGGTTAAATTTCTTTCCATCTTCCTTCCCCTTTTTTTGATATTGTACATCAAACGGTCAACACTCGATTGGAGATATACAATTAAATCCGGTTTCCTCAGATTTCTTTCAAGCAAAGGGAAGATAGATTCATAGAGTTTTAATTCTTCGCCCGAAAGATTCAGGTAGGCAAAGATTCTGTCCTTTTCAAAAATATAATCGCTAACAATATATTCAGTAAATAAATTTCCCTGGTTTAATTCTTCCTTCTGTTTATACCTGTTGATGAGGAAGAACATCTGGGTCTGGAATGCATATCTTTTACGGTTTGAATAAAAATTTTCAAGGAAGGGATTTGCTTCAAACTGTTCAAGGACCAACTCGGCATTTAGTTTATCCTTAATTTTTTTTGCAAGTGCAGTTTTACCTGCGCCTATTACCCCTTCTATTGCAATATATTTTACTTCAGAATTGTGATTCAATTTCATTCCATTATTTTTAGCCGGGTTCAGCGAAACTGAAAGGTAATTTTCTGATTACACATTTTTCAGAATCGGGTATACTAATATCACAAATTTTCAGCTTTAATTCAGGATGAATTATTTCAGAATCAATTTCACACAAAGGAACAAGTACAAAATCTCTTTCAGTAATTCCTTTATGTGGAATTTTAATTACATCATCGGAATAAACAATATCATTATAAAAAAGAATATCGAGATCAATCTCCCTGTCGCCCCACTTTTTTGTTTTACTTCTGCCGAGTTTTTTTTCAATATCTTTAAGAAAATAAAAAAGTTCTGCAGGAGAAAAATCAGTTGATATTTTTATTACAGCATTAACATAGTTTTCCTGGTTCAATCCGCCAAATGGTTTGGTTTCATAAAGAGAGGAATAATTTAATACTTCACATTTTTCTTTTATACTTGCTGCAGCTTTCTTTAAAAAATTAATTTTATCCCCTTTGTTAGAACCAAGACCTATGTAAGCATAATTTCTGATAATAAACTCTTTTGATTCCTTAAATTGTATACAGTAACTATAATTTAATAATTAAGCTATTAAACAATTGAACAATTTGACAATTTAGCAATTAATCTTTCCGTTCTTTAATTACCTCCACCTCAACATGATCCACGACTCCGCCTAAAGGCGGATTATTTTTTCTTATCCGAACAGCAACTTTATCAATTCCTTTAAATTCTTTAAGAAGTTCATCCGCAATTTTCATTGCAAGAGATTCAATCAGGTAATATTTCTGTTCAAGAGCAAGTCTGTAAAGAAATGAATAAACTTTATGATAATCAATTGTTTCTGCAAGGTTATCGTGTTTGGCTGCTAAACTAAAATCTGTATAGATATCTACATCGGCTTCAAATTTTCCGCCAACACTTTGTTCTTCAGATCTTACTCCATGATATCCGTAGAAAGTAGCTTTTCTAATCTTAATAATATTCTGCATTAATTTTCCATAATTGATAATATTGAATGAATAAATTTAACTAATGGAGATTTAGCAGCCAATAATTTTAAACTAATCTGGTTAGTTTTTTATTAAGAAGATAACTTGTGTCCTTGGTGACTTTTAACAATTACATTTTTGACATTAAGACACAAAGAATCACAAAGAAATAAAAATTATTCAATCTTTTTTCTCTTATTCCTGTTAAAAATTGCACTGCCGAGATTTGCCCATAATAGTCCGGTTAATACAAGTACACTTCCCCAAAAATGATGAGATTGCAGCTGCTCATTATAAACTATCCAGCCCAGTATAAGTGCAATAACAGGATTAATAAAAGCTATCAACGATAAAATTATTACATTAATTCTTTTAAGCAGCCAGTAATATGAAGTAAATGTAATTACACTTCCAAAGAGAGCGAGATAAAAAACCGAGAGGTATGCATCGGTATCAAAAATTAATTTATTAAAATCTTCAATTAAAGAAGCAATGATTAAAAATCCAATACCTGCTAATCCCATTGGTACAAAATTCATTGAGAGCGGGTTTAAATGTTTACCGAATTTCTTAACAACTACAGCATTGCCTGCCTGCGTTGCTCCGCTTAAAACAAGTGCAGCCATACCGAGAAGATATCCTGAAACGTCTCCTCCTAACTGGTCCGAAAATATTACAACGATGCCTGTGAAGCCGAGTGTAATTCCGAGAACTTTATAGAAACCAATTGTTTCACCGGGAAGAGCAAAGTATGAGAAGATTAAAATGAAAAATGGATAAACACCAAATATAACAGCTGCAAGTCCTGATGGAACAAACTGCTCAGCCCAGTAAACAAGGCCGTAAGGAATTATGTATGAAAAGAATGTCATTACAAGAAAAAGAAGAATTGAAGTTTTGTCTCTTTGAATTTCTACTCCCCTAAACTTTACTATTAAAAGTATAATAGCCGAAGCAATTATAAACCGGAAGCCGGCTGAATAAAATGGCGTTAATGAAAAAAGACTAACTTTTATTCCAAGCCAGGTTGAACCCCAGATAAGACAGCAAAGGGAAAACACAAGAACTTCTTTTATGTTTTTCAATTATTCTCCTTTAATGCTATTACTGCAAACGAGCGGCCCGATTTAATTCCATCTCTTCTGTATGAATGTAGAATATCTTTCAATGCATAAGTACATAATTGGGAAACCTGGATGTTGTTTTTCTTTAATCCGAAATTTAAAAGTATATCCAGATTCACTCCTGCAACATCAAGAAAAGTTTTTCCCTCTCTTTCAGAGACATATTTTTTATCAAACATCTCAGAAACTTCTCTCCCGACTTCATAAATATTTTTACTTATTGATGGACCAATGTATGCAATTATGTTTTCAGCGATTGAACCTGCTTCTTTTAATTTATTAAGAACTTTAAGTAGAATTTTCTTTTCGGTTCCTCTCCAGCCTGAATGAACTCCTGCAATTGTTTTAATATCAGGTGAATAAAGTAGGACAGGGACACAATCTGCAATACTAACAGCAAGAGCAATTCCGGGTTTATTAGTAATCATCGCATCACTTTCACCGGCTAATCCACCTTTCTCAACAAAAGATATTTCATCACCATGCACCTGTCTCTGGTAAGCTGCATTATCCGGGTTTATTTCTAATTCTTTAAAGAATAATTCCCTGTTTTCTTTTACAATTTTTTCATCATCTTCCACAGAGAATGACATATTAAAAAAATACGGTGCCTTCCTGTCTGCACCGATTTTAGTACTAATACCTGAAATAATCTCAGGATACCTGTTGAAGATATATGGTTTAATAATCAGCATAATAAAATTTTTACCGCCAAAAATACATCATCCATCTTCCATTTTCCATTTCCATCTTCCATCATCCATTTCCCATCTTCCATTTCCCATTTTCCATTTCCCATTTACCATCTTCCATCTTCCATTTTCCATCTTCCATTTTCCATTTTCCATCTTCCATCTTCCCTCTTTACCATTGTTACTCTATAACCCTAATGTTATATTTAAAACCTTCTTAAGAGAATTTTGAGGAAAGAATTGAATATACTGGTTTCAAATGATGACGGCATAGATTCACTCGGCATTCATACATTGGTTATAGCTTTAAAAGAAATTGGTAATGTTACTGTAGTTGCCCCTTTAAAAGAACAGAGTGCAATTGGTCATGCTATAACTATGCAGGTTCCCTTACGCGTAATTAAATATCACAAGAATGGTGAATTTTTTGGCTATGCTGTTGATGGTACCCCGGCAGATTGTGTAAAGATGGGAATTAAAAATATTATGAAAACTCCTCCTGATATTGTTATTTCAGGAATAAATCATGGATCTAATACTGCTATAAATGTAATTTATTCAGGAACAGTATCTGCGGCAAGAGAGGCTGCAATAATGGATATACCATCAATTGCTATATCGGTTACGAGTCATACTGCAACCGATTTTACTTTTGCAGCAAAGGTTGCAACTCTGCTTGCACAGGAAGTTGCAGGAAGAGACTTACCCCAGGGTACACTTTTAAATGTGAATGTTCCTGATATTCCCGAAGAAGAAATTGCCGGAATTCAGTTGACACGTCAGGGAAAATCGAAATGGGATGATATGTATGAACAGAGAAAAGATCCTTACGGCAGAGAGTATTACTGGCTTACAGGTATTTTGAAAGAAGTCGATACTGAAATTGAAACTGACCAGGCAGCCATAAGAAAAAACTATGTGTCGGTGACCCCAATTCATTTTGACCTGACAGATTACAAAACTTTTAATATGATGAAAGACTGGAAAATAGAGAGATTGTTAAATGGCAAAAAAACTTAGAATATTTCAGGTAGATGCTTTTACAAACCGCGCTTTTTCAGGAAACCCTGCAGCCGTTACATTCGGCAATGGTTTAAGTAACGAAGAAATGCAGACAATTGCAAAAGAAATGAACCTCTCCGAAACTGCATTTGTCTCCGAATCTGAAAAAGCTAATTATAAACTGCAGTGGTTTACACCAGCTACTGAAGTTGAACTTTGCGGACATGGTACTATTGCCGCTCTTCATTTTCTTAAAGAGAATAAAGCAAGATTTAAAAGATATCCTAACGGTACAGAGCATGTAAGATTTGAAACTCTTTCCGGCATTATTAAATGTTATATAGACGGCATAACATACTTTATGCAGATACCTGTACCTGAATTATTTGAGTATGAACCTGATAAAAAATTAATCTCCATCCTTGGTTTAAATAAAAAAATGATGGATGATAAATATCCTGCCATCCGATTATCGAATAATAATATTTATATCTATCTTAAAAAACTAAAAGACCTTCAATCTGTAACACCTGATTTCAAAGCTTTAAAAGATTTTTCAGAAGAGAATAATCTTGGAGGCATTGTTCTGTTTACACGGGAGACGATAGATAAAGATAATTTTGCACACAGCAGGTATTTCACTCCCGGTCATGGTATAAATGAAGATCCCGTAACAGGCTCAACAAATGGACCTCTTCTGCTTGTTTTAAAGAAACTGAATTTTATCAGTGATTCGGATAAACAGGTAATATATACTTTTGAACAGGGAGATCATCTGGGAAGAAGCGGAAGAATTGGTGTTAATTATTATCCTGATAAAAATGAGCTTTATATAAGTGGATCGGCAGTTACTGTGCTTAAAGGAGAATTAATTTTTTAATGTTTGGAATTGAAAAATTTAATCTCACATTCTCCTTTAATCCGCTTCTGTTAATTTTATTTTTTCTCCTTGCTGCTGCATTTACTTTTTACATATACCGATATACTGTACCTGTTGTAAGCTTATCAAAAAAAATCCTTCTTATCTTTATAAGATTTACTGCATTGCTCCTTATGCTCTTTATAATTTTTGAGCCGATTGTAACTCTTGCAAAAAAAATTGTGATAGAGCCGATTAATCTTTTATTTATTGATAACTCCCGCTCTATTCAAATTGATGATGGTACAAACAGACAGCAGGTTATAAAAAATTTTATAAATGATGCAGATAGTTATTCGGCAGAACTTAATCTTAATTCATTTACCTTTGGTAATGATATAAATGAAGTTACTTTTGATGAGCTTGAGAATATTAATTTTTCCGAAGGTGGTACAAATTTTTCAAATATCTTTTCTTATTTAAATAAACAGAAAATTAATATCTCATCAGTTACAATTATAAGCGATGGTGTTATTACTGATGGTTCAAATCCTCTTTTCACCGCTGAAAAACTTAACATTCCTGTCTTTACTATTGGTGTAGGTGATTCATCAACAAGAAAAGATATTGAGATAAGAAATGTACTCTTTAATGAATATATTTATGCAGAAACACCAACAACAATTTTAACAACAATAAGTAATACAGGTTACCCGGGAGAATCAATTAATCTGTCTCTTTATGAAGATAATATTCCTGTAGAACAAAAAAGAATAACATTAAGCCCGGAAGGAATTCAGAATGTTGAGTTTGAATATAAACCATCATCCGGCGGAGAAAAAAAATTAACTGTTGAAGCATCAACTCTTGAAGGAGAATTTACTACTGCAAACAATAAAAAAGTATTTTATGTAAATGTTCTTGATAACAAAGTTAACATATTAATTCTTGCGGGAAGTCCTTCTCCCGATATCTCTTTTATAAAAGGAACACTTCTGTCTGATAAGAATTTTAAAGTTAATTCTCTCACTCAAATCGCACAGAATAAATTTCTTGAAAAGGAAAATGCTGAATCTCTTCTCGATAGTGCAGATATACTTTTTTTAATTGGGTTTCCTTCAAAAGAAACATCAGGTGATTTTCTGAATAAGGTAAGAGATAAAATTTTTAATGAGAACATACCTTTTTTTGTAACTCTCTCATCATCGACGGATATTAACAAATTAAATCAGCTTCAGCGCGAAATGCCTGTTAATATTGTTTCAGGTTCAACTTTGTTCAACCAGGTGCAGCCTGATATTTTAAGTAACCATGAGAAAAATCCACTGCTACAAAATAATATGCAGAATCCTGTTGCTGCCTGGGAAAATCTTCCGCCTGTTATTCAGCCTGATCATAAAATAAACTTAAAACCTGAAAGTGAATTAATTGCGCAATCGAAAATAAGAAATGTATCGTCCGGCATTCCTTTAATTGTATCAAGAAAATTAGGAAGCAAAAGATCAATTGCAGTACTCGCACAGGATATTTGGAAATGGAAACTTCAGACCACAACAAAAAATCTGGATCTGTTCGACAGGTTTATAATCTCCTCAGTTAAATGGCTTAATACAAGTGAAGATCAGAAGCAGGTTAAAGTAACTACTTCAAAAAAAATATATGCTTTAGGAGAAGTTGTTGAATTTGCAGCACAGGTTTATGATGAAACATTCAATCCTGTTTCAGATGCCGAAGTAAGAGTGAATGTTTCAGGCGATAACCAAACTTCAGAAATAATACTTAATTCTGTAGGCGGCGGTTTGTATGAAGGCACTTTTGAAACAAGTAAACATGGAGATTATAAATATTCGGGCGAAGCAAAGCTTTACAACATCCTTCTCGGAAAAGATAATGGTTCATTTAATATTGGAGAAATTGATATTGAGATGATAAATCCTGTTATGAATTATGAATTCCTCAACTCCCTTGCTTTAAGAACGGGCGGCAGATATTTTCATCAGGATAATTACAATGAATTGTTTTCTCTCTTAAAAAAAATAAATGAAAATGCATCAAGAGAAAGAATTGAAACAAGTGAAATTAATTTATGGTCAAATGAATGGCTGATGGCATTAATTATTTTATTGCTTGGAGCTGAATGGTTTTTAAGAAAACGTGCTGGGATGCTGTAGTTTGTTAATTTGTTCTTGTTGTACTGATTTTTCTTTCTTATTTTATAAGGAAAGAGGTTAAATATGAAGTTTAGAATCATAGTTCAGCAGGATGAAGATGGTGTTTTTGTAGCCGAATGTCCTTCGCTTCCCGGCTGCATTTCACAAGGCAAATCAAGAAGTGAAGCAATTCAAAATATTCAGAATGCCATTGCGGGCTATATAGAAAGCCTGAAAAAACATAATGATCCGATTCCTCCTAATATTTATGAAGAAATTATTGAGATATCTGTTTGAGCAGGTTAACAGTTATTTCGGGCAGACAGTTATGCAAAGTATTAAAGCAAATTGGGTATGAAATTGATCACCAAACAGGCAGTCACATAATTCTACGAAATAATGTTCCTCCTTTCAGAAGATTAACGGTTCCTAATCATAAAGAAATAGCAAAAGGTACTTTAAGAAGCATTATAAGAGAAGCAGGATTAACTCTTTCAGAGTTTAACAATCCTTTAAAGTAGATCAAAAATTATGGGAGTAGTAGTCACATCTTTCTGGGATTTTTTCCTTCCCCGGTTTTGTTCCGCATGCAACATTAAGTTACAACCTGAAGAAAAATTTGTCTGCCCTTCCTGTTTATCTAAATTATCATTTGCAGAAGATGAGAGAATTCAGTCAGAGTTCAGAAGAAAATTCTCTTCCGAAAAAATTATTTCCGGTTTTATTTCTCTTTATGTTTTTGAAAAAGATAAAGAGCTTCAGCATATAATTCATTCATTAAAATATAACGGCAGATTCTTAACAGGAAAATTTCTTGGTTCTGTTTTATCTCTTCACCTGAAAAGAACTATAAAAGAATGGGAGATTGATTATATAATTCCGGTTCCTCTTCATCATTTAAAGAAAGCAGAGAGAGGATTTAATCAATCTTATTATATTGCAAAAGGTTTGGGGAAAAGTTTAAATATTCCTGTAAAAGAAAAGTTTGTTAGAAGGGTAAGGTATACACAATCACAAACCACAATGAAACTTAAAGAAAGGCAGAAAAATATTGAAGGTGCTTTTAAAGCAAGAAGAAAAAATTATATTAAAGGAAAGAACGTTCTTCTTATAGATGATGTAATAACAACAGGTTCAACAATAATTGAATGCGGAAGAGTTCTTCTGAATGCAGGTGCAAATAAAATTTATGCAGCTTCGGTTGCTATAGCAGATTGATATTCCTGTAATGCCAACATCTTCCATTTTCCATCTTCCATCTTCCATCTTCCATTTTCCATTTTCCATTTTCCATTTACCATCTTCCATCTTCCATTTACCATCTTCCATCTTCATTTACCTACATTTTTTCCGGAGCACTAACGCCCAAAATACTCAATCCGTTTTTTATCACTGCTTTTACTGCCATCACAAGAGCAATCCTTGCTTCTGCAAGATTTTTTTCCGAACCGATTATTCTGCATACTGTATAAAACCTGTGGAACAAAGCAGCGAGTTCTTCAAGATAAGCACAGATTCTGTGTGCTTCTAATAATTCAGTGCTGTACTCTATTTCATCTTTAAACCTGTGAAGCTTCTTTAACAAAAGCTGTTCTTCATTTACAGTTAGCAATGATAAATTTTCAAGCGAAGGTTTTAACCCTTCCCTCTCCGTCATCTTTAAAATTGAACATATCCTTGCGTGAGCATACTGCAGGTAGAAAACCGGATTTTCATCAGAATGTTTTTTGGCAAGTGTAAGATCAAAATTCATGTGGGAAGAAATATTCCTCATATTAAAAAAGTATCTTACAACATCTGCTCCTGCTTCATCAATCAGTTCATCGAGTGTAACATAATTAGCTTTGCGGGTCGACATCTTAACCACTTCCCCATCCTGCACAATTGTTACAAACTGGTGTATCAATACTTTTATTTTATCTGCATCATAACCTAATGCTTTAACACCAGCTATAACATCGGGATATGTTGCATTATGATCGGAGCCAAAAAGATCAACAATTAAATCATATCCTCTTTTAAAT
>Ga0207873_1002303_pt1 | contig 15948 bp, 18 predicted proteins | sample BGWIniCompost_FD_187373 | JGI IMG/M metagenome (GOLD analysis project Ga0207873, IMG submission 187373) | Cellulose adapted compost microbial communities from Newby Island Compost Facility, Milpitas, CA, USA - BGW Initial Compost (SPAdes)... ...
CTCGACGAATGCGGATTGCCCCGACGGGAACTCATGACTTCGGCCGGTCGTCCCGGTGCAACGGAGTTGGCGACGCGTTGATTCGAGCGATGGGTAGATTGGCCGCTCCGATCCTGTCATCGCTTGAGACGTGGATCCTTTCGTTGTCGGAACGGGATGTGGTCGTCACCTGGGAGCACGACCCCCACAGCGAATTCGGTCCGGCGACGACCATCCAGTTCGCACCGAAGTCGCTCTTCGCGTGCCCCCTGAACGTGACCGTCTTGGAGGACGGCCATTGCGGCTTCGACCTGGACTCGTGGTCGCGGCTCGCTCACCGGATGGGCGTAGGCGTTTGTCGCCTCGGCCTCGGGAACGTCGACCCGGCAGCCCTGTTCGTGGAGCCCACGGCGCTGGAGGCCGACCGTGTGCTCTCGATTTGTCAGGCGGTTGCGAGAGGGGCGGTGAGGCTGACGGTCGGCCTGGCGTTTGGAAGGATTACCGCGACCCTGGGATCAGTCGTGCTCCCATCGGGCGTTGTCGCCATGTATGGGGTCGGCGGGCCGCTGCTCGCAAACAGGTTGTTGCGGCGACTCGGATACGGCGACGTGGTCGAGGTCGCGTACGAACCGTGGGATAGCGTGAGTGGAACGACCGGGCGGGTTCAGGTTTAGTCCGTCTGCACCGAACACTTCGAACCTTCCAACCGAGGTGACCTTCCGATGACGACATCGCCGCCTCCCATCCTCGAGATGCAAGAGATCGAGAAACACTTCGGCCCGGTCCGGGCCGTCGACGGCGTGAGCGTGACGGTCCGGCGGGGCGAGATCGTGGCGCTGCTGGGGCCGAACGGGGCGGGGAAGACGACGCTGCTCCGGATCGCGCTCGGGATGATCCGTCCGGACCGGGGGTGGGTGGCTTACGGCCTCGGCGGAGGACTCTCGGACCGCCCGGACGCCAGGCGGATCGGCTATCTGCCGGAGGAGCGCGGGTTGTACCAGGACGTGCCGGTGGCGCGTTACCTGGCGTACTTCGGGGCGCTGCGGGGGATGCGGCGCTCGGATGCGCGACGGGAGGCGGCTCGCTGGCTGGAGCGTCTCGATCTGGCGGACCGGGCGCGCGAGCGGTTGCGGAACCTGTCGAAGGGGAATCAGCAGAAGGTCCAGTTCATTTCCACGGTCGTGCACCGGCCAGAGCTGGCGATCCTGGACGAGCCGTTCAGCGGTCTCGATCCACTGAACCAGGACCTCTTTCTCTCGTTGATCCGCGAGCTGCGCGACGCGGGGACGACGGTGATCCTGAGCGCGCACCACATGCAGCTCGTCGAGCGGCTGGCCGACCGGGTGGTTCTGATCCGCAAGGGTCGCGTGGCGGATTCGGGGACGGTCGAGGAGCTCCGGCGCCGGTGGGGCGCGGGGCGGCGGCTGGTGGTGCGGCTCGGCGGCGGTGGCGCCGGCGATGGCGGAAGCGGCGCCGTTGCGAGCCCGGGCGATGGCCGTGCCCAGGAAGGTACGGCGGGCGACGTCGCCTACGCCGGCGCCGTCGCATTCCTCGAATCCCTCGCCGGGGTCCGCTCGGCGCGGGCGACGGCGGCCGGCGAGATCGAGATCGATGTGGAGCCGGATGCGTCCCTGAGCGGGCTGCTGGAGGCGATCGGTAGCCGGCTCGAGGTGCACGACCTCCGGTCCGAGACGGTGACGCTGCACGACATCTACGTCCGCACGATGACGGGCGTCGAGCCCGAGACGGAGGGGGTGGTGGCGTGAAGCGCGCGGTGAGCCACGCCCGGGCGGCCTGGGAAGTAGCGCGGTGGGAGTTCCTGCGCTACTTCAAGCCGAAGCAGCAATTGATCGGCCTCGTGATCACGATGTTCTTCATGGTGGTCGGCGGCCTGGTGGGGAAGCTGACGAGCGAGCCATCCACGGTCGAGCTGGCCGTGGTGGGCGCGGAGCGGATCGAGCTCCCGTCGGAGCTCGGGCGCTTTCGGTTCGAACGACACGACGAGGCGTCGCTCGAGCGGCTCAGGGCCGAGGTCGCGGAGCGGAACCGCGAGGCCGTGCTGGTGGTGGGGAGCGACGGCGCGGGCACGCTGTTCGTGAGGCAGCTCCCGAGCTGGCGCGCCGATCTCGAGCGCGAGCTCACGGCGGTGGCCGTGAGTCGTCGCCTGGAGACGTCGGGGCTCGCGATCGAGCAGCTATTGGCGATCCAGGCGCCGTTCACCCTCGAGGTGCACGAATCGGCGCCGCGGGCCGGCCTCGGTGAACGCGCGGCCGCGATGGCCGCTCTGTTTCTCACGCTGTTCGGCCTGATGGCCGGCATGGGTTACATCTTCACCAGCGTGACCGGCGAGAAGCAGAACAGGCTGTCGGAGCAGGTGATCTCGGCAATCCCGCCGCAGTCGTGGATCGACGGGAAGATCGTGGGGCTGGCGGGCGTCGCGTTGGCGGGAATGCTCAACCTGGCCCTGGCGGTCGGGATCGTCCTGACCGTCGCCCGGATCGGGTGGGGCGCAGAGTTGCCGTTCGCCATCGCGGTCCAGCGTGTCGACCTCCTCCTCCTGGCGGGCGTAGGGATCGTCCTGGGCTTCCTCTTCTGGTTCGCGTTCCTGGCCGCGGTCGCGGCGGTGGTCGACGATCCTCAGCACTCGAGCCGCAACCAGCTCCTCTTTCTGCCGATGCTTACGCTCGTGGCGGCGTACCTGGCGGTGAGGGACCCGACGGCGACGTGGATCCGGGTGCTCTCGATCGCGCCGCCCACGTCGGGCGCGGTCTTCCCGGTACGCGTCCTCGCCACCGAGGTGCCGTGGTGGGAGGTCGTGATCACACTGGGGCTCCTGGTCGGCGCGATCCGGTTCGTCCGGCGCGTGGCGGGGCGGATCTTCCGCCTGGGGATGCTCCTGTACGGGAAGGAGCCGACGTGGGGCGAGATCTGGCGGTGGTTGTGGGAGAGTGCGTGAGACCGGCCGCCGCCACGCCGCGGTAGGGCCCCGTGAGCGGTAGAGCCCGCGGCCAGTAGAGTTCCGTGACCGGCGGAGCCCGCGGCCGCCGACGCGTCCCCGCGGCCGGCGGTGGATCCCGGCGGTCGACGACTCAGAAATCCCTCCTCCCGAACCTCCACGCCGCGACTCCCAGCGGCGCCACGAGCCACGCGGCCAGCGACGCCACAATCCACGCGCCGCCTGCGCCGCCGAGGGCGTGCTCCAGCGCGGCGCCGGTGGGGCCGAGGAGCACGTCGGCGCCGAGGGAGACGAGGCCGAGGGTCCGCGCGCCATCGATCGGGTTGAGGGTGAGGAGCGTGACGAGCAGGCCGTCGACGTCGCCGGAGCCGAAGAGCTGGAGCACGAGGATCGCGGCCAGGTCGTAGAGGACGGCGGCCGCGAACCAGGCGGCGAGGGCGGCGCCGGTGGCGGCCGCGCGGGTCCGGGTGGACACGCCCAGGAGCACGCCGACGCCGAGCCCGGCCAGCCCGACCAGCGTCGCCCCGATGGAGGCGGCGAGGAAGCCGCCGAAGCCGTCGGTCCCGGCTTGCACCGCGACCAGCAGCGCCGCCGCGCCGAACCCCGCCCCCGCGACGAGCGCGAACGCGCCGGCCAGCCCGAGGGCGCGGCCCAAGAGCGCGGCCGTCCGGCCGACGGGCTGCGCGAGGAGCAGCTCGGTGCCGTCGTGGGGCGCGGAGAACGCCGTCGCGCCGAGGACCAGCCCGAGGAGCGGAAGCAGGTAGAGCGACAGGTTCAGGAGCGAGACCGCGGTGCGCGTGAAGCCCTGGACGAGGAGCTGCCCGCTCGCCGCGAGCCCGCCGAGCGTGATCGCCAGCGCGAGCCCGCAGAACAGGATCCCGAACCCCGCGACGAGCCGGCTCCGTAGCACCGTGCGCAGCTCGTGCGCGGCGATGATGGCGACGGCGTTCATGCGACCCTCCGCGCGGGTGCCGTGAAGGCGCGGTAGAGGACCTCCAGGTCGGACGTGCCGGGCGGGATCGCCGCGGCGACGCCGAGGGCGTCGACGAGCTCGCCCGGCTCGCCGACGGCGCGCAGCTCTCCGTCCGCGAAGAAGGCGACGCGGTCGGCGAGGGCGGCGACCTCGGCCAGATCGTGCGACGACAGCATCACGGTCGTGCCCTCGCGGGCGATCTCGGCGACGATCTCGCGCACGTCGAGGGCGCCGGTCGGGTCGAGGGCGGCGCTCGGCTCGTCGAGGAGGAGCGCGCGGGGCCGTCCCAGGAGCGCGACGGCGATTCCGAGGCGCTGGAGCATCCCGCCGGAGAAACCCTGGACCTCCCGCGACGCGTCGGCGGCGAGCCCGACCCGCTCCAGGTTGCGGTCCACTTCCCGCGGGTCGGCGCCGCGGAGGCGGGCGTAGAAGGCGACGATCTCGCGCGCCGTCGCAGACTCGGGGAAGGCCAGGCGCTGCGGGAGGTAGCCGAGCCGCTCGCGCGCCGCGCGGGTCGAGGCATCGTGGCCGTCGACGGTGACGCACCCCGCCGTGGGGCGGATCAGCCCGACGGCGGCCTTGAGCGTCGTCGTCTTGCCGGAGCCGTTCGGGCCGACCAGCGCGAGCGTCTCGCCCTCGCGGACCTCCAGGTCGAGCCCTGCGACGGCGGTCGTCCGGCCGTACCGTTTGGTGAACCCTTCGTAGCGGATCATTTTCCCGTCCTCCCCGGTTCAGTGGTGGTGGCCGAGCTCGTGGGGGTCGGTCGGATGCGCGGTGCCGCGGCCGGCGCCGCCACGGTGAGCCTCGGGCGGTGCGTGGCCGCCGTGCGGATCACCGGCGTGCCCGTGGTCCGGATCGCCCGCGTGGCTCCGGCCGCGCCCGGCTCCCCAACCGTAGACGTCGTAGCGCGACGCGTCCGCCGACGTGTCCGGCGGTACCTCGAGGGGCAGCCCGTCCGGGGCCCGGGCGAGGGGCGCCGGGTCGACGACGGTGGGGAGGCCGAAGACGGGGAAGGCCCGTTCGGCCCACGCCAGCGCCCGCGCGGCGAGGGTGCCGGTGAACGCCTCGAGGGCGGGGCGCGCCTGGGCCAGCGACGAGAAGGGGTCGCCGGCGCGGTAGGGGCGGTCGCCCAGGCCATCGCCATCCAGGTCGTAGACCGATGGGTCGCCCCACCAGTTGCCCCGGCCGGCCTCGGCCCACGCGTTCTCGCCGCCGCCCCGCGCCGGCCGCACGGCGACCCGGTTCCCCGCAATCGCGTTCCCCGTGAAGACGTTCCCCTCCGCGCTCGACAGCAGGTCGATCCCGATCCCGTTGTGCGCGATCGCGTTCCCGACGATCCGGTTGTCCAGCGCGTTGTCGAGGTGGAGCCCGACCCGATTGCCGACGATGCGGTTCCCCTCGGCCGTGACCCGCGTCGCCGTCTGGAGCAGGATCCCGTAGGCGCGGTACCCGGTGTGGTCGGCGAAGATGTTGTCGCGGAACGAGATCCGGTTCGAGAACATGATCGCCGCGCCGGCCGCGTTGCGGCGGAACTCGTTGCCGGTGAAGCGGTTGTCGTTCGAGTACATGTAGTGGAGTCCGTATCGGACCCCGGTCACGCGGTTGGCGACGACGTCGTTCCAGTCCGCGAAGGAGAAGTAGATTCCATCCCGCACGGCCCGGATCCGGTTGCGCTCGATCCGGTTCCCGGCGGAGTGGTACAGGTGGATCCCGTTCCCCCGCCGCGCCTCGCCCCTCGAGACGTCTCCCTGGATCACGTTGTCCGCGATCGTCGCCCGCGTGGCGCGAAGGAGGTAGACGCCGTGGAGCGCGGCCTCGATCCGGTTGTCGACGACGAAACAGCCGTCGCAGCCGTCGAGCTTGATGGCGGCGTCGTCGTGGTCGAGGGAGCTGCCGCTCCCCCGGATCGTGAGGCCGCGGATCTCGACTCCGTTCGCCGTGACGTGGACGACGGTGCCGCGGCCGCCGCCGTCGAGGACCGCGTCCTCGCCACCGATCAGGACGACCGGGCGGTCGATGCGGATCGGCCCGTGGTGGACGCCGGCGGGGACGCGGATCGTGTCGCCGGGGCGCGCGGCGTAGATCGCGTCCTGGAGGGTGCGATAGGGCGCGCCGGGGTCGGGGTGTAGCGCGCTGCCGGTGGGCGCGGGCGCGGCGTCGGGCGCGTGACCATGCCGCTCGCCGTGAGCCCCTATGTGCGCGTCGGCGGCTGCGTGCGGCGGGGAGCCGTGCGGCCGGCCGAGGTGCGCGACCCGCGCGGCCGCGGGCTGGACCGTCGCGGGCCCGACCGCCGCGGACCGCACCGCCACCGGCACGACCGCTGCCGCCGGCGCGATGGCCAGCACCGCCACAACCGCGCCCCGGAGCATCACCCCTCCACGCCGAGAGGGTTGCGGAGCAGGCGCGCCGGCCGCGTTTCCCGCACGGGAGCGAGACGTCCGCGCGACCGCACGTCGCTCCAGAGCACGTACGCCACCATCAACCCCGCCACGGCCGGCAGGAACGTCCCCCACGAGAAGTAGGAGTAGGTCCCGAATTGGGCGATCACGTGCTCGCCGATCATCGGCGGCGTGAACGGCTCGACCCGGATCGCCGCCGTGGGGTCGAGGTTGTGGCCGTACTCGTAGAGGCGGCGGCTCATGCTCCAGAAGCCGTAGATCGCGGTCCCCGCCATCACCGCCAGCGGGACCGCGGCCGCCCACCACCGGCGGACGAACGCCACCGTCACCGTGGAGAGCGCGATCACTCCGAAGAGAATCGGGAGCGTGTCGAGCTCCACGAAGAAGTCCTCGGAGATCTCCGCCATCCCGATGTAATGGTTGAGCAGGTTGAGCTCGGTGATGTCGCCGACGATCTTCGTCGGATAGACCACCATCCGGAGCCCCTCCGGGTACTGCACGCTGACCAGCGTCATCCCCCAGAGCGGGAGGAAGATCGACGCGGCCACCAGGATCGCCGCCGTGACCAGAAGCCCGGCCCGAAGCGTGTTCCTCTGCATCGTGTCCTCCATCGACGCGCGGCCTCCCGCCCCCGGCAAAGGGCCGGGGGCGGGAGAAGGGCGCCCGGCTCAGTGTCCTTCGTGTCCGGCCATGGCGAGCGCCGGCTCGCGCCGCTCGAACCGCATCTCGCCCTCGCCGTTGTCGTACATGGTCAGACGCATCCCGCGCGGGACGACCTCGATGTAGCCCTGCATCTCCTGATGGAGCGCCGAGCAGAAGTTCGTGCAGTAGTACGGGTAGACGCCGTACTTGTCGGCCACGAACTTCACCGTCTTCGTCTCGCCGGGGTCGATCACGATGTTCTTGTTGTACTCGGCGATGCCGAAGCCGTGGATCTCGTCACGCTGCTGCTCGGCGTTCGTGATGTGGATGATGACCGTGTCGCCCTCCTGGACCTGGATCCGGCCGGGCTCGAAGTAGGTCCGGATCGCGTAGACCCACGCCTCGACCGTCCGCGTGCGCGCGTTCCGTACGACGCGCGCCTCCTGGGGGCTCCAGATCGCGTTCGGGTTGCGGTTCTCCTCCTTCGGATAGAATTCGATCGGGTTCAGGACGTCGCGGTGCACGAGCTGCGCGAAGTGCGGCTCCGGCTCCGTGAACGCCTCGTAGAGCATCGTCATCCGGTCGCCCGTCTTGATGTCGATGAGCTGGGACGACTCGGGGAGCGACGGCCCGACGTTCAGGTGCCGGCCTTTCGAGAGCTTGTTCATGGCCACCAGGTAGTCGCCGCGGGGGTTGCGCGTATCGCCGTGGGCCGTGACCAGGTGGCCGATGTTGAAATGCACCGGGATCTTCTGGAGGATGAGCGACTCGGGGTCCGTGCCCGGCTCGTACGGCGGGAGCTTCCACTTCACGACCGCGCTCTCGACGAAGAGCGAGGTGTACGCGTTCCCCCGGCCGTCGAACTGGGTGTGCAGCGGGCCGAGGCCGACCGGGACCTCCATGACGACGACCTGGTCGTAGTCGATCACCGGGATCCCGTCCTCGTGGCCCGTGAACGCCTTCGAGTCGATCGCCTGCTTCAGCTTCTGCCAGGAGTAGACGGTCACCGTCGGCGAGAGCTTGCCGGAGCAGATGATGTATTCCCCGCTCGGGTCGACGTCGACGCCGTGCGGGCTCTTCGCGCACGGGACCAGGTACATGACCCCCGGGACCTCGGCCGGGTCGATCACCGGGACGCCGGAGATCCTCCGGGCGCGCCCCTCACGTACCGCCCGCTCGGCCGCACGCCAGTCCACCACCGCCACGTAGTCCCGGTCACGCTGCGACGCGGTGACCTCCAGCTTCCCCGTCGCCCGCTCGGAGTTGTAGCTCGTCCAGAACGCCCACCCGTGCGACGGGCCCTTCCCGGTCGCGCCCAGGTCCCAGTTGAACGGTGGCGTGAGGATCTGCCAGCCGATCGACATCTCGCCCGTGTTGGGGTCGATCTTGATCCCCGTGACCGCGCCCTTGTACTTCGTCGCGTAGTCCTCCAGCGGCTCGTAGCGCTGCGGGACCGGCACACTGAAGCGCGTCGCCACGAGGGCGTACTCGGTGTTGTCGGTCACCATCGATGAGCCGTGGTTCCCCATGGTGTTCGGGATCGGCCCCAGGATCTGCTTCGTCTTGAAGTCCCGCAGGTCGATCCGGGCGACGCGGTTGTTGGCGTTGTCGTTCACGAAGAGCCAGCGCCCGTCGTAGTCCCCGTTGGTCTTCGAGAGCGCGGGGTGGTGAACGTCGCCCCAGGTGTAGCCGCCCAGCATCGCCTTCGTCTCTTCATCGAAGCCGTAGCCGGTCCCGGGGTAAGGCGTGAAGACGGGGATCGTCGCGATGTGGCGCATGGACGGCACGCCCGCCACGTAGACCTGGCCGGAATGCCCACCCGAGTAGAAGAGGTAGTACTCGTCCAGGTCGCCGGGCTTGACGTACGTCCGCAGCGCGGCCGCCTGCACGTCCGCCGTCGCCATGACTTGCTCGCCGGGGACCGCCGGACGGCGGCCGCTCCGCGTCGCGAACCAGCCAACGACGACGATTGCGGCCGCCACGGCGGCGATCACGCCCATCGTCCGATTGTTCATGGTTCCCTCCGAGAGGTTGTGTTGTTCAGGCGCAGTGCGCGCCTTCCGGGACTGCCGAGGCCGCCCTCACGGCACGACCTCGAGCGTGCCGACCATGCCGAGCGCAGCGTGCGGATCGCACTGGAAGCCGTACGTCCCGGGCTCCATGGACACGAGCACGTCGTAGGTCTGACCCGGGATCTGCAGGTACGGCCCGACCTCGGGGAGATTCTTCCGCACGCTCGCCTGCTCCGCGGGGAACGAGACGTTGTGGACTCCCGAAACCAGTTTGAAGCGAAGCACGTCCCCGCGCCTCGCGCGGATCTCGCTCGGTTCGAAGTAGTTGCCTGCCCCATCCGTGATCATCGCCACCTCGATCACGGTGCCGGTCGGCGTCACCGCAGCCTCCGCCGCCGGCACCGAAGCGGTCGCGCCGCCCGTGCTCGACTCTCCGGGCGTGTCCGCCGCGCACCCTGCCAGCGCCAGCACCGCGGCGACGAGCCATCCGGTCGCTCTCATCCCGTCCTCCTGTGTTCGGTCTCTCTCCGCGGCGCTCATCGGTGCGCCCACGGCCGCCGCTGCCGGTGCATCGACCCTTTGCGCGTGCCGGTGCGCCCTCCGACGTGCCCACCGCTGCGCCGCGGAAACATCATTTGCGGGTGATAAATAGCGACCCGCGATGCCGGCGGAAGTCGGGAAATGGAGGAATTTTGGTAGGGGATCACGGAAGCGGTTTGTAAGGAACTGCATTACACGTCGGGCGCGGGGCGAGGGTGTGATTTTCGTCACAGCGCGGCCGGGATCGGGCGGCTAGGTTGGGCGCGAGATGAGACTCGTTCTCAACGACGGCGCGGGTTCGAGCCGGGTGCGGAGAGCGAGTGAAGGCGATGACGGAGGACGAATGGCGGTCTTCGGCAGGGAAGGGATGAGCGCGGCGGCGCCAGGGGTGCAGGGTGCGGCGCACGGGGCGGGCGCGCCGGGGGCACCGGTGTCGCCGGGAACGCCGGCGTCACCGGGCTCGCCTTCGATCGGGGGCTTCCCGGCCGCCTCCCCCGTGCCCGCCGGCCCCATGGCGGCGAGCTCACCGCCCTTCCGCCTGCCGGGCGAGCACTTCGCGGCCGCACTCGGGTTGTGGGGCGTGGGGGCGCTGGGGCTGGTCTGGGTGGCGCCGTCGGTGGCGCAGGGGCTCTTCCCGCTGCCGCGGGTGGTCGCGGTGACGCACCTCTTCACGCTAGGGTGGATCACTACATCGATCCTGGGCGCGCTCTACCAGTTCCTTCCCGTGGCGCTGCAGCAAGCGGTGCGGTCGACGCGGGTCGCGCACGTGGGGTTCTGGCTGTACGTGCCGGGGCTGGCCGGGTTCGTGGCCGGGCTGATCGGCGGCGTGCGCCCGCTGATGCTGGCGGGCGCCGTCGCCTTCGCGACCGGGCTCGCGCTCTTCCTCGGGAACCTCGCGGCCACGCTCGCGAAGGTGCGGAAGCGGGACCTGACGTGGTGGTCGCTCGCGGGCGCGGGGGTGTTCCTGCTGGCGACGATCGCGCTGGGGCTCACGCTTGCCGTGAACCTGGGGTCAGGAGCGCTGGGCGAGCATCGGTTCCTCGCGCTGGGCGTGCACATACACGTGGCGCTAGCCGGGTGGGTGCTGCTGGTGGTGATCGGCGTCGCGCGGCACCTGCTCCCGATGTTCCTGCTGAGCCACGGTGCGAGCGAGCGTCCGGGGAAGGCGGCGGCGGCCCTTGTCGGGGCGGGCGTCTTGGCGCTCGCGCTCCTGCACCACGTGGTCCCGGTGGGGATGTTCCGGGTCGCGGCGGCGGCGGTCTGGGTGGGAGCGGCGGCGTTCCTGGTGCAGGGTGCGCTCTATTTCCGCCACCGGATCCGCCCGAAGCTGGACCCGGGGATGCGGCTGGCCGGCGCGTCGCTGGCGTTCCTGGCGCTGGCCCTCGTCCTGGCCCCGGCGGCGCTCTGGGCGGGGCTCTCCGCGCCGCGGCTGGTCACCGCGTACGTCGCGGCGGCGGTGCTGGGGATCAGCCTGTTCGTGGCGGCGCATTACTACAAGATCCTGCCGTTCCTGGTCTGGTACCACCGGTTCGGCCCGCTGGCGGGGAAGCGGCCGGTGCCGCGCGTCGCCGAGCTGTTCGACGATCGCACGGCGAGCCTCGCCGGGGTGCTGCTCCTGTGCGGCGCGCTCGGGGTCGTCGCGGCGACGCTGGCTGGCGCGAGCGCCATCGCCCGTGTGGCGGCGGCGACGTACGCGGCGGGCGCGGCGGTCGTGATCGGCCAGATGGCGGCGATCGCACGGAGGAGGCCGGAATGAGCACGGAAGGACTCGAGGCGGCATGGGAGGCGCTTCGCGGCGTGATCGACCCGGAGATCGGGCTCGACATCGTCACGCTGGGCCTGGTCTACGAGCTCCGGGTCGAGGACGGCGTGGCCGAGGTCACGTACACGATGACCACGCCGGGATGCCCGATGGAGAGACACATCACGAACGGGATCGTCGCGGTGCTGGGCGCGGTGCCCGGCATCCGGGAGATCCGCCCGAACCTGGTCTGGGAGCCGCGCTGGCACCCGGGGATGATCGAGGAGGGCGCATGGACAAGGCGATGAACGGACCCGGCACGAGCCGGGGCGGGCACGGCGGCCCCATCGCCGCGACGGACCGCGTGGCGTCGGTGATCGCGAGGGACGAGCGGCTGATCGACGTGTTCACGTCGCTCTCGCCGGCGTTCGAGCGGCTCCGCAACCCGGCGATGCGGAAGGTGATGTCCCGCCTGGTGACGGTCGAGCAGGCCGCGCGCATGGCCAGGGTCGATCCGGAGGAGCTCGTGAGCCGGCTGAACGCGGCGGTCGGGGCGGTGGAGTCAGGCGTTGGAGAGGGCGCGGCCGGAGCGGATCCGGGGGCGGGCGACGGGGGCGCCGCGGTCGTGGCGGGCACGGCGGGGGTGGTGCGCACGGCTGGCACCGAGGGCACGGCGGGCGCCGCCGGTGCCGCGGACACGGCGGCCCCGCACACCGAATTCGCCCCCGGCGACTCGCCGCCACCGGTCCTTGCCCGGATCCCAGAAGACCGGATCGTCGACCTCGACGTCCGCGACGACCTCCGGCAAGGACGTGAGCCGTTCAGCAAGATCATGGCGGCGCGGCGGACGATCCCCGAGGGCGGTGTGCTGCGGGTACGGGCGATCTTCGAGCCCGTCCCGCTCTACGCGGTGATGGCGAAGCAGGGCTTCGCCCACTGGACCGAGCGCTTCGCCGACGACGACTGGCGCGTCTGGTTCTACCCGGTCGGGATGATGGAGGATGAGGAGGCGGCGGGGCCGAGGGGTGCGCCGGGGACCTTGCCGCAGGCCGTCCCGGCGACGCCGCCGGAGGAGGGCCCGCCAACGTCGCCGGCGGCCGCGCCGGACCCGGCGTCGCCAGCAGACGCAGGAGGCGACACCGTCATCGTCCTGGACGTGCGCGGGCTCGAGCCGCCCGAGCCGATGATGCGGACGCTCGAGACGCTCGAGACGCTCCCCCCGCGCGCCACGCTGGTCCAGATCAACTCCCGCGTGCCGCAGTTCCTGCTGCCGCTGCTGGATGCCCGCGGCTACACGGCCGAGGTGCGCGAGGAGACGCCCGGCGTCGTCCGGGTCTTCATCCGCCGGAAGGCGGATGCGTGAATCCCGGGGCGCATGCCCTGGATCGACAGATCAACGACAACGAGGAGGGAAGCGTGTCCGAGAACACGACGCGTGAGCTCGACGTGCGGGTGATCCCGCCGCGGGAGAAGCACCCGACGATCTTCCAGACGTTCCTGGCGCTCGCGCCGGGCGAGTCGTTCGTGCTGGTGAACGACCACGATCCGAAGCCGCTGCGCTACCAGTTCGAGTTCCAGTACCCGGGTCAGTTCGGATGGGAGTACCTGGAGCAGGGGCCGACGGTCTGGCGGGTGCGGATCTCCAGGCAGGGGGCGTGATGCGGCTTACTCTGAGCTCCGCGGCCGCGCCAGACGCGAGCTTCGACGATCTGCTCGCCGCCTGCACGCGGCGAGGTTTTGCCGCGGTCGAGCTGGAGGCGGGGCACGCGCACGGCGTCTCGCCGTCGGTCGGGCTCGAGGCGGCATCGGCGGCCGCGGAGCGGGCGGCGCGCGCCGGGATCGGGATCGCCGCGCTGCGACTCGACGACGTCGCGAGCGTCACGGATCCGCGAACCCCGCGCCTCGCCGCGGCGCTCGGCGCGCCCGTGGTCGTGAGGATCGACGGCGACGTCGCCTCGACCGTCCGCGCGGCGGCGCCGCTCTTCGCCGAGGCCGGGGCCACGCTGCTCCTGGCCTGCTCCGGGGACGTGGACGAGATCGGGCGGCTCAGGGGGTGGATCGAGGCGGCTCCGACTGGAGCGCTCGGGCTCGCGTGGGACGTCACCCCGGGCGACTCCCAAATCCGGGTGCCGGCGGCCGTGCTGGAAGCGGCCGCCGGTCACATCCGGCACATCCGTCTGCACGGCGGCGGCCCGGAGACGATGGGGCAGGAGGGCCTCGGCGTGGGGCGCCTCATGAGCGCCCTCGCCCTCTCGGGCTACACGGGCACGCTCGCCCTCGCGCCGAGCGACCCACGCTTCCGGTACGCCTGGGGCGCGTGGCTCGGCCGGAGGGGCGGTTGGGGGTGCGGGAGCAAGACGGGATCGGATACGGTGGTCATCGAAAGCCGGGTGGAGGAGCGATGAACGACGAGAAGCGCGTGGTCCTGGACGTGCGGCCGGTGCCGCCCAAGGACCGATTCGATATGATCATGGGCGCGTACGAGGCGCTCGAGCCGGGTCAGGTCCTGGACCTACTGGTGGACCACGACCCGGAATGCATGTATTACACTCTCAAGGCGACGCAGGGCGACGACGCGTTCGACTTCGAGTACCTCCTGCGCGGTCCGGTGGATTGGCGGGTCGAGGTGCGGAAGCTCGCGCCGTCGCCGGCGGAGGAGGCCGGGGCGGGTTGAGGCGGACAACCGGGGAGGTGCGGTGTACACGTTGGTACGCAGGTTCATCAAGACGGGGATCGTGTTCCTGTTCGCCGGGCTGGCGCTGGGCGGCTACCTGCTGGTTCGGCGGGAGCTGTTCGGCGTCTGGCCGCACCCGCACCTCGTCTCCGCCCACGCGCACGCGGTGCTCGTGGGTTTCGTGATGTTCCTGATCCTGGGCGTGGCGCTCTGGCTCTTCCCCCGTGCCGAGAAGGGTGACACGCGGTACCGGCCCGGGCGAGTCGAGGCCGCGTACTGGATCCTCGTCGTGGCGACGGCGGCGCGGTTCATCGCGGAGGGCGCGCGGGCGTGGAGCGACGCCCGCGTTCTCGCGTGGATCGTGGTCCTCGGCGGCCTGGGGCAGATCGCCGGGCTCGCGCTGTACTTCTGGACGATGTGGTCGCGGATCCGCCCGGTCGGGAGCCACCTGCGCGAGGCGAAGGGGGAGCGGTTCTGAGCGAGGAGGAGCGATGTCGCTCTACTACCTGAATGTGACGCTGCATGTCCTGGCCGCCCTCCTCTGGCTGGGCGGGATGTTCTTCCTGGCCGCCGTGGGCGCGCCGGTTCTGCGGAAGGTCGAGCCCGCGGGGCTGAGGGCGCAGATCTTCCAGGCGATCGGGCTCCAGTTCCGCCGTGTCGGGTGGATCACGATCGCCGTGTTGCTGATCACCGGCACGTTGAACCTGCACTTCCGGGGCATCCTCTCCTGGCGGGTTCTGAGCGAGGCCGCGTTCTGGGCGACGCGCTACGGCCACGCCCTCGCGTGGAAGCTGGTGGCGGTGGCGGTGATGGTCGTGGTGAGCGCGCTGCACGACTTCTGGCTGGGCCCGCGCGCGTCCGTCGCCGAGCCGGGGAGTCCGGAGGCCATCCGGCTGCGCACCGGCGCCGCATGGCTCGCCCGGATCAACGCGATCGTGGGGCTGATCCTCGTGTTCGCCGCCGTTCGGCTGGCGCGGGGAGGTTGAGGTGGGCGCGGCCGTGGTCGAGGTGTTGAGGCGGCTCCCGCTCTTCGCGGGGTTGAGCGACGCGGCGATCGGCGCGATCGCGGAGCGGACGGTCTCCCGCGCGGTGCGTCGCAACGAGATCCTCTTCCGCAAGGGCGAGCCGTGCCACGGCCTCTACGTGGTGGTCGAGGGGGAGGTGCAGGTTTACCGCTCGAGCCCGGACGGGCGCGAGCAGGTGCTGCACGTGGAAGGGCCGGGTCGCCCGCTGGCGGAGGTGCCGCTCTTCGATGGCGGGCCGTACCCGGCGTCGGCGCGGGCGCTCAGGGACGGTCGGGTCCTGTTCCTTCCACGCGATGCGTTCCAGGCCCTCTACCGGGAGAACCCCGAGATCGCCGACGCGGTGATCCGCGACCTCGGCCGCCGGCTCCGCCGCCTCGTCGCCCTGGTCGAGAAGGTCACGCTGCTGGACGTCCCGGCCCGGGTCGCGGCGACCATCGTCGAGGCCGCGGAGGCGGCGGGCGCCTTCCACGACGGGGGCGCCTTCGTCCTGCCGCAGACGCAGGAGGAGCTGGCGCGCGGGCTGGCGACGACGCGCGAGGGCGTCGCCCGGGCGCTCGCGCGGCTCCGGAAACAGGGGATCATCGAGCAAGAGGGCGGGCGCATCCGGATCCTGGACGCGGCCGCGCTGGATGCGGCGGCGCGGGGCCGAAAGGAGTAGCATGGACACGTTCGTACGCGGGTTCATCCGCGCGAGCCTGGCGTGGTTCGGCGCGGGCGTGCTGATGGGGCTCGGGATGGCGATCCAGCCGTCGCTGATCGTCATCCGCCCGGCTCACGTGCACGCGAACCTGCTCGGTTTCGTCAGTATGATGATCTTCGGGGTCGCGTACCACGTGATCCCGCGTTTCACGGGCGCGCCGCTGCACAGCCGTCGCCTGGCGCTGGCCCACGTCTGGGTCGCCAACGCAGGCCTCGCCCTGCTCGTGGGCGGCTGGATCGTGCGAGGCTTCGGCAGCGGCGCGGGCACGCCGCTCATCCACATCGGAGCGGCCGTGAGCGCGGCGTCG
>Ga0207873_1002305_pt1 | contig 15943 bp, 18 predicted proteins | sample BGWIniCompost_FD_187373 | JGI IMG/M metagenome (GOLD analysis project Ga0207873, IMG submission 187373) | Cellulose adapted compost microbial communities from Newby Island Compost Facility, Milpitas, CA, USA - BGW Initial Compost (SPAdes)... ...
CCCCGCCCGGCCATCACCATTGGCGGAGCACCCTCTCACAGACGGGGCCCCAACGCCCAACGGGGCCCCGTCGCTCTTTCCCCGCCCTCCTACAGGCACACCCACCGCCACCCCGTCCGGCCATCACCATTGGCGGAGCACCCTCTCACAGACGGGGCCCCAACGCCCAACGGGGCCCCGTCGCTCTTTCCCCACCCTCCAACAGGCACACCCCCACCACCGAGCCGGCCGTCACCTGCCTGGCGGCCGATTTCAGGGCCGGGGACGCGTGGTGGGTGGGTGGGGAGGTGTCCTCAACCCGGGCCGCACCGGACGGGTCGCCCATGGATGGTCCGGCCGGGTGAGCGGTTTGCTCGCGACGGGCGTGAAGGCGACCGACGCCACGGAGGGGACGGTCTCGGACGGAGCCCGGGTCGGCACGGGATGTTCGACGGGACGGTCGAGCAGCGGCCGCATCTGGGTCATGCGCCAGACCACCACCGCATTCATCGTGACGGCGATGACGATCAGCGCCAGCCAGGCCGACCCTGCCAGGGCGCCGATCATGATCACAAAGACTCGGAGATCGCGGCCGATCCGGAGCTTCTCCTTCAGGACCCGATCAGCCTTGTGGGCTCCGTAGCTCGTCACGAAGCTGCCGGCGATGGCGGCGATGCCCACGATGTACGCCGCCAACCCGGCGCCGTCGCTGAGGAGATTCCACGTGAGCGCGCCCAACAGGGCGACGTCGGCGTAACGATCGAGTTGGGCGTCGAACCATCCTCCGAACTTCGAGGAGCGCATGGTGATACGGGCGACCTCGCCGTCGCATCCGTCGACGATCGAGGCGAGTTGGGCGAGCACCCCACCCAGGGCCATCGGGCCGTAGTTGGGCTGTGCCAGGAGAGCAGCGGCGCCGAGAGAGAGGAGAAGAGACAACACGGAGATGGCATTGGGGGTCATCCCGGCCGCCACCAGCACGGGCGTGATCCGCTTCGAGACCGGACGGTTGATGAAGCGGGAGACCGGCCCGTCGGTCGCCTTGTCGGCCACGGCGTCGATCAACCGGCGACGAGCTTTTCGGAAGTCGGCCGGGGTGTCGACGTCTTGCCAGAACATCCCATCGACGAAGCGGGCTTCCAGCCGCCCGTCGTCGGCGAGCATCTGCATGGCGCGCGAGAGTGACGTGTTCCCGGATCGGATCGAACGCGCCACCGTCGAGAAGACGGCCGGGTCGCAAAAGAAGGCTCCTGTGTCGAACCCATCCGTCTTCGCCAGGCCCTTGCCGACCGCCTTGATGCGGCGGCCTCGCAGCACGACCCGGGTCACGTCGTCGGGGTCGACCCAGTTGGCGGACGTGTTGCGGTCGACGGCCAGAACCGCACCACCTGCGGGCGGTGGGGACTGCACGAGGGAGGACAGCAATTCGGGGCTGTAGACGTGGTCGGCCATGAGGAGGACGAACGGCTGGTCGATATGGCCGGCAGCGGCATGGAGAGAGCGCCCGTTTTCGGTGGTCTCCCACTCGTCGTTGTGGGCGGTGACGATCTCGACACCGAGCTCAGGGGCACGCTTTTTGCACCACGTCTCGACGTGTTGTCGTCGATGGCCCGTGACGACGACCACCTTGGAGACGCCGAGGTCCTTGAGCAGACGGATGTTCCGCTCGAGGAGCGGCAATCCCAACAGCTTCGTAAGCGGCTTACTGGGGGAGATCCGGCGCAGCCGCTTCCCCGAGCCGGCACTCAATATCACCGCCTGCAACTGCCCTCCCTTCATGCGCGCGTTCACTTCTCAATTCGTGGTCGCCGGCGGTGGAGACGTGGGACACACCGCTGCGAAACTCACGAAGCCTGCCCGCGAGAGCGGGTCCTCGCCTTTACGTATACCAAATCGCGCACCCTCCCGATTTCACGCATGTCCTCGACCCGATGGTCCGAACACATCGATGGAGCGATAACGTGCCCGGATGGCGCGATTCGCAGACCTCAGTCACATAGTTGCCGATGGGATGGTCACCTATCCAGGCCTTCCCGCCCCGCGAATTTCCGACCATCTCAGCCGGGAAGAGTCCCGCCTCCACTACGAGGCCGGCACCGAGTTCCACATCGGGCGCATCGAGATGGTGGCCAACACCGGCACATATCTCGACACGCCGTTCCACCGCTTCGCGGATGGATACGACCTGGTCGGCCTTCCACTCGATCGTGTTGCCGAGGTCGAAGGCGTGCTCGTCCGCGTCCTCGAGCGGGAAACCCCGGCTATCGGTCCGGAGGTCTTCGGAGCAATCGACGTTCGAGGCAAAGCAGTGTTGGTCCATACCGGCTGGGACCGTCATTGGGGAACCGATGCCTACTTCGATGGGCACCCCCACTTGACCGAAGACGCCGCCGTGTACCTGGTCGAAAACCAAGCCGGGCTGGTCGGCATCGACTCCTTGAACATCGACGCCACCGAGGGAGGCACTCGCCCGGTACACACGACTTTGCTCCGAGCGGGCATCCCCATCGTCGAGCACATGTGTGGGCTCCATGCCCTCCCGGAGACGGGCTTTCGCTTCAGCGCCGTCCCGGTGATGGTGGCCGGACTGGGTACGTTCCCGGTTCGCGCCTACGCCACCATCGACTGAACCAGATTGGGTACGACAGGCGTGGTGTCGTAGGCTCACCGGGGAATGCGACCCGCCACCGCTTTCGTCATCCTCCTCCTGCTCGTGATGATCGCCGGAGCGGGCGTCGTGTGGGGTCTCAGTCGTCTCTGACGCCGGCGATCGACACCGACATGCCCAAGCTGAGCCCTAGCTCTTCGTCAGCGCGCCCGCTGCGCACGGCCAGCGCCATGAGCCCGCTCGAGTCGACGTGCAACAGCGGCTCCCTGTCGTCGACATCGCCATAGGCGGCGACCCATCGGACCTGATGGAGCCGGGCGCCGGCACGGAGAGTGACGACCGACCCGGGTCGCAGCCCGATCGCCTGCAGGTCTTCGGGCGAGATGTTGGTCTGGACGTTGCCATAGTGGTCGATCCACCAAGCCTCGCCGGACACCACGCCGTTGTCGGCCTCCGGCAGTGGGAGCAGGAGCGGGACCACGCCGTCCGGGTCCACTTCCGGCCCCAGGTCGTCCAAGGTCGCCTCGCCGGCGGCGAGGAGGGCGGCGGCAGGAGCGAAGACGTCCCGGCCGTGGAAGGTCTGGCCGCTGGAGGGGATCCGCGCTTCCTCGTTTTCGATCGAAACGATCTTCGTGGCGCCTCCGATCATCGCCACGGCCGGAGAGAGGAGGCCGTTGTCGGGGCCGACGAAGAAACCCCATTCGGTTTCGGCGGCGATGGCCCGCCGGTCGGTGCCGACTCCCGGGTCGACCACCGCCAGGAGCACTCCGCGCGGGAGGTACTGGATGGCCCGTGTGAGCATCAACGCCCCGGCCCGGATGTCACCTCGACGCACGGAGTGGCTGACGTCGATCACCCGCGACTCTGGAGCGATGGTGGCCAGGACGCCGTGGACGACGCCCACGAACTCGTCTTCGTGGCCGAAGTCGGAGAGAAACGAGATGGGAAGACTCATCGTTCGTCACGGTAGCCCGCGGCATTGAGGCTCCTGGCCGCCTCCCTAAGCTGACCGCCGTGAAGAGTCACGAGCAATTGGCGCAGGAGTTGAGCGGAGCCTCGACGGTCATGCTGCTGGGCGCCCTCGACACCGGCAAGACCACGCTCGCCCGGCGCATCGCCCGCGCCGCCACCGCCGCCGGCCGCGTGGTGGGGATGGTCGACGCCGACGTCGACAACAGCACCATCGGCCCGCCGACCTGTGTCGGCATGCGCCTCTTGAAGGACCCCGAGCAGGTGGACGAAATCGCACCAGCCGATGCTCTGCATTTCGTCGGCACACTCAGCCCCAGCCGTTTGGTCCTGCAGCAAGTGATCGCCACCGCCTCGATGGTCGAACGGGCCCGGGAGGCGGGCGCCGATCTCGTGATCATCGACACCACCGCCACCGTCTCCGGCGTCGCCGGCGAGACCTTGAAGTACCACAAGATGGAGTTGTGCCGCCCGGAGCGGGTGGTAGCGCTGCAGCGTGGCAGCGAGATGGAGCCGATCATCGGCATGCTCAACCGCTTCTTCTCCGTCGAAATCGACGTCTTGCCCGCCGAACCGGATGTCGCCGTCCGCTCCCCCGACGAGCGGGCTGCCATGCGAGCAGAAGGGCTGCGGGCGGCGTTCGCCGAGCCACTGGAACGCTGGCGCGTTCGTCCCACGGTTTTCGCTCCCACCCTGCCGACCGGTCTCGACCTCGAGCGCCTCGACAGCCTGCTGGTCGGGGTCCACGACGGCAACGGGCACTGCCTCGGGCTCGGCCGCCTCGAGCACGAAGACGGGACGCTGCGGGTCCTCACCAACGTCGGCGAGGGCATGAAGGGCCTACGACTCGGCTCGCTTCGCATCGACCTGGAGACTTTCGAAACCAAGCCGGTGTCGCTGCGAGAGGTGATGTTCGGCATCTAGCCGAACAAGTGCAGCGCCCGTCAAACCGTCTGGAGCGGCCCCGCACTTCCCCGAACGGGTTGCCACTCCCCTGACAGCTCCACGGGCGCTGCGAGCGCGAACTTACGACGCCTGCGATTTCCTCGTCAACCCGGCCGTTTCATGGGAGATCGGCTCGTCGTATATCGCTATCGAATGTAGACGAACGCGTTTTCCGGGGTTTTCCCCACGATCCACAGGTTTCCACAGGGTTTATCCACAGGGGGTTGTCGAAAGGTTTCTAGGGGGTTTTTTCGCGCTCTTGGAAGGCGAGGGCGACGAGCGGACGGAACGTCGTCTCGACCAGCAAGTAGATCTCTCCGAGCAGCAGATCCAGCTCTTCGAAGGTTGCGGAGGCGTCGACCCTCCCCCGGATCACGAACGCCCCCTCGGCGTCCAATGCGAACCGAGCTCGCCAAGTGGCGTGGTTCCGCAGGAGAGCCAGCCTGTATGCCTCGGGCGAAGGTTCGGGCGGAGCGGGAAGCACGTAGGCCTCGGCCGAGATCGTGTAATCGCCGGTGTCCCACCACACGGTGGTGGCGTCGCGAACTGTCTGGCGCATCCGCACCGCCCACCGATCTTCCACCTTCTCGGCATAGACGACATCGCTTTCGGGGTCGTCTAGCCAGCGGGAGATCGCTGCCTCGAGAGTCGACCGGTCAGGCTCGGGCGGCAGCGGCGACACCGGAATACAACTCGAGGAAGCGGTTGACGGCGCTCTCCCACGAGAAGCGCTCCGCCCACTCCACCGCCTGCTTGGACATCAAGTCGGCGCGCGAGGGGTCGGTCAGGATCTCGAGCAGGGCGGCGGCATGATCGTCCGGGTCCCATCCGTCGACGAGAGCTCCGGACGCGCCGTCGTCGACGCAGTAGATCAGCCCGCCGACACGGCTGGCGACCACCGGGGTTCCGGAGGCCTGGGCCTCGACGGCCACCAGGCCGAACGACTCGCTGCGGCTCGGGACGTGGACGACGTCGGCCGCCCGATAGACATCGGCGAGGGTGCTGTGAGGGAGCGGATCGAAAAACAGCACCCCTCCGATGCGAGCCGCCCTCGCCCGGATCGCCCGCATCTCTCTCGGGCCTCTTGGCCCCGAGGGGCCGCCGACTACCAGCAGGCGGGCGTCGGGCAGTGTGCTGCGGACGATGGAGAAGGCGTCGAGGGCGACGTCGACGCCTTTCATGGCTTGCACCCGGCCGACGTAGGCGACCAGTGGGCCGTGACCCAGCCCGAGCCGACGGCGGGCCTCGTCGGACGGACCCGGATGGAACCGGGAGTGGTCGACGCCCGGCGGCGAGACACACAGTGCCCCTGGATCGGCACCGTAATGGGCGAGCAGGTCGTCGGCCTCGAGGGGTGTGGAGGCGATGACGCAGTCCGCCTGGGCGATCACCTCGTGCTCGGCAGCGATGCGCAGCAGCGACTCGGGCGGCTCGTCCTGGCGCCGGTACAGATTCTTCAACTGGCCGAGCGTGTGGAACGAGTGGGCGAGCGGTCGGACGATCTGGCGCTTCACCAGCACACCCGCCCACCCCGAGAGCCAGTAGTGGCTGTGGATGACGTCGACAGGCGGCAGGTCGGCGAGCACCCTCAACGTGCCTTCGGCGAACCGGCGCACGAGGCCGACGAGGCGATCGGTGGGAAGAGGCCGGGCCGGGCCGGCGTCGATGTGGTGGACCGTGTAGCCCGGGACGACGGTCACCTGGGCCGGCAGTTCAGGGTCGTCGCGCCGGGTGAACACGTGTACCGCCACACCGGCTTCCGCCATGCCCCGGGCGAGTTGGTCGATGTAGACGTTCATGCCTCCGGCGTCGCCGACCCCCGGCTGGACGAGCGGGGACGTGTGCATGGACAGGTAGGCGACGCGACGGATCACGATCTCGGTCCTGGCGTGGCGGATATTTCGATGAGGGGACGGGGACGGGCGCCGAGACGGAACTTGTATGTCTCGTCGCCTTTGAGGAAGTCGAACCGGGGGGCGTTCTCTTCGATCGCCAATTCGATCATCGAGCCGAGGAGGACGACTCCGGGCGAGGATTCGGCGAGGGCGGGGTCGTAGGCGGAGTTGTAGAGGTAGTAGCCGGAGGGATCAGAGAATCCGAACACGATCGCCGAAGCGGCACCGTCGGGTGTTTTCAGCAGATCGAGCCGCCAGCCGTCGAGCTCGGCCAAACATCGGAAGAACTCGAGACGCTCCTCGGTCAAGAACTGGCCCTTCTCCCCTTCCGCCATCCGGTGCAGGCGAACGAACTCCTCGAACGCCCATCCCGGGCCGCGGTGCGTCTCGTGGACGACGGGTCCCACGGCGGACTCGTAGCGCCGCCGCTTGCGTCGCATCTCATGGCGCTCCTTCTTGCCGATCGCCGTGAGGTAGTCGTCGAATGTGTCGGGAAGGTCGAGCACCGCCGTCACTTCGTGGGTGCGGCTCTCGACCACCCACCCGGCCTCCTGGAGCCCTGACGCCAGCGGTTTGGCGGCCTCCTCGGGAAGAGAGTCGAGCACGAACCGCTGCGGCGAGTGCTCTTCGGCGATCTCGGCGATCAGGTCTTCGCAACCGTCGCCGAACGGTGTGTGGTAGTCGGTGACATCGGGGTCGCCGGCGAAGAGGACGACGTCGTCGACCCGACGGAGCGGAATGAAGGCGTCGGCTCGACCGACCGGAAGCGGCTCACCGTCGTCGTGGCGGGAGACGACCCGATAGAAGTCGGCGGTGCAGAAAGGGCCGATGGCTTCGGCCACAGGCGGCAGGCCGAACGCCTGCTCGATATCGATGATCACTGACTCTCCAACACTGCCACGGTGCGAAATCGTCCCACCTCTTCGCCGCCACCGAGAACTCGAGGGCTGATGACCTCTTCCAAGCCGGCGGCCATCGCACCGGTGATGACACCCAGCCAGTCGAGGGCGAGAGCGGCTCCCATGGCCGCCACCTCCCCGGAGCCAGTCCAGGCCTTGGCCCCTATCCCATACCCGGCGTGAGCGACGCCCATGCAGCCGACTGCGCCCGCCTTTGCCACGGCACCCGTCCAGCGGCCGATGAGGCCGTCGCTGCGGCCCTCACCCGACACGAGCATCGGGTAGCGGCTCATGGCCTCGCGGACCCGGCCGAAGCGGTCGTCGTTGCCCAGTCGGGCGTATGCCCTAGCCAGGCTGGCCGCGGTGACCCTCCACACCGGCAGCCCGCACCCGTCGACGCCGGGTGGGCCGACTTCGTCACCGGTCACCTCCTCCATGAGCGTGGCGATCCGCTTCTGGAGGGGATGGTCGGCCGACAGGTAGGTGGAGGTGTCGTACCCGGCGACAACGCAGGCGGCCAAAAGAGCGGCGTGTTTGCCCGAACAGTTGTGGTAACGGCGCGCCGGAGCGACGTCGCCGGAGGCGGCGAGGCGGCGGTCGGCGGAGAGGAACGGCCGCGCCGGAGGACACTGCAGGTCGTCCTCGGTGAGTCCATGACTCTGGAGGATGTCTTCGACCAAGGCGACGTGAACGGGGTCACCCGAGTGGCTGGAGCAGGCGACCGCCAGATGCACGAGTGGCAACTCGAGGCCGGCCTCCAAGGCGGCTTGGGCTTGGAATGGCTTGGCGGACGAGCGGATGAAGAACTGCCTCTGGACGTCACCGAAGCGGGCGACCAGATCGCCGTGGCGGTCGACCACGGCGACGGCAGCCGTGTGACACTGCTCGGTCAGTCCCGAGCGGTCGGCTCGGACCAGTATCTCGTCCAGGGACACGTCAGGAAGGAGTGCCCGATCCGGCCAGCCCCCGCTTGTACCTGTCGATGATCTCCGCCTGGAGCCGGTCGATGACCTCGTGGAGCAGGCGCCGCTGCTCGGAGACGGTGCGCTCGGCTTCGGCGAGAGCCAGCTGCAGTTCCGCCAACTCCGAGTCGTCCATCGTCGTGATCCTCGTGATAGCGTCGTCTTCCAGGATGTGATCGATGTCGCGTCGACCCGTCACCTCGGGCAACTGGAGGTCGACGCTCAGATGGCGCATGTCGCCGGTCTCACGGCCGGAAGGGATCCCCGAGGCGATGATCTCGGGCAGCGCCTCGATGAGGGAGCGGGTCTCCTCGCCTCGCCGCCGTCTCATCTCGAACGCGAGCAGGTCCATGCGGCCATGGAGCAGGCGGCGGTAGTAGGACAGCTCTCGCTCGACCTCCTCGGCCATGTCACGGCGACTGCGGACCTCTTCGAGGCTCAACTCGCCCAGATCCGTCGAGAACCCCTCCGACAGGGCGATGTCGATACGGCGGCGCTTCTGTTCGGTCACGGCCAACAGGGTAACCGGCTGATCGGCTCGCACCTCCGCGAGCGGCGTCCGGGCTCTGTCAGAAACAAGCTGACGCCAATGTCGGGTAGGGGTTGACGGCCGAGGAGCCACGACCTCCCGGATGGATCTCGAAGTGGAGGTGGGGAGCGCCGCCACGAGCATTGCCAGAGTCGCCGACGTAGCCGATGACCTGGCCCCGGGACACCCTCCCGCCGGAGACGGCGATGTCGGAGAGGTGGGCGTAGTAGTAGGCGGTGCCGTTGTCAGCCACCAGCCAGATGACAAGCCCGCCGAGACCACCCCTGCGGCTCGAGACGCTGCCGTCGACCACGGCATACACCGGCTCGCCATAGGCGGCCATCATGTCGGTGCCCTTGTGGCTGCGACCTCCTGAACGGGGGAAGCCCCACGAGTCGATGAACGACGACCGGCCCGGGGAGATGGGGCAGATGAATCCTGAAGTGGCCTGCGGGCTGGCTCCGGCGGCGGCACCGCTCTTGCCTTGCGCCTGGGCGGCGGCGCGGGCGGCGGCCGCAGCCTGCTCCTGCTTGTAACGGCGATTCAGCTCCTTGCACCGCTCCGTCATCTTGGCGTACGCAGCCTCGGCGTCGTTGCGGGCGGCTTCCTGCTGTTCCATCGCCGCCAGCCGCTGCGCCTCGACCTCGCGCAACTCGGCTTCGACCTCGGTGAGCTCGTCCTGGAATCGCTCCAGGTCCGCTTCCAGCGCCACCAGCGTGTCGAGCGCCGCCTGGTCGTCCTGGGAGGCGGCGGCGAGCAGCTCGGCGGTGGACATCACGTCCCCGACATTGGCGACCGACAACAGGGCAGAGGGGGAGCTGGCGGCTCCCCGCATGTACATCTCGACGGCCTTCTTCTCGGCCGTGGCCTTCACCTCGTCGAGCGACGCCTGGCGGGCTTCGATCGCTTCGGCGATGTTCTGCTGCTGACGTTCCACCCGGGCGACGTCGTTGAGCGCCTCCTCGTAGGCCATGTGCGCTTCTATGAAGCGGTCCTGGGCATCGAGGAAGGCGGCGTACGCCTCCTTCGAGTCCTGGCAGGCCGCTTCGACCTCACTCTTGGTGACGGAGAAGGCGCTGAGCGGCCACGCGAGAACGAGGCAGAGGCCGAGGAGAACGCCGCGGACGGTTGGGGAACGTCGCATGGCCGGCGGACAGAGTAACGCAGAACAACGAACGATGCTCAAATGACGGCGGAGCGTCCCCGTCAGAGCACCAGCCGTATCACGGGGAAGAACAAGGACGCCGCGAGCAACGCCCCGTCGAACGGCACCATGAAACCCGGTGCGGTTTCGGTCAGGGCGACGGCCCCGGTGCGAAGCATCCCTCCCAAGCCGCGGCCAGCGACGAGCGTCACCGCCAGTCCCAAGCCGACGAGGAGGTACCCGGCTACATCGAGGTCGCGGAAGAAGGCCGTGAGCACGGCGGCGAGGATCGCCACGACGGCCGTCACCGTGAACGGGTCGAGGAAGGGGATCTGGGAGAACCGGTCGACCAGAGCGCCGAGGGCCAGCGCCAGGATCACCGAGACCAGGAACACGTCTACGGCCTCCGGATCGGGTGACGTCTCCGAACGGGACAGGACGAGCGAGCTCACGCCGGAGGACGCCAGCAACGCCACCATCGCCCCGGGAGCGATGGCGTCGACCGACCGATACCCGGCCACGAAGACGCCCCAACTCAGCACGGCGACGACGGCGAACGCCACCGCCAGCGTCATCCCCACCGCTCCCATCGCCGAAGACAGGACCGCCCCGACCACGGCGCTGGCCACCACGGCGATGGCCGGGAACGCCCGTCCCCGCAACTCCATCCGGGCGGCGATGTCGATCGCCCAGACCCCGGCGGCGGCGACGAGGCCCGCGGCCCACAATGCTTCGTCGCCCCGGAGGTTGAGGAGGACGAGAACCAGCGCAACGAGGCCGGGCACCACGGCTCCCGGCGAGAACGAACCGGTCACCGTGGCAGCCCCGCCTGAGACCGGGGGGAGCAGGGCGATCTCGTCGCCGGGTGATACAGGATCGGTCGGGTCTGCCTCTTCGCCGTTGAGCCATACCCGGGCGGTGTCGAGCGTCGCCGCGAACTCGGTGCCGAAGCGTTCGGCGGCTGCATTCACGACGTCGCCAACGGTGGCGCCGTCGATCTCGACACGCGAGCTGCCAGCCAGCTCTCGAAGACGAGCGAAGAGACGAACCGTGGCCATCGATGCGGAGGGTACCGGGTTTGGATGACGCAAACGCGCCAGGCCGGGGGTATCCGTCTGGGCGCGGCATCAGCGATCTCGTAGCCTGGGATACGTGAGCCAACACGTCGACCCGAGAAGCGATCGCACGCGTGGCGCCCCGCTCGTGGCCGTCGAGATCCCCGAGGTCGGGGACAGCCGGCTGAAGTCCTGGGCGAAGGTGGTCGAGTGGGTGGACGAGACCAAGAGCTCTGGCTGGGCGTTCGAAGGGAGCTTCATCGCCACTGGCGGCATCCAGGACGTCCCGGTGGGGTCGGTGGTGCTGGTCTACGGCGAGAAGGGCTCGCGAGCCAACCCCCGCCCGGTGGCGTCGGTGTTCACCGTCAACCCCGACTCCACCCTCACCCACCATGCCAACGCCGAAGGCGGCGCCTGGGCACGGACTCTCCGCGATCGAGTAGCCGAGCTCTTGTCGGCCGACCTCGTTCCGCCGTGGGAGCAGCTGATCGACTTGAGCGTCGTACCCGACGAAGCGCTGCTCGCAGAGGTACGGCGGCGAGGTCTGCTCGACTCCCGGGAAGACGATCCCACTACCTTCTAGACGATGATCGCGATCCAGGTGAGCCGTACTGGCGGACCCGAAGTCCTCGAACAGGTCGACCTCCCCGATCCGGAACCAGCTCCCGGCCGTGTAGTGGTCGAGGTGGCCGCCGCCGGGGTGAACTTCATCGACACCTACCAGCGGAGCGGCCTCTACCCCATGGAGTTGCCATTCGTCGTCGGCCAAGAAGGCGCCGGAAGGGTGGTCGCCGTCGGCGAGGGCGTCGAGGAGTTTCAGGTGGGTGACGTCGTCGCGTGGGCGGACGTCATCGGAAGCTACGCCTCCCTCCACTCGGTCCCGTGGGAGCGCGCCATCCGCGTTCCCGATGGAGTCGACGCAGCGACTGCTGCCGCCGCCATGCTCCAGGGTCTCACCGCCGAGTACTTGGCGATGTCGACGTTCCCTATCCAGCCGGGGCACCGCTGCCTGATCCACGCCGGAGCGGGCGGTGTGGGGCGGCTCCTGATCCAGATCGCCAAGCTGCGTGGAGCCGAAGTCTTCGCCACGGTCGGATCGCCCGACAAGGTGGAGGTGGCCCGCTCCGCCGGGGCGGACCACGTCATCGACTATCGGGAGCAGTCGTTCGCCGATGCGATCGAGAGACTGGCCGGTCCGCGGCCGCTCGACGTGGTCTACGACGGAGTCGGCGCCGCCACGTTCGAGGACGGCCTCCGCCTCCTCAAGCCGCGGGGGATGATGGTGTCGTTCGGCAACGCCTCCGGCCCGGTCGACCCGATAGCCCCGCTCGCGCTGATGCGGGCGGGATCGTTGTACCTGACCCGGCCGACACTGGGCGACTACATCCGCGACAGAGCAGAGCTCGAGGAGCGGGCGGAGCGACTGTTCGGCTGGATCGCCGACGGCTCGCTAGAGGTGCTGGTCGGTGCCCGCTATGCCCTCTCCGAGGCAGCCGAGGCCCACAGGGCACTCGAGGGGCGGGCGACCACCGGCAAGCTACTCCTGGTTCCCTGACAGGACCTCGGCCAGGCCGTCGGCTTCGACGGCCACCATCTCCGCATCCGGGAACCGAGACGCCAGCTCCTCGGCTGCGACCCGTCCGACATCGACCGCCACGACCGTCACCGGGACCGTCAGTGAGTCGAGACGGGACGTCGCCACCATCGCCGGGGAGCTCGCCCGACGCGCCCATATCGACCGCGACGTGCCCGGCACCGTCGCCGCTTCCCTGAAGGCCTGCTCATCGCACCTGCCCCAGGAAGGGCACTCGGCGAGGAACCGGGCTTCGGCACGAGGGCCGGCGCCTTCGAACGTGTAAGCGAACGCCGTGCCCACGCCCAGCGGCATCGCCTCCCAGCGATGATCGTCGCCCTCCGGGACGGGAAGGCTCGGGGTGTCCACGAGGACCAGGGACCTGACCAGCTCGGGCCGCGTGGCTGCCACTTCGACCGCCACCTCCCCACCCCAGCCGAAGCCGACGAGATCCACAGCGGTGAGCTCACGCTCTTCCAGAAGGGCGGCGAGTGTCTCGGCCTGACCGGTGGTGCTGAGGAGCCTGCCGGGGTTGGTCGGTCGAGAGCTGAACCCGAACCCGAACAGGTCCGGGACGATGACCCGACGTTCCTCACCCAACTGCTCTGCGATGGCGCCGAGGACCGAACCGCCGGCGACGGTGTCGGGATGGACGAAGACCGTCACCGGCCCGTCGTCGCCGAATGACCGGAAGTGGACCGATCCACCCGCCACCGCCACGAACTCTCCGGGCGCGACGATGGCGGGATCGGCTCGTTCCACCGCCTGTGCTTGCTGGTTGGTCGCCGCCGTCCACACCACGAGGGCGAAAACAGCAAGGAGAACCAGCAGGCCGATGAAACGACCCGCGATTCGGGAGGCCTCGCGCCTCTTGGGGGGCTCGCGCAGGGTCACGGTTCTCGCCGGTCGTCCGAAGCGTCGACGGGCAGGGTACCTTCGCCATGGTTTCCTGCCAGTTACCGTTCCGGAGCCCATGACGCACCACCCACCCCACGCGCTCGACCATGTCGTCGTCGCCGTCCCCGACCTGGGCGAGGCGGCAAGCGGCCTCGAACTGGCGGGCTTCTATGTCACAGCTCGTTCCGACCATCCGTTCGGCACGTCCAACCGCTTGGTGATGCTCGAGGGCGTCTACATCGAGCTGGTCTCGGTCACCCGTCCCGAGATGGTGCCGGAGTCGGGCTTCGCTCGCTTCGTGAAGGAGGCACTCGGCGCCGGACGGTCCGGGCCGATCCTCTTCGCCTTCCGCTCCGCCGACGCCCAAGCGGATCTCGAGAGAATGAGAAGCCACGGCCTCACTGTCCCGTCGGAGCCCATGACGTTCGGACGACAGAGCGTCCGTCGGGACGGCTCCATCCGGCCGGTCGAATTCTCGGTCGTGATCCCTGACTTCGGTGACCGCCGGGTGGGTTCGTTCGTCTGCCAGCACCTGACACCGGACGAGGTGTGGCATCCGAGCCTGCTCGACCATCCGAACGGCGCCGCCCGGGTGGCGGCGGTGTACGTGGCCGACGCCGGGAAGGCGGAGTGGGAACTCATGACGCAGGTGGCCGAGGCCGAGGGCCCGCCGTTCCGACTGCCCCACATCTCCATCGACGCCGGGCCTTCTCGGCTCGTCGTGGAAGCTCGCGAAACGGGGCAGGTGGAGATCGCCGGGACGACGGTCGAACTCACCGTCGCCTGATCACGTCAGTCGAGCAGTTCCTCCACTCGGTTCTGAGCCTGGACCAGGTCGGCATAGCGGGCTTCGTAGTCGTCGACATCGCCGGCGGCGCAGTCGAACATCAGCGCCTCTCCCATGCGCACCCATTCGTCGGCGGCATCACCTATCTCGGAGGAAGGGGCGGGCCGAACGTTCTCCGAGATGCTCCGCACGACTCCCAGGGCCTCGTCGCACGTCACCTCGTCGGCCGCATCCGGCGCAGGAATGGCGTCGGTCATCGGAGCCCACACCTCGGCCGTCCAGTCGGCCTCTGTAGGTCGGGCGCCGCCGCAGGCCACCACGAGGAGAAGGATGGCGGCGGCCCTGCGTCTCATAGACGGCCAGGATACGGCACGTGGACGCCGGCTCCCCCCTAGAGTGCCGGAGTGTCCGTCGGCTTGGTCATCGTCGCGGTCGGATTCGGCTTCACAATGGGCTTCGGTCTGGGCGACTTCCTCGACGACACCCGGCCGCCGGTGGTCGGCCTCGCCGTTGCCTTGCTCGCCGGCGCCGCGGTGCTGGCCGGATCGGTCGGCTCCGACCCGGAGGCGGTAGGGATCTCGCTCGTGGTCGGCTCCGTCGCCGGCTTCATGGGATTGGGGCTGCAGAGGGCTAGGGCACGGAGCAGGACTGACGGTTCGGCCGGGTGAGGAGATACCCTTCCAGGCGTGATCCCGGTAGGACGCCCGTGGGGCTCGGCACCAACCGTCTATGAGGAGATCGGCGGCGACGAAACCGTGCGCCGACTCGCCGACGCCTTCTACGACACCATAGAGGCGGAATCACCTCTGATCCGGGCGATGCTGCCCAAAGACACCCGCGTATCCCGCCAGAAGCTCTACGAGTTCCTGAGCGGCTGGATGGGCGGACCACCCCTGTACTGGGAGAGACGAGGCCATCCCGCCCTCCGGATGCGCCATGCCCCCTTCCCCATCGACGAGCAAGCCGCCGAGGAATGGGCAGCGTGCATGCGGGTCGCCCTCAGGAAGGTCGGGGTCGAAGAGCCGGCCCGGTCATGGCTCGACGCGGAACTGACACGCGTGGCGATGATGCTCCAGAACCGACTCTGAGCCTCAGTCGCCCAGAGGGGGGAACTCGACGTGGCGATGGAAACGCTGCGAGGGGAGGTGCGCCGGATCGTCCACGTCCATGTGGTCCAGTGAGGAGTCGATCTCCAGTCCGTAGGCCTTCGCCAGGTGCTCGGGTGTGAACACCTCGTCGGGGGCGCCTTCGGCCACTACACGATTGGCGAGAAGGACGACGTGGTCGGCGGCTCTGGCCTCGGCGAAATCGTGAGTGGTGATGACGACGGCACATCCGTCCGCCCGCTCGGACTCCACTACCTGGCGGATCACATCGGTGGAGACGATGTCCAGGCCAGTGGTCGGCTCGTCGAGGAGCAGCATGTCGTGTTCTTGAACGAGCCCTTGGGCGACGAACACCCTCTGGCGCTGGCCTCCCGACAGCTCGCGCAGGTGTCGGGCGGCGAGGGGATTCAGGCCCAGACGGTCGAGGGCCTCGTCGAGAGCGGCCCGGTCCTCGGGACCGAACCGCCCCATCATCCCGAGAGAGGCGTAGCGGCCCATCGCCACCACCTCCCTCACCGTCACCGGCAGGAGGTCGTTGACCTTGGTGCTCTGGGGAACGAAGGCGATCCGCGACCGCACCCTCCGGGGAGCCGAG
>Ga0207873_1002306_pt1 | contig 15932 bp, 17 predicted proteins | sample BGWIniCompost_FD_187373 | JGI IMG/M metagenome (GOLD analysis project Ga0207873, IMG submission 187373) | Cellulose adapted compost microbial communities from Newby Island Compost Facility, Milpitas, CA, USA - BGW Initial Compost (SPAdes)... ...
GGGGCGGGTGGCTACCCATCAATCCCGCGGGCGTGGGTGCCCGGCAACCAGGGCGGTAGGGCCTCCCTCAGGGGGCAAGATACATGCGACCGGGGAGGGTCTATGGCCACTAACCCTGATATACCCGGGTTGCAAGGGATTGAGCCCCGTAAGGGGATTGCGACCCTTAGGCCGCTAGCCTTTAGAGCAGGCTAGCGGTATCCTCGTTGCAAGGGATTGAGCCCCGTAAGGGGATTGCGACATGTAGGAGGTGAATATGCGGCGGATATGGCTTTTGTTCGTGTTGGCCCTGAGCGCTTGCGCACCTTCAGTAACTCAACCCCGTCCCGTCTACAAGGCAACGGCCCAGGAGCTGATCGCCTATCTGATGGCCGAAGCTCCTTCCATTCAGCCCCACCAATGGTTTGAGCGCTGGCAAGTGGTCCGAGCGTCCGAAACCACGGTGGAGCTCATCACGTATCCCCTCATCGCGTTCCGCGCCCTCGGAGCTACAAGTCCGGCTAAAGCTACCTGTAGCGCTCTCAATCAGGGCCAGGGGGCCATCATCACATGTTATGGCGAGTTCACAGATAGCCTCTATGGACTCATAGACAAGCGTTTTGAACGGCTCTGATGGCCCGCAAACGCTCCCCCAGGAGAATTGCAAGAGATTGAGCCCCGTAAGGAGATTGCGACAGAAGCTCGCGGCGGAGGGTTTGGGCGTCCTTCTTCTCGTTGCGAGGAATTGAGCCCCGTAAGGGGATTGTCGTGGGTGAAGGTCTGTGCCCCTCGCGCTAGGAGGCTTCCACGCAGGCCCCGGCGCGCCTTTCCACCCACCTTCCGGGCCCTTTCCCAAAGGAGCGCTCCCAGAAAAGGGGCCCGGGCGGTTCGGCGCCCGGGCCTTCGCGCGGTTCCAAATCTGGGGTCCTGGTTAGAGGACCAGGGTCCCCGCCCCCACGGCGCTTAAGGTGGGGGCCTCGAGGTCCAGGCGGTGGGCCAGGACCTTCCCCTTCCGTCCCCGGAGGAGGGAAAAGAGGCTTGCCACCACCTCCACCCCGTCTATGCGGGTGGGGTTGGCCCCCAGGAAGGCGAGGGCGGCCTCCGGCTCCCCTTCCGCGAGCCTTTCCAGGAAGCCCAGGTCCCGCCTCCGCGCCTCCTCCGCCAGGGTGCGGGTGAGGGGGGTGTCCCCGAAGCGGGGCCCCACGTGGGAGAGGTCCACGGCGAGGACGAGGAGGCCCGGGAAGTCCCGCAGGACCACCTTCAGGGCCTCCCCGAGCTCCGGGCTTCGCCTGGCCACGAGAAGGGGGAGGACGCGGGCCTCGGGGAACCGCCCCTTCAGGAAGAAGAGGGGAAGCTCCAGGCTGTGCTCCTCCCGGAAGGCGAGGGGCGTGTTGAAGAGCTCAAAGGGAAGGAGGGCGTCTAAGGCCTGGAGGGCGGGAAGGTCCGGCAGGGCGGGGCCAAAGGGGGTCTGGAAGGGTACGGGGAGGGCGGCGGCCCTCTCCTTAAGCGGCCTGTGGGCGACCCCCACCAGGTAGATGCGTTCAGGGGGCGGGGTCTTCTCCAGGGCGGCGAGGGCCGCCCCGTAGACCTCGGGGACGCGGGAGGGCTCCAGGTGGGGCATGAGGAGGACCCGGGCCTCCTCGCCTTCCCCCGGGTAGCTCGCCCGGAAGGCCTCGAGGAAGGCCCGGGCCTCCCGCTCGCCCTCGGGGTAGGAGAGCCCGGCGAGGCGCATGGGCCGCTCCCGCTTGAGCTTTTCTTCCTCCTCTTTGAGCCTCGCCTCCACCTTCTCCGTGAGGAGGAGGCCCGCCTCCTCCAGGGCCTTCGCCAGGTCTTCCAGCTCCTTCCTCGGCACCAGGACCCCGTGGCGCTTGAACACCTCCTCCTGCACCTCCTCCAGGGTCCTCCCCTCCATGAGGGAGAGGAGGAAAAGCCCGCCCTCGGTGAGGGCCAGGGGCTTCTCGTAGACCCCGTAGGGGTCGGAGACCAGAAAGCCCCCCTCAATGGGGGTGATCTGGGGTTCCCGAAGCCTGAGCCTCCCTTCCACCCCTCCAATATAGGAGAAAGGCCCGGGCCTCCTCCTTGGTCCCCACCCGGCCTTCGGCCTGGGCCTCGAGGAGGGCCTTTAGGGCCCTTCCCACCTCGGGGCCTTCCCGGAGGCCCAGAAGGGCCATCACCTCCTCCCCGGAGAGGAGGGGCCTTTGCGGCAGGGGGTCTTTCAGGGCCTCTTCGTAGCGCCCGAGCACCTCCCAGGCCTCGGTCTCCACGCCCCTCGTGGCCAGGCGGTCCGCCGCCATGAGGTAGACGAGGTCCGGGAGGAGGTCCTGGCGCCTCAGGAAGAAGCGGCGCAGGGCCTTCCTCTCCTCGGGGAGGCGGTCCATGTGGCGGCGCACCAGGCCCGCCACCCGCTCCACCACCTCCTTAGGGAAGCGGAGCCAAAAGAGGCTTGCCCGGGCAATCTCCGCCCCCACCTCGGCGTGGCCCAGGAAGCGGAAGCGGCCCACCTCGGGGTCAAAGCGGCGGGTGAGGGGCTTGCCCACGTCGTGGAAGAGGGTGGCGAGGCGGGCCTCCAGGGGGGCCTCGGGCCAGAGCCAGAGGAGGTGGTGGACCGCGCTTAAGGTGTGGTCCCAGGCGGGAAGGTGGTGCACCCCGCCCTGATGGAGGCCCACGAGGAGGGCGAGCTCGGGGAGGTAGACCCCAAGGAGCCCCACCCTTTCCAGGAGGCGGAGACCGTAGGCCGCCTTTGGGGAGAGGAGGAGCCTGGAGAGCTCCTCCCTCACCCGTTCCCGCGCGGGGAGGGCCTCGGGGTGGGCCTGGAGGTGGCGGGCGTGCCGGGCGAGGGCCCTTTGACTTCCCTGAGGAAGCCCAAGCCCCAAGGTGGCGGCGAGGCGCACCCCCCGGAGGCTCCGCAGGTGGTCCTCGTAGAGGTTTTCCTCCCGCACGGGGACGAGGAGGTGCCGCCTCAGGTCCTCCTCCACCCCCGGGAGGCCGAAGACGGCGCCCTGCCTCCAGAGGAGGGCGTTTAGGCGGTAGTCCCGCCGGAGGAGGTCCTCCTCCAGCCTCCCCTCCAAGGGGGTGAAGTCCAGGGTCCTTTCCCCCACCACCAGGCGGTAGTGGCCCCGCTCGGGGTCCAGGGGGAAGAGGCTTCCCCCAAGGCGCCTCTTTGCCTCCTCGGCCGCCTTTTCCGGGTCCAAGGCGGCGTAGTCCAGGTCCGTTGGCCTTCTCCCCAGGAGGAGGTCCCGCACCGCCCCGCCCACGGGAAAGGCGTCCTTGGGGGTATAAAAGGGGAAGTCTATATGGGCCACGAGGCGAAGCACCCCATTATTATCGGCATCACCGGGAACATCGGCAGCGGCAAAAGCACCGTGGCTGCCCTCCTCAGGTCCTGGGGCTACCCCGTTTTGGACCTGGACGAGCTCGCCGCCCGGGCCCGGGAGAACAAGGAGGAAGCGCTGAAGCGCCTCTTCCCCGAGGCGGTGGTGGGGGGGAGGCTAGACCGGAGGGCCCTCGCCCGGCTCGTCTTTTCCGACCCGGAGAGGCTCAAGGCCCTCGAGGCCGTGGTCCACCCGGAGGTGCGGCGGCTTCTTGAGGAGGAGCTTTCCCGCCTTAAGGCCCCCCTTGTCTTTGTGGAGATCCCCCTCCTTTTTGAGAAGGGGTGGGAGGGGAGGCTCCACGGCACCCTCTTGGTGACGGCCCCCCTGGAGGAGCGGGTGAGGCGGGTGATGGCGCGCTCGGGGCTATCCCGCGAGGAGATCCTGGCCCGGGAGCGGGCCCAGATGCCCGAGGAGGAGAAGCGCAGGCGGGCCACCTGGACCTTGGAGAACACGGGGAGCCTCGAGGACCTGGAAAGGGCCTTGAAGGCGGTCCTGGCCGAGCTCACCGGGGGGGCCAGAGGAGGGCCAGGCTGAGGGCGAGGGCGAAGAGCAGGTGGGCTTGGCCCCCGCCGAGGAGGAGGGCGGCGAGGGGCAGGGCCAGGGCGAAGGCGAGGAGGGCGGGGTGGGCTTGGCGGCCCGCGAGGAGGAGGACGCCTGCGGGAAGGCCTGCCAGGAGGATGAGCCTCGGGTCCACGGCGAAGAGGACGCCCAGAGGGGCGAGGAGGCTTCCCGCCCGCCGAAGGCCGAGCCAGGGGCTTAGGGCGTGGGCGAAGGCCGCGGCCACCCCCGCCGCCAGGCCCCCGGCGTAGCTTTGGGCCAGGAACTCCCCCAGGGCCACGGCGAAGACCCCCTTGGCGAAGTCCAGGAAAAGGACGAGGCCTGCGGGGACGGGGCCGAGGCGCCAAAGCGGCTCCCTCCCCGACCACCCCTTGCCCTGGAGGGCGGCGAACCAGAAGGCGAAGGGAAGGCTTCCCATGAGGTAGCCCGCAAGGACCGCGGCGGCCATGCCCCCATGCTAGACAAAAGGCGCCCCTTCCGCCTATACTGGAGGGCGCTGCGGGGAGTAGCGCAGCCCGGTAGCGCACCTCGTTCGGGACGAGGGGGTCGCTGGTTCAAATCCAGTCTCCCCGACCAAGGGCCGGCCCTAGGGCCGGCTTCCTTTTTTCGGGTGGGGTTTGCGAAGCCCCCTTGGGGCGGTAAGCTGAAGGGCGTGGTGCGGATCCTGGGCGGCAAGGCCCGGGGCGTGGCCCTGAAGGTGCCCGCCTCGGCCCGTCCTTCCCCGGTGCGGCTGAGGAAGGCCCTTTTTGACTACCTCCGCCTCCGCTACCCGCGGCGGGGGCGCTTCCTGGACCTCTTCGCGGGGAGCGGGGCCGTGGGCCTCGAGGCCGCCAGCGAAGGCTGGGAGGCGGTTTTGGTGGAGAAGGACCCCGAGGCGGTCCGGCTCCTCAAGGAAAACGTCCGCCGCACGGGCCTTGGGGCCCGGGTGGTGGCCCTCCCAGTGGAGGTCTTCCTTCCCGAGGCCAAGGCCCGGGGGGAGCGGTTCACCGTGGCCTTCATGGCGCCGCCCTACGCCATGGACCTCGCCACCCTCTTCGGCGAGCTCCTGGCAAGCGGCCTGGTGGAGGCGGGGGGGCTTTACGTCCTCCAGCACCCCAAGGACCTCTACCTCCCCTTAGGGGAGCGGCGGGTCTATGGGGAGAACGCCCTCACCCTGGTGGAGGTTTAGATGCACGTGGTCTACCCTGGGAGCTTTGACCCCCTGACCAACGGCCACCTGGACGTGATCCAGCGGGCGAGCCGGCTTTTTGAGAAGGTGACCGTGGCCGTCCTGGAGAACCCGAGCAAGCGGGGCCAGTACCTTTTCAGCGCCGAGGAGCGCCTGGCCATCATCCGGGAGGCCACGGCCCACCTGGGGAACGTGGAGGCGGCCACCTTCTCCGGCCTCCTCGTGGACTTCGTGCGCCGGGTAGGGGCCCAGGCCATCGTGAAGGGGCTTAGGGCGGTGTCCGACTACGAGTACGAGCTCCAGATGGCCCACCTGAACCGCCAGCTCTACCCGGGCCTCGAGACCCTCTTCATCCTCGCCGCCACCCGCTACTCCTTCGTCTCCAGCACCATGGTCAAGGAGATCGCCCGCTACGGAGGGGACGTCTCCAAGCTCGTACCCCCGGCGACCCTGAGGGCGCTTAAGGCCAAGCTAGGCCGGTAGAATACGGCCTATGTGGGCCCTTCTTTCCGTCGCGGACAAGCGGGGGATCGTGGATTTTGCCCGGGGGCTTGCGGAGCTTGGCTTCCGCCTCCTGGCCACGGGGGGGACCTACCGCACCCTCCACGAGGCGGGGCTTCCCGTGACCTACATCTCCGACTTCACCGGCTTTCCGGAGATCCTGGAGGGGAGGGTCAAGACCCTCCACCCCAAGGTGCACGCCGCCCTCCTCGCCCGTCCCGACCAGGAGGAGGAGCTTAAGGCCTTAGGGTTGGAGCGGATCGGGGTCTTGGCGGTGAACCTCTACCCCTTCCGGGAGACGGTGGCCCGGGGGGCTTCCTTTGCGGAGGCCCTGGAGCAGATTGACATCGGGGGTCCTGCCATGCTCCGGGCGGCGGCCAAGAACCACCAGGCGGTGCTTCCCGTGTGCGACCCCGAGGACTACCCCCGGGTCCTGGAGGCGCTAAAGGCGGGGCCCTCCCCGGACTTTCGCCGGGCGCTCGCCCGTAAGGCCTTCGCCCACACCGCCCTCTACGACGCCGCCATCGCTGAGTGGCTTTCCGGCGAAAAGTTCCCCGAGGAAAAGCTCCTCGCCCTCAGGCGGGAGGCCGCCTTGCGCTACGGGGAGAACCCCCACCAGGAGGCGGCCCTCTACCGGGTGGTAGGGGAGAGGGGGCCCCTGCTCGAGGCCCAGGTGCTTCAGGGCAAGGCCATGAGCTTCAACAACTACCTGGACGCCGAGGCCGCTTGGAACCTGGTCTCCGAGTTCGCCGAGCCCGCCTGCGTGGCCGTGAAGCACCAAAACCCCTGCGGCGTGGCCCTGGGGGAAAGCCCCTTGGAGGCCTACCGGAAGGCCTACGAGGCCGACCCCGTCTCCATCTTCGGGGGGATCGTGGCCTTCAACCGCCCCCTGGACGGCCCCACGGCGGAGGCCCTGGCGGAGGTCTTCCTGGAGGTGGTCCTCGCCCCCTCCTTTAGCCCCGAGGCCCGGGCGGTCCTCGCCAGGAAGAAGAACCTCCGCCTCCTCCAGGTGCCCTTCCCTGCCCAAGGGCCCTACCTGGACTTAAGGCGCCTCCGGGGCGGGGTGCTCCTCCAGGACGCGGACGCCCAAGACCCCATAGACCCCAAGGTGGTGACCCAGAAAGCCCCCGAGGAGGCCCACTGGCGGGATCTCCTTTTCGCCTGGAAGGTGGTGAAGCACGTGCGCTCCAACGCCATCGTGGTGGCCAAGGGGGGGCAGACCCTGGGGATCGGGGTGGGGCAGACGAACCGCCTTGCCGCCGCCCGGCACGCCCTGGAGGCGGCCGGGGAGAAGGCGAGGGGGGCGGTCTTAGCCTCCGACGCCTTCTTTCCCTTTGACGACGTGGTGCGCCTTGCCGCCTCCTACGGCATTGCCGCCATCATCCAGCCCGGGGGGAGCGTGCGGGACGAGGACTCTATACGGGCCGCGGAGGAGGCAGGCATCGCCATGGTCTTCACCGGCGTTCGCCATTTCCGCCACTAAGGCCTACTTCCCCACGCAGAAGTTCTGGAAGACCCGGGCCACCACCGCCTCGGCCACCCGGCCCTCCCCCCTGAGGGAGGCCAGGGCCTCGAGGACCTCCTCCAAGGCGAGCCCCATGAGGTCCTGGGGCAGCCCCAGGGCCTCCTTTAGGCGTTCCCTGGCCCTAAGGAGGGCCTCCACCTGACGCTCGGTGAGGAGGACTTCTCCCCCTTCCTTCCCCAAAAGGGCCTCTTTCAGGGCTTCCTTGAGGCGGTCCAGGCCTTCTCCCGTGAGGCTGGAGACGGGGATAAAGGCCGGGTCCTCCCAGGCCGGGGGGAGGTCGGCCTTGGTGGCCACCTTCAGGGTCCTTTCCCAGGGCAAGGGGGGCGGAGTGGGCTTGGGCAGGGAGCGGTCGGCCACGTAGAGGACCAGGTCGGCTTCCTCGGCGATTCCTAAGGCCCGCTCCACCCCCATCCTTTCCACGGGGTCCTCCGTCTCCCGTACCCCGGCGGTGTCCACGGCCACGAGGGGGATGCCGAAAAGCTCCAGGGGGGCCTCGAGGTAGTCCCGGGTGGTGCCGGGAATGGGGGAGACAAGGGCCCGCTCGTAGCCCAAAAGGGCGTTTAGAAGGGAGCTCTTCCCGGCGTTGGGGGCCCCGATGAGGGCAAGCCGCGCCCCTTTCTGCGCCAGGCGGGAGGTGCGGGCCTGGGCGAGGAGAGCTTCCACCTCTGCCAAAACCTCCCGGAGGGTCCTTTCCGCCTCCAAGGGCTCCACACCCTCCTCGGGGTAGTCCAAAAGGGCCTGGATGTGGGCAAGGAGGTCCAAAAGCCTCTGCTCTAGGGCCTCAATCTTGCGGGAGAAGGCCCCTTCCAAGGCCCTAAGGGCCTGCCTGCGAGCGAGCTCCCCTTCCGCCTCCACAAGGGCCAAGACCGCCTCCGCCTGGGCCAGGTCCAGCTTGCCGTTCATGTAGGCGCGGAAAGTGAACTCCCCCGGCCCCGCAAGCCGGGCCCCGGCCTCGAGGAGGACCTCCAAAACCCGCCTCAGGACCGCCGGGGAGCCGTGGGTGTGGAACTCCACTAGGTCCTCCCCCGTGTAGGAACGGGGGGCACGGAAGACGAGGAGGAGGGCCTGGTCAATGGCCTCCCCCGTCTTCGGGTCCACCACCTCCCCAAAGGTGAAGCGGCCCCCCTTGAGCCGCCTCGGGTCCTTGCCCCGCCAGACCCTTGCGGCGATCTCCAAGGCACCCTCGCCGGAAAGCCGCACCACCCCGATGGCCCCCTTCCCCGGGGGGGTGGCTACGGCGCAGATGGGGTCACGAAGGGAGCGCATCTGGGCGTTTCTCTTCTAAGCCCAACCAATGGGCCAAAAGCCCCAAGGTGGGTCCCTGAAGCGCTACGGAAAGGAACACCACGAAGAAGACCAGGTTGAAGAGGGTATTAGCCCCAGGAACCCCGGCCAAGAGCGGGTAGGTGGCGAGCACAATGGGCACTGCTCCCCTCAGGCCTACCCACCCCACGAGGAGGACTTCCCGCCAAGACCACCGGAAGGGGAGAAGGCAAAGGGCCACGGCCAGGGGACGAGCCACGAACATTAGGAAGAGGGCTACAAGGGTCCCTTGGAGGACTACCCCAGGCAACTGGGAGGGGAAGACCAATAGGCCTAGCACCAAGAACATCACCGTCTGCATGATCCAGGCTACACCGTCATGGAAGAGGAGAAGCTCGTCCTTGTGCTTCAAGGAGACTGAGCCCACCACCAGTCCCGCAAGGTACACGGCGACAAAACCACTTCCTCCCAGAACAGCCGTGAGACCGTAGATGAAAAGCACCAGGGCGAAACTCAGGAGGAGCCTTAAACCCCGGTACTGGAAGCCAAAGCGGTTCCAAGCCCAAGCAGTAGCCCGACCCAGGAGATACCCGAGGGCCAAGCCTAAGCCCAACTGTTTGACCCCTATCCACACCAGGTCTCCTGGCTGGCCCGCGCCCAGATGGAAAGCCGTGAGGCCAACGGTGAGGAGGACAGCCATGGGATCGTTCGTACCCGATTCCAGCTCCAGAAGGGCCTTAAGCCGTTCCCTAAGCCGTACCCCACGGGCTCGGAGCACGCTGAATACGGCGGCGGCATCCGTGGAGGAGACGATGGCTCCAAGGAGGAAGCCCAGAGGGGGAGGAAAGCCCAAGACCAAGCTGGCGAAAATGCCCACCAGCCAGGCGGTGAGGATTACCCCCAAGGTGGCGAGCACCAGGCCGGGCCAAAAGACCGGGCGTATCTGGGACCACACCGTGTCCAAACCGCCGGCAAAGAGGATAAAAGCCAGGGCCATCACCCCAAGGCCCTGGGCCAGGCGGGTATCGTCAAAGTAGATGCCCCCGGGACCGTCAGACCCAGCCAACATCCCCAGGACGAGGAAGAGGAGCAGGGGAGGAATGCCGAAGCGTTCAGAAACTCGGTTCAGGAGAATACTTAGCAGAAGAAGAACCGAGCTTCCAAACAAAACAATGTCGGCGGGGGAGCCAGTCATGCCCCCATTCTAGAGGGCTTCACCCATCGCATCTAGAGGGCTTCGCCCATCGCATCTAGGGTCTTTTCCACCTCCACCTCCGTGTGGGCCACGGAGAGGAAGGCCGCCTCAAAGTTGGAAGGGGGCCAGTAAATGCCCCGGTCTAAAAGGCCGTGGAAGAAGCGCTTGAAAAGCTCCGTGTCCGTGCGCTTGGCGTCTTGGAAGGTGACCACGGGGCCCTCGGTGAAGAAGACGGTGAGCATGGAGCCCATGCGGTTCACCGCGTGGGGAACGCCCTTTTGCGAGAGCACCTCCCTAAGGCCCGCCTCCAGCTTAGCCCCCAGGTCCTCCAGGTAGCGGTAGTAGCCCGGGTTTTCCTCCAGGATCTCCAGGGTGGCGAGCCCCGCCGCCATGGCCAAGGGGTTCCCGGAAAGCGTCCCCGCTTGATAGACGGGGCCCAAGGGGGCCACCTTCTCCATGATCTCCCGCCTCCCCCCGTAGGCGGCGGCGGGAAGCCCCCCGCCCAGGATCTTGCCCAAGGTGACGAGGTCAGGCTTAAGACCAAGCCGCTCCGTGGCTCCACCGAAGGCCAGGCGGAAGCCCGTCATCACCTCATCGGCGATGAGGAGGACGCCATATTCTTTGGCCTCGTGGAGGGCCTTTAGGAAGTCTTCCGTGGGGAGGAGGACCCCGGCGTTCCCCACTACCGGCTCAAAGATGATGGCGGCGACCTCCTCGCCCCGGGCGCGCAAAAGCGCCCGTAGCCCCTCAGGGTCGTTGTACTCCAGGACCAGGGTGAGCTTGGCGTATTCCTCGGGCACCCCGGCGCTAGAGGGCACGCCGAAGGTGAGCGCCCCCGAGCCCGCCTCCACCAAGAGGCCATCGGCGTGGCCGTGGTAGTTGCCCCGGAACTTCACCACGTACTTCCGGCCCGTGTACCCCCGGGCGAGGCGGAGGGCCGACATGGTGGCCTCGGTCCCCGAGTTCACGAAGCGTACCAGGTCCACAAAGGGGTAGGCCCGCTTGACCTTTTTCGCCAGGGCCACCTCCAGAGGGCTTGGCGCCCCGAAGGTGAGGCCCCTTTCCAAGGTCTCCCGCACCCGGGCGAGGACCTTGGGGTGGGCGTGGCCCAGGATCAAAGGCCCCCAGCTCATCACGTAGTCCAGGTAGCGGTTCCCGTCCGCGTCCCAGACGTAGGCCCCTTCGCCCCGCACCAGGAAGGGCGGGGTGCCGCCCACGGCCTTGAAGGCCCTGACCGGGCTACTCACCCCGCCCGGGATGTGCCGCTTCGCCTCCTGAAAGTAGGCCTCGGAGATGGGCCGCTCCATGCCCCCCACTCTAGCGGCTTTTCCCCGGGAAAGGGTAGCCTCGGAGGGATGAGCGGGTGGACCTACCTCTTCCTCGCCATCCTCTCCGAGATCCTGGCTTCCAGCGCCCTCAAGGCCTCCCAGGGCTTCAGCCGCTTCCTCCCGAGCCTCGTGGTGGTGGGGGGCTACGGCCTCGCCTTTTACTTCCTAAGCCTCTCCTTAAAGACCGTTCCCCTGAGCCTGGCCTACGCCGTCTGGGCCGGGGTGGGGACGGCGGCCATCGCCCTCATCGGGGCCTTTTTCTTCGGGGAGGCCATCTCCCCCAAGGGGTGGCTCGGCATCGCCCTGGTGGCGGTGGGGGTGGTCCTCATCCGCCTGGCGGACTAGGGGCGAATGGGCCTAAGCCCCAGGGCCTCGAGGTGGGCCAATAGCGGCCTCAGATCCAAGGCCCCTACGTAGAGAAACGTCCGGAAGCCCAGGCCTCCGGCCTCCCGGAAAAGGTGGAGGCCGAGGAGGGGTGTCCGGGTGGCTTCCAAGGCCTCCAAGAGCGCCCTCAGACGGGGAAGGTCCGGCACCAGGACCTCGAGGGGGCTTGCCGGGGCCCCAGGGCGTAAGTGGTCCAGGAGACCCCTGAGCAGGTCAAAGGCCGTGACCAAGCCCACCAAGACCTCCTCTTCCACCACCGGCAGGGCACCCACCCGGGCGGCTTCCATGCGGAAGGCCGCCTCCTCGGGAGACTCCTCCGGGTGGGCTTTGGGGAACTCCTGGAGGAAGCGGGCCACGGGCGCTTCCCACTGGGCCTGCACCGAAGCGGGGGCCCAAGGAGCGAGGAAGGGGCGGAGGTACCTCTCCCCCACCATGCCCCGGTAACGGCCCCCGTCCACCACGGGCAGGTAGCGCACCCCCGTCTGGACCAGAAGGCGGTGGGCCTGCCCCAGGGGCACCTGGGGCCCTACCACCACGAGATCGGTGCGCATGAGGTCCCGCAGGACCGGGGTCCGGGCCAAGGGCGCTCTCATAAGTGCATGATGGGTTACTGTTGGCCTAATGTCAAGTGTATTGTTGACAGTTGAGCATCACTTACAAGACTGATAGTAACTAGACAGCCCGAACGCTCTCCCCAAGCCCCCGACATAATGCGCAACTGGCGCACCTAAAGTGCGCTCCCCAGGCTTACTGGCCGAAAAGGGCCTCCAAGGGCAACCGGAAGCCCGGCAGGGCCTCACCCCCTTCCAGCACCTCCTGGGCGCGGAGAAGCCGCCCTGCCCCGCCCCGCTCGTAGACCTCCACCGCTTTGAGCTCGGGGTAGACGAGCCACACCGCCTTGGCCTCCGCCTCCAGGTAGTCCAGCACCTTGGCCAAAAGCTCCTCCGCCTCCTCCCCGGGGGAGACCACCTCCACGGCGAGGTCCGGGGCCCCCTCGTAGAACCCCTCCCGGGTCACCTCCTTGAGCCTTTCGTGGGAGAGGAACCAGACGTCGGGGCTTCGCACCCGGTCGGGATCCCGGCGGAGGACGAACCCCCCCTCCACCCCAGCCACGCCGCGCCCCGTTTCTTCCAGCCAACGCATCAGGTGGTAACCGATCCGCAAAGCGATCCTTCCGTGCTCCGGCTTGGGCGGCATCTCCTCCCGGACCTCCCCGTCCACAAGCTCCCCCCGCTCTAGAGGCAGGGCGAAGAACTCCTCGGCCGTCAGGCGGGTCTTGACCATGGGGCCTCCTCCTTAGTAGGTTAGCGCCTTCCTCAAGGCGGCGAGGACCCTCCTCGCGTTTGGCCGGTAGAGGTGCTCAATGGCGCTGAAGGGCGGGTAAGGGGCGTCGTAGCCCGCCACCCGGAGAACCGGGGCCTGGAGGTAGTCTATGGCCCCTTCGGCGATGCGGGCCGCGATCTCCGCCCCGAAGCCCCCGGTGCGCATGGCCTCGTAGACCACGATGGCCCGGCCCGTCGCCCGCACGGCCTCGAGGAGGGTCTCCTCGTCCAGGGGGACCAGGGTCTCCAGGTCCACCACCGTGACCTCCACCCCCTCCCTTTGGGCCACCTCCGCCGCCTCCAGCATCACCTCCACCATGCCCCCGTAGCCGATTAAGGTGGCCGCCTTTCCCTCCCTAAGGACCCGGGCCTTGCCCAGGGGCAGGGTGTAGTACCCTTCCGGCACCTCCGCCCTCGCGCCCCGGTAGAGCTTGATGGCCTCGAGGAAGAACACGGGATCCTCGTCCTCAATGGCGGAAAGGAGAAGCCCCTTGGCCCTCTCCGGGCTTGAGGGGATCACCACCTTGACCCCCGGCGTGTGGGCGAGGATGGCCTCGGGGGAGTCGGCGTGCTGCTCCGGGGTGTGGACGCCCCCGCCGTAAGGGGCCCGCACCACCACGGGAAGCCCCACCCGTCCCCGGGAGCGGTGCCGCCAGCGGCCGAGGTGGGAGAGGATCTGGTCCAGGGCGGGGTAGAGGAACCCGGCAAACTGGATCTCGGCCACGGGCCGCATCCCCCCCATGGCGAGCCCGATGGCCATCCCCAGGATGCCGCTTTCCGCCAGGGGCGTGTCAAAGACCCGCTTCTCCCCGTACTTCGCCTGCAGGCCCTCCGTGACCCGGAAGACCCCCCCGAGCCGCCCCACGTCCTCCCCGAAGACCAAAACCCGCTCGTCCCGGGCGAGGGCCAGGTCCAGGGCCTCGTTGATGGCTTGGACCATGTTGAGGACGCGCATCACTCCACCTCCTCCACGTGGAGGCCTCGCCTGAGGGCCTCCCAGGCCCGCCTCTGGTCGGGGCCCATCTCGGCGTAGACGTGCTCCACGATCTCCTCGGGCCTGGGCTCGGGGGCTTCGTCGGCCAGGGCGAGCTCCCTCTGGAACTCCTCCTCAAGCTCAAGAAGAAGCGCCTTCTCCGCCTCCTCGTCCCAAAGGCCCCGCCCCTCCAGGGCCTTCCGCAGGCGGAGGATCGGGTCCTTGGCCCGCCAGGCCTCCTCTTCCTCTTTGCTGCGGTAGCGGGAGGGGTCGTCGGAGGTGGTGTGGGGGGCGAGGCGGTAGGTGAGGGCCTCGAGGAGGGTGGGGCCCTCCCCCTTCCTGGCCCTTTCCACCGCCTTCTTGGCCTCGAGGTACACGGCGAAGGCGTCGTTCCCGTCCACCACCACCCCCGGCATCCCGTACCCCTCGGCCCGCCTCGCCACGTAGTCCACCTTCATCTGGCGGCTTTTGGGGACGCTGATGGCGTAGCCGTTGTTCTGCACCAGGAAGACCACGGGGGCGCCGAAAACGGCGGCGAAGTTTAACCCCTCGTGGAAGTCCCCCTCGCTCGTCCCCCCGTCCCCGATGGAGGTGGCCACCACCCAGTCCTCCCCCCGGTACCGCCCGGCCAGGGCGAGGCCCACCGCCTGGGGGATCTGGGTGGCGATGGGGATGTAGGGGTTCACCGCCCTGACCCCCTCGGGGAAGCGCCAGCCGGCAGGGTGGGCCCGCCAGTAGAGGATGAGGGTGTGGATGGGAAGCCCCCGGGCCAGGAGCAGGGCGGACTCCCGGTAGCTGGGCACCACCCAGTCCCCCGGCCCCAGGGCCAGGGCCAGCCCCACCTGGGCGGCCTCCTGGCCCATGAAGGGGGCGTAGACCCCGAGCCGTCCCTGGCGCTGGAGGGTGAGGGCCTTCTCGTCAAAAAACCGGGCCCGACGCATGGCCCGGTAGAGCCTTAGGGCTTCTTCCTCCGCTAGGGGGAACTCCCCCTTATCCAGATACCGCACCACCTTCGGCTTCACGTGGGGAGTTTACCACACGCCCAAGGCGCTCCAGGGCGAGGTGAAGCTCCTCCTCAGCCTTGCAGAAGGCGAAGCGGAAGAGGTCCTTGGGGGGGTCTTCCCGGTAGAAGGCGGAGGCGGGGATCAGGGCCACCCGGGCCTCTTCCACGAGGCGGAAGGCGTCAAAGCCGGGAAGCTCGGCCATGAGGAAGTAGGTGCCCTCGGGCACGTAGACCCTTAGCCCCAGGTCCTTTAGCCCCTGGGCCAAAAGGTCCCGCCTTTTCCGGTAGCTTTCCCGCAGGGCCTCGTAGAACCCCTCCTGCCGGGCCACCCTTAGGGCCTCCGCCACCCCGGCCTGGAGGGGCGTGGGGGCGGAGAAGCTCGTCCACTGGCGCATCCCCGCGAGGCGGGGCATGAACTCCTTGGGCCCCACGATCCAGCCCACCCGGTAGCCCGTGGCCTCGAGGCGCTTCCCCGCGCTTCCCACGGTGAAGGTGCGCTCCGGGGCGAACTCCCTAAGGCGCCTGGGCCTCTCCCCGTAGTAGAGCTCGTCGTAGACCTCGTCGGAAATGAGGAAGAGGTCGTGTTTTTGCGCGAGGCGGGCGATGGCCTCTAGCTCCCTCTCCTTGAAGACAAGCCCCGTGGGGTTCATGGGGGTGTTGAGGAGGAGAAGCCGGGTCCTCGGGGTGATGGCCTCTTCCAGGGCGGCCATATCCAGGCGGAAGCCCTCAGGGGTCAGGTCTAAGCGCACAAGCCTGGCCTCGGCCCCCGCCAGGAAGGCGTCGGGAAGGTACACGTCAAAGAAAGGCTCCAGCACCACCACCTCGTCCCCCGGGCCCACGAGGCTTTGCAGGAGGACGTAAAGGGCCTCCGTGGCCCCGGAGGTGACCACCACGCTTTCGGGCTCCACGGCGAACTCCTCGGCCAGGGCCTCCCTAAGGGCGGGAAGCCCCGCCGGGGGGGCGTACTGATCCTGGCGGCCCAAGGCGCGCCGCACCGCCTCCAGGAGGAAGGGGGGCGGGGGATTGGAGGGAAACCCCTGGCCCAGGTTCACCGCGCCCAGGCGCTGGGCGAGCTGGCTCATCCTGGGGAAGATGCTCTCCTTGGCCGCCTCGGTGCGGGGGTGGAGGCGCATGGGGATAGGGTAGCGCAAGGTTATGCGCCAGGGGAAGGGCGGGCCTCCCCGAAGAGGTGGAGGAAGAGGGCCTCCAGGCTCGGCGTTCCCCGGGAGACCTCGAGGACCTCCACGGGAAGCCTTCCCAAGGCCTCCCGCAGCGCCTCCCACGGCCCGAGGAAGAAGAGGACCTCGGGGCCCTCGGCGCTCCAGCCGGGGCCTAAGGCCTGGAGGAGGGCCTCCGCCTTGG
>Ga0207873_1002309_pt1 | contig 15902 bp, 13 predicted proteins | sample BGWIniCompost_FD_187373 | JGI IMG/M metagenome (GOLD analysis project Ga0207873, IMG submission 187373) | Cellulose adapted compost microbial communities from Newby Island Compost Facility, Milpitas, CA, USA - BGW Initial Compost (SPAdes)... ...
CGTCCGGGGGGAGCCGCTCGCGATCAGCGCGACGCAGATCTCTATTGCCGCGATCCTCCTCGCACCGGTCGCCCTGCTCTTCGGCGACGTTGCATCGACGAACCTCACCCCCGCGAATGCCGCGGCATGGATCACGCTCGGCCTGATCCCGACCGGCGTCGCGTACATCCTCTACTACCGCTTGATCGCCGGGATTGGCGCGACGCGGACGTCCTACACCACCTACATCATTCCGATCGTCGGGGTGGCGTGGGGCTGGCTGCTCCTGGACGAAGCACTGGGGCTCGACGCGCTGCTCGGCGTCGCGGTGATCTTCCTCGGCCTCGCCATCGCCAGCGGTCGCCCACAACCTGCCGCTGAGTCTGCACCGGCTGCCCGGGCACGGGAGACACAGAGCTAGCGCGCCGCGCGCGGGAGAGCGGCGGACTCATCTGCAGCCGCTGCACGTGAATGGGTGTACGCGGTCGGCTGGTGCCTGGGGCGAACGCCGCCGAACCGCCGCTTTGGTACGGCGCGGGATGGTGACCTGTGTCCGGGGATGAGTGGTGCAAGGATCTCCGCGTTGCGCCACCTACCCGGGGGTCATGAAGTTTGACGAATTACCGTGCTACACCGAAGCTGCCCGGTTGCTGTCATCCTGAGCGGAGCCGGCCAGCGCGGGAGCGACAGCCGGCGGAAGCGAAGGATCTCTCCGCTCCGTGGCCGGTCCGACGCGAGATCCTTCGCTTCGCTCAGGATGGCATCAGCGCGGTAGCGGGTTGCTGGCGAGTAGACGAAGCGAATTCGTCAGACTTCAATACCCCCGGCACGTGCCGGACGGTGAGACCCAACGCCGAGGTGTGAATCCTGTCCATCGCGACCGGCGTCAGCGCGACTACACAGCAGTCTTTCAGCAGACGGAGCTTCGTTGTGGAGCCGAGCCCTGTCCGTCGCGTGATGCTCCGAGCGACCGGTCCTAGGGGAGGGTGAGGATCTCCGGGCCGTTGTCGGTAATGGCGACGGTGTGCTCGAACTGGGCGGCGAGGCTGCCGTCCAGGGTGACCACGGTCCACTGATCGTCGAGCGTCCGCCATTCGGGGGCGCCCGCCGCGATCATCGGCTCGATCGTCAGCACGAGACCCGGGCGGAGGACCGGCCCCTGCCCCGGTCGGCCGTAGTGCGGCAGCAGTGGATCCTCATGGAGCTTCCGCCCGATGCCGTGCCCGTACAGATCGCGAATCACGGAGAAGCCGTTGCTCTCGACGTGGCGCTGGATGGCGGCAGAGATGTCGGTCAGGCGCTGACCGGCTCGGGCCTGGGCAATGCCGATCTCTAGCGACTCGCGGCAGACATCGAGCAGCCGCTGGGCCTCGGGGTCGATCTGCCCGACCGGCACGGTGATGGTCGCGTCTCCGTAGTAGCCGCGGTAGCGGGCACCGACGTCGATGCTGATGATATCCCCCTCCTGCAAGCGCCGCGGGCCGGGGATGCCGTGCACGACCTCTTCGTTGACCGATGCGCAGATCGTGGCCGGAAAGCCGCGGTAGCCCTTGTACGCCGGGGTCGCGCCCGCGTTCCGAATGTACCGCTCGGCGATCTCGTCGAGCTCCGCCGTCGTCACCCCTGGGCGAACCGCTTCCGCGACGAGCGCCAGCGTGTCGGCAACGATCTTCCCGGCCGCACGCATCGTCGCGATCTGCTCCCGCTGCTTCAAGACCATCCGCACTCTCGCTACCCTCGTCACCCGACGGGACGACCCCGCCCCGCGCCATGACCCGGTCAACTCACCCATTCTATCACGGCCGATTTCCGCATCCTGATTGGTGCCATCCAAGGTGAAGGCTCCGACGTAAGTGTCCTGAAGGGCGTGAGCCTCGCGCAATGTATGGAGCTCGGACGGCGGCGCCCCGCCGGGCCCGACAACGAGAGGGGAGCAGCGGATGAAACGCGCCGTGGTAGCTCTGGCGTTGGGAACCCTCCTGGCTCTTCTGGCCTTCGCGCCAGTCGGTGCCCAGGAGGAGATCACCGTGACGTTGAACGCGCAGAACGACTCCGGCGAGTCAGGGACAGCCACCCTGACGGCCATGGGGGATCAGACGCGGGTGGTGTTGAACCTGACCGGCGCGCCGGCAGGGCCGCAGCCCGCCCACATTCACGAGGGCACCTGCGTCAATCTCAATCCGGCACCCGCCTACCCGCTGACCAACGTTGAGAACGGGCAGTCGGAGACGATCGTGCCGGCGTCCCTGGCGAGCCTGATGAACGGGAACTTCGCCATCAACGTGCACCGATCCCCGGAGGAAGTTCAGGTCTACGTCTCGTGCGGCGACATCCCGGCCGCGGCCCAGGTTGCGCCTGCGACCGGCAACCCGCAAACGGGCATGATCGGCTCACTGGCGGCTGGTGCTGCACTCCTTGGCGTAATCGCCATCGGCGGCGGGGTCCTGCTGCGCCGCCAGGCGACGCGGTAGTGGGGCAGGTGAGCGCGCGGCGGGCGCACCGAACGGTGCGCCCGCCCGAAGAGGAAGGAGCCTATGTCTAGAGGGTTGGAGAACCTGCGCCTGACGCGCCGAGGCGTGTTCGGCCTGCTGCTCGTCCCGATCAGCGTCAGTCTCGCCGCTTGCGGTGGCGGTGCGGCCGGCGACACGTCCGCGGCAGGGGAGACGACGACGCCGACGGTGCCGCCAACAGCAACGAGTGAGCCGACGGCCACGCAAGCCCCGACGGCGACCTCAGCGCCGACCGAGGACACGACGTCCGCGGCCACACCGGCGCCGGAGCCGACTGAGGCAGCGTCGGACCTGGTCGCCGTCCAGATCGTGGACTTCGCCTTCGACCCACCGAACATCACGATCCCGGCCGGGACCACGGTCGAGTGGACGAACGTCGGGCCCACCCCGCACAACGTGGTGAGTCAGGAGGGCATCTGGGAGTCTCCAATCATGGAGGCTGGCGCGACCTACCGGTTCACGTTCGAAGAGCCGGGCATGTACTCCTACTGGTGCACGCTCCACCCAACCATGCTGGGCTCCGTCACCGTACAGTGACGCCATTCACTCCTCCAATTCCCCCGGCGACCGGCGATGGTTCTCCATCGCCGGTCGCTGTTAGCGAGGACCACGCGGCCGCTGCCCGCTACATAGTGGCGACCGTAACATGTCCGCTTACGGGCGCCCCTGGTGACGGAATCGGCGCCGTCACGTACAATCCCCGGCGGAGACGGAGGGCGCCGTACCGACCACCGGTGCGGCAAGTGACCCAGAAGTGGAGAGGTGGGCGGAGGCGATATGGTGCGACTGTTCGGACGACGTCGAGCTGCGGAGCCGTACCGGCACGTCCGCGATCGTCCGACGACGCCCGGTGCCTGGCTCATCACCCTGCGCTCTGTGCCGCGCCACTTCAAGGCGCTCCGCGAGGCCATCGAGTCGACCGGCGACGCGCGCGTCTGGTTCGGCGAGGAGTTGACCTACATCCGCGGAAAGGGCGTGTGCACGTTCCGGGTCGAGGTGACCGGGTTCACCTGGCTGGAGGCACTCTACCGGCGCTGGGCGGAGCTGGAGCGCGCCGACGCCTTCCCCTTCGACATCGACCTCTATCTTCACAACACCCAGTGGGCCGCCAGCTTCCGCGACAGCACGCCGGAACAGATCGAGGAGATCATCCGGTCCAACGCCCCGACCTACCAGCCCGCCGTCGACGGCGCCTAGCGCGGCGCTTCGTCACGCGATCCCACCCAGCAGCGGGAGCAGGAGCACTTCCGCGCGCTTGGCCACCTCATCGCGCAGGCGCTCGGTCGTGACCACCCGCACGAGGCGTCGGTGCTCCTCGTAGCGCTTGAGATCATCGTCGCTGAGCCCGACCGCCTCGGACCACGGCATCAGCGGCCGAAATCCGAGCGGCGGGCGGCTGAACCACACCCAGACGTCGGTCCGCCAGCGCTCCGGCTTCGGGATGTCGATCAGCACCTCGTGCGGCTCCACCGTGGTGCCCAGGGCGTCCGCGAGCGCCGCGGCCATGCCCATCTCGACCGCGCGGCGCCGCGCCGGATCGGCATACAGGCTGTTCAGGTACTGGTAGAGATCGGCCGAGCGCGCACTCACCTCCACGGCACGCTTGTGCAGGCGACGCGACCGCAGGCTGTCGACCAGCGCCCGCGTGGTCGCGGGCATCGCGGACCGCGAGAGCACCTCCAGCAGGGAGGCATCGTCGTGGAGCGTTAGCTGCTCCGGCGTGATCGCCCCCACCGCGAGCGCGTCCTGTACCGCGCGCAGCAGCATGACCATGCAGGCGCGGTTGGTATGGTGCCAGTAGACATTGTCGAACATCTCCTGGCGGGCGGTGATCAGCGAATGGAGCGGGCTCACCCCCTTCTCGTTCACCACGATCCGCGGCCGGCCCTCGACCTCGACGACCCGCAGCGCGTCGAGCAGGCGCGGGGTGTCCACCCCGCCGTAGGGCACGTTGCAGTGCTTTGCGTCCCGCGGCAGGTAGTCGAGCTTGTCGACATCGAGCGCGCCGCTCAAGAGCCCGCGGAGCAGCCGGTCGCCGGGCGGTAACTCGCCCCGCGGGTCGATCAGGTCCGCGACGCGACCGGGGTCGACACGCCAGTGCTCGGTGAGGACCGCAGCCACCTCGCTGCCCTCGATCACGCGCCGCCCGACTTCCTCGTGCGAGAGGATGGGTGGCCCGAGCTCCTCGATGGCGTGGCTGAACGGATAGTGGCCGATGTCGTGGAGCAGTGCCGCCGCGATCGCCGTGCGCGCCGTCTCGTCGTCGATCTCCACGCACGCGGGCGCCACGCGCCGGACCGCGGCCACGGCCTGCCGCATGAGGTGGAACACGCCCAGGGAGTGCTCGAACCGGGTGTGCTTGGCGCCCGGCCAGACCTTGCTCACGAAGCCGAGCTGTTGGATGCGGTCGAGCCGCAGGAAGGCCGGCGTCTCGATCAGCGCCACGTCCGCTGCCGTCAACGGGATGCGGTCGTAGAGGCTATCGCGGATCGTCGTCACCCACTCCTGGCCGCCGAGCCCGTCCATCACGTGCAACCTCGTTCCTTGCGCCCCACACCGTCATTGCCTCGCATTGTACCCGAACATTCGTTCGCCATCACGCCGCCCGGCTGACGCTTACGTGAACATGCTACACTGCTCGGTTGGGCGGCACCGCTCGTGCCGCAGCGATCAGTTTGGGGAGGATCGAGGGATGCCCGTATTTCGCAGCGGGATGCTCGCGCTCGCGGGGAATGAGCGAATCCAACGCGTCGTGACCCGCAACGGTTTTTCGAAGGGCTTCGCCCGGCGCTTCGTGCCTGGGGAGACGCTGGACGAGGCGCTGGCAGTCACGCGAGACCTCAATCAGAACGGGCTCACCGTGACGCTCGACCTGCTGGGCGAGAACGTCACGTCGGAGAACGAGGCCCGCGCCGCCGCCGATGCGTACTGCCAGATTCTCGACCAGATCGCCGAGACCGGCGTCAACAGCAACATCTCAATCAAGCTGACGATGCTGGGGCTCGACATCTCGGATGAGCTGGCACGCTCGAACACAGCGAAGGTGCTTGAGCGGGCCAAGGCGCACAACAACTTCGTGCGGATCGATATGGAGGGCTCCCCCTACACGCAGCGTACCCTCGACATCGCCTACGATCTGCACGAGCAGTTCCCCGGCACCGTCGGCATCGTGCTCCAGTCGTACCTCTACCGCACCGACCGCGACATCCGCGATGCGATCGCGGCCGGGATCCGCGTCCGCCTGGTCAAGGGTGCGTATGCCGAGTCGGACATGGTCGCCTACCCCTCCAAGAAGGAGGTCGATGCGGCCTATCGGCGGCACATGGAGATGCTGCTCGCAGAGGGGAACTACCCGGCCCTGGCAACCCAGGACGAGGCGATGATCAACGCCGCGATCGCCTATGCCGCGCGCAACAAGATCAGCCCCGACCGGTTCGAGTTCCAGATGCTCTACGGGATCCGGCGCGATCTGCAACTCCGCCTGGCGCGGCAGGGCTACAACATGCGTGTCTATGTGCCCTACGGCACGCAGTGGTACCCCTACTACATGCGACGGTTGGCCGAGCGGCCGGCCAACGTCTTCTTCGTCCTGCGTAATCTGCTGAAACGGTGAGCTGCGACGGCCCTCACCCCCGCCCCCTCTTCCGACGTTGGGAGAGGGGGAACGCTTTACGTGACGAGCGTTCCGTATGGGAGTCGGGGTGAGGGTCGGACTCCTACATCTCCTCTGGTGGCGGGGTACCGAGCGGGACCATGTAGATGCGCACGCCGGCTCGGACGAGCCGGTTCAGCATGCGCACGCGCGTCTCGTAGCCGATCCGCCCCATCGGCACGAGCATCGGAACCCCGTGGTGGTCGGCCTTGGCCTTGATCCACCAGCGGAACTGCCGGTCACTCATCTGGCGCACGGTGATGTTGATGGTGCCCGTGCCCTGATCGTTCGGGATGACCACGTAGATGCGGTCCAGATCCTCAATGGTGATCGGAGGCTGTACCATCCGCCGCAGTTCCTCCTCCAGGTCACTCAATTCCCGCCCGGGCGCGCGGTGTGGCCGTGGCCGGCCCCGACCGGCTGTTCCTCCCCACCCGCCGCGTCGCGCGTCTGCCGCGCGCGGCGCCAGCGCACCGCCGCCGGGATCAATACCAGGGCACTCAGCCCGACCGCCAGGCCGACCAGCAGCGGCCCGTGGAGCGACGACGGGACATGCGCTGCGACAATCCGGTCGTCGACGATCATGCGCGCCGCCGTGACCGTCAAGACCCCGACCCCGACCAGGATCAGCCACGGCAGGCGATTCATCAGCCGCGCAATGACGCTGCTGCCGAACAGCAGGATTGGCATCGAGAGCGCAAGGCCGAACAGCAGCAGCGCGATGCTCCCATGGGCGGCGCCACCGACAGCGAGGATGTTGTCCAGGCTCATGACCGCGTCGGCCATGATGATCGTGCGGATGCTGTCGATCAGCGTCTCCTGCGCCTCGATCTGCGGGGCAGCGTGCGTCTCGTCCCGCAGCAGCTTGTACGCGATCCAGGTGAGGAGCAACCCACCCGCCGCTTGCAGGAACGGCACGACCAGCAGGAAGACCGCCAGCGCGGTGAAGAGGACGCGGAGGCCGATGGCGCCCGCACCACCAAGGATGATCGCCCAGCGACGCTGCCGCGGCGGCAAGCGGTGCGCCGCCATCCCGATGACCAGGGCATTGTCGCCGCTCAGGACGAGATCAATGACGACGATGGACAGAATACTTGCGAGTAGTTGCCAGCTCATATGCTCTCGTCGCTTGCCAGCGGATCGACAATGTCCCCAAGGCCGGGGCGCGATCGCATCCTACCCGGCGCGGGACACTCTCCCTCGCCAGCGTACGGTGTGATCTTATCACGCACCTGAAACGGCCACGAACGGAGGCAGCACGCCCCCAACGCCGCCTCGCTGATCCTGTGCTATGATCGCGCGCGTCCGCACCGAGCATTCCGGCACCGCTATCGGCCGTTGATGAACGAAGGAGCACGCCCGTGATTCCGATCGATCGGATCCAGGTCACGCCCGAGCTTGATGCGTGGCTGCGCGAGACGCGCCGCTACCTCCACATGAACCCGGAGCTCTCGCTCCAGGAGACGAACACCGCCCGCTTCGTCGCCGGCCACCTGCGCGAGCTGGGTATCGAGCACCGCACCGGCGTCGGCGGTGATGGCCGCTCGCTCTTTATGTCGCGTGAGGCACTGGCCGCCGCAGGGGTCGAGCCAGGGCCGACGACCGGCGGCACGGGCGTCGTGGGGCTGATCCGCGGCCGTCGGCCGGGGAAGACGGTTCTCCTGCGCGCCGACATGGACGCCCTGCCGATCGAGGAGGAGAACGACGTCCCCTACCGCTCGACGCGCGCCGGGGTGATGCACGCCTGCGGGCACGACGTGCACACCACCATCCTCCTCGGTGTGGCGGAGGTGCTCAACGGCCTGCGCGACGAGTTCGACGGCACGGTCAAGCTGATGTTCCAGCCGGCTGAGGAGGGTCCGGGCGGCGCCATTGCCATGATTCACGACGGCGTCCTGGACGATCCGCCGGTCGACGCGGCGATCGCTCTCCACGTCGGCGTCGACTGCGAGCCGGGCCAGATCGCCGTGTCTCCCGGGCCGGCGACGGCCGCGGCCGATACCGTGAAGATCGAGGTGACCGGCCGCGGCGGCCATGCGGCCGCCCCCCATAACGCGGTCGACACCGTCGTCGTTGCCGCGCACATCCTCATCGCGCTGCAGACGATCGTGAGCCGCGAGGTCAGCCCGCTGGAGTCGGCCGTCGTGACCTTCGGCGCCATCCACAGCGGCTCTGCCAACAATGTCATCCCGCAGACGGCTGTGCTCGAAGGGACGGTGCGCACCTACACCGCTGCGGTGCGGGACCACATCGAGCGGCGGATTGCGGAGATCGCCTCGGGCGTGGCAAGCGCCATGCGAGCCGAAGCGAAAACGACGTATCTCCGCGGGTACCCGCCCATGTACAACGATCCGGCCGTGACCGAGATCGTGCGTTCAGCGGCTGCCGAAGTGCTGGGTGCAGAGAACGTCCTCGACCGGGCGCCGTTGATGGCCGGGGAGGACATGGCCTTCATCGCCGAGCGGGTACCGACCTGCATGTTCGGGCTCGGCGTCCGCAACACTGAGAGGGGCATTGTGTACCCACCGCACCACCCGCGCTTCGACGCCGATGAGGACGCGCTGGCGGTCGGCGTGAAGACGATGGTGGCCGCCGCGCTGCGCTACCTGGGAAGCTAGCGTCCGAAACCGGGGCGAGCCGGGGTCAGCGGCGACTCCGCGCCTCGCCCCGCATCAGTCCGACCGTACGGCCCAACCGCGGGAGGAACCCGATGAGCCAGACGCGCTTCCGTCATGCCCGGCCGGGGCGGTCCCGGCTTGCCGCAACCGCGCTTCTGTTGACGCTCATGCTCGCCACCGCCTGCGGGAGTTCGAGCGCGACCGCGACCGCGACGACCGGTGCTGAGGCATCGGTCCCCACGGCAACCGATGCGCCCGCCGACCCGACACCGACGACCCCGCCAACCCCAGAGGCGACCCCGACCGCCACGGCTGCGGCGACGCCCGAGCCGACGGCGGCCCCGACAGGGCCCGTCGCCTGGACGGTTGAAACCTTCGTCTCCGGGCTGGAGATCCCGTGGGAGATGCGCTTCCTGCCCGACGGCCGCATCTTTGTCACCGAGCGGCCGGGACGCGTCCGCGTGATCGAGAACGGCCAACTGCGGCCGGAGCCGGTCGCGACTATCCCCGACGTGGCACCCGTCGGCGAGGGTGGATTGCTCGGGATGGCGCTGCACCCCGACTTCGCCAACAACCACTGGATCTACTTCTACTACACCTATCAGTCAGGCGGCGGTGTCGCCAACAAGGTCGTGCGCTACACCGAGACGAACAACACTCTGGTCGACCCGGTGGTCATCCTGGACGGCATCCCGGGCGCGCAGATCCACGACGCCGGGCGTCTCGGTTTCGGTCCTGACGGCAAGCTCTACATCACGACCGGCGACGCGGCGCAACCGGAACTGGCGCAGGATACGAACTCGCTCGCCGGCAAGATCCTGCGGCTCAACGACGACGGCTCGGTCCCACCGGACAACCCCTTCCCCGGCTCGCCGGTGTATTCATATGGCCACCGCAACCCGGAGGGCCTGGCCTGGGAGCCCGGCACCAACGCGCTCTACGCCACCGAGCACGGGCCATCCGCCCATGACGAGGTGAACCAGATCCAACCCGGCGCCAACTACGGCTGGCCTATCATGCAGGGCAACGAAGGCCCCAACAACGGTTACACGCTCCCCGTGATTGAGAGCGGCACCGACACCTGGGCGCCGTCCGGCGCGACCTTCGTCCAGGGCAACACCTTCCCGCAGTGGACCGGCAGCCTGCTCTTCGGCTCATTGCGCGGGACCACTCTCTGGCGGCTGGACATCCCCGGCGGCGGCAGCCCGCCCAACCTGGAAGCGATCATCTCCGGGGACTACGGGCGCCTACGCAACGTGGTCGAGGGTCCGGACGGCTACATCTACATCCTGACCAGCAACCGGGACGGCCGGGGCGACCCGGCATCCGACGATGACCGCATCCTCCGCATCGTGCCGCAGCAATAGCGGCGCACACGGAGAGCAACTGCCGGGTTCCTATCTCGGTGGGAGGTTTCGCGGAGAGAGCCGCGGCGGCGTCCACTCCGCCAACGGAAACAGGGACAGTGTTGGTAAAGAAGGCGCCCCCGACCGGGGGCGCCTCGCTTTGGGTCCTTACGCGACCTCGACGATCGCCTCGATCTCGACCGTGATGCCGTTGGGCAGCGAGCCCATGCCGACGGCCGAGCGGGCGTGGCGCCCGGCGTCGCCGAAGACCTCGACGAAGAGGTCGGAGCAGCCATTGATCACCTGGGGCTGCTCGCCGAACTCGGGGACGGCGTTGACCATACCCAGGACCTTGACCACCTGCTTGACGCGGTCCAGGTCACCGAGGACATCCTTCATGACCGCGATCAGCATCAGCCCAACCGAGCGGGCGTGCTGGTAAGCCTCCTCAGTGGTCACGTCCCGGCCGACTTTCCCGGTCGGCGTCGACCCGTCCGGGTTGAAGGGGCCCTTGCCGGCCAGGAAGAGCAGGTTGCCCGTCTGGACGGCGTGGACGTAAGTCCCCATCGGCTTGCCGACGGCCGGCAGCTCGATGCCCAACTCCTTGAGGCGCTCCTCGACCTTCATGCCCTCTCCCTTTCCCGTACGTTGGCTGCGCCCATGGTGTTACCGGCGGCATCGTAGGCGACCCATTCCCCCGGTGTCAACGCATCCCACCGTCATCACATGCGATGTTTTGGGTATACTCTGCATCCGCACGGCCCCCCTCGCCGACAGCGAGGCGGGGCGCGACGCGTCGATCACGGAGCGACCATGCCAGGAGGTGTCGTCGCCCAGATGGTCCGCACGTGCGGCAGTTCCGGCTTGCCTGGCAACATCGCCGCGGCGTTCGGCCTATGTATCGGCGCCCCGAGCCGGGGTGAGCACCTCAACTCTCCCTGGCATCTTCCTCGTGAGGCTCGCCCCGGGCGTGAAGGGCTCTTGCTCGCCGCTCACCTGCCTCATCGTCGCTGTCCCGACGCTCTCCCTGCGTCATCCACTTCCGAAATGAGGCGGCACCCAAACCACGTCCCTGCCTGAAGGCAAGCCCTGCGTCGAGACACGACGATCCTCGTCGATAGGCGAGGTGTGGCAGCGCAATTGCGGTTGCTCCCGTCGCGCCGGTCCCGGCCGGACAGCAGCCAAACATTGGGGGGCGAGCGCTAGGCTGTCGAGCGAAAAGGAGACGGGTCACTTGACTAGTCAGCGATCGCACGGCAGGACAACGCCGTGCCCGGTTGTCATCCTGCCGACTTACAACGAGCGCGCCAACCTTGCAGCGCTCATCCCCCGCATCCTGGCCGACCCCCGCTTTCACATCCTGGTCGTCGACGACAATTCGCCTGACGGAACGGCCGATCTGGTGCGGGAGTTGGCCTCGGACTACCCCGGGCGCCTCCACCTGATCTCTCGTCCCACTAAGCTGGGCCTCGGTACCGCGTACCTGACCGGGTTCCGCTGGGCATTGGATCGCGACTACGATCTCATCTGCGAGATGGATGCCGACTTCTCGCACGACCCCGAGACACTGCCGCGCCTCGTCGAAGCCGCGCGCCACGCCGACCTCGTGCTCGGCTCCCGCTACGTGCCGGGTGGGGGTACCGTCAACTGGTCGCCGCTGCGGCGCTTCATCAGCCGCGGCGGGTCCACCTACGCTCGGCTGATCCTCGGGCTCCCCTACCGCGACCTGACCGGCGGGTTCAAGTGCTTCCGGCGCCGGGTGCTCGAATCGCTCGACCTGGACAGCATCCAGTCCAGCGGCTATGCCTTCCAGATCGAACTGACCTACCGCGCGCACCTGGCGGGGTTCCGCATCATCGAGGTGCCGATCCGCTTCGAGGAGCGGCGCGCCGGCCAGTCCAAGATGTCGATGCAGATCGTGGCCGAGGCGCTGGTCCGCGTCTGGCAGATGCGGCTCTCCGGAGCGAGCCCCTTGCTGGCACCAGGGCGCTCCACCCTCACCAGCCCCCCATCTCGCTCGCGGTAGGAGCCCCGCGCCGCGGCATGCGACCGGCGCGATGCGACCCATGTGCGGCGCTAGCGAGATCGCATAGACTTGTGGTACATGCACATGGGACAACGCGCCGGCACCTGCGAAGCCGGCATAGTGCATCGTGCCCCCTCGGCACTGGGCAGGATAGGAGCCGGACCGGTGAGAGTCGAGACCGTCGCGCGTCTCCTGGCGGCCGCGGGCGTGCACTGGCTGCGCTTTGAGTTCGCCGACACCCTCGGTGTCGCGCGCTCGAAGGTCGTCCCGCTGTCCCGCCTGGAACGTGTCGGCACCCGCGGGCTGCGCTTCTACGGGGGCACGGACGGTCGGGCCAGCAACAATGCCGCCCCGGCGCCCGACTTCATCCTGATGCCGGACTTTGACACGCTCGCCCTTCTCCCCTATGCGCCGGGAGAGGCACGTGTGATTTGCGAGCTGTACGACCTGAACCAGGAGCCCGCCCCCCACGACGGCCGCTGGGTGCTGCAGCAGGTCGTCGAGCAGTATCTCGACGAGGGACTCCTCCCCGCGACGACCTTCGCATTCGACTTCTACGTCATTGAGCGGGAAACGGGTGCCCCCGCGTTCCCGGGTGGACGCCCCGGCGCGAGCGTGCGCAATGCCGCGCGGCCTGCGTGGCGCGACACCCTGCTGTCAGCGCTCCCCTCGCTCGGGGTCGAGCTGGAGAGCATCAACACGGCCGGGGCGCCGGGTCAGGTCCATGCCGAGCTCGCCACAGCGCGCGGGGTCGCCGCTGCCGACCAGGCCTTTACCTTCCGAACGGCGGTAAAGGAGGTCGCCAACCAGGACGAGCTGACCGCCACGTTCATGACCCGGCCGCCCTGCGGTGACGTTGCCTCGGCCTGCATCATGCAGCACCGGCTGCTCGACGCCGTAACCGGCGAGAATCGATTCGCCGACGACGAGGATCCGCTGGGCATCTCGCCGATGGCCAAGCACTTCGTAGCCGGGCTGCTCTACCACGCGGCGGCGCTGTCCGCCTTCCTCTTGCCGATCCCGAACGACTACAAGCGCTACCACGCGGCCGGTTGCGTGCCGCAGCACGCCACCTGGAGCTGTGAGAGCCGCGCCGCGGCCGTGCGCGTGCCCCCCCGCCCCGGGGCTGACGCGGCACACGTGGAGAACCGCATCGCGGCGGCCAGCGCCAACCCGTACATCGCGCTCGCCGCCTGCCTGGCCGCCGGGCTTGATGGGCTGCGCCAGCGTATGCTCCCACCCGCGCCGTTGCACGGCGACCCAACGGCACGGAACGGCGCTCCACGCTTACCCCGGTCGCTGGACGAGGCACTCGCCGCATTGGAGGCCGACACGCCACTGCACGCGCTCCTGGGCGAGCCGTTCATCCGCACCTATCTCGGCGTGGCGCGGTTCGAGATCGCGCGGACGCGACTCGCCTGCCCCGGCTACGGCACGGAAGAGTGGGAGCGGCGCGTCGATCCCTGGGAGTGGTCCGAGTACGGCGAACTCCTGTGACCCGACCCCGCTACGTCCATTTCCGGCGTTCATGCGTAACGCTAGTCTACGGACATGCGTCCACCACGGTTGAATGGAGCCGGGGTGTCCCGTACCCTTGAACGATTAGCCGGGATGACCCGCCGCCACGCACACCGCGGCGGTTGCCGCACCGGATCGGCCGAAGCAGATCGTCACGGAAACGCGGGGCCTCATGCGCACGGGAACGATGGTACTCAAGCAGGGCGAGATCTTCGTCGTCAGCGATGAGCGAGGCGATATCGGACGCACCGTCGCTGGCGCCGGTCTCTACTACCGCGATACCCGATTCCTCAGCGACTACCAGCTCCTGCTCAACGACGAGCTGCCGGACCTGCTCGACTCGTCAGGAACCCAGAACACGGTCGGTATGTTCCAGTTCGGCAACCCGCTGCTCGAGAGCGCCGCGGGACAGACCGTGCTGCCGAACACCATCGGCATCCAGCGCTACCGCGTGATCGACCAGGGGATGACGGAGCAGATCCAGATCCACAACTACAACCCCTTTCCCGTCAGCCTCTCACTCACGTTCATCGTCAGCTCCGACTTCCGCGACATCTTCGACGTGCGCGGCTTCCGCAGGATGCAGCGGGGACGAGTGCTTCTGCCGCGCCGGGAGGAGAACGAGGTGGTCCTCGGCTATCGAGCGCCCGACGGTCACCTGCTCGAGACGGTCATGCGCTTCAGCCGGACGCCGGACGAGACGTTGATCGTAGCAGGCGCGGGCTACACGGCGGAGCTGGAGGAACTTCGGGCGATGCTCCCCGGCAACGACCGGGTCGTCCGGTCGGAACCGGCCGGCCAGGCGCCCAGGGCCTCGCTCCTCTTCCGCTTCGAGCTGGAGGCGCAGTCGGACGCCGAGCTGACCCTGACGCTGACGCCGCGCTGGACCGCGGAGTCGAGCGACGGGCAGGTCCACACAATCACGACGACCAACGGCCCGCTGCCGGTCGCGAGCGAGCCGTTCCCGGTCGTCGAAACCAACAACGAGATCTTCAACAGTCTTCTCGACCGCAGCCTCCGGGACCTGCGGACGCTGATCACCCCATTCCCGGGCGGTCGGCTCGTCGCCGCCGGCATCCCGTGGTTTGTCGCCCCCTTTGGCCGGGACAGTCTCATCACGGCCCTCCAGATGCTCATGTTCTCGCCAGCGATGGCCGTCGAGACGCTCCGCTATCTGGCGCGCCAGCAAGGCACGCAGGTCAATCCCTGGACCGGAGAGGAGCCGGGTAAGATCCTGCACGAGCAACGGTTCGGGGAAATGGCCCGCCTCGGCGAGGTGCCACACGTGCCCTACTACGGCACGGTGGACGCCACGCCGCTGTTCGTGCTCCTGTTCGGCGAGGTGCTGCGCTGGAGCGGGAGCCGCGACCTCTTCGACGAGTTCCGCGAGCCGGCCGAGCGGGCGATCGCCTGGATCAACCGCTACGGCGACAGCAATGGCGACGGCTTCGTCGACTACGGCCAGCCCTCCCGAGGTGGCCTGGTGAACCAGGGCTGGAAGGACAGCGACGATTCGCTCCAATGCCCAGACGGCTCGCCGGTGGCAACGCCGATCGCCCTGGTGGAGGTTCAGGGGTATGTCTACCGGGCAAAGCAGGCCCTGGCCGATGCCCACGACCGCTGGGGAGACCCCGGCCGCGCCGAAGAGCTCCGGCGCGAGGCTGAGGCGCTGCGCCGGCGCTTTGAGGAGCAGTTCTGGAGCGAGGAAGATCAGTTCTACGGCCAGGCCATCGACGGCACCGGCCGGCTCGTCACCGCCATCAGCTCCAACCCCGGGCACTGCCTGTTCGGCGATATCGTGTCGCCCGAGCGCGCCGCGATCGTAGCCGAGCGGCTGCGGGCCGCCGACATGTACTCCGGCTGGGGGATCCGCACCCTGTCGTCGCTGATGCCGCACTACAACCCGATGAGCTATCACAACGGGAGCGTCTGGCCGCACGACAACGCGCTCATCGCCGCCGGGCTGCGACGCTACGGCTTCGACGAGGCCGCCGCGGCGGTCTTCACCGATCTCGTCGACGCTGCGACCCACTTCCCCTACGGCCGCCTGCCCGAGCTGTTCTGCGGCTTCAGCCGGGAGGCCGAGCGCTATACCTTCCCGATCGCCTACCCCGTGAGCTGCAGCCCGCAGGCATGGGCGGCTGGGACACTCCCGTACCTGCTCCAGGTGGTGCTGGGGCTGGAGCCCGACGCTGCCACCGGGCAGCTCACCCTGCGGCCCTACCTGCCGGACTGCCTCGATACGGTGCGCAT
>Ga0207873_1002310_pt1 | contig 15900 bp, 9 predicted proteins | sample BGWIniCompost_FD_187373 | JGI IMG/M metagenome (GOLD analysis project Ga0207873, IMG submission 187373) | Cellulose adapted compost microbial communities from Newby Island Compost Facility, Milpitas, CA, USA - BGW Initial Compost (SPAdes)... ...
GGCGCCAGTGCAGGACCCGCTCCTGGGCTCAGGCGTGGCGGGAGAGGGCGCCAGTGATCCTGCCCCGATACTAGTAGCCGAACCCGTCGCACACCCACCGCGAGTGATCGATGACCGCGGTCCCGGCTACGCCGCGCGCAGCGGAGCGTTCGTCCATCGATGGCGGCTCCACTCCTAGACGCTCGAACGCGGCGTTGATCTCTTCCTCTGTCACGACGCCTGGCGAGATGATCTCGATCCCGAGTGGGGAGCCATCCGCCGCGTAGTCGATCAACCATACGCTGACTCGATGCGCGGAGTGAACGCCAGGGGCCACTCCCACCATACCGGAGCATCGGTACGCGGGTCAACGTCAATGCGCAGAAGCTAATCCTTAGCCGCCCGCGGCGCACGAGTCGCAGCTCGGCCCAGGTCTTCGGCGATGAGATGTCGAATGGCGTAACGCCCCCAAGCTAAGCTGCGGGCGCCGCAGGCGACCGTCAGCTTCAGTGTAACGTTATGCTCGACGGCTCCTAGATCGCGATAATGGCGGATAACGCCTGGGCGTTTCCAAACTCTGGAGCACCAAAGGTGCGCAGGAATCCCGGAAGGTCCTCGCGGAGCGGAGGCTCTTCTGTTGGCCGCCAAGCACCCTTATAGTTGCCGGATGTCCCGATTGTATTCGGGAACTTCCTCGTCCACCTTTCTGGCCGGGAGGTCCCTTGCGAGGTACTCATCCTTGCTCGCCAGCTCCCATGCGGCATCGTTGATGTAAAGGATGACGTCACGTTGCTCATTTTGCTTGACGTGTGGGGGAGCAAGAACGAGTGGCTCGATGATTTGCTTATCATTAATCTTGAGCCCAGGCAAATTGGCGAGCCTAGCTCCCCAACGGTACGCATCTTCTTTGTTGCTCCTTGCAGGAAATTCGACTCGCAGCATCCCCCGTCCTCATTGAAAGCAAGTGTTAGTATGGCGGCTAATGGAATGTTCGGGAACCCTGCCTCCGCCCGGCATTGTTTCGATCATTGGTTACCGAGACCTACACCTCTTGAGCCTCGCTCGATTAGGCAGCCCGTTCAGCCCAACTACCCTCTGGACCTGCGCGCCCCGGGCGGATTAGCCTGCCGGCGGCGCTACGTTCGGACTCGGCACGGAGGTCGGGGGCGGGCATCGCGAACGGCCGTACGATAGGGATGGTCGTGGCGCCGAGGCAAGGAAGTCGTGCGACCGGTCATGCTGCGGGCGCTGCTGCATGACGCGCTCTGGCGCAGGGCGGGCCGGTCCGCCTCCGGATCCCCCCGCGTCCTCGCTGAAGCCGTGTGTCCGGGGCCTCACAACCGGTCGAGCGGGCTGCGGACGCCCAGGCACGGTTCAGCACGTGCGTGTAGATCATGGTCGGCTTGACCCTGGCGTGGCCGAGGAGTTCCTGGACGGTCCGGATGTCGTAACCGTCGTGGAGCAGGTGGCCCGCCGCGCGATCCCAGCTTGCCGGGCTGCGCCGGCCATTGCGTGCTGCACGGCCGAGCCGTGGAGGTGATGTCGCCGGAGGTGCCGGTCCGATGATCCCAGTTTGCGAGGGGCGCAGCGAAGATGTACTGCCACTTGATCTCGCAACCGGCGCGAGGAAGCTTGCCGCCGAGTGCATCCGGTAAAGCCGCTCAACCTTCGAGCACACGCCCGCAACGCGGACGACGAACGCCCCCGCCCGCAGTTCTCCCGCCGTTCCCCCGCCCCCGCCCGGGTGGTGGGTGAGCGGTGAGGTGGTCGCCCCCGCCCCCGCCCGCGGTCCAGCTGTCCCCTCACCGGGGGGCGGGGGGCCACCCTTACCCCCACCCGCCGTTCAAGCCCCCGCCCGCCTCCCAGCGGAGAACCGCGAACGAATGCCCCGAACCCTACTGCCTCTTCCCCGACAACGCCCGGTAGTACTCCTCAACCAGCTTCCGGTACTCTGCCGGCACGTCGTCGGAGCCGGACAGGAAGAGGCGCTCTCGCTCGTCGCCCTGGAGCTGGCGCCGCAGCGCGTATTCGAACTCCTTGAGCCCGTCGACGATCTGCGACTGGAGACGCTCGACCGCGGCGAGGTCCTCGAGGTTGGCGCGGTGCAGCTCGCGCAGGCGGCGGATCGTCTCGTCGAGCGGCGCGGTGTCGATGCCCTCCTGCTGCAGCGCGCGCCGGATCTGCTCGGCCTCGGCCTGCCGCTCCTGGATCTCGCGGCGGAACTGGCGCTCGTCTTCGGCGCCGAGGCGGATGGGGCCGCCGTAGCCGCCGGGATTGCGCGCGCCGGGCTGGGGCTGGCTGGGCCCGCCGGCCGTGGCGCCCTGCTGCGCCTGCTGCCCACCCTGCTCGTTCTGCCGCTCTCCCTGCTGCTGCCCGCCGGCCTGGCCCTGCTGTTGCTGCTGCTGCTCGCCCTGCCGACCCTCTTCCAGGCCGCGGCGCTCGCCCTGCCGCTGCTCCTCGCCTTCGGCGTTCTGCCGCGCGCGCTCGCGCAGCCGGTCGTCGAAGGCGTCGAGCCCGCTGACCAGCTCACGCGTGCGGTCGAGCGCCTGCGCGAGCCGGTCCTCGGTCGATCGGCCGACCGACGCGGCCGCCTTCTCGATGTTCTCCCTGACCCGGTCGATGTCCGCGCCGATCTGCTCCTCCAGCATCCGCGCGTACTCGCCGGGCCGCTCCTGAATCACGCCGCGGGACCAGAGGACCTTGTCGACGAGCTTGGTGTCGCGGATCGCGTTGGCAGCCTCCTGGAGGTTGCGCGCGGCGTCCTTCTGGTCGGCGCGCGACGCGACGGCCAGCCGGTCGAGGCGGCGCTCGAGGTCGGCGATGCCTTCGGCGAGCTCCTCCTTGCGCTGCTGGAGCCGCCGCACCTGTTCACCGCGCCGGTCGGCCGGGCTGAGCCGTTCGACATCGCTCGCGATGCGGTCGTGCTGCTCGCGCAGGCGCTGGGCCTCGGCCAGCGCGTCCTGGATCTGCCGCTCGATGCCGGCCTGGCGGCCCTGCTCGAGCAGGCGGCGCGCCTCCTCGAGCCGGTCGAGCGCGGCCTGGCCGGCGGCGGGGTTGTTGCTGGCGGCGGAGCGGCGCATCTGCTCCACGGCCTCACGCAGGCGCCGGGCGCTCTGCATCAGCTCGGGCGAGCGTTGCTCGCGTGCGAGGCGCTCGAGCTGGCGGGCAACGGAGTCGGCCTGCTCGGCGAGCTCGCGCTGGTTGGCGCTGCCGCCCTGCCCACCCTGCATGTTCTGCTGGAGACGACGCTGCCGTTCGACCTCCTGCTGCTGGCGGCGTGCGAGCTCGCGCAGGCGCTCGGCGGCCTCGTCGAGCTGCTGGCTCTGCCGCTCGGCCTCGTTGCGCTGCACGGTCTCGTACTGGTTGCGCATGCGATCCAGCTCGAGCTCGAACAGGTCGGCAAGGTCTTCGGCGTTGGGACCGGCGCCGCTGGCGCCGCCCTGCTGGCCCATGCTGACCTGCACCTCGCGGAACGCGGCCTCCGCGCGCTGGAGGTGCTGGAGCGCGCGCTGCTCCGCGGGCAGCGCCTCGTCGGGCTGGCCTGCGCCGAGCTTCTCCTCGGCCACCTTCATCTCCTCGGCGGCCTGCGGCAGCGCCTCGGCGATTGCCTGCATCGAGCTGTCCGTGCCGATGACGCCCCGGGCGCCCATGCGGGAGACGAGCGTCTCGACCTGCTCGCGCAGCTTGCCTTGCGCGAGCGCGAGCGTGACCAGGTTCTCGCGGAACTCCTTGTCCGTGTACTTCGCGCGGTCGCGCTGCACGTTGAACGTGCCGGCCACGATCTCACGCTGCCGCTGCACCAGCGCGCCGGGCTGGACCATGTCCCCGCCGCCGCCGGGGGCGCCCATCTGCTCGGCTTGCCGGTAGTCACGCCCGAACGGGCGGACCTCGATGAAGTAGATGTCGCTCGTCGCGTCCTGCGGGCGGGGGCGCGCGTTGTCCTTGACGCGCGCGTAGTACGAAACCAGGTCGCCGGGCTGGAGGTCCAGCTCCTCCAGGTAGAACGTGTGGCCGGCGGAGACGCTGGGCCTGCGTTCGCCCGCGCGGAACAACTGCACGGTCTGCTCCTCGCCGCCGTTCACGCGGTAGACCAGCTCGAGCGTGCCGATGCCGTAGTCGTCTTCGGCGTTGGCCTCGACGAACACCTCGTCCACGGCGCTGGCGCGCATGTCGCGGCCGGGCTTGCGCAGCACGACGATGGGCGGCTGGTCTTCCAGGACATCGATCGTGTACTCGGGCGAGGCGGCACGCATCACGCCGTCGGGCGACTGGAGCTCGATGCGGTAGAAGCCGGGCGCGGTGACGGTGAACGCGCCCTCGAGCCGCCCGTCCTGCGCGGGCGCGAGCGCGATGGTGTCTCCGCGGTCGAGGATGACGCGGCCAGCGTCGACCGGCACGGTAGGCAGCGCGCGGACGAGCACTTCGGTGCCGCCCAGCACCGCGATGTCGCCGCCGTCCTCGACCACCTGCGGGCTGAGTCCGGTGTAGGCGGGGAAGCGGTACTCGAGGTCGAGCCGCTGCACGTAGGGCAGGTCGGCGACCTCGATGCGGTAGACGGCGGAGCGCACGCCGTCGGCTTCGACGTAGTATTCGGTCGCGGCGTCGATGTCGAAGAGGAGGAACGAGAACGCGGTGCTGTCGTCCTCGGCCGTCGTCATGGGCCAGCGCTGCCACTCGCCGTTCGTGTCCGTGCGCGTCGCGACTTCCACGAGCGTGGACGTGAAGCCGTGCAGCCGCGCGTCGATGCGCTGGTCGGCGCCACGCGCGACGGTCGTGTGGCCGGGCTGCACGTCGATGCGGTAGGGGCTCGCCGCCTCTGCGCGCTTCCAGGGGAAGATGAGCACGGACGCGCCGTGCCGGACGACGGCGGGGCTGAACATCAGGGCGGCGAGCGTCACGACCACGGCGGCGGCGAGCGCGCCGGTGGAGCGGAGCAGGCCGCGCTGCTCGACGGCGCGGCCGGTATCCGCCTCGCGGCAGCGCTGGATCGCGGACTCGACGAGCCGCGCGACGAGCGCGGGCGAGACGGCGGCAGCGTGCTCGCCCTTTGCGGATCCGGCCTCGAGCGCGCTGACGACCATCGCCTGGAGCGACGGCTCGTGCTCCTCGATGTAGAGCGCGACGCGCTCGTCCGACACGCGGCGGAACAGCGGGACGAAGATGAACCGGACGATCAGCGCGAAGACGGCGGCGATCAGCACCACGCGCAGCGCGACGACCGCGCCGGGGCTGAAGCCGAGGCGCTCGAGCCCCCACGCGGACGCGAGGAGGACCGCGGCGCCGGCGGCCAGCGCGATCGCGGCGCCGCGCAGCGCGTTCTTGAGCCGCCACCGCCGCCGGACCTGGCGGATGATGCGGATCAGCTCGTCACGTGCCGCCGTCGGATCCACTCCACTGGACATCGTGCGCCTCCGGTTTCCGCGTCCTGCCACGCCTGCCGCGCGCCGCCGCGGCCTCTGCCCGCGCCCGGCCGGTGCCGCTGGCGATCAGCTCGCCGAGCGGGAGAGCCGGCCCGCCAGGGCGGTTTCCGCGGCGAGCGCGAGCAGCGCCGCGATCAGAAGATAACGCCAGAACGCCTGCCGGCGCTCGTGGTCTTCGATGCTCCCGGCCGACGCCGCGGTTGCGGCCACGGCCGCGCCGGGGTCGGCCGCCGTCGCCGCGGCGACCAGCTCCTGCGGGTCGATCGGCGTGAGGTCGGACTCCGCAAGATCCAGGTTGACCGCGACCGTGTACGGCGCCGCGTTGGCCTGGCCCGCGGGCCGCAGCTCGTAGAAGCCCTGCTCCGCCAGCTCGAGCACGCGCGGGTGGTCGCCGCCGATCGTGGTGCGCGTGCCGCCCGGCGCGAGGACGACCAGCTCGCCGCCCGCGAGGCCAGGCAGCGTGGTGGCGGTCACGGCCGCGGCCTTCTCGGCCATCTCGCTCGTGGTGCCGGGCTCGTCGCCGCCGGGCGCGAACGCCATGCTGTCGCGCGTCGCGGCGAGGTCCAGCACCTGGCCGGCCGTGAACCAGGGCCGCGACTCGGCGTAGCCCGCGGCGTGGCGCGCGAGCTGGTGCACGAACGGCAGGTACACGGGCTGGAGCGCGATGTCGGTCCAGAAGTTGTCCAGCGTGGAGGTCCAGACCAGCACGCGCCCGCGGCCGACCCGCTTCTCCGCGAGCGCGACCGCGCCATCATCGTAACGCGCGAGCACGCCGTCCGTGCCCGCGAGCTGGAGTGGGCGGTAGCGGAAAACGCGTGCCGTGGTGAAGTCGCCGCTGCGCGGGGCGCGGAACAGCTCGAAGATCGGGTGGTTCCGGTCCAGCGACGCGAGCGTCACGCCGCGCCCGGCGCCGTCCACCGGCGCGCCGAACGCGCCGGGCAGCAGCTCCGCCGCGTCGCCCTCCCAGCTCGCAGGCGAGGACCGCTCGCCCAGGGTGATGATGAGCCCGCCGCCTCGCCGGACGTGCTCGATGAGCGCGCGGCCGGCCGCGCCGGCGGGGAAGGGTGCGTCGTTGAGGACGACGACGTCGCGTCCCGCGACCGCGTCGGCCCGCAACGTTCCGTGGCGCGTCACGTCCACGCGGAACGGCGGCCGGTCGCCGATCTCGAGCGCGCGGCGCAGGTAGAGGCTGCGCTGCGCGGCCGCGCCGTCCGCCTCGATGACGAGCACGGACACTGCCTGGCCGGGCGAGAGCACGAAGTGGAAGCGGTTGTCCGGCGGCAGCGCGTCCGTGCCCGCGCGCACGATGCCGCGCGACTCGCCGGCGGACAGCGTGAACGGGTCGAACGTGACAGCCTGTGCGCTGTTCGGCGCGATGTCGACCGTCACGGTCTGGAGCTCGATGCCGTTCACCTCGAGCGTGACGGGCACGCGGGACAGCGGCTGCGTGCCCTTGTAGGCGAGCCGTGCGGTCGCGATCACACGCTCGCGCCCGCCGACGGTCTGGCGGTCGAAGTTCACGCCCGTGATCGAGAGGTTCGCGGCATCGTCGCCCTCCGCGACGTTGATGGCCGTGAGCGACACGCCGGCCGGTAGCCGCACGTCCTGCTGGCCGTCCCAGCCCACGCGCTGGAAGTCCGTGATCAGGACGACCTCGCGCCGCGCCCGGTCCGACGCCTCGAGCAGCCGCCGCGCGAGCTCGAGAGGCGGGCCGTAGCGCGTGGCGCCCGCGCCGGGCTCCGCCGCATCCACCGTGGCGCGCAGCGCGGCGACATCGCCGGTCAAGCCGCTCGCGGCCTGCGCGCCGGTGGAGAAGAAGACGAGCGCGGCGCGGTCATCGCGGCCCATGCCGTCGAGCACGTTCCTGGCCGCATCCTGCGCGCGGGCCCAGCGGCCCTCGTAGCCCATGCTGTACGAGCGGTCGATCAGGATCACGAGGTCGCGCGCGCCGTCGAGCGCGATGCCGGCCTCGGCGCGGCTGAAGAACGGGCGCGCGAACGCGGCCGCGAGCAGCGCGAGGATCAGGCAGCGCAGCGCGAGCAGCGACCAGTGCCGGATGCGCTGGCGCTTGACCGTCTTGTACGGGATCTGCTGGAGGAACATCAGGGACGGGAACGCGACGGCCTCGCTCCGCTCGCGGTGCCGCAGGTGCACGAGCACCGGGATCAGGATCGCCGCGAGCCCGACGAGGAACGCTGGGGCGAGGAACGAGAGTCCGAACATTCAGCGTACCCGGTTCAGCCGCTCGCGCGTGGCGAGGTAGGTGAACAGCGCCTGGTCCAGCGGCGTGGACGTGTTCATCAGCGTGTAGTCCACCGCATCCTCGCCCAGCATGCGCTGGAGCGTGGCGATGTGGTTCGTGACCAGCTCGCGGTAGCGTGCGCGCACGTACTCGGGGATCACGGGGATGCGCGTGCCGGTTTCGAGATCCTCGAAGTTCGCCGCGTCCTGGAACGGAAACTCGAGCTCGGCCGCATCCATGACGTGGAAGACGATCAGGTCGTTGCCGCGGTTGCGCAGGCGCCGCACGGCCTCGCGCACCGCGTCCGGCTCCTCGTAGAAGTCCGAGATCAGGATGAGGATGCCGCGCCGGCGGTAGTTCTCGGCCAGCTTCGCGAGCGGAGCGCGCAGCTCGCCGGGCTCGCCGGCGCGGGCGCGGTCGAGCGCGTGCAGGACGAGCTCGAAGTGGCCGGCAGCGGGCGGGATGTACTCGACGACGTCGCGGTCGAACGTCGCGAGCCCGATGCGGTCGCGCTGCTTCTGCGAGAAGTAGGCGAGGCACGCGGCCAGGATGCGGGCGTAGTCGAGCTTGGGGATGCCCTCGCGGCCGTAGCTCATCGAGCGGGAGACGTCCAGCAGGATCGAGACGTTGGCGTTGGTGTCCGCCTCGAACTGCTTGACGTAGAACCGGTCGGTGCGCGCGTACAGCCGCCAGTCGATGCGGCGGATGTCGTCGCCCGGGATGTAGGCCCGGTGCTCGGCGAAGTCCAGCGAGAGGCCGAGGTAGGGCGAGCGGTGCAGCCCGTTGATGAATCCCTCGACGACGGTGCGCGCGATGAGCTCGAGGTTGTCGAGGCGCGCGAGGACCCGGGGGTCGAGGAAGCGGGCGCCGGGCATTGCGTTCGCGGCGGTGGCTGAGGGCATCGGGTAATGCAGACTCCTCTAATTGTTCATGGTTCGCGGGCGCCCGGCGCCGGGCTCCGCGCGCGCCTTTGGCGCGCGCTAGGCTCCGCGGCGGCTTCGCCGCCGCTGGGCTCCGGCCCTTCGGGCCTAGGCTCCGCGGCCTTCGGCCGCTAGGCTCCGCGGCGCCTGCGGCGCCGCTGGAGGGGCGAGGCTGCGCGCCCGGCGTTGATCTGCGCGTTTGGAGGTGCCACCTCCAGCGCCGGCGCAGCCGGCGCGGAGCCTAGCTCCCGCGAAGCGGGAGCGGAGCCCAGCGAAGCGGAGCCTAGGGCGCGCTTCGCGCGCCCGGAGCCTAGCGCGCGCGCAAGCGCGCGCGGAGCCCGCCCCCTCCTCACATTCCCGACCTCGGCAGCGGCACCGCCTCCAGCAACTGATCCACCAGCGAGTCCGTCGTGATCCGCTCCGACTCCGCGTGGAAGTTGCGCAGGATCCGGTGCCGCAGCACGGGGTGCGCGAGGGCGCGGATGTCGTCGAAGCTGACGGCGTAGCGGCCCTGCGTGAGCGCGCGCGCCTTGGCGCCCAGCACCAGGTACTGCGCGGCGCGCACGCTCGCGCCGAACTGGACCCACTTGCGGATGAACTCCGGCGCGCCGGGCGCGTTCGGCCGCGTGGCGCGCACGAGCGCGAGCGCGTAGCGCAGCACGGGGTCCGAGACCGGCACCTTCCGCACCAGGCGCTGGAACGCCAGGATGTCGGCGCCCGTGATCGCGTGGCTGAACTGCGGCTCGAGGATCGCGGTCGTCGAGCGCACGACGGCCAGCTCCTCCTCCTCCGGCAGGTGGTCGATCACGATCTCGAACATGAACCGGTCGAGCTGCGCCTCGGGCAGCGGGTACGTGCCCTCGAGCTCGATCGGGTTCTGCGTCGCGAAGACGTAGAACGGCTCCTCGAGCGTGTACGTCCGGCCCTGGATCGTGACGCGGTGCTCCTGCATCGCCTCGAGCAGCGCGGACTGCGTCTTGGGCGGCGCGCGGTTGATCTCGTCCGCGAGCACGATGTTGGCGAAGATCGGGCCCGGCGAGAACACCATCTGCCGCCGGCCCGTGGCCGGGTCCTCCTGGATGATGTCCGTGCCCGTGATGTCCGTCGGCATCAGGTCCGGCGTGAACTGGATCCGGTTGAACTTCAGGTCCAGGACCTGCGCCAGCGTGTGCACGATCAGCGTCTTGGCCAGCCCCGGCACGCCGATGAGGATGCTGTTGCCGCCGACGAACAGCGAGAGCAGCACCTGCTCGAGGACCTCGTCCTGCCCGATGATCAGCTTGCGCAGCTCGCCGAGCACGCGGTCGCGGCCTTCCTTCAGCCGGTCGGCGAGCGCGATGTCGTCGGCGGCTTCCAGCGCCGGGAGAGTTTCTGTCTTGATCGCCACGTTCTGAATCCCCCTCAGGTTCGCGGTTGGGCGGGGTCGCCGCCGGGATACCGCGCGCGCCGCAGGCGCGCGCTGGGCTCCGCCGCCGCTGTCGCGGCGGCTAGGCTCCGAGCCTTCGGCTCTAGGCTCCGGCGAGCGCTTCGCGCCGCCTGGGCTCCGCGGCGCCTGCGGCGCCGCTGGAGGGGCGAGGCTGCCCGCTCGTGCCTGATCCACGCGCCGGCATTGCAACCTCCAGCGCCGGCTCTGCCGGCGCGGAGCCTAGCTCCCGCGAAGCGGGAGCGGAGCCTAGCCGCGGCGCAAGCCGCGGCGGAGCCCAGGCGGGTCGCAGGCCCGCCGGTGCCTAGCGGTCGCTTCGCGACCGCGGTGCCCGCCGCGCGCGCCAGCGGCGCGCGCGGCTAGTGCGTCAACGCATACACAATGAAATTCACCCCCAGCTTGTACGAGTCGTTCGAGATGTCGATCGGGACCCAGCCGGTGTCCGAGAACTCCCACGACTCGCCGATGTCGCCGTTGCCGGCAAGGATCGCCATGAGGCGCTTGCTCCGGTCGTTGTCCTCGAAGATGCCGTACCAGCGGACGCCGCCGGCATAGGCGTGCGCGTTGATCGTCGCGATGTCGATCTTGAAGAACGAGTCGAAGATCGGCTCAGACCCGTCCAGCGGCATGGCGTGCAGCCCGGGCAGCACCTGCTGCATCATCTCGATCACGTACGGCAGATCCCAGCCGGAGAAGTCGTCGAAGATCGCGAACCCGCCCTTGAGGAGATACTCCCGGAACGCCTTCGCCTCCGCCTCGGTCGGCGCCCAGAAGCCGGGCTCCGAGATGTACAGGACGGGATAGCGGAACAGCTCGGCATCGTCGAGGCTGAAGACGTTGCCGCCGCCCACGGTCGCATCGATGAACGTGATCTCGTCCAGGATCTTCATGAGGTGGCTCTCGGCGCGCGGGTAGTCGTGCGCCCAGGGCGGCTCGCCGTAGCTGCCGCGGTAGCTGGTCCCCATCGCCTGGCGGCCGGCCTCGAAGTAGAGCCGGACGAAGGTGAAGCGGCCGTCGTACGGGTTGTTGTCGGGTCGGATGCCGAAGATCTGCGCCGCGCGTCCGCGTGCGCGGTCCATGAAGCCGGGCCGCCGCCCGCGGTCCTGCGCGCCCGCGTCACTGGCCGCGAATCCCAGCAGCAACACGGCCCCACAGGCGATCACCCGCATGCGTGCGCGGGCCCTTCGCAGCGCCCCCAGCATCATTCGTCCTCCTGTGGGGGCCGGGCTGCCGACCGCAGTTGCAGCAGCAGCCCCTGCGCCCGCTCGAAGTTCGGCGCGATCTCGAGCGCGCGGAGCACCGCGCGGCGCGCCGCCGCGGCGTCGCCCGCCTCGAAGTGCGCCCGCGCGAGCTGGTAGAACGCCTCCGCGCGGTCCACCGGGTTCAGCGCGAGGATGACCTGCCGCTCGCGCACGGCCTTCGGCCACTCCCCGTTCCGCTCGTACAGCGCGGCGAGCCGCTCGTGCAGCTCGATCTCGAACGGGTAGATGTAGACAGCGCGCTCGAGCGCGGCGGCGGCGCCCGCCGGGTCGCCGAGCTGCTCCAGGATCTCGCTCAGCGCGACGTTCTCGTCGTACGCGTTCTCGTTCAGCGTCGTCATGCGCTGGAGCTCGGCCGCGGCGCGGCGCAGGTCGCCCTTCTCGCGCCAGATCCGCGCCAGCAGGTCGTACGGGCTGCCGGGCCCGGCGTACTCGGGGAACAGCTCCTTCGCGCGCTCGAGGTACGGCACCGCCTCATCCTTGCGGCCGGCGTTGAACAGCGCGCGCCCGGCGCGGAGCTGCGCCACGAAGTCGTCCGGCTCGCGCGAGGCGAGGCGCACGGCGTCGTCGGGTCCGGCCTGCACGGTGTCTCGCGCCGTGCGCAGCCGGATCGCGGCAAGGGCGCCGCCGAAACGTTCCTGCATGTACGCATCGAGCCGCCGGTCGAACGCCTCGATGTCCGTGCCGAGCACCTGCCTGAACACCTCGGGCGTGCTGAGCCCGCGGCGGAAGCCGTCCAGCATGCGCAGCAGCGCGTCGGCGCCGTGGTCCCGCTCGATCAGCTCGCACACGATCGAGGCCTGGTAGTACGAGAACGAGATCTGTTCGGGATACTCCGGGCGCACGAACCCGTCGTTCAGCCGCGAGACCGGCAGCAGCCGCTCCTGTTTGTAGGCGGCGAGGAACGCCGGGGAGACGTCGCTGCCCCAGCTCTCCCGCGCGCGGCGCTCCTCGAGCACGGCGAGCCCTTCCGTGAACCAGCGCGGCACGCGGTGGTCCGTCATGCCGAGGTGGAACGCGTGCGCCAGCTCGTGCCAGAACGTCGAGCCCCAGTTGAACGTGCCGCGGTCGCGCGCCGAGGGTGAGTCCATGGCCAGCACGTTGCCGAAGCTCACGCCAAGCGCGCCGAGCCCGGCGAGGCCGACGGTGCGGACGGAGAAGTCGGCGTGCGAGGGGAACACCTCGACGCGGATCGGCGTGGCAGGGCGGTAGCCGTAGCGCTCGGCGAGCCGGTCGTACGCCTGCTCGGCGAGCGGCGCGAGGTACGCGGCCAGCACGTCCGCCTCCTGGCCGTACAGCACGAACCGGAACCGGTCGCTGGGCACTTCGCGGTAACGCTCGAACGTGTCCAGCAGGTCCAGCGTGTTCTTGATCCAGACGTCGTACGGGTCGCCGCTGAACGCGCGCTCGAGGCTCTCGCGCCCCGCCTCGATCTCGCCGATGCGGAGCTGGTTGATGCCCAGGATGCCGTGGCTCCGCCAGGACGTCGAGTCCAGCGCGACCGCGCGCCGCGCGAACTCCACCGCCTCCGCGTAGCGGCGGTTGCGGACCGCCATCTCGGCGAGCGCGTCGTACAGCTCCGTGTCCCGCGGGTTGCGCTCGAGCGCGCGGCGCACGATGTCATCGAACGCGGCGCGGTCGTCCGCGAGGTAGCGCACGGCGGCGAGCACCGCCAGCGCGCCGGATGCAGACGGGTTCGTCTCCAGCGCGCGCTCAGCCGCGCGCTCCGCGGCCTCGTAGTCCTCCGCCTCCAGCTCGAGGCGGGCGATCAGCACGTGCGCCGCCACGAGGTTCGGGTTCACCGCCAGCGCCTGCTCGGCCAGCTCCTTGGCGCTGGGCTCGCCGTCGAACTCCGCGGCCCGCGCCATGCCCAGCAGCGCGAGCGGATGCGACTCGTTGATCTGGAGGACCTCGCGGAACGTCGCCTTCGCGTCCCCGCTGTTGTACTTCTCGAGGAACAGCTCGCCGATGCGGATGCGGGCGTCCAGGTTGCCGGAGTCCGCGGCCACGGCCTCGTCCAGCGCGCGCAGCGCATCCTTGTAGAGCTGCGGGTCGCGCACGCCCAGGTAGCGCACCGCGATGCCCACCGCCATCAGCTCGTTCGAGTCGAGCCGCGCGCCGCTGTTGTAGACGTCGATGAACGTGTCGAACAGGTCGAGCGCTTCGGCGCGGCGGCCGGTCTCGTAGAGCAGCACGCCGAGATTGAGCCGCGCCATCAGGCTGTCCGACGCGCGCCCTTCCGCGGCCGCGCGGAACAGCCGCTCCGCCTCCTCGACCTTGCCCCGCGCGTACAGGACCTCGCCCAGCGCGTTGGCGAGCTGGACGGAGTCCGGCGCGGCGGCGAGAGCGGTGCGCAGCGCCGCCTCCGCCTCGTCGTAACGGCCGACGGTGGACAGCGCGCGCGCCAGACCGCGCGCGGCCAGCGGGAACGCCTCGCCGCTGCGCGCGAGCGCGCGGTAGGCGTCGATCGCCTGCTCGTAGCGGCCCTCCCGAAGCGCCGCGTCCGCCTCGGGCAACTGCATCGCGTCCGCGGTGCTGCCGCAGCCGGCGAGCAGGATGAGGAGCGGAACGCCCCGACGGACTGCCGCAAACCGCATCACGGCTCGCGCCCTCCTTCCAGCCGCCGGATCTGCTGGTTCGTCTCGGCCAGCTCGACGAGCAGCCGTTCCAGCTCCGTCTCGTAGGCCACGGAATCCATGCTCGCCCTGCGCGCGCGCAGCGCGCTGATCTGCCGCTCGAGCCGCTCCCTCGTCTCGTAGAGCGCACGCAGCTCGGGCGTCGCCGCTGCCGCGGCACGTACGGCGCTGCCCGCGAGGACGAACGCGCGCGCGAGCGCGCCGTCGCCGGCATCCGGGTCGGGCGCCGGGCTGCCCTTGCCGTCGCCGTCGTCGTCCAGCAGCGCGTGCTCGGACTGGAGCAGGTTCCGCTCCTTGTACGCGCGCTCGACCTCGTGCGTCGCGTAGGCGAACGCCTCGAGCAGCGAGATGCGCCCGTCCTTGTCCGTATCCGCGCCGTCGCCCGTGTACGCGGCGACGAAGTGCTCGGGGAAGATCGTCTCGTTCTGCTCGAACCCGCTCCGCGTCGCGGTCAGGACCACGCGGCCGGGCGCGGACAGCTTGCCGATCCAGCCGCCGCTCGCGCTGCCCGTGTGCACGAGCCCGACCTCGCGGGCGCGCAGCGTGCCGAGCAGCCGTGCGAAGTCCGACGCGGTCAGGTCCGGGCCCGGGATGTTCAGCCGCGGCTCGCCGTCCTGCTCGCTGCCGTGGCCGAACAACACGACGAGCACGCGGTCCTCGGGCCCGGCGCTTTGCGCGAGCCGCTGGAACGCCGCCTCGATGCCGGCGCGGTCCGAGCGGCCGTGGATCCGCGCCGCGTCCTGCGCAGGCCGTTCCGCGAGGTATGTGATGTTCGCGGCCGGCACGCCGTGGCGGTCGCGGACTGCGTCGATGAACGACGTGGCCCATCGGTGGAACGCCTCCGCGAAGCGGGGCTCGCCGGAGACGCCCGCGATGACGAGGACGTGGTCGGTCTGGGCGGCGGCCGGCGATGCGGCGGCCGCCGCGGCGAGGCAGAGGGCGGCGGTCAGCGCACGTCTCATATCAGCCCCCGCAGCCGCCGGTACGTCCACTCCGCCCCGATCAATCCGACCAGCAGCAGGAAGACGATCGGCATGTCCCACAGGTCCTTCTGCTCCTGCACGGTGGTGCCGCGCTCCGTGTAGCGGATGTCCTCGGGCAGCGTGGAGAGGTCGTCCAGCGTGTAGAACCGGCCGCCGGTCTCGTCCGCGATGCGGCGCAGCAGCGACGCGCGCATCTGCGCGCCGAAGTACTCGGCGACGGGCGGCGCTGCCTCGACCCACGTGGTGCCCTCGAGCACGGCGTCGTCGTGCTGCGCGCGCACGCGCACCTCGTAGAGTCCCGGCTCGGGCGGCGTGAAGCTGCCGCGGTACTCGCCGTCGCGGTCCACCGTCCACTCGAGCGGGATGTCGAACGCGATGCCGGCCGGGCCGGCGACCTGCGCCATCACGCTCGCGCCGTTCAGCTCGAGGTACGTCCCGTCCCTCACGTCCGCCGTGATGATGACGGGTTCGCCGGGCGATACGCGGTCGCGCGGCGTGCGCACGTCCACCTGGCGCGGCACGCCGCTGACCAGCCAGCGCAGGATCTGGCGCCAGAACGTCTCGTGCGAGAGGTCGTCCAGCGGGACGTCCGCGTGGAACTGCCACTGCCACGTGTCCTGGACGGGCAGCGCGATCACGTTGCCGCGGCCGTAGCGCTGGTGCGCGAGGATGACGGCGTCGTCACCGCCGTCGACCGGCGAGCCCATCAGCAGGGCCGTCGCACCCGGCTTGAGCCCGCGCACGCGGTTCACCGCCGAAACGGGCGGCAGCTCTTGCCAGCGCTGCCGGGACTCCTCCGGCGTCGGCGCGAGCTGGATCGCGGGGTGGCCCTGGCCCGCGCGCGTCGGCGCTGGCTTCAGCTCGGCGTAGTACGTGGAGCCGCGCTCTTCGCGGTCGGCCGCGTCGAGCACGACGGGCAGCACGTCGGCGACGGGCGTCCCCGCGTAGCCGCCCTCGGCCAGCGCGCGCCGGCCGCCCAGCACGAGCAGCCCGCCGCCGCGCTGGTCCACGAAGTCGGCGATCATCTGGAGCTGGTCG
>Ga0207873_1002314_pt1 | contig 15894 bp, 12 predicted proteins | sample BGWIniCompost_FD_187373 | JGI IMG/M metagenome (GOLD analysis project Ga0207873, IMG submission 187373) | Cellulose adapted compost microbial communities from Newby Island Compost Facility, Milpitas, CA, USA - BGW Initial Compost (SPAdes)... ...
TCGCCGCCCGGGATGCTCTCTGCATGGCGTACTCCGAGGTTGGATGGTGAGACCGATCGGTGCAGTTGGATGCAGGGAGAGCGGGCGGGGGTTGCCCGGCGGATGGCTCCACGGATGTCCGGGCAGTTGCCGGCGTTTAGGGGCCGGGCCGTGGTGTCGGGGTTGCGCGGCTGTGCGGTTGTGCGGTTGTGCGGCCGAGGGATAACGGCCGCCGGGTGCGCGTGGCACGGATGCTGAACGCCTCGGGCGGGGAGACCGGCATCGCGATCGGGGCGATGAGCGGCCGGGACGCTGTCGGGGCGAGATGCGGCCTCGGCGATGCCGGGGCACGAAGCGGCCGCGGCGAAGTCGGGGGAACGACGCGGCCGTTGCGATTCGAGGCACGATTCGGCCAAGGCGATGAACGGCAACGAATCCCGCGAGGTGTACATTCCGATCGACGGCGGAGCGCTCCAGGGGACGCTCGAGCGACCCGCGGGCGCAACCGGAGTCGTCATCTTCGCGCACGGAGCGGGGAGCAGTCGATTCAGCCCGCGCAACCGCTTCGTGGCCGGCGAGCTGCGCGCGGCCGGCGTCGGCACGCTTCTCTTCGACCTGCTCACGGAGGAAGAGGCGGCGGACCGGGCGAACGTGTTCGACATCGACCTCCTGGCCGACCGCCTCGTCCGGGCGACCGAGCGGGTGCGGAGCGAGCGCGAGGGGAAGGGACAGCCGGTCGGCTACTTCGGGGCGAGCACGGGCGCGGCGGCCGCGCTCGTCGCCGCGGCCCGCCTCGGCGACGTGGTTGCCGCAATCGTCTCACGCGGCGGGCGCCCCGACCTCGCCGGCCCCGCGCTCCGCGAGGTCACGGCGCCCACACTCCTCATCGTCGGCGGCGCAGACGAGGTGGTTCTGGAGCTGAACCGCGAGGCTTACGAAGAGTTGACGGCCGAGAAAGAACTCGTCGTCGTCCCCGGCGCCACGCACCTGTTCGAGGAACCCGGCGCGCTGGAGCGGGTGGCGCAGCTCGCGGCCGATTGGTTCGTGCGGCATTTCGGCGGCGAGGCGTAGCGGACCAGGCGCAGCATAGCGGACCAGGCTCCGATTTCCAGAGTTGACCCGCCGAAGCATGGCACTGCCCGGAGCGCCCAGCCAGCTTCCCGGGCATGGGTCGCCAGCATCGTCTCTACTTACCGGGAGGCACGTTCCACCTGATCGCGCGTTGCCAGGGACGAGAGGCGCTCTTCACGCCCGAGCTCCGAACGCGCTTCGTGACCCTGCTCCGGGAACACATGGCGCACAGCGACGCCGAGCTCTTCGCGTACGTGGTCATGCCGAACCACGTGCATCTCGTTGTCCGGCAAGGCAAGATGCCTCTGTGGCGCCTCATGCAGCCATTGCTGCGCCGGGCCGCGCTCGCCGTGCTGCGCGCGATCGGCAGGGAGGGCCACGTCTTCGAGCGACGCTACCGGTCGCACGTCTGCGGGGCGCCGGACTATTTCCGCAACGTCGTCGTCTACACGCACCTCAACCCCGTACGAGCGGGGCTGTGCGCAGCGCCGGGAGAGTATCCGTGGAGCTCGCATGGGGCGTGGGTCGGGGACGACGTCGCGGCGGACGGGCGGCCGCAACCGGTGACGATCACGGCCGCGGCGCAAGCCTTTGCCACGGCGCCCGATCGCACACCGGCCGAGCTCGCCGGCGACTACCTCACGTATCTCGAGTGGCGGCAGGAATGCGACAGAATTCGGGAGGAAAACGCCGGGACGGTTGAAAAGCCGGTGCCCGAGCCGCCGGGTCCGCCGGTCGAGTGTGGCGACGCGAACTGGGCGTACTACCTTGCTCCGCCGGGCACCGTCACGGTCGAGGGGGTGAGTCCGCTCATCGATCCAAGAGCCGCCCGGGCCCGGCGGCCGGAACTCGCCAGGATCGCGGCGACGGTGATTCGCGCGTCCGAACACGACCTGGTTCCGGACCTCGTGCGGTCCCGTTGGGGAGGGTCGGCTTACGTGCAGGCGCGACGCTCGATCATCCTCCAGGCGGCCGCGGCCGGGTATCGAGGCACCGAAATCGCCGCGTTCCTCCGGATCTCGCCCTCGGCTGTGTCCTCGGTCCTGACCGCCGAACGGAAGCGACTCCTCGCCTCGAGAAGATGATCGGATCGGCCACCGCCATGCCGCTGCGTGGCAACTCTGGATTTCGGTGCCTGGTCCGCTAGCCGAGCCCGTAGGCGAGAGCGCCGAGGACGGTCGCCACGACGACGTTCCGTGAGACGGCATACGTCACTCCCGCCACCCCACACCCCACCAGCACCGCCACCCGCCCCGGCCCACCCGCCGCCAGCTCCGGCAGGACCGACGCGACGAGGAGCGTCGTGATCGCCGCCGGGCCGACCGCTTCCATCGCGCCCGCGAGCCGACCGTTCGCGAGCGCCGACGAACGCCCCAACCTCGTGGGGAGGAAACGGAACAGCCACGTACCCAGCCCGACCGCCACGGCCACGATGACGAGTTCCCTGCTCATTGCGCCAACCTCCTCGCCGAGCGTCCGCTACGCACCGCGCCGACGATCGCCCCGACGGCCATACCGGCCAGGATCCCCGTCGTCACGTCGGCGATGCCAGCCACCACCGTGCACACCACGCCGGCCACGATCACGACCGGCAGACTCTTCCGGTCCAGGATCGAGAAGAGGAGGGCGACGAAGAGCGCCGGCAGCATGAAGCCGAGCGCAGCCTCGATCGACGGGTACCGGCTCAGCGCACCGCCCCCCGCCACCGCCCCCGCGATCGTCCCGGCCACCCACGACGCATAGGCAGACGCGCCGATCCCGAGCATCCAGCGCTCGCTCCACGCCTCCCGACGGCTGGAGAGGAACCCGATGGACGTGGCGTAGACCTCGTCGGTGAGCCCGAACGCCCACGCCGGCGCCCACCGCGTCCGGACGCGGCGCCCCACGCGGTCGAGGAGCGAGGGGCCGTACAGCACGTGCCGCAGGTTCATCGCGAGCAACGTCAGGATCGAGACGACGATGCCCGTGCCGCCCGCAAGCAGCGTGAGCGCCATGAACTGGCTGGCACCCGAATAGACGACGGCGGAGAGGAGCACCGCCTCGGCGGCGGAGAACCCTCGCTCCGTCGCGGCGGCACCGAACGAGAACGCGATCGGGAAGTAACCCATCACGATCGGGAAACTCGCACGGACGCCGTCCAGGAACGTCGCGGCTCTGACCACGCCGTCCGCCGCGCCGCGGTCGCCCGACCCGGCGGGTTCGCTCGCGTCTCCAGCGTTGTGCCCCGGAGTGCTCGTGGATTCACCCGCGACCGCAGGCGGCCGCCCGGCGACCCCGATCGCCTCGCCCGACACGTTTCCTTCTCGGATTCGGAACCGTTCCATGGGTTCGACCCAGAGGATGTATAACGCACCCGGGGCCGCGGCCCGCGACCGCGGCCCCGGGGTCGACGTCCAACCGAATCTCCAACAGATGTTTGCGAATTGTAAACCGAGGACGACCGGGAGTTCTAGCGGACGAGGTCCGTGCGACGGGATGGGTCCGTGCGACAGGACGACGTCCGTGCGACGTCGCGCGTGATGTCCCTCGCGCACAACAGCGGGAACGGGAAGCCCGGCGCCGAACCCCGGCATGCTCGAAGCACCGCCCCGCCACACAGATGCGCGACCGCCCCGTGGGACTTCGCCCACGGGGCCGTCGCGTGACGCGACCCGGTCGAGGCACACCAACCGGGCCGTGCCGGATCCGCTCGGGACGGCGGAAACCCGGTCGCGCCGATCGGTGCCGAGCCCATTGGCTTCCCGGCGCGGTCCTCACACCGGCCGGTTCAGCATCGGCTCCCCGGTATACCGCCCCGCCGGGGCGGGCACGCCGCCTTCCGGGAAGATCAGCGTGCCCTCGTGCAGGCTCGCGCCTCGAAGCGCGATCGCCAGCACCTCGCCCAGGTCGCCAACCAGGTGGAAAGTCAGCTCCTGGCGGACCTCCGCGGGGAGGTCGTCCAGGTCGGCCTCGTTGTCGCGCGGGAGGATGATCTCGCGGATCCCCGCCCGGTGCGCGCCGAGCACCTTTTCCTTGACGCCGCCGATCGGCAGCACCCGGCCGGTCAGCGTGACCTCGCCCGTCATGGCGACGTCGGCGCGGACCGGTCGACCCGAAAGGGTCGAGACCAGGGCCGTCGCCATCGCGATGCCAGCCGACGGACCATCCTTCGGGATCGCGCCCGCGGGGACGTGGATGTGGATCTCCACGTCCTTCAGGTTCTCCTCGGGGATCCCAAGGCGGTCGTGGTGCGTCTTGGCGTACGTCAGCGCGGCGCGCGCCGACTCCTTCATCACGTCACCGAGTTGCCCCGTCAGGATCAGGTTGTCCTTCCCCTTGGACGCGCTCGCCTCGATGAACATGATGTCGCCGCCCATGGGCGTGTAGTACATGCCGGTCGCCACCCCGACGGCATCGGTCGCCGCCGCGCGCTCCGGGTGTACCCGCGGCCGCCCGAGGAACTCCTGAATGTCGTCCTCACCGACGACGACGCGCTCGGCCTCGCCGCCCGCGATCCGCCGCGCCGCCTTGCGCGCGACCTTCCCGAGCTCGCGCTCGAGCTGACGCACGCCGGCCTCGCGCGTGTACCCGCTGATGATCCGCTGGATCGCGCGATCCTCGACCTCAAGCTCCTCCGCGCGGAGCCCGTTCTCCTCGCGCTGCCGCGGAAGCAGGTAGCGCTTGGCGATCTCCAGCTTCTCCTGCTCCGTGTAGCCGCTGAAGTCGACGACTTCCATACGGTCGAGCAGCGGCGCCGGGATCTGGTCGCGCCAGTTCGCCGTCGCGATGAACAGGACCTCCGACAGGTCGAACGGCACGCCCAGGTAGTGGTCCACGAAGGCGTGGTTCTGCGCCGGGTCCAGCACCTCGAGGAGCGCGGCGGCCGGGTCGCCCTGGAGGCTCACGCCGAGCTTGTCCACCTCGTCCAGGAGGAAGACCGGGTTCTTCGTCCCCGCCTGCCGGAGGCCCTGGATGATCCGGCCCGGCATCGCGCCGACGTACGTACGACGATGCCCGCGGATGTCCGCCTCGTCACGGGCGCCGCCCAGGGCGACGCGCACGTACTTGCGGCCCAGCGCCCGCGCGATCGACTTGGCGATCGACGTCTTCCCCACGCCCGGAGGCCCGAGGAAGAGCAGGATCGGACCGCGGCCGACCGCCCGGGCCTTGGCACGGACCGTCTCGGCGTCGGTCTCTGCATCGGCGCCGGCCTCGGCATCGGCATGCGACTCGTCGCCTGCCTGCACCTCCGCGCCCGGCTCCGGAGCCGCGGCCGACTCGGCCGCGGGCTCGGTACCGGCCTCCGCGGCCGCGCCGGCGTGCGTAGCCTGGGACTCGGACTCCGGCTCCATCGCCGCACCCTCGGCGGCCGCAGTCGTCGCGCCCTCGGCAGCCCCGGTCGCCGCGGCCTCCGCCGCCGCACGCTCCATCTGGAGCTTGCGCACCGCGAGGAACTCGAGGACCCGGTCCTTCACGTCCTCGAGGCCGTAATGGTCCTCCTCGAGCACCTCCTGGGCGCGCGCGAGGTCGATGCGATCCTCGGTCCGCACGTTCCAGGGGAGCTCGGTCACCCACTCGAGGTACGTGCGAATGACCTGGTACTCCGCCGACTGGGGATGCGTCCGCTCCAGGCGATGCAGCTCCCGCTCGATCTCCTTGCGAGCCTCCTCCGGGAGCTCCAGCGCGGCGATCCGCTCCTTCAGCTCCTCGACCTCGTCCGCCTCGTCGTCCTCGCCCAGCTCCCGCTGGATCGCCTTGAGCTGCTCGCGCAGCACCATCTCGCGCTGCTTCTCGCCCAGCTCCTCCTGCACCTTCTGCTGGATCTCCTGCTGGGCCTCCATCCGAAGCAGGTCCCGCTCGACGGCGACCAGGACGCGCCGCATCCGCTCTTCCACATCGAGCAGCTCGAGCAGCTCCTGCTTCTCGGCAGCCGTCATTTCCAGGTAGAAGGCGACGATGTCCGCGAACGCGCCCGGAGACTCGACGCCCTCGACGAACTGCTCCAGCGCTTCCGCCGGGACGCCGCGTCGACGCCCCAGCTCGACCGCACGCTCACGCAACGCGCGGTCCAGCGCCATGAACGCAGGGTCCTTCGGATCGACGGGCGTCAGCTCGTCCAGCGGTCGCACCGTCGCCATGAGCATCGCCGTGCCGCTGCGCGCGTACGACAACGCCATCGCCCGGTGCTCACCCTGGATGACGAGCTGGAGCCCGCCACGTGCGCGCTGCACCTGGACGATCCTCACGACCACGCCCGTGCCGTAGAGGACCTCGGGCTCGGCCTCATCTACGTTCTCGCGCTGGCAGACCGCGAACATCAGCCGATCCTTGGTTTCCAGCGCCGCCTGGATCGCCTCCACCGTGCCCGGCCGCCCGGCACTGATCGGAATCGTCGTGCCCGGGAAGACCACAGTCTCCCGCAGGGGGAGCACGGGGAGCATCAGTCGCTCAGCCATACAACTTCTCCTCTCGGTCGGAGACCGACGGCCCGGCAGGCCGCCGCGAGACGATGCTCCGCAAGAGCACCATGCGGACCATCGATGGAAATTTCCGCCTAACCCGTTGCGGTTACACGTGTTGGTGTTATTACAACGGCGATTGGAATATAACGGAATGTGTGTCAGAATGGCAGGGGGCACCGGTTTGGCAGGCGGTCAGGTGCGAGCCCCTTGAGAATCGCGCCCTCATCCCCCATCGTCACCTGCCGGACCCCGGCCGAAGGAGATCGAATGGCAATGTCCCAGATGTCCCGAGTGATCCGGGCGCCGCGTGGCTCGGAGCTAACCTGCAAAGGGTGGACGCAGGAAGCGGCGCTCCGGATGCTGATGAACAACCTGGACCCCGAGGTCGCGGAGCGGCCGGAAGAGCTGGTCGTGTACGGCGGGGCGGGAAAGGCCGCCCGGAACTGGGAGGCGTTCGACGCCATCGTGCGCACGCTCCGCGAGCTGGAGAACGACGAGACGCTCCTCGTGCAGTCGGGGAAGCCCGTCGGCGTCTTCAAGACCCACCCCTGGGCGCCGCGGGTGCTCATCGCGAACTCGAACCTGGTCGGCCGCTGGGCGACGTGGGAGCACTTCCGCGAGCTGGAGCGCCAGGGCCTCATGATGTACGGCCAGATGACGGCCGGCTCGTGGATCTACATCGGCACGCAGGGGATCCTGCAAGGGACGTACGAGACGTTCGGCGCGGTCGCCCGGCAGCACTTCGGCGGGACGCTGAAGGGGCGCTGGGTGCTGACCGGCGGGATGGGCGGGATGGGCGGCGCGCAGCCGCTCGCGGCCACGATGAACGAGGGAGCGATCCTGGTCGTCGAGATCGATCCGAAGCGGATCGAGCGTCGCGTGCAGACCCGCTACTGCGACCGCATGACGGACGACCTGGACACCGCGCTCGAGTGGGTCCTCGGCGCCCGGGACGGTGGCGAGGCGTTGTCGGTGGGGCTGGTAGGGAACTGCGCCGAGGTGCTTCCGGAGCTGGTGCGGCGCGGGGTGACGCCGGACGTGCTGACGGACCAGACGTCGGCTCACGACGCGCTGAACGGATACGTCCCTGCGGGGCTGTCGCTCGAGGCCGCTGCCGAGCTGCGGAGGCGGGACCCGGACGAGTATGTCCGCCGCGCCATGGAGTCGATGCGCATCCACTGCGAGGCGATGGTGGAGCTCATGCGACGCGGCGCGGTTACCTTCGACTACGGGAACAACCTCCGCGGCCAGGCGAAGGACGCCGGGTTCGCCGACGCCTTCGCGTACCCGGGCTTCGTCCCGGCGTACATCCGGCCGCTCTTCTGCGAGGGGAAGGGTCCGTTCCGCTGGGTCGCGCTGTCGGGCGACCCGCAGGACATCTATCGCACGGACGATCTCGTCCTCGAGCTGTTCCCGGAGGACCAGCACCTGCGACGCTGGATCACGATGGCGCGGGAGAAGGTCCAGTTCCAGGGGCTGCCGGCGCGGATCTGCTGGCTGGGCCAGGGCGAGCGGGCGCGCTTCGGCGTCGCGTTGAACGACCTCGTCGCGCGCGGGGAACTGAAGGCGCCGATCGTGATCGGGCGCGACCACCTCGACACCGGCTCGGTCGCCTCGCCGTTCCGCGAGACGGAGGGGATGAAGGACGGAAGCGACGCCGTCGCCGACTGGCCGATCCTGAACGCGCTCCTGAACACCGCCTCAGGCGCGAGCTGGGTCAGCTTCCACCACGGCGGCGGCGTGGGGATCGGGAACTCGCTCCACGCCGGACAGGTCCTGGTGGCGGACGGCACGCCCGAGATGCGCGAGCGGATCGAACGGGTGCTCACGAACGACCCCGGGATCGGCGTGGCTCGCCACGCGGACGCGGGGTACGAGCTGGCGATCGAGACCGCGCGCAAGCACGGGATCCGTATCCCGATGCTGGAGGGGTGAGGGGGAGGGCGGCGCCGACATGGAGGCTGGCGTCCACGCCCATGTGAACAACCCGACGGCGTGAACCGGCGACGACTGGCGTCGCGGTGAGTGTCGGCGGGCGCGGCGGGGACCGGCGTCGCTGCAACGGCCGTCGGCCCGCGAGGGAGGGGAACCAGCGTCGCGGTAAGGCTCATCGGCCCGCGTATTCGACCACGAAAGGAGGTTCCCCATGAGCGATCCGGTGGTTCGGGGCGTCGTGGCGTTCCGGGTGGGCGCCGGGGCGCTGCTGCTCGTGGCCGCGGCGATGCTCGTCCTGCAGCTCGCGAGCCTCGGCGCGCCGTACGCCGCACCCCGGTCGACCCGGACGCTGATCGAGATGGTGCTCGCCCAGGCGACCGCGTTCACGGCGTGCGGGATCGGGTTTGCGGTGATCTGGCGCGCGGCGCATCGGCCGGCGGCGCGGGCGCTGACCTGGTTCCTGGGGAGCCTCGCCCTCTTCTGGGCCTCCGTCTACCTTGCCGTCGTCCTGGGTCGCGGCGGGCCGGACGCGCCGGCCTGGGTCCGGCCGCTGATCGAGGTCGACGGGCTCATCATCCACCTCGCCCTGTGGCTCGCGCCCGCCGCGTTCGTGAGCTTCTCCGCCGTCTTCCCGCGGCCGCTCGGGCCGGAGGAGCTTGCGGCGCCGTTGTCGCCGACGGATCGGGGCGACGCGGGGAAGGGGGTGCGCGCGGTCGCCGCGCGCGTGGCCCGCCTGGGCGCGCGCCCCGTGTTCTGGCTCCGTCGGCTGTTGCTGCGGCGGCGGCTGGTCTGGCCGGTGGCGGTCGTCTTGGGGTCGCTGCCGCTGCTCGTGTACGCGATCGGGCGCATCGCCGGGGCCGAGGGCCTCGACGTCGACGGCTCGTCGCCGGTCGTTGCGTGGATCGGCGGGTGGACGCTGGGGCTCCTCATCGCCTTCTTCGTCCTCTTCTTCCTGGTGGGCGTGCCGGCGGCGATCCTGATCTCCGCCTTGAACCTGAGATTCGGCTACCGCCTGGCCGACGCCGACGACCGGCGGCGCATCCGCTGGATCGTCGACGGGTGCGTGGTCGGCGCCGTGGGCCTCTTCGCGAACATGGCGCTCCAGGTCGCCTTCGACATGGTCGGCCTCGAGCACGCCGTCGCGAAGGCGATCCCCGGCGTGATCCTGGGCGTCGGGAACCTGACCATGGTGATCTGCCTGGCCGTCGGCATCTTCTACGACGGCGCGCTGGAGTCGTCCCTGATCGTGCGACGCAGCGCGGTCTACACCGCGTTCGGCGTGCTGCTGACCTTCGTCTTCGCCGGGGTGGAGAACATCGCCTCCTCGCTGCTGTCGGCGCAGTTGGGCTTGCCGGATGGCGCCTCCAGCTTCGTCGGCGGCGGCGCTGCCGCGCTGGTCTTCGGCGCGCTACGGTCGACGGTCGCGCGCCTCGTGCGTCCCCGGCCGGCAGCCGCGACGGAGGGCGCGGAGCGGGTGGCCGTAGGGGAGTAGAGCGTCGGAGCGTTCGGCCGCCCGCGTCGTATTCGCGACGACGGGTCGCGTAGCGCTCTGTCTGCGGGAATTGTTGGTCGATTTCGACCACCACCTCCCGCGGTCCGCCTGGCGCTCTGTCTGCAGGAATTGTTGGTCCGCTTCCAACCGCGCGTACGCCCGCACCGGGAAACTCCCCAACCCCTTCACCTTCACCGGGACGGCCGAGAAGCGGAACCCCGTGTCCGGGAGCTGCTCGAGGCCTCGCATGTGCTCCACGATCGGGATCCCGGCACCGAGGAGGATCGTGTGCACGGGGCGGCGCGGGTCCGCGGTGTCGTCGATGTTGTAGGAGTCGATCCCGACCAGCACGGCGCCGTGGTCGCGAAGGAAGACGGCGGCGTCCTCGGTCAGGTACGGGTGCCCCTCGAAGTAGCGGTCCGTGCGCCAGTGGGCGGCCCAGCCGGTGTGGATCAGGACGGCGCGGCCGCGGACGTCGTACGGCTCGAATACGTCGGGGCCGATGGCCCGGGCGTCGCGCCCACCCGGCCGCTCCCACCCGGCCACCCGGACGACCACGCCCGGCAAGTCCGCCAGCGACGCCAGCTCCAGCTCCGACATGTCCGCCCCGTCGGCGAACCGGTGGAACGGGGCGTCGATGTACGTCCCGGTGTTCGCCACCATCTCGATGCGACCGATGTGGAACTCGGTCCCCTCGGCGTACAGCCCTCGCGACGCCTCCCGGCTCAGGTAGTCGCAGATCATGGGCGCAGGGAGCCCTTTGTACGTGATCATCCCCGCCTCGATCGTGTGGCTCAGGTCGATGAGCCGGCGTGTGGCGGCGTCCGGCGAGGTGGTTTCGTCTCCCGAGGACGGCGTCGACGGGGCGACGCCCTCGCGCCGTTCGGGGATTCGTTCGGTGGTCGGCTGGTTCAATTTCGTCCTCCGGATTCCGGCGAATCGAGAGAGGTGTTGCCGGGCGCCACGGCCGGCTTTCTTGGCCAGCTCCGGCCGCGTGGGTCCGCCCGGGCCGGCGCGCGCCCGGGTCGGCGCGCCGAATCCGGGTGAGCCCGGACCGCGTGCGCGCGGGATCGGCTCGCCTCTGACGGGTCCATTGGGGTCGCGTCCGTTCCGCCCGGAGCAGCTTAGCGGTACCGACTCGCGCTTGCAACGTGTTGTCCGCATTGGGAAATCCGCCGCGATTTGTCCCTCCCGCCGAAAAACATCTGTCTACCCGAGAGGACAACGCCGACACGCGAGAATGGAGATAAATGGCGTATTATCAACGTTTTATGATTTGGTCCGGCCGTTGCCACTCGAGGCCGACGCAGGCGTGTCGCAGTACGACGGGAGGTACTCATGATCCTGAAGGCGGGAACCGTGCGGATCGGACTGACCCTGCTGGTGCTCTCACTGGGCGTCGCACCGGCGTGCACCACGGTCGCCGGGACGCCGGGACGGCCCGGAGGGGTGTGGGGGCGCAAGGAGACGATCCACGGCGAGATCCGGGGCGTGGATACGCGTCGGGACCGGATCTACGTGAGCGAGAGACGCGGAGGGCGCTGGCGGACCTACACGATCTACTACGATCGTCACACGCGTGTGTACGACGGGCGCAGGTCGTACCCGGTCTCGGCGTTGCGGCGGGGTGACGACGTGCGGATCCGGGTCGAGTACGACCGGTGGGGGAGGCCGTGGGCCGAGCGGGTGGATTGGCGGCGGGGCCGGGGATGGGCGGATCGCGGCCCGTGGGACCGAGACCGTCACGACGAGTGGCGCATCGAGCGGTGGTCGGGGCGGGTGGTGGTCGTGGATTTGCGGCGGAATTATTTCACGCTGGAGCGTGGTCCGTCGCGGGTGGTCGTGATTCGCGTCCCGTCGTCGAACGGCGACATCGCGCGGCGTTTCGGCCGTTTGCGACGAGGCGAGACCGTGACGATCGAGGTCCGGCATCGCGATGGCCGGGACGTGGAGCTGGTGCGGTTCCGGTAGTTTCGTCCCTTCGACGCCGTGGAGCGGGCGGCGCGTGTGAACGCGCCGCCCGCTCGTGCATCTGGCGCCGCCCGCTGCTGCATCCGGCGCCGCCGGTTGATGCATCCGGGGGTGGCCGCTCGTGCACCCGTCGCCCACTCGTGAATCCGACGCCGTCTGCGAGCTCGGGCGCCGAAACATGCACGGGTGGCGATCGTGCTCCGCTCGGGCGCCGCTTCCGCGGCGCGCGTTCCGGGGCTCGCGACGTTTCGCGAGCAAGACCCTTGGCTGTCCCGCGGTGCGGAGGACCGGGAGAATGCGTGTGGCACAGGGCTTGCCTGCGGGCCGTCCATCTCGCAACACGGACGGGCCGTCCCACTGTGCTCATGCGCAACCGTCTCGTACTCGTTGCCCCGTCGTTCGTGATTCTGGTCTGGCACGCGGCCGGCGTGGACGCCAACGCCCAGCGCGTGGCCCGCGACGCTCCGGCGGGGCCCGCGACGCGGAGCGGCGCAGAGATCTACCGCGAGGCGTGCGCGGCATGCCACGGCTCGGACGGGAAGGGGCAGCCTCGCTCCGTGGTCGGCTTCGACGTGCCGCTACCGGACTTCACCGATTGCAGCTTCGCGACCCGCGAGCCCGACGCGGACTGGTTCGCCATCGTGCACGAAGGCGGACCCGTGCGCGGTTTCCACCGCCTGATGCCCGCGTTCGGCGAGGCGCTCACGGACGAGGAGATCCAGCGGACGCTGGATTACATCCGCACGCTGTGCGAAGAGGCGGACGAGTGGCCACGCGGCGAGCTGAACCTGCCGCGCCCGCTGGTCACGGAGAAGGCATACCCCGAGGACGAAGCAGTCTTCACGGCGACGGTCGGAGTCGACGATCCGGGGATCGTGTTGGGCGAGTTCGTCTTCGAGAAGCGATTGGGCCCGCGCAGCCAGGTCGAGGTATCGGCGCCCTTCGGTATGGCGGAAGGGCAGGGCGGTGGGTGGGACGGCGGGCTGGGCGACGTCGCCGTGGGGCTCAAGCACGTGCTCTTCCACAGTCTCGCGAGCGGCACGATCCTGAGCCTCGCGGGCGAGGTGATCCTGCCGACGGGGGACGACGTGTTGAGCAGCGGGACCACGGTCTTCGAGCCCTTCGTCGCCATTGGCCAACTCCTGCCGGCCGATGCCTTCCTGCAATTCCAGGGCGGCGTCGGGCTGCCGTTCGATACGGACGAGGCGGAAAACGAGGCGTTCTGGCGCGGCGTGGTGGGGAAGAGTTTCACCGAGGGGCGCTGGGGTCGCGTCTGGTCGCCGATGGTGGAGGTGCTGGGCGAGCGGGAGCTCGAATCCGGGGCGAGGTCGCGGTGGGACCTGCTCCCGCAGCTCCAGGTCACGCTCAACCGTCGCCAGCACGTCATGGCGGCGTTCGGGGTGCGCATCCCGCTCAACGACCGGGCGTCCCGAGGGACGCGACTCATGGCGTACCTGCTCTGGGACTGGTTCGACGGCGGCTTCTTCGAGGGGTGGTGAGGGATGAGAACGGCGCTGAGCATCACGCTCCCGGCGGGGGTGCTGGCCTGCGTCGTGGCAGTGTACGCCGCCCGGGGCGCCTGGGGCATGGTGACGGCTGGTGCGGCCGCGGGCCATGAGCATGGTGCGGGCGCAGGTGCGCGCGTAGGTCCGGGCACAGGTGCGGACGCGTTGGCGGTCGCCGTCGTCGCCGACACCGCCTTCCGCATGCTCACTGCGGACAACTGCCTTTCGTGCCACAATTCGGTCGTCTCGCCGGCCGGCGCGGACGTTTCGATCGGGAGCGACTGGCGGGCGTCGATCATGGCGAACTCCGCGCGCGACCCGTACTGGCAGGCGGCGGTTCGCCGCGAGATGATGGACCACCCGAGCGTCGCTTCGGACATTCAGGCGGACTGCGCGCGCTGCCACATGCCGATGCTGTACGTCGAGCGCGTCGGGCGGGGCGAGCGGCCACAGGTGTTCCCGCACCTGCCCATCAGGGACGCGGAGACGCGCCTCGACTCGCTCGCCGCCGACGGCGTCTCGTGCGTGCTGTGCCACAGGATCTCGGCGGAGCGGCTCGGCACGCGCGAGAGCTTCACCGGGGGCTTCATCATCGACTCGACGAAGGTGGACGGGCACGGCCGCGTCTTCGGCCCTTACGAGGTGGACCCCGGCCGGGCGGTCGTCATGCGGTCCGCCTCGACGTTCCACCCGAGCGCGTCGGCGCACGTCCGGACCTCGGAGCTGTGCGCCACGTGCCACACGCTCTTCCGGGAGGTCTACGACGAGAACGACCGGGTCATCGCGGCACACCCCGAGCAGACCCCCTATCTCGAGTGGCTGGCGAGCGACTTCCGGGGCGTACAGGGCTGCCAGAGCTGCCACATGCGGACGATCCCGGACAGCGTACCGATCTCGAGCGTGCTGGGCCAGCCGAGGCCGGAGGTGTCGCGGCACTGGTTCGTGGGGGGAAACTTCTTCGTGCTGCGGATGCTGAACCGCTACCGGGACGAGCTGGGCGTCGAGGCGCTCCCCCACGAGCTGGACGAGGCGATCGAGCGCACGATCGCATTCCTGCGAACCGAGACGGCGCGTGTTACGGTCGAGCGCGCGGAGGTCGTGGGAGACCGGCTCGAGGCCATCGTTGGCGTCGAGAACCTGACCGGCCACAAGCTCCCGACCGCGTACCCTTCGCGGCGAGTGTGGCTGAACGTTGTCGTGCTCGACGCCGCGGGCGACGTCGTCTTCGAGTCAGGCGCGCTCCGTCAGGACGGCTCGATCGTCGGGAACGACAACGATGCGGACCCTGCGTTCTACGAGCCGCACTACGAGGAGATCACCGCGCCGGACGAGGTGCAGATCTACGAGACGATCCTGGCCACGCCGGACGGCGCGGTGACGACCGGGCTGTCCAGCGCGATCCGCTACGTCAAGGACAATCGCCTGCCCCCGCGCGGCTTCGACAAACGGAGCGCGTCTCGGGAGATCGCGGTCCACGGCCGGGCCCTGGAGGATCCGGATTTCACGGGAGGGGCCGACCGCGTGCGCTATCGGATCGCGGTCGACGGCGAGCGCGGGCCGTTCCGTGTCGTGGCGACGCTGTGGTTCCAGCCGATCTCGTTCCGCTGGGCGCAGAACCTCCGTCCCTACGAGGCGTTCGAGCCGCAGCGCTTCCTCCGCTACTTCGAGGAGATGGCGCCGTATTCGGCGGTCGTGCTGGCGAAGGCGGAGGCGGTCGCGAGGTAGGTCGGGGGCTCGCCCGGATCGGGCGGCGGCGCCGGGAGGAGGTGGCCAGCTGGGGCGGGGGCCCGAACCGGGCGGCATCGCCGGGACGTGGTCGCAAGGCAGATCCCATCGCATACAGAAAATCCTTGCCCCGGGCCCGGGCGGGGGGCATACTGCGGGGGACCGTTTCCGCCGGGGGCACAATGTCGCGATACGTCGCGTTTCTGCGCGGGATCAATCTCGGCAACCGCCGCGTGACGATGGACCGTCTGCGCGAGGAGTTCGAGGCGTTCGGGCTCAGGGGCGTCACGACGTTCATCGCGAGCGGGAACGTGATCTTCGACGCCGGCGGGCGGGATGCCGCCGAGCTCGAGGCCGCCCTCGAGAACCACCTCGCCGTGGCGCTCGGCTTCCCGGTGGATACGTTCATTCGAACGGTGGAGGAGCTGGAGACGGCGGTTCGCTTCGCGGAATCGGTCACGCCCGAAGAGGAGGGGTGGACGCCGCACGTGGCATTTCTCCGGGAGCCGGTCGGCGACGACGTCGCCGACCGGCTCCGCCGACTGGAGACTCCCGACGACCGTTTTCCGGTGAATGGGCGGGAGATCTACTGGCTCCGTCGAGGGCGGATGAGCGACTCCGCCGTGTCCGCCGGCGATCTGGCGAAGGCGATCGGCGCGTCCCACACCATGCGGAACCTGAACACGGTCCAGCGGATCGTCGAGAAGTTCGGGCGCGAGGCGTAGGGATGGAGGCGGGTATGTCGGGCGGCGGGGGTGCGCCAAGTTTGGCGCAC
>Ga0207873_1002315_pt1 | contig 15892 bp, 17 predicted proteins | sample BGWIniCompost_FD_187373 | JGI IMG/M metagenome (GOLD analysis project Ga0207873, IMG submission 187373) | Cellulose adapted compost microbial communities from Newby Island Compost Facility, Milpitas, CA, USA - BGW Initial Compost (SPAdes)... ...
GCCCTCGAGGACCGCTGCTCACACCAGGACGTGCCGCTCTCCGAGGGCGAGGTGTATGCGGACGCCCGGGAGATCGAGTGCTACAAGCACGGCAGCACCTTCTCGCTCGAGACCGGGGAAGCGCTGATCCTCCCGGCGACACAACCGGTGCGGACCTTCACGGTGACGGTCGAAGCCGGCCAGGTCGCGCTGTCCCTGGAGTAGGGCGAATGGTCAGCGACTGCGGCGGCTGACCTGCAACGCCGGCTCCGCCCAACCGAGTTGGCTCCGGGCGCGCTCGTTCATCATTCCCGGATGCCACAACGGGTCGTGGACGATCTCGACCTCGACCTGCCGGGGGGCGAGCCTGGCTTCGATCTGTTGACGGAGATAGGAGCCGAGTGGACAGATCGGCGTGGTGGTGGTCATCACGACCCGAATGTGGTCGCCTTCGTCGTGGATCCCGTAGACCAGCCCCAGGTCGGTGATCGACACGCCGAGTTCCGGGTCGAGGATCTCGCCGAGGGCACCCCAGACGTCGTCGAGGTCCGTCATTTCACGACCGTCCGGCAGAGGGAAGGAGCGACGAATGGATGCAGCGACTCGACGGTGGCCGCTCCGCCCATCGCTTCGACGGCGCCCTCCAGCAGGCCGTAGTGGAGGGCGCAGACGACTTCGGGCTGAGAGCGAGCGAGGTCGCGAAACGGGCAACCGCGCAGGTCGATGACGACTCCGCCGTTCTCGTCGAAGCGCTGCGGCTCGAACCCGAGGTTGGCCAGCATCTGGGTGACGCGCTCGAGGACCTCCTGGCGTGAAAGCGGTGTGGCCCCATCGGTCGGCACCATGCGACGTCCCCACGCCCGTCCCGCTTCCTTGGCGGCAGCCGTTGGGTCGTCGGAAGCCACCCTGAGCGAAGTCGTGAGCATCTCGGCGAGCATCCGGTACCCGCCGCCTTGGGGGCCGGGATCGTCGACCGCCGAATACAAGAGCCGAGGGCGCCCCGGAGTGCTCCGCTTCTCGAGCGACCGCTCCACGAGCGCAGCCTTCTCCAGCGCCTCCAGATGACCACGGACGGTGTTGGAGTGCAGGCTGAGCAGGCTCGACAACTGCTCGACGGTGACCGGCTCGCCCATGTCCTCCAGGATGCGGAGGATCCGGCGACGGGTGGGGTCGGCCAGTGCCCGGTAGCGCAACTGCTCGAGGGCGACCGACTGAGGCTGTTCCATTCCAGTCATTTTATCCCATCACCACCGGAAATAATCGGGACCTTGGTCACGGATCCTGCAACACTCGGATGCGGAGGCGGAACTCGGGCCGACGACGAAGCCCGCTTCGGGGCGAAGCCACAACGAAAGGTGAGGCTCATGACCCACACTCCATCTCTCAGCCCGGGCTCCGACGATCCGGCGACCCAACTCCCAGGGTTCACGGTTTCGGTCACCGTCGCCGCCAGTCCCGACGCAGTCTTCCAATATTTCACCGAACCGGACCTCTTCTCGCATTGGTTCGTGGTGGAAGGGTTCGACACTCCCTCAGAGGACATCGCACTGGATCCGCGACCCGGCGGCACGGGAACCGGGATGATGGTGAGCCACGACGGGTCCACTCGCATACCTTTCGAGTTCCGATACGGGCGCATCGATCCGCCGCGCCTCGTCCAGTTCACCTTCAGCGACCCGATCGAAGCGGTAACGATCGCGGTGCATCCGGAAGGCCCGCACGCGACGAAGATCAGCTACCACAAGCCGTACGCGGCGAGCGACGAGGCGGCTGGGGCGCAGTCGATGCTCGACGCCCTGGAACGTTCGCTCACCGCCCGCAACGGCATGACCGACGCCTGAAGCGACGCTCGTGAGCAGAATCGCCTGACGATCGAGGAAGGAGCCGTCGATGCGACCCAACCGTGTGATAGCGAATCTGTCCGTCCCTGACATCGACGAGGCTCTCACTTTCTACGGCGACTTCCTCGGACTGGCCGCCGAGGACCTCGGCTTGGGTTGGGTGGTTCGATTCCAGACCCCGGACGGCCAGTCCGCCGTCCAACTACTCACGGAGGACGCGACGGCGCCGTGCAACCCGGCACTCTCGGTGGGCGTCGGCGGCGGCGTGGAGGAGGCATATGAGGAAGCGAAACGGCGTGGCTACGAGATCGTCTACCCGCTCACTACGGAGCCGTGGGGTCTACGCCGCTTCTTCGTGCGTGCGCCGGACGGCAACGTGATCAACATCACCAGCCACCCGCGAGCCTGACAGCGAGCGGTCTCAGGGGCGGCGGAAGCTCGAAGGGACACGGGCCACGAGCACGTCCGTCGGGACGGCAGCGGCCACCGCCTCGGCCACCGAGCCGAGCAACACCATCCGGGTGGCTCCCGCCCCTCTGCTCGCCACCGACACCAGGTCGGCGCCCCGGCGGCGGACCATCTCCGCCACCGTCTCCTCCGGCGGGCCGTCGACGACCAGCGGGCGGACCCTCCCCGGCCAGTTCTCCAAGAACTCCTCCATCTTCAGGCCGGCGTCCTCCAGACGCTGAGACCGCGAGGCGGCGACCTCTTCCTCGAACAGGCCGGCCTGGGACAACAGTGGGTCGAACCGGGTCGGCAGAGAGAAGAGCGCCGTGACCTCGGCGTCGGGGAATCGCTCGAGCGCCGTCTGGACGGCGGCCTTCGACGCCTCCGAGAAGTCGACGGCGGCGATCACCTTCCGATACGGAGCACGTGGCTGACGGCGCACGATCAGAACATCACTCGCCGCCATACGCGCCACCGAAGCCGCCACCGGCCCGATCCGTGCGGTGTCGAGGTTGGAGTTGCCGACGACGACCAGATCGCCGTGCTTGGCCAGCCGAACCAGTTCCCAGCTGGGTGAGCCCTTGATCAGGTGGAGGTCGACGGGGGCATCGGTACGACCCTTCACCCAGGCGAGGGTGTCGTGTGCCGATTGCTCCCGGTGCTCGTCGACGAGCTTGACCAGGGAAGAGGGGATCATCGCCTCCGCCAACGAGTCGAGCACGTGGACGAGATCCAACGACGCGCCGGATATCTCGGCCACGATCCGCCCTCGTTCTGCGACCCGCCGGCCGATGACCGACAGATCGATGGCAGCGATTACGCGCGGGATGTCGAACCCTCCACGGCGCCGCGAATGCTAACGAGTCGTCGCACTCAGCCCATTTCCAGGTCGAGTCCTTCGAACGGGTCGGGAGCCGCGAGTGCCTCAGGCAGCCGCTCGAGGTATGCCTTGCGACCGATGATCTCCGCCCCCAGCGACTCCAGATGCGGCGTCAGCCACTGGATGTCCAACATGACCCCTCCCCGCTCCGACAGGACCGAGACTAGGTGCACCAGGGCGACCTTGGAGGCATCCCGGGCGAGGTGGAACATCGACTCGCCGCAGAACAGTCCGCCGATCGCCACCCCGTACAAGCCGCCAACGAGATTGCCGTCCTCGTCCCACACCTCGAACGAGTGCATCCAGCCGAGCCGGTGCAGGAGCAGGTACGCCTCCTTGATCTCGGGGGTGATCCATCCGTTGGGCCGGGACGGGTCGGCACAACCTTCGACCACACCTGTCGGGTCGGTGTCGACCGAAACCGTGTAGCGACGACAGGATCGGGACAGGGACCGGCTGATGCGCAGGCGGTGGAAGGGAAGGATGGCCCGGTCGAGCGGAGACCACCAGCCCAGCTCGCCGGTGGAAAGCGGCATGGGAAAGAGGCCTCGGCGATAGGCAGCCAGCACGGTCCCGGGTTGGAGATCGCCCCCGACGGCTATGAGATCGTCGTCCGGCCAAGTGTGCGGCGGCGGAAAACGAACCCAGGTTGGCAGTGGCTCGAACGCCGTCACTGACACCAACCTACTCTGACCGCATGGCCACGCACACTGTGTTCAACCAGCCTCCGCCCCTCGAGGATCTGAACCTCTACACGGCGGATCCAGTGCTCGCCAGGTTCGTCGACTGGGAAGGCGGGTCGGCCCACGATCAGCTGCTCCGTGGCTATGGGCGCAACATAGGCTCGTCCCGTGCCTACAAATGGGGCCGGGACGCCAACCGCTACCCGCCCGAGCTCCACACCTACGATCGGTTCGGCAACCGCATCGACCAAGTCGAGTTCCATCCCGCGTGGCACGCCCTGATGGAGCTCTCGATCTCCCACCGCGTGCACTCTCTCCCCTGGGTGTCGGGCGAGGGAGGCTTCGTCGCTCGGGCCGCCATGATGATGATGATGGCCGAGGTGGAAGCGGGCCACGGCTGTCCCATATCGATGACGACCTCGGTCGTTCCCGCTCTGCGCCATGCCCCCGAGCTGTCCAAGGAGTGGGAGCCGCGGCTCACTTCCGGCATCTACGACCCTCGCTTCATCCCCGCCGCCGACAAGGACGGGGCGTTGATGGGAATGGGGATGACCGAGAAGCAGGGCGGCTCCGACGTTCGCTCGAACACGACGAGGGCGGAGCCGGAAGTCGGCGACTGGTACCGCATCACCGGGCACAAGTGGTTCACGTCGCATCCGATGTCCGACGCCTTCCTGGTCCTCGCCCAGGCCCCCAAAGGCCTCAGCTGCTTCTTCCTCCCCCGCATCCTCGACGACGGGACCGTCAACTCTTTCCAGATCCAGCGACTGAAAGACAAGCTGGGCAACCGTTCGAACGCCTCCTCGGAGGTCGAGTTCGACGGCGCCCGCGCCGTCCTCGTCGGGGAGGAGGGTCGGGGGGTGCAGACGATCATCGAGATGGTGAACGGGACTCGGCTGGATTGCGTGTCCGGCTCGACGGGGCTGATGCGACAGGCGGTCATGCAGGCGGGCCATCACGTCGCCCATCGGTCCGCCTTCGGCTCACTCCTGATCGACAAGCCGGCGATGCAGATGGTCCTCGCCGATCTGGAGGTCGAGGTGCAGGCCGCCACCGTTCTGATGACCCGGCTGGCCGGGGCGTTCGACAGGGCGGAAGGCGATGTCACCGAGGCGTTGGTCAAGCGCATCCTCACGCCGGTGGCGAAGTATTGGGTGACCAAGCGGTGCACTCCCGTGGTGAGGGAAGCGATGGAGTGCCTGGGTGGCGCCGGGTACGTCGAGGAGTCGATCCTGCCTCGGATCTTCCGGGAATCTCCGCTCAACGCCATCTGGGAGGGATCGGGAAACGTGATGGCCCTCGACGTGCTGCGGGTGATGACCAAGGAGCCAAAGGCGCTCGAGGCGCTGCGTCTGGAGCTGGAAGGCAGCCGCGGCAAGGACAGCCAGCTCGACCGGTACCTCGATGACACGTGGCGGCTCGTCGAGCGTCCCGAAGACGCCGAAGCCCAGGCGAGGCGCATCACGGAACGCCTGGCCATCGCCACGCAGGCGGCCCTGTTGGTCGAGCGAGCAGACGCCCAGGTGGCCGAGATCTTCCTCTCCTCCCGCGTGGCGGGTGACCACGGAGCCATGTTCGGAACGCAACCGGTGACTGCGGGCACCGAAGAGATTGCCCGCCTGACCGTGCCCGTGCTGTGACCGATTTCGACGTGGTGGTCATCGGCGGCGGGATCGCCGGGGTCTCGGTCGCGTACGAGCTGTCGAAGACCCACCGAGTCGCGGTGATCGAGGCGGAGGCGCAACTCGCTTTCCACAGCACGGGCCGGTCGGCGGCCATGTATTTCCAGAACTACGGGGCCGGGCCGATCCGCCCGCTCACGGTCGCCTCGTACCCGTTCCTCTCCCAACCGCCCGAAGGTCTCGCTGACGGCCCCCTCCTGTCGCCCCGCGGCGCCCTGTGGGTGGCACGGCCCGACCAGATGGAGCTCCTCCCCGGGATCGCCCGGGCGGGAGAGGCGACAGGGAGCCGCGTCCACGAGCTGAGTCCTGAGGAGGCACGCGAGATGGTGCCCGTGCTGCGGGCCGATCGAATAGGCGGGGCGCTGTGGGAGCCGGACCCGCAGGAGCTCGACGTGGCCGCCATCCACCAGGCGTACGTGCGGGGTCTGCGCCGCAACGGCGGCACCATCCTCACCTCGTCGCCGGTCACGGCGCTGGCTCGGCGGCGAGAGGTCTGGCACGTGCGCGCAGGGGATTCCGGTCTGACCTGTCGGATGGTGGTGAACGCGGCGGGTGCATGGGGAGACGTGGTGGCGTCGTTCGCCGACATCGCCCCGGTAGGGCTGCGGCCGCTGCGCCGCACCGCATTCATGGTGGCGGGCGAGCCCGACTGGTCCGACTGGCCGATGGTCGTCAACGCCGCTCACGAGTACTACTTCAAGCCCGACGGTTCCCAGATCCTCTGCTCTCCCGCCGACGAGACACCGAGCGAGCCGGCCGACGCCCGACCCGACCCGGCCGACGTCGCGCTGGCGATCGAACGGATCAACGAGGCGACGACGCTCGACATCCGGTCGGTCCGGTCGGAGTGGGCAGGCCTGCGGACGTTCGCCTCCGACGGAGCGCTGGTCCTCGGACCCGACCCGGCGGAGCCGACTTTCTTCTGGTGCGTGGGCCAAGGCGGGACCGGGATCCAGGCCGCGCCTGCCACCGCCGAGCTCTTGGCGGCGCTAGTGCGGGCCGACAGACCCCCGACTCACATCGAGGAAGCCGGAGTAGACCTCGGCGAACTCAGCCCGGCGAGGCCGTCGCTCCACAACGCCCGACTAGGTTCACGCTGATGCGAGCCCTGATTTGCTCCCGCCTGGAAGGCATCGACTCCCTCGAAGTCGGTGAACTGCCCGACCCGGAGTTGAAGCCGGGGACGGTCCGCGTGGCGGTCGGCGCTTCGGCGGTGAACTTCCCAGACCTGCTGTTGATCGTCGGCGCCTACCAGGAGCAGCCCCCGCTCCCGTTCTCGCCCGGAATGGAGGTGGCGGGGACGGTCGTGGAAGTCGGCGAAGGTGTGGAGGGCTTCTCCGTTGGCGACCGCGTTCTGGGCATGATCGGACATGGCGGGTTTGCGGAGGAAGTGGTCGTGGGGCCTGAGGCGCTGGTGCCGATGCCCGACGACGTTCCGTTCGAGGAGGCGGCCGCCTTCCCCATCGCCTACGGGACCACCTACCACGCGCTCGTGGATCGGGCTGGGCTCCAGCGGGGCGAGACGCTCCTGGTCCTAGGAGCCGCCGGAGGGGTCGGCCTCGCCGCTGTCCAGATAGGCAAGGTGCTGGGGGCACGGGTGCTGGCGGCGGTGTCTTCAGACGAGAAGGAGAAGGTCGTAACCGACGCCGGCGCCGACGCCGTCATCCGCTACGACCGCCGAGAACTCCGGGAGGCTCTCCGTGAGGTGGCTGCGGGCGGCGTGGACGTGGTCTACGACCCGGTGGGCGGTGACACGACCGAGCCAGCATTCCGGTCTCTGGCGTGGAACGGACGCCACCTGGTCATCGGCTTCGCCAGCGGATCCATCCCGGCGCTTCCCGTCAACCTTCCTCTCCTCAAGGGAGCGGGCCTGGTGGGCGTGTTCTGGGGCCGCTTCACCCGTGAGGAACCCGAGCGCAACCGAGCCAACTTCACCACCCTCATCGAGTGGTGGAAGGAAGGAAAGGTCGCTCCGCTCGTCTCGGAGGTCTTCCCGCTGGAGCGGTCGATCGACGCCCTGAGGAAGGTCAGCGAACGAGGAGCGATAGGCCGGCTGGTGGTGCGGCCTTAGCGGCCGCGACCACCTCCGTAGCCTCGTCCACCGCCGCGGCTCTCACGAGGCCGCGCTTCGTTGACGGTGAGTGGACGGCCTTCGATGTCGCGCCCGTTGAGCTCATCAATGGCGCGGCGGCCGTCTTCATCACCCATCTCGACGAAGCCGAAGCCGCGGGAGCGGCCGGTGTCGCGATCGGTGATCACGGAGGCGGATTGGACGGTGCCGTACTGGCTGAACAGTGACTCGAGAGCAGCCGAGTCGTACGAGTAAGGCAGGTTGCCTACGTAGATGTTGATGAGTGCTCCTAGCTCGACAGTGGTGCGTGTGCACCGGGCAGACGACCATCCTCCGAACCCGGAGCACGCATCGCCTGGGTCGGCACCTCGCCGACCGTTGGCCAGGTTAGCCCAACTGGTGCCGCTGACTTAACATGGATCGAGCGGTTTCTTTTCGCCCTTTCCGCACACCCCCCCATATGACTCAACGCGCCTCTGACGAGGTGTCCGCCGAGGCAGCCCGGCGGCGCACCTTCGCCATCATCTCCCATCCCGACGCCGGCAAGACGACTCTCACCGAAAAGCTGCTCCTGTATGCAGGGGCGATCGAAGAGGCCGGCGCGGTCAAGGCGCGGGCTGGGCGCCAGCGTGATGCCACCTCGGACTGGATGGAGTTGGAGCGGAGCCGGGGCATCTCGATCACGTCCACCGTCCTCCAGTTCGAGTACCGGGGCAACGTCTTCAACCTGTTGGACACCCCGGGGCACCGTGACTTCTCCGAGGACACCTACCGGGTGCTGTCGGCCGTCGACGCTGCGGTGATCGTCCTCGATGCCGCCAAGGGCATCGAGCCGCAGACACTGAAGCTGTTCGAAGTCGCCCGCAGCCGCGGGATCCCCCTCCTGACGTTCGTCAACAAGGTCGACCGCCCGTCGCTTTCCGGCCTCGAGCTGATGGACGACATCGAGACACAGCTCGGCCTCGTCCCGACGCCGGTCACGTGGCCGGTCGGGTCGGGCAACGACTTCCAGGGCGTGGTGGACCGCCGTGATGGCAAGGTGTGGCGCTACGTGCGCTCCACTCACGGGGCGAAGCAGGCCGAGGAGGAGGCGCGCGCCGACCTGTCCGCCGACATCTTCGGCCCCGTGGCGGAGTCGGTGAAAGGCGAGTTGGAGTTGCTGGATGCCGTCGGATCCGAGCACGACCAGAAGCGGTTCCTCGCCGGTGAGACGACCCCCATGTTCTTCGGGTCGGCGTTGTGGAACTTCGGGGTGCGGCTCTTGCTCGACGCCCTCATCGACCTGGCGCCGGCGCCCGGCCCGCTAGCCGACAGGGACGAGCGCCCCCACGCCTTGACCGAGCCGTTCTCCGGGTTCGTCTTCAAGATCCAGGCGAACCTCGACCCCCGCCACCGGGACCGCATCGCCTACGTGCGCGTCGCTTCCGGTGTGTTCGAACGCGGTATGCAGGTCACCAACGTGCGGACAGGGCGGACTTTCTCTACCAAGTACGCCCACCAGATCTTCGGACGGGAGAGGGACACCGTAGAACGCGCCTTCCCCGGCGACATCGTCGGACTCGTCAACGCCGGGGACCTCCATATCGGCGACACGGTGACGACCGGCTCTAGGTTCCTCTATCCCCCGATCCCCACGTTCGCCCCCGAGCATTTCCGGGTGGGTCGCAACATGGACACCTCCAGGTACAAACAGTTCCGACGAGGCATCGCCCAACTCGACGAGGAGGGGGTGATCCAGGTCCTGCGCCATCCCGACCGCGGTGAGCAGGAGCCGATCCTGGCGGCGGTGGGACCGATGCAGTACGACGTGGCTGTCTACCGCCTCGAGAACGAGTTCGGGGCCACCATCGAACTGACTTCGACGCCTTACTTCCTCGCCCGGCGCACCGACCGGCCAGGCGCCGAGCGGCTGCGGGGCCGACGCAACGTGGAGGTCGTGACCCGCTCCGACGGCACGCTGCTCGCCCTCTTCACCAGCCAGTACCACCTGGAAGCGGCTCTCCGGGACCTAGAGGGCATCGTGCTCGACCCGATCATCACGACCTAGTCGGAAGACGGAAGTCGGAAGGCGGAAGTCGGAAGTCGGAAGGCGGAAGTCGGAAGGCGGAAGACGGAAGTCAGAAGACGGAAGTCGGAAGACGGAAGTCGGAAGACGGAAACAACCGCGATCGCCGACCGGTGGCAGATCGGGGGACCCCCGCCACCGGCCGGCAATCCAACGGTGATGTCGGGTCAGGACTCCTCGACGATGATCGCCGTGGCCATGCCGAACATCCCGTCCGCCTTCTCGACGTGGGTGAGGATGTGGCAGTGCCAGACCCAAGTGCCGACCTCATCGGCGTGCACCAGGACCGAGTACCGCTCGCCCGGGGCGATCTGGATGGTGTCCGCCCAATACGGGCTGTCGAGCGGGAAGCCGTCCTTGGCAAAGACCAACTGGTCCGGGCCGTGCAGGTGCATCGGGTGCGTCTGCAGGCCCTCGTTGTAGTAGTGGACCACGAACCAGTCGCCCTTCTTGAAGAAGTACGGCTCGGTCGCCGGGAACGACTTGGCGTTGAGGGTCAGCCCGATGTTGCCGGCGTCGTTGAGGACCATCGGGAACTCGTCGACGATCTCCAGGTCCTCGGGAATCGTCACGCCGGCGACCGTCTTGCCCCGCGGGATGGGCGCTTCACCGATCTGGAAGGCGCCGAACAGTCCATTGGGGACGGACAGCTGCCCGTGCATGTGGGCGTGGTACATGCCGATGGCCGGCCTGACCGCCTCGTACTCGTAGATGAACGTGTCGCCCTGCTTGATCGGGTCCTGCGTGTATGGAGCGACACCGTCCATGGCGAACGGGACCTTGATTCCGTGCCAGTGCACGTCGGTGCCGAGGGGGATCTCGTTCTTCACCCGGAACTGGAGCTTGTCGCCCACATCCACCTTGATCCAGGGGCCGGGGATCTGGCCGTTGTAGGCCCACCCCTCGACGATCTCGCCGGGGGCGACCTCCCAATCGATGATCGAGGTGGTGAGGTCGAACACCTTGGTGCCGTCGTCGAGGATCTCGGTGGGCTCCAGGATCTGATTGCCCTTGCCTTCGGTCTCGGCAGGGAAGGCCAGCATCGACTCCATCATCATGGCGTCGGCCTCATCGGGGTTCTCCAGGTGCCAGTCGTGGCCCGAGGAACCCGAGGAGCCAGCAGCTGCCGTCACGCCGTCCAAGCCTCCGTCACCCGAAGCGTCCGTCACGACCAGCGTCGCCACCATCCCCGCCTCGCGATGCCCGGGGATGGCGCAGTAGATCGTGTACGTGCCGGGCTCCAGGTTGCCGACCTCGAACATGATCGTGTCACCGGGCTGGACGTCCGCAGAGGTCGCACCTCCCTCGAACGCCAGGTTGTGCACCATCGACCCCGTGTTGACGAGTTCGATGGTGAGGTTCCCGGCGGGCACCTGCAAGGTGCCGGTGATCTCCCATTCCTTCAGCTCGATGGTCGCCGTCACGTCGTTGGCGGCGGCCTCACCTGCGGCGGAGACGCCCTGCACCCCGGTCGCGGCTGCGCCGGTGGAGGGGGCGCGAATCGCTGCCACCAGGGCGAGACCTACGGTCAGAACGCCCATGATGGCGAGGAGGATGAGAAAGCGATCGAACGCCTTGCTTGAGTCGGACGATGGCACTGATTCACTCCGTGGATCGACTTTGCTGACCGAATGTCGTCAACCCACGCCATCGCTCCTAGGGGACAAGGTCCCCCGTGACCAGGACCTTCGCCCCTGCCAACGTTTTCGAAGTGGGCCGAGCATGGCGACCTGTACCAGAATTCGACCGGTTCCACCGGTTAGGAGCGCCAAGGAAGTGTTCGTCGAACATGCGGCCGAGATAGATGTCCCCGAACCGGTCGCGGCAGAGATCCTCGCCAACGACTACAAGGAGATGGAAGGGATGGGCGCCGCCGCCTATCGCAAAGGCGAGGAGCTACGCAGCCGCGTGGGTCCGGGTGGCCTCCTCGCCAAGGAGGTCGTGGTCGCCATCGGCGAGCCCAAGATGTCTCGGCGTGGGGTCGTCATCCCGGTGCGATGGCGGGCGACCGGCGCCGAGGCGCTGTTCCCGCGCCTCGAGGGCGAGCTGTCGGTCATCGCCGTCGACGAAAACCGCACGAGCCTGCGTCTGCAGGCGACCTACCGGCCTCCGCTGGGCACGATCGGGGACCTGATGGACCGCTTGGTGCTGGCCCGGCTGGCCAAAGCCACAGTGGCCGACTGGGTGGAGCGCATCGCCGCCTGGGTCACCGAGACAGCCGGGTCAATTGAGCGGCAGCACCACCTCGACGATGGTTCCCGCTCCGATGACTGACCGGAGCGAGAGCTCTCCTCCGAGGCGCCGCACGCGTTCCTCCAGGTTGTCGAGGCCCATCCCCCGCTTGACGGACTGAGGGTCGAAGCCTTTCCCCTCGTCGACGACCGAGAGCACGAGGCGATCCGACAGCATCTCCGCCCGCACATCCACCACCCCGGTGCCCGAATGGCGAAGGGCATTGGACACCGCCTCCCCGACGATCGGCATCACTTCCTGGGCTAGCTCGGGTCCCAGCTCCAGGTCGGGTGGCTCGACCGACACGAACACGGTCACTTCGTAGGCCTTGGCCAACTGGGACGTGTGGGAACGCAGCTCCTCCTCGAACTTCGAGCGCTGACCGCGCCGGCCGAGGTCGGCGACGATTCGGCGCAGCGAGTCGATGGTGGAGTCGATCCGGTCGACGGCGCCGTGGAGCGCCTTGGAGACCTTCTCGTCGTCGGTCATCGCCGCCAGCCCTTGGAGCTCCAGGCCGGTGGCGAACAGGTCCTGGATGATCGAGTCGTGGAGGTCTCGCCCGATGCGCTCCCGATCCTCGATCACCGCCAGGCGAGCGAGGCGGGAGCGGAGCCGGGCGGTTTCCACCGCCGCACCGGCCACGGCAGCGAGCGCCGCCACCACCATCTCGTCCTCTTCGGTGAACCCGCCGGGCTTCTCCGCCAGGTAGAGATTGCCGAAGGTGCCATCCGACGTGCCCACGGGCACCCCGAGGAAGGTCTCCATGGGCGGGTGGTGAGGAGGGAAGCCGACCGAGTCCGGGTGATCCGAGATCCGATCGAGGCGAACCGTCACCCGCTCCCGTATGAGCGTGCCCAGCACCCCCCGGCCTTCGGGAGGATGCCCGATCTTCCTGGCGGTCTCCTCGTCGACACCTCGATATACGAACTCGATCAACTGCTTGTGGTCGCCGATGACACCCAACGCGGCGTACTTGGCTCCGGTCGTCTCCTTGGCCGTCTCCACGAGACGGCCGAGCAAGGCCTCTAACTGGGCGGTTCCGACGACGGTGGCTGCCGCCTCGGTGAGGGCCTTGAATCGCTCGACCGGGATCCCGGTACTCATGGTCCCACTGAGGGTAACGAGGAGACCGCGACCGCCGTTACCCTGTGAGCAGAAATGGCAACGAAAGTGCTCCTTGTCGACGACCACGAGGTCGTCCGTCGCGGCTTGGCCGCCATGCTCTCCGTCCACGACGACATCGAGGTGGTAGGCGAAGCCGGCTCCGCCGACGAGGCGGTGAGACGAGTGGGCCTCGACCAACCCGACGTGGTCGTGATGGACGTGCGCATGCCCGACAAGTCCGGGATCGAGGCGTGTCGCGAGATCCTCGCCGCCTTCCCCGATGTGCGGGTGCTGATGCTGACCTCGTACGCCGACGAAGAAGCGCTGATGGCCTCGATCATGGCCGGAGCCTCCGGATACGTGCTCAAGCGGGTCAAGGGCGCCGACCTGATCGAGGACATCCGCCGTGTCGCCCGGGGGGAATCGCTACTCGATCCCGACATGGTGAATCGCCTGTTCGACCGACTCCGCCACGGCACACGCGAAGACCCGAAGCTGGCGCAACTCACCGAGCAGGAGCGCAAGATCCTCGACCACATCGCCGACGGTCTCACCAACCGTCAGATCGCCGAGAAGATGTTCCTCGCCGAGAAGACGGTGAAGAACTATGTGTCGACCATCCTCGCCAAGATGGGGATGAGCAACCGCAGCGAGGCCGCCGCCTACGTCGCCCGCCTGGAGGCCGGTCAGAACATCGACCCCGAGGAGTGGTGACCCGACTCAGCATCGACAGGTAACGTCGATGCATGAACGAACTGACGGTGGATCGGTGCCGTCGGCTCCTGGAGACGTCACCCGTCGCCCACCTGGCCGTCATCTCGGAGGGTGAGCCCTACGTCACGCCCATCTCGTATGTGATGGTCGACGACGCCATCTGCATCCGGACGATGGACGGTCGCCGGGTCGAGGCCATCCGCGAGCACCCTCGTGTGTGCATGACCGTGTCGCACTACGACGAGGCGACAGGCGACTGGGAGTCGGTGATCCTGTGGGGCGACGCCGAGTTCGTGGACGACCCCCGGATGTCCCAGCAGATCATCGCCGCCTTCTTCGACAAGTACCGGAACGTACTGGGCTCGCCCTTCAACCCGGCCCAACAACTGCCCAAGGAAGGGGTGGAGATCCGGATCCCGGTCGACATCGCCGCCGGTCGCACCTCGGGCAGCTTCTTCAGTGTCCGAAGCCGGCCAGGACGCCTCTGAACAGCCGGCTCACTCCCGGCGTCACCGACCACAGATACGACTCGAGTGCATCGAGGTTCGTGCGAGCACCGGCGATGAGGACCCGTTCGGCCTCGGCGGCGAAGCCCACTCTGACACCCAGGGTCTTCGATAGTTCGCGTCTCCACTCGTCGGCGGGTACCCGACCGAGCAGGTGGATTCCGCCACTCAGCACGTCCCATTCGAGGTCGGGGTCGATCTGGACGAGGGCGCTCCGAATCGTCGACGCCACTGTCGACGGCGTCGGCTCGTAGCAGTTGCGAGAGAAGAGCACTCCCCCGTCCGCTACTACTGCTATCTCGGCGGCGTCGGAACGAACGTCGACGATCATGTCGGCCGCGCCGGAGTCGACGTCGAGCCCCAGACCGGCGGCTGCGGCCACCGGCCGAGAGATGGTGACGAAGCCGACTCCGATCGAGTCGCACACGGCCTTCCAGCGCTCGGATCGTTCCATGGCGCAGTCCGGAAGCAGGAGCGCAAGCACGGGATGCCGGCCGCCTTCAGGCCAGCTCTCGACGAGCCAACGCAGGTAGGCCCGGGTCAGGTCCACGGAGAAGATCTCCGTTGCAGAGAAGGGCTGGTAGAGACGGAGGTCCTCACCGCGCTTGGCGGCAGCCAGCGCCGCCTTCGACCCGAAGCCGGCGATCCGTCCTGCCTGGTCGACAGCCACCACGGTGGCCTGGGTGACGACCTCGGCACCGCCAGACCAGGCCGTCTCGGCGCCGGGAGCCACGACGAGAACGGGTGGGCGTCTCCGCATCTCAGCGCCTCGCCGCGGCCGATGCACACGATGCGCAGAGCCGGGCGTGGGGAATCGCGTGGAGTCGCTCCTCGCCCACGTCCTTGCCACACGTCTGGCAGGTGCCGTAGGTCCCTTCTTCGATCGCCTGCAGGGCGGCTTCGACTTCTTCCAGGGCCGCTTCGCTGCGGGCGGCTATCGCTCGGGCGATGTCGTCGACAGCGTCAGACCCCTCCTCGATCCGGGACAGGTGGAAGTCCCGGGCTTCGAGGAGTCGATTGCGCAACTCGTCGAGGACCGAAGGATCCAACCCGGAGCGGGGCTCCGGTGACGCTTGCGGCATGGTCATTACGCATCATCTCCTCTGCTCGAAATGAGCCGATTTGGGGGACAGCCCACACCAAAGCCGCCACTCCGGCAACGAACCGTAAGCACCGCGAACGTCGCCCCGGATGACCCTGGTCACTTGGCGGCACCCTATTAGCATGGCTAAACAAGATGCCATACGAGCATGAGCGAGAGTCGAGCGGGATTCCGGCGTTCGACGAGAGGCTGGGCGGGCTCCTGGTCGGCGACAACGTCGTCTGGGTAGGCGACGACCGCCGGGTCCACGACCTGCTGGAAGAGCGATTCCTCTCTGTGGGCGAGGAACCCCGCACTCTCGTCGTGCTAGGTGGCGACGACCCGACTGTCCCCGACGGCGTCGAGGTTGTCGATGCCCGGCCGGGCCGCCCCCACGCCGACCCCCTCGAACTCGAGCGGGCGATCGTCGAACTAGGCAAAAAGCGCCGGGCGCGGCTCGTGATACGGGACCTCGACGTGCTGGTCCGCCGACTCGGAGAGGAACGCGCCCTCACCTTCTTTTCCCGGACCTGCCCGCGCCTGTTCGACCAGGGATCCATCGCCTACTGGCGGGCCACCCGGGCCGGCTCGGGCCGGATCCTGGACG
>Ga0207873_1002316_pt1 | contig 15890 bp, 15 predicted proteins | sample BGWIniCompost_FD_187373 | JGI IMG/M metagenome (GOLD analysis project Ga0207873, IMG submission 187373) | Cellulose adapted compost microbial communities from Newby Island Compost Facility, Milpitas, CA, USA - BGW Initial Compost (SPAdes)... ...
CCACTTCGGCCACGGCCGGCCCCGTTTTGTTGCCTCGAGAACAACAATTCTGCCGGGTCGGCCGTGCGCCTCTCTCCCCTCAGTTGGGAGAAGAACCAAGAAAAAGCCCCAACTGATAACAGTTGGGGCTTCAGTATTGGTGGAGGTGGGCGGAGTTGAACCGCCGTCCGAGAGCACTCCGTCTCCGGTACTACATGCTTAGCGCGATGTTCGGTCTCGTCGTGCCGGCAACACATCGCGCGAAGCGCACCGGCAGACACACCCGCTTTATCTCACCGATGGTTGACGGGTCGCCGCCACCGGCCATCCCGTGATGATGACCCTACATCCACGAGCACGGGCACAAGTGGGTTCGGGGCTAGGCCTTAAGCGGCCAGAGCGTAGTTGTCGTCGTTGGCAACTATGAGTTTGCCGCTGGATTAACGAGGAAAGCTGCCCCCTCGGCATGCACCGGTCGACTTCGCAACCCCCGTCGAAGCCAGGACACCCCCGGTTCGTGAAGATCGTTCGGTTGGACCGATGGGGCGATTATGGGGGTGGGGCAGGGCGGGCTCAAGCGCCGCCGCAGCCGCCGTTCAGGCAGCCGGGCGCGGGGACGGCTCAGGCGTCCTTGTTGTGCCGGCGCATCACCCTCTGCCTGTCGCGTTCCCAGTCGCGGTCCTTGGCGGCCTGACGCTTGTCGTGCGCCTGCTTGCCCTTGGCCAGGGCCAGCTCGAGCTTGACCTTGTTGCCGCTCCAGTAGGCCGCGGTCGGGATCAGGGTGTAGCCGTCACGCTGCACCTTGCCGATCAGCTTGTCGATCTCGTGCCGGTGCAGCAGCAGCTTGCGGGTGCGGCGGTCGTCGGCGATGACGTGGGTGGAGGCCTGGATCAGCGGCGTGATCTGGGCGCCGATCAGGTAGATCTCGCCCTCCTTGACCAGGGCGTAGGCGTCGCCCAGGTTCATGCGGCCGGCGCGGATGGCCTTGACCTCCCAGCCCTGCAGGGCGATGCCGGCCTCGTGCCGCGATTCCAGGTGGTACTCGTGCCGTGCCTGGCGGTTCAGGGCAATGGTCTTGTGGGCCTGGCCCTTGCCGGCTGCGGTATCCTTGGCGCTGTTCTTCTTCTTGGACATGTCCCTTTCCTTGGCGGGCATTGTCGCCCATCGCGGGCCGGCCGGGCGAGGGCTGAGAATTCGGCCCCATGACGAGCATCCACCGCCACGCCCTGGTCCGGCATTCGGCCCGGCGCATGTACGACCTGGTCAATGACGTGGCGTCCTACCCGGTCCGCTTCAACTGGTGCGAAGGCTCGCAGGTGCTGGAACAGGACGAGACGCACATGCTGGCCCGGCTCGACCTGCGCATGGGCGGCCTGCGCACCACCTTCACCACCCGCAACACCCTCGACGCACCGGTCCGCATCGGCATGGAGCTGGTCGAAGGCCCCTTCCGCCGGCTGACCGGTTCCTGGAGCTTCCACAGCCTGGCCGAGGACGCCTGCAAGGTCAGCCTGCACCTGGACTTCGAACTGGCCGGCAAGGTGCTGGGCTCGGCCCTGGCCCTGGGCCTGCAGGGCCTGGCCGACCGCATGGTGGACGACTTCCGCCGCGAGGCCGACCGGATGTGAGCGGCATGCAGGTGGAAGTCGTCTACGCGCTGCCTTCGCGCTGCTGGCGCTTCCCGGTGGAGCTGCCGGAAGGCGCCACCGTCGCCGATGCCCTGGCGGCGGCAGATCCGGCCCGGCACATCCCCGGCCTGGAGGTGGATCCGCAACGGCTGGCGGTGTTCGGCCGCCCGGTCACGCCGGAAAGCGTGCTGCACCCGGGCGACCGGGTGGAAATCCTGCGACCCTTGCTGGCCGATCCGAAACTGGCCCGGCGGCGCCGGGCCGGCCAGGCCTGAGCCGGGCGCGCTATCGAATCAGCGCTTGTCCTTGCCGCGCGGCAGGTTGCCGAAGCGACGCATCTCCGCCGCCAGCTCGCGGTCGGCCTCGGGGAAGTACTCGCCTTCCCAGCGCACCAGGCTGTCGCCCTCGAACCACAGGGTCAGATTCTTGATCTCGGGCTCGTCATGGCCGCGGCGGGCGGTGGCGATGTAGTCCCAGCGCGACTGGTGGAAGGGGTCGGCCAGCGGCGGCGAACCCAGCAGGCTGAAGACCTGCGCCTTGGTCAGGCCCACCTGCAGTTGCTCGACGTTGCGCGCTTCCAGCAGGTTGCCCTGGAAAACGGGCTGGTGATAGACCAGGCCGCAACCGGAGAGCAGCGCGGCGGAAAGGATCAGCGGCAGGGCAAGACGCATCGGTGAAGGGTCCGGGTCGAAATCGGGCCGATGATACACTACGGCCCACGGCTGCCAGGCCGCCAGCGGCGGCGAGGCGCCAGGGACACGGCAACGCATTCAGGAGGCGAGATGGAATCCCAGGACCTGCGCAAGGCCGGGCTCAAGGTCACCCACCCCAGGATGCGCATCCTCGAACTTCTGGAAACCGCCAGCCCCCGGCACATGACCGCCGAGGACATCTACCGGCTGCTGATGGAGGCCGGTGACGACATCGGCCTGGCCACCGTCTACCGGGTGCTGACCCAGTTCGAAGCGGCCGGCCTGGTGCTCAAGCACAACTTCGAGGGCGGCCAGGCGGTCTACGAGCTCGACCGCGGCCAGCACCACGACCACATGGTGGACGTGGACACCGGCAAGGTGATCGAGTTCACCAGCCCCGAGATCGAGCGCCTGCAGCACGAGATCGCCAGCCGGCACGGCTACGACATCGAGGACCACTCGCTGGTGCTGTACGTGCGCAAGAAGAAGAGGTAAGCCCGCGCCGGGCTCACGCCTGCGCCGCCGCCACCGCGTTCAGCCGCGCTGGGCCCGGCCCAGCAGCTGCTTCGCGTTTGCCCGCACCTCGCGGGTGATTTCCACGCCACCGAGCATGCGCGCCAGCTCCTCGATGCGGCCGGCCTCGTCCAGCACCGCGACCTGGCTGTGGGTGGCATCGCCCTCGACCGCCTTGCTGACCTGCACGTGGTGATGTCCCTGGGCGGCGACCTGCGGAAGGTGGGTCACGCACAGCACCTGGCGCTCGGCGCCCAGGGCGCGCAGCTTCTGCCCGACCACCTCGGCGACGGCGCCGCCGATGCCGGTGTCCACCTCGTCGAAGACCATGGTCGGCACCGCGTCCAGACCCAGTGCCGCCACCTCGATGGCCAGGCTGATGCGGGCCAGTTCGCCACCCGAGGCGACCTTGCGCAGGGCGCGGGCCGGCTGGCCGGGATTGGCCGAGACCAGGAATTCGCAGCGCTCGCCGCCCTGGGGCGAGGGGCGGCTGTCGTCCAGCGGCTCCAGCTGCACCTCGAAGCGGCCGCCGGCCATGCCCAGTTCGGCCATCAGCGCGTCCACCGCCTTGCCCAGGCTGGCGGCGGCCCTGGCGCGGGCCTTGCCCAGGGCGGTGGCGGCCTTGCGCCAGGCCTCCAGGGCGGCGGCCGATTCCCGGGCCAGGCGTTCGGCGCGCTCACCGGCGCCGGCCAGTCCCTCGTGTTCCAGCCGCAGCGCCTCGCGGCGGGCGGCCAGGCCTTCCAGCGGCACGCGGTGCTTGCGGGCCAGGTCGTGCAGGCGGGCCAGGCGTTCCTCGAGTTCGCGCAGGCGCTCCGGGTCCAGGTCCAGGTCGTCGCGCACGCGCTCCAGGCCGGCGGCGGCCTCGGCGACCTGGATGCCGGCCGATTCCAGCAGCTCCACCACCTCGGCCAGGCGCGGCTCGTCGCCGGCCAGGCGGCCGAGGTCGGCGGCGACCTGGTGCAGCCAGCGGGTCACCGAGGGGCCTTCCTCGCCGGCCAGGCGGGCCAGGGCGTTGCCGCAGCCTTCCAGCAGGCCGGCGGCATTGGCCTGGCGGCGGTGGGCGGCGGCCAGTTCCTCCAGGGCCTCGGGCTCCAGCTTCTCCGCGTCCAGTTCGGCCAGCTGGTGCTCCAGCCAGGCCAGGCGCTCGCCGACGTCGCCGGCCTGGTCCAGCTGCTGCCGCTCGCGCTCCAGCGCCGTCCAGCGGCGGGCGGCCTCGCGCACGGCGGCCAGCTTGTCCTCGTGCTGGCCGAAGGCGTCCAGCAGGGCCAGCTGGCGGCTGCGGTCGAGCAGGGCCTGGTGTTCGTGCTGGCCGTGGATCTCGACCAGGCGGCTGCCCAGTTCGGCCAGCTGGCCCAGGGTGGCGGGGCGGCCGTTGATCCAGGCCCGGGAACCGCCGTCGGCGCGGATCACCCGCCGCAGCTGGCAGCCCTCGCCATCGTCCAGTTCGTTCTCGCGCAGCCAGGCCAGGGCCTCGGGAGCGTCGTCCAGGCGGAACTCGGCGGCCAGTTCGGCGCGCTCGGCGCCGTGACGGACGATGCCGGCGTCGGCGCGGGCGCCGGTCAGCCACATCAGCGCGTCCACCAGCAGCGACTTGCCGGCGCCGGTCTCGCCGGAAACGACGGTCATGCCGGGCCCGAAGGCCAGTTCGGCCTGGCTGACGACGGCGAAATCGCGCAGGGACAGATGGACGAGCATGGGGCGGCGATTGTGCCTGAAAGGCATCAGACTTGGCTGCCCCCGGCCCGCCGCGCCGTCGGCCGGGAACGCGCCACAGGGTAGGGGAACGGCGGCTTGCACCGCGGCGCGCCCGGCCTTATGTATGGGTGCATGAGCCTGAGCCTGGATCCACGCGCCCGCCGCCTGCTGCGCACCCTGATTTCCCAGCACATCCGGGACGGGGAGCCGGTGGGTTCGCGCACCCTGGCCAAGCGCTCCGGCCTGGATGTGAGCCCGGCCACCATCCGAAACATCATGGCCGACCTCGAGGAGATCGGCCTGGTGGCGGCGCCGCATACCTCGGCCGGACGCGTGCCCACCGCCCAGGGCTACCGCGTCTTCGTCGACAGCCTGCTGCAGGTGCAGCCGCTGCAGGAGGAGGAGGTCCGCCGCCTGCGCGCCGGCCTCCCCGCCGGCAGCAGCACCCAGGCCCTGCTGGCCAGCACCTCCGAACTGCTGTCGGCGATGAGCCAGTTCGTCGGCGTGGTCACCGTGCCCTCGCGGGAGCGCTTCGCCTTCCGCCGCATCGAGTTCCTGCCGCTGGAGGACAACCGGGTGCTGGTGGTGCTGGTGTTCGCCGACAACGAGGTGCAGAACCGGGTCATCCAGCCGCGCCGCCCCTTCAGCGCCGAGGAGCTGGAGCGCATCACCAACTACCTCAACCGGCATTTCGCCGGCCGGCCCCTGGCCGAGGTCCGGCCGCAGCTGCTGCGCGAGCTGCGCGAGACCCGCAGCGAGATGGAGCGGCTGCTGTCGGCGGCGGTGGAGCTGTCCGAGCAGGCCCTGGGCCAGGAGCAGGGCAGTGCCGAGGACATGGTCCTGGCCGGCCAGACCCGGCTGATGGGCGTGCAGGACCTGTCCGACCTGGACCGCCTGCGCGAGCTGTTCGAGACCTTCGCCCGCAAGCGCGAGATCCTGCAGCTGCTGGACCGCACCCTGCAGGCCCCCGGCGTGCGCGTCTTCATCGGCGAGGAGACCGGCCTGGCCTCCCTGGACGGCTGCACCGTGGTCACCGCCCCCTACGGCAGCCAGGGCAAGGTGCTGGGCGTGCTGGGGGTGATCGGCCCGACCCGCATGGCCTACGACCGGGTCATTCCCATGGTCCAGGCCACCGCCGACCTGCTCGGCGCCGCCTTGAATCCCGGCACGCCGGCCCCATAAGCCGGGTGAACCCGCCGCCGGCGGGCCCCAGCACGGAAGATCATGCACAGCGAGAACAAGGCCCCGGGCGCCGGGAGCGCGCCCGATTCCACCCCTGCGACCCCCGAAACCCAGGCCAGCCAGCCCGAGGCCGGCACCGCCGGTGGCGACGACCTGGCCACGGAGCTCGAGCAGCTGCGTGCCGCGCTGTCCGCCATCCGCGAGGAGAGCCTGCGCGAGCGCGCCGAGCTGGAGAACCAGCGCAAGCGCCTGGCCCGCGAGATCGAGCAGGCCCGCCGCTTCGCCAATGAGCGCCTGCTGGGCGACCTGCTGCCGGTCTTCGACAGCCTCGACGCCGGCCTGGCCGCCCTCGGCGACCAGACCGGCCCGGTCCGCGAGGGCCTGGAGGCTACCCGCCGGCAGCTGCTGAAGGTCGGTGCCGACCATGGCCTGAGCGTGGTCGATCCGGCCGGCGAGGCCTTCGATCCGACCTGGCACCAGGCGATCAGCCAGGTGCCGGCCGGCGAGGGCACCGCCCCCGGCACGGTGGTGCAGGTGTTCCAGAAGGGCTACGTGCTCAACGACCGCCTGCTGCGACCGGCCATGGTGGTGGTCGCCGCCGAGTGAACGGCCGGGCTTGAAGCCCCGCCGGACGCCCCTACATCAGAACCAGCCGCGGCCGATGGCCGCCAGACAGAATCAAGAGACATCCACGGAGCCAGACAATGGGCAAGATCATCGGCATCGACCTCGGCACGACCAACAGCTGCGTCGCCATCATGGAAGGCGGCAACGCCAAGGTCATCGAGAACTCCGAGGGCGACCGCACCACGCCTTCGATCGTCGCCTTCACCAAGGATGGCGAGGTCATCGTTGGCGCCTCGGCCAAGCGCCAGGCGGTCACCAATCCCAAGAACACCTTCTTTGCCGTCAAGCGACTGATCGGCCGCAAGTTCACCGACGCCGAGGTCAAGAAGGACCTCGACCTGGTGCCCTACGGCATCGTCGAGCATGACAACGGCGACGCCTGGGTGCAGACCGCCGACGGCAAGAAGATGGCGCCGCCGGAGATCTCCGCCCGCGTGCTGGAGAAGATGAAGAAGACCGCCGAGGCCTATCTGGGCGAGCCGGTCACCGCCGCCGTCATCACCGTGCCGGCCTACTTCAACGACAGCCAGCGCCAGGCCACCAAGGACGCCGGCCGCATCGCCGGCCTGGAGGTCAAGCGCATCATCAACGAGCCGACCGCGGCGGCGCTGGCCTATGGCCTGGACAAGAAGGGTGGCGACCGCAAGGTCGTGGTCTACGACCTGGGCGGTGGCACCTTCGACGTCTCGGTGATCGAGATCGCCGAGGTCGATGGCGAGAAGCAGTTCGAGGTGCTGGCCACCAACGGCGACACCTTCCTCGGCGGCGAGGACTTCGACAAGCGCATCATCGATTACCTCGTCGAGGAGTTCCAGAAGGAGCAGGGCATCGACCTGCGCAAGGACCCGCTGGCCCTGCAGCGCCTGAAGGACGCCGCCGAGCGCGCCAAGATCGAGCTGTCCAGCTCGCAGCAGACCGAGGTGAACCTGCCGTACATCACCGCCGACGCCTCCGGTCCCAAGCACCTGAACATCAAGCTGACCCGGGCCAAGCTCGAGGCGCTGGTGGACGACCTGGTCAAGCGCACCATCGAGCCCTGCCGCACCGCCCTGAACGACGCCGGCCTGCGCGCCTCGGAGATCTCCGAGGTGATCCTGGTCGGTGGCCAGACCCGCATGCCCAAGGTGCAGCAGGCCGTGGCCGAGTTCTTCGGCAAGGAGCCGCGCAAGGACGTCAACCCGGACGAGGCCGTCGCCATCGGCGCCGCCATCCAGGGCGGCGTGCTGGCCGGCGAGGTCAAGGACGTGCTGCTGCTGGACGTCACCCCGCTGAGCCTGGGCATCGAGACCCTGGGCGGCGTGATGACCAAGATCATCGAGAAGAACACCACCATCCCGACCAAGGCCTCGCAGGTGTTCTCCACCGCCGAGGACAACCAGTCGGCGGTGACCGTGCACGTGCTGCAGGGTGAGCGCGACCAGGCCCGCTTCAACAAGTCGCTGGCCAAGTTCGACCTGACCGGCATCGAGCCGGCGCCGCGCGGCATGCCGCAGATCGAGGTGTCCTTCGACATCGACGCCAACGGCATCCTGCACGTCTCGGCCAAGGACAAGAAGACCGGCAAGGAGCAGAAGGTCGAGATCAAGGCCGGCTCGGGCCTGACCGACGAGGAGATCCAGCGCATGGTCGCCGACGCCGAGGCGCACCGCGAGGAGGACAGGAAGTTCCAGGAGCTGGTAACCGCCCGCAACGCCGCCGACGGCCTGATCCATGCCACCCGCACCGCCATCAAGGAGCACGGATCCAAGGTGCCGGGCGAGCAGCTGGCCGCGATCGAGACGGCGCTGTCCGAGCTCGAGACGGCGATGAAGGGCGACGACAAGGCGCAGATCGAGGCCAAGACCCAGGCCCTGCAGCAGGCCGCCCAGTCGCTGTACGCGGCGGCCGCGGCTGCCGACCAGGGGCCGGCCGCGGAGCAGCCGGCCGGCGCTGCCGCGGGCGGCAAGGCCGAGGACGTGGTGGACGCCGAGTTCACCGAGGTCAAGGACAAGGACAAGTAAGTGGCCTGGCCGCACGCCACGGCGTGCGGCGGTGACTGCCCGCGTCCCGGCGGCAAGGACTTGCCGCCCGGCGCGGGCAGTGGCGTGAACGAGCCCGGGAAGACCCGATGAGCAAGCGCGATTACTACGAAGTGCTGGGCGTGGCCCGCAATGCCTCCGAAGAGGAGATCAAGAAGGCCTACCGGCGCGCCGCGCAGAAATACCACCCCGACCGCAATCCGGGCGACGCCGAGGCGGAAGCGCGCTTCAAGGAGGCCAAGGAGGCCTACGAGGTGCTGTCCGACGGCGGCAAGCGGCGCATCTACGACCAGCACGGCCATGCCGCCTTCGAGCACGGCATGGGCGGGCGCGGGCCCGGCCCGGGTCCCGGCTTCGCCGACGTCAACGACATCTTCGGTGACATCTTTGGCGACATCTTCGGCGGTGGCCGCTCGCGTAGCGGTCCGCGCCGCGGCGCCGACCTGCGTTACGTGGTCGAGCTGGACCTGCAGGAAGCGGTGTTCGGCGTCGAGAAGCGCATCGAGGTGCCGACCCTGGCGGCCTGCAGCACCTGCTCCGGTACCGGCTCGGCCGACGGCAACCTGCACAGCTGCCAGACCTGCGGCGGCCGCGGCCAGGTGCGCATGCAGCGCGGCATCTTCGCCGTGCAGCAGACCTGTCCGGCCTGCGGCGGCCGTGGCCAGGTGGTCACCAGCCCCTGCGGCGACTGCTCCGGCAACGGTCGCGTCCGCGAGGAGAAGGTGCTGCAGGTGAAGATCCCGGCCGGCGTCGACAACGGCGACCGCATCCGCCTGGCCGGCGAGGGCGAGGCCGGCATGGCCGGCGCTCCGCCGGGCGACCTCTACGTCGAGATCGCGGTGCGCGAGCACCCGATCTTCCAGCGCGATGGCGACGACCTCTACTGTGAGGTGCCGGTGCGCTTCTCCCAGGCCGCCCTGGGCGCCGATATCGTCGTGCCGACCCTGGACGGCGAGGTGCTGATCAAGGTTCCCAAGGAAACCCAGACCGGCAAGCTGTTCCGCCTGCGCGGCAAGGGCGTGCGCTCGGTGCGCAGCCATGCCCCGGGCGACCTGCTGTGCCGGGTGGTGGTGGAGACGCCGGTCAACCTGACGGCGAAGCAGCGGCAGCTGCTGGAGGAGTTCGAGGCCACCTTCGAGGGCGACAAGGCCGCCCGGCATTCACCGCGTTCCAGCAGTTTCCTGGACGGGGTGAAGGCCTTCTGGGACCGGATGACCTCCTGATGCGAAAACGCCCGGCGATGAGCCGGGCGTTTCGCTTTCCTGGCCCCTGCTGCCTCAGGGGCGTCCGTACAGCTTCCCGCTGCGGCCGCTGTCGGCGTAGGCGTCCAGCTGCGTGCCCACGCTCGCGTCCAGGCGCTCCAGGCGGCTGGCGGCGGTCGGGTGGGTGGAGAACAGCAGGGCGACGTTGCGGTCCTCGGGCCGGGTGGCATCCAGGGTCTGCAGCACGCCGACCAGGCCGAAGGGGTTGTAGCCACCGCGCGCCGCCAGCACCATGCCGGCCAGGTCGGCGTCGTACTCGTCCTGCTTGTCCAGGCCCTTGACCAGCACCTCGGTGCCGACCTTGAAGGCCTTCTCGCCGAAGCGGCGGGTCAGCTCGTTGTCGCTGCGCTGGGTCAGCTCGCCGGCCACCGACACCGTCCACTCGCGGCCCATGGCCTTCTTGATCGCCTTGACCTGGTCCTTGGCCACCACGTGCGAGATCTCGTGGCCGAGCACGCCGGCCAGTTCCGACTCGTCACGCAGGCGCTCGTACAGGCCGCGGGTGATCAGGACGATGCCACCGGGCAGGGCGAAGGCGTTGACGTCGTCGCTGTCCATCACGCCGAAGCGCCAGGGCAGGTTGGGGCGCTCCGACTGCAGGGCCAGCCACAGGCCGACCCGGTTGACGTAGCGCTGCAGGCCCGGGTCATTCACCAGCGGGGCGGCGCCGAGCAGCTGCGCGGCGATGCCTTCGCCGAGCTCGATCTCCTCGGCCTCGGTGATCTCCTCGCTGGCCTCGGCGGCGCGCTTGCCGAAATCGAGGATCTTGCTGGCGTCGCCGCCGAGCCGGCCGAAGGCGGCCGCCGGGCTGGCCAGGACCAGCGCCAGCAGGGCGGCGGGCAGGAGCTTGAGGGCGTTCATCGGCTCCTCCTGTTGCGCGAGGACTTGCGCGATTCGAGGTAGGACACCTGCCGGGCCTGCAGGCCCATCTGGCTGGCATGGCTGCGGGCGTCGTCCGGGCGGGCGGCGAACTCGGTCAGGCGGGCGGCCTCGCTCGTGTTCGGATAGGCCCGACGCAGGTCCTCGGCGCCCAGGCCCTTCACGCCGGTGCTGGCGTCGGCGCTGGTGGAACCGGTGCGGAAGACCGAGGCCAGGGCCTGGCCGCCGCCCTGGCTGGCCTCGCCCGAGCCGGTGCGCAGGTTCAGGATGCGCACCCAGCCGGACTGGCCGCTGCCGGTGGTGACGCCGGCCCAGGCGCCCTGGCGGGCGGTGATCTCGACCGATTCCTTGGCGGCCAGCTTGGCCAGCACGTCGGCGCTGGCCTGCGGCTCGGCCCTCAGTTCGGTGGCCTTGAGCACGGTGCCGCTCTCGGCGCCGGCCAGGCTGGCCAGCCCGGCCAGGACCAGGCCCAGCGCCAGGCCGGAACGTGCCGGCGCGGCATTTGGTCGCTTCGCCATGTCGGTTCCTCCCCGTCTTGCTTGCGAATGCTTTGGATGGCTCGTTCAGCCGGCGGCGGACTCGCGCTGCGGCTCGTACAGGTCCACCGGCTGTTCCCGGCCCTTCACCCGGAATTGTCCGCGGTGGATGAACAAGTAACGTGCACCGGCGGCCTCGCAGGCCACCCGGGTCGCTTCCGATACCAGCACCCGGGCGACGCCCTTGGTGGTGCCCTCGATGCGGCTGGCCAGGTTCACCGTGTCCCCGATGGCGGTGTACTCCATCCGCGCCTCGCTGCCAAGGAAGCCGACCACGGCCGGGCCGGTGTGCAGGCCGATGCCGATGTCGAACTCGCCCAGGTCCGGGTCCAGGGATTGCAGCTCCTGGCGGAACTCGTCCAGCACCCGGGTCATTTCCAGCGCCGCCGCGACCGCCTGGCGGGCGTGGCCCGGCACCTCGGTCGGGGCGTTCCAGAAGGCCATGATGGCGTCGCCGATGAACTTGTCGAGCGTGCCGCCGTGCCGGAACACCACTTCGACCTGGCGGCTGAAATATCGGTTGAGCAGCTGCACCACCGCTTCCGGGCTGCGCGTCTCCGACAGGGTGGTGAAGCCGCGGATGTCGGAGAACAGCACGGTGATCTCGCGCGTCTCCGGCTTGCGCTCGCGGTCGAGTTCGCCGCTGCGCACCAGGCTGTCCACCACCCGCGGGTCGAGGAAGCGGCCGAACAGGCCGACCGTGGCCTCGCGCTCGCGCCGCTCCAGCCACTGCGCCTCGATGGTCAGCAGGCCGAAACCCAGCCAGGCCAGGCCCAGCGCCGCGCCGACCGGCGCGTAAAGCAGCTCGCCCAGGGCCAGCTGTGAGCCCGCCAGCGCCACCAGGCTGGCCAGGGCCAGCAGCAGGCCGCTGCGCACCGGGCTCCAGCGCCGGTGGAAGGCCAGGGCCAGGCCCAGCACCAGGACCAGCAGCAGCGGCCAGCGCACCGGCAGGTCGCGCAGCCAGTCGCCGGCGCGCAGGTTGGCGATCGCGGTGGTGAGCACGTGCACGCCCGGCGTCAGCTGGCCCAGCGGCGTCGGCCGCATGTCGTGCAGGCCGGAGGCGGTGGCGCCGACCAGGATGATGCTGTCGCGCAGGCTGGGGGCGATCTCCGGTTCGTCCGCGCCCAGGTCGTTGAGGAGGTCGGCGTAGGAGATCGTGCGCGGTGCCCGGCCGTACCAGTTCAGCCGCAGCCGCTCGCGCTCGGGCAGGGTGGCGCCACTGCCGCGGGCGACGCTGGCGGCCAGGCCGGGCAGGCGCCAGCCGTCGATCTCGTGGTGGAGGCGGACGTGCCGGCCGGTGCCGTCGGCATCGGCCTCGAAGTTGATCAGGCCGCCGCGCCAGCTCTCCGGTTCCAGCACCAGCGGCACCAGCAGGGTGGCGCTGGCCGCAGGATCTGCGCCCGGCAGGGTCTCGGCGCCGAAGGAAGGCGGCAGCGCCGACAGCGGCGCCGCCTGGCCGCCCGAGAGGCGCATCGAGGCGAAGTACAGGTTGTCCATGCCGGCGGCGATCTCGCGCAGCACGGCATCGCTGTCGGGGCGGAAGGCATCGGCCTCGTTGAAGAGGATGTCGAAGGCCACCGCCTTCGGCTGCCAGCGGGCCAGGCCGTCCAGCAGCTCGCCGTGGATGGCGCGGGGCCAGGGCCAGGCGCCGGCGATGTCGTTGAGGTCTTCCAGGCTCTTCTGGTCGATGGCGACCAGGACGATGTCGGCGGGCGGTTCGCGGCCGGCCGCGTGCCGCTGCAGCTGCAGGTCGCCCAGGCGGTCGTCCAGACGGTCCAGCCAGCCGGCCAGCTGCAGGACCAGGGTCAGCACGGCGAGGACCAGCAGGGGCAGGCGGATGGGCGCGTGCTTCTTGGCTCGGGGCATGCGTGGTCGCGCGGCGGAAGGTGCCCGGAGTGTAGCGGTTTGCCAGTGGCCGGCGGATTCCGATAGCGTGCCGCCATGGCGAATCCGCCCCTCCGACTCCTGATCCACGGTGCCAGCGGCCGCATGGGCCGGGCCCTGTTGCGCCTGGCCGGCGACTTCGACGGCCTGCGGGTGGTCGCCGGTGTCAGCCGCCGTGGCGAAGCCCTGGCGGAAGCACCCGGCCTGCCGGTGCTGGCCGCCGCCGACATGGTCCGGGCGCCGGACTTCGACCTGATGCTGGACTTCAGCCTGGCCGAGGCCTTCGACGCCGCCCTGGCCCTGTGCCGCGAGCGCGGCGCCGGTCTGGTCAGCGGCACCACCGGCCTGTCGGAGGCGCAGAAGCAGGCCCTGGACGCATTGGCGCGGCAGGCGCCGGTGCTGTGGTCGGCCAATTTCAGCGCCGGCGTGGCGGTGCTGTCGGAACTGGTGCGCCAGGCCGCGGCGGCGCTGCCGGGCTGGGACGTGGACATCGTCGAGTCCCACCACGTGCACAAGAAGGACGCGCCCTCCGGCACGGCCCTGGCCCTGGGCGCGGCGGTGGAGCAGGGCAGGGGCCGGCCGCCGGCCTATGCCAGCCTGCGTGCCGGCGACATCGTCGGCGAGCACCTGGTCCAGTTCACCGGCCCGGGCGAGCGCCTGGAACTGCTGCATCGCGCCGGCAACCGCGACATCTTCGCCCGCGGCGCGCTGGAGGCGGCGCGGCGCCTGGCTGGCCGGCCGGCCGGCCGCTACGGCTTTGCGGAACTGCTGCTGGGTGCCGCTTCCTGAATGGGATTGCGGTTTCCCATCGGGGACGATTGCCGCTAAAATTCCCGCTCGCCTGAACCCCCGCCCGCACGGACCGCCGCAAGGCAGGCCCGCGGGCGGCCGCACACCCGGCGAACCGGGTTCCCCCAAGCAAGGCGACCGCCCGTGAACCAACCCGCAATCCTCGCGCTCGAAGACGGCACCGTGTTCGAGGGCGTATCCGTCGGCGCGCCCGGATCCCGCGTCGGCGAGGTGGTGTTCAACACCGCCATGACCGGCTACCAGGAAATCCTCACCGATCCCTCCTACGCCCGGCAGCTGGTCACCCTGACCTATCCGCACATCGGCAACACCGGCTGCACCGCCGAGGACGACGAGGCCGGGCAGGTCTGGGCCTCGGGCCTGATCGTCCGCGACGTGCCGCGCCGGCCCAGCAGCTGGCGCAGCCAGGTGAGCCTGCCGGACTGGCTGGCGGCGCGCGGGGTGGTGGCCATCGCCGGCCTCGACACCCGCCGCCTGACCCGCCTGCTGCGCGACCGCGGCGCCCAGAACGGCTGCCTGGTGGCCGGCGACGACATCGATCGCGACCACGCCATCGAGGCGGCGCGCAAGTTCCCCGGCCTCAAGGGCATGGACCTGGCCAGGGAAGTCAGCACCCGCGAGCGCTATGCCTGGACCGAGGGCCAGCTGGACCTGGACCGCGGCGAGTGCGTCCGCGCCGAACCGCGCTTCCATGTGGTCGCCTACGACTTCGGCGTCAAGCGCAACATCCTGCGCATGCTGGCCGAGCGTGGCTGCCGGGTGACGGTGGTGCCGGCGCAGACCCCGGCCGCGCAGGTGCTGGCCGAGAAGCCCGACGGCGTCTTCCTGTCCAACGGCCCCGGCGACCCGGAACCCTGCGACTACGCCATCGCCGCCATCCGCGAGATCCTGGCGGCGAAGCTGCCGGTGTTCGGCATCTGCCTGGGCCACCAGTTGCTCGGCCTGGCCGCCGGCGCCCGCACCCACAAGATGAAGTTCGGCCACCACGGCGCCAACCACCCGGTCCAGGACCTGGACAGCAAGCGGGTGATGATCACCAGCCAGAACCACGGCTTCGCCATCGACGAGGCGACGCTGCCGGCGAACGTGCGGGTCACCCACCGTTCGCTGTTCGACGGATCCAACCAGGGCATCGAGCTCACCGATGCCCCGGCCTTCAGCTTCCAGGGTCACCCGGAAGCGAGCCCCGGCCCGCATGACGTGGCGGGGCTGTTCGACAAGTTCGTGGGCATGATGGCGGCCGCGCGAACGGCCTGAGGGATGCCTTTCACCAATGGGGAGAGATGGGGAGAACGTAATGAAGCGACTGTTGCAAAGCCTGTTCCTGCTTGCGGCGCTTGCCGCCCAGATGGCCCTGGCCGGACCGGAACGTTTGCCGGTGGGGGATTTCTTCAAGGACCCCGAGTTCACCTCGGTGTCGCTGTCGCCGACCGGCGAGTACATCACCGTCTCGGTGCCGCAGGGCGACCGCACCGTGCTGGCGGCCTTCAGGGTCGACGGCATGAAGCTGGTCGGCAAGTGGGACTACGGTCCGAAGCGGCACATCGACCGCGTGGTCTGGGTCAATGACAACCGCTTCCTGATGTACGTCTCGCAGAAGCTGGGCCGGTTCGATTTCCGGGTCGGCACGCCGGACGTCTACGCCAGCAACGTCGACGGCACCCAGCGTGCCGACATGCCCAACCTGGGCTACTACCAGATCGTCGACCGCACCTGGGACGACCCGCGCACGATCCTGGTGCAGCGCTCGATCGACTCGGCCTACCTTTCCAAGTACGACGTCTACAACGGCCGGGTCATCACCGTGGCCACGGCGCCGCTGCGCTTTGGCAGCTTCGTGCTCGACCATGAGGGCGAGGTCCGCTACGCCTTCGGCCAGGACGAGAAGAACAACACCATCACCCTGCGCCGCAAGGGCGACGGCTGGGAGCGCATCCACAGCGGCGAGATGGGCGGCAGCGTCCGCACCCCGGTGGCCTTCGGCCGCGACGGCCGGGTCCTGTTCGAGGTCAGCGACGCCGGCGAGCCCAGCCGCCTGGTCTGGCGCGATCCCGCCTCGGGCGAGGAACAGCCGGTCAGCCGCAACCCCAACGTCGATCCCGCCGGCCTGCTGTACTCCAGCGACGAGCGCGACGTGCTGGCCGTGCGCTACTACGACGGCCTGCCGTCCTATGACTTCATCAAT
>Ga0207873_1002317_pt1 | contig 15888 bp, 18 predicted proteins | sample BGWIniCompost_FD_187373 | JGI IMG/M metagenome (GOLD analysis project Ga0207873, IMG submission 187373) | Cellulose adapted compost microbial communities from Newby Island Compost Facility, Milpitas, CA, USA - BGW Initial Compost (SPAdes)... ...
TGGGTTATATCAGGCTGGGCCAGCCGGCCAGTTCGTTGAGCGGCGGCGAAGCGCAACGCGTAAAACTGGCTTCATTCCTCGGAAAAGGCGGGGAGTCCTCCGGCGGCGTCCTTTTCATTTTCGATGAGCCCACCACAGGACTTCATTTTCATGATATTAAAAAACTGCTCGAAGCGATCAACTCGTTGATCGACCAGGGCAACAGCGTAATCATCATCGAACATAATATGGAGGTGATCAAGTCGGCCGACTGGATAATCGACCTTGGCCCGGAAGGCGGCGACGAAGGAGGATATATCACGTTTGCAGGACGCCCCGAGGAGATGATCAAACTCGAAAATAACCATACGGCGAGATTCCTGGCAAAAAAACTGTAAGCCCCGGTTCGATTGCGAATTGGATTTGGCGGTTGACAAGCCGCTGAGGAAGGCATAAATCGACGGCCGCAAAATATTCCCAAGGAATATTTTTTAACCATAATAATAATTTTAATTTTATAGCGATAGAAATATGTAGGCGAACGGTTCAACTGTTCTTTCTTCAAAAAATCACGTTTTAAAATTTTATTAAAGTAATCAAAAAGAAATGGACGTAAAAGACGATAATGGGTTTGACAAGAACCTCCCCAAAAGCAATGTGAATGAAGAGTTGATTAAGCAGGCGTTTAAAGACAAGGATTGGAATGAGATCAAGAGTTCCGACTCCTGGGCTATTTTCAAGATCATGTCGGAACTGGTGGAAGGCTTTGAAAAACTGGCGAAAATTGGGCCTTGCGTTACCATCTTTGGTTCTGCGCGCGTCAAACCCGACCATCCTTACTATCAGATCGCTGAAAATATCGCCTACACGCTCGTGCAGCACGGCTACGGCGTAATCACCGGAGGCGGTCCCGGCATCATGGAAGCGGGCAACAAGGGAGCCAAAAGAGCGGGAGGCAAATCGGTGGGGCTCAATATCCACTTGCCATTCGAACAACAGCATAACAACTATATCGACCGGGACAAACTGATTTCCTTCGACTATTTCTTTGTCAGAAAAGTCATGTTTGTCCGCTATTCCCAGGGCTTCATCGTGATGCCGGGGGGATTTGGAACTTTCGACGAATTGTTTGAAGCGCTCACGCTGATTCAGACTGAGAAAATCGGGAGGTTCCCCATTGTTTTGGTGGGGAAAAGTTTCTGGAAGGGACTTGTTCAGTGGCTTCGCGAGGTGGTCCTCACCGAACATAATAATGTCAGCGAAACTGATTTCGATTTATTCAGCATAGTAGATACGCCGGAAGAAGCTGTAAAAGTGATTGATGAGTTCTATTCGAAATACCTTCTTTCTCCAAACTTTTAAGGTCAAGGGATACGCCATTGCGGCGGCCGCCCTCGCTTTTATTTTGCTATCGGGTTTTTCCGCTTTTCATTTCTTTAAAAACGAAGAAAAAGAAATTGCCGGGAAACCGGCGGTCTATGAAATGGGCGAGAAGCGCAGGCCGCTCGAGGTGTACACTTTCGAAAAGCCTGCCGAAGCGCTTTTTGCCGGAGAGCCTGCGCCCCTGCATATCGACGAAGTTTGGGAGAGACTGGATTACGAACTCCATCTCAATGTGTATTTTCACTCAAACACCATTGCGCTCATCAAACGATCGTACCGCTGGCTGCCTGAAATTGCGGAAGTATTGAAGAAATACGCTATCCCCGACGATTTCAAATATCTGCCGTTGATTGAAAGCGGATTGCAGAATGTCGTGTCTCCGCGCCAGGCGGTAGGCTTCTGGCAGCTCAGGGAAAGTACGGCCAGGGAGCTTGGCCTGGAAGTGACCAAACAGGTGGATGAACGCTACGACCCCATCCGGTCCACGGAAGCCGCCTCCCAGTACCTGCTTAAAGCCTATGAAAAGTTTGGGAGCTGGACGCTGGCCGCGGCCGCTTACAACATGGGAATAAAAGGGTTGTCCAGGACGCTCAACGAGCAGCGGGTGGACTCTTACTACGACCTCTTGCTTAATGAGGAAACGGCCCGGTATATTTATCGCATATTGGCGATAAAGGAGATTCTGAACCGTCCCGCCGCTTATGGGTACGATATCCCCAAGTCGCACATGTACCAGAAAGCCTCTATCCGGCGTATCGTGGTGGATGAGGATATAAAAGATCTTGCCGTATTTGCCAAAGAACAGGGAGTCAATTATAAAGTGTTAAAGAAGTTCAATCCTTGGCTCCGGGATCGCGCGCTGAATGTGAGAAAGGGAAAATCCTACGAAATCCAGTTGCCCCTCGACGTGGAAGCCTATATGGCGGCTCCTTCCCTTTAAAAACAGACGCTATTCCTGCAAGCTACCCGGCTTTCAAGTCGCGAGATCTGGGAAGCTCTTGCAAAAATTCATCATTGCGCATCCGGCGGTCCGGCCACGGTTCCCATCCATTGCGAAAATGCCCACGGCGGGCCGGGTTCTCCTCGCGGCAGGAAGATTTTTCATTGTTGCAGAAGCGTTTCTCCTCGTCGCAGGAGCATTTTTCCTCGTTGCAGGAGAATTTCTCCTCGTTACAGGAGCATTTTCCCTCGTTGCAGGAGCGTTTCCCATCATTACAGGCCGCCGTCTAAAAATCCTTCCGGAAGTTACCAAAGGGATTTACGAGCCTGTTCATAAATTTTTACCTGATTTTCAGGAACTGAAGTTTCCTGATCTCCTTTGCCTTAGGATCGCCGGAGCCTAATACTGAAACGACATGCGACGCCGGCGGTCCTAATATTAGCAATACAATAAATGCGAGGCGGCCCCTATTTCACGGTCTGATAAGCGGCCGTCAATTTTTTAACTTTTATTCTCTCCTGAGGGCCAGAGAAGACCAGCCTGGATTCAGCGGGCTTTTTCAAAACTTCCGAAGCGGCGGCGAGCCCCGCTTTTTGTCTTCTTTTCCGGATCCAGGTTCTGATTAACGGGATGGTGGCGAGCAATCCAACGCCGAGGATCACGTATTCGAAGAAATGCTGGATTTGAGGGAAGAGCCGGGCCAGGAAATAGCCGGCCAGTATCATGGAATGCGCCCAGAAGAAAGCCCCAACGATATTATAAACGACAAATTTCTTAAACGGCATTTTCACAGAACCGGCGAGGATCGGCGCAAAGGTGCGAACAATAGGCACGAAACGGCCGATGATTACGGCATGAGCGCCATACTGGTCGTAAAAGGAGTGCGCGGATTTAAGGTGTTTCTTTTTAAAGAACATAGAATCAGGACGCTTCATGAGCGAATCGCCGGTTTTGAAACCAAACCAATAGCCCACGAAATCGCCGGCGATGGCGGCTAACGTAACGGCGGCCAAAACTACGACAATATGATTCTCGATTACTCCGGTGGCGGTCATCAGTCCGGCGGTAAACAATAGCGAATCGCCCGGAAGTAAAAACCCAAAGAAGAGTCCATTTTCGGCGAAAACGATGCCTATGAGAATGAAAATACCGCCCATGGCCAGGATGTTTTCAGGATTGACAAACGATACAATGCCGGCCATGATGTCGGCGATTCCATGAAATGCGTCTAACAACATTATGATTTTTAAATTTGGTTTAAGAAATAATGATCAACTATGTCAGGTCAGGGCGAATGAGGTTAATGGTTGAGGGCGCGCAAACCCTAAAGCCGCAAAAAGCGCGTTTTGACATAAAGAGGGGTTCCTGTAATATTCAGATGAGACAAGTTTCTAAGGATATGCGGAATGAGCAGCGCATTCCTGACGATCGCTTCATTATGCAATACGGCGATCTTGTTTTTGAGAAACACCCTGGAAAATGACGCGGGTATTTTGTTTCTTAAAAGGTACAGAGGAATATCCGCATCGCCGGTTTCATCCCAATTTGCCGCAACCTTGCCTTTAAGCTCATGTACGACGTCATTTTTACTGAACGAAAGGTTGATTGAAAGAACCGCGGCGGCAAACAAGACGGCAATAATGATAATTTTACTGGTAAAACTGAAGATTCTGATCACTAGTCCCTCGTTACTTATAAATCAAACACCACATCCATAACGTAGAAATCCCGAAGTAGTTGTAAAGGCATGCCATTTTTTTTAATTTAGCGATGCGCATGGAATTCAAGATTAGTGGAATAACGCGCCCAAAGACCGCCTGCATTGCATATGACTATTTAAAATTCATTTGCGTGAATACTTTTTGCTGGTTTTTGGTTTGTATATGAAATAAAAACCTATGCTGAACGTCATTCTCCTTCTTGCCGGCTTCGCGCTTTTAATTTATGGGGCGAATATGCTCGTAGACGGCGCCTCGTCGCTTGCAAAAAAATACAACATCCCCAACATCGTGATCGGTCTGACCATCGTGGCTTTCGGAACCTCCTCTCCCGAGATGGTGGTGAACGTCTTCGCATCCCTGGATGAAAATTCGGATATTGCTCTTGGCAATATTATCGGCAGCAACATATTTAATGTGCTGGGAATTCTTGGCGTTTCTTCTCTTGTGTATCCGCTGACGGTAAAAGCGAATACGACGTGGATTGAGATTCCTTTAAGCCTGTTGTCGGCGATCGTCGTTTTGATTTTGGCCAACGACGCGATCCTGGATAAGGCGGAAGTTTCTATTATAACCCGGATCGACGGGCTTATTCTTCTCTGCTTCTTTATTGTATTTATGGTCTATAATTATACGCTGATGACCTCTACCCAAGAGCGCGAGGACCTTAAAGTTAAGGACTATTCAAAGTTGAAGTCTGTCTTGTTTATTATCCTGGGATTGGGTATGCTGACGCTTGGAGGCAGGGTTATAGTGAATTCTGCGACGAAATTGGCGCAGATGGCCGGAATATCGGAAAGAGTCATCGCCCTGACCGTCGTTTCTGTCGGCACATCGTTCCCTGAATTGGCTACTTCTGTGGTGGCGGCTATGAAAAAGAATGTGGATATTGCTATTGGGAATATCGTCGGATCGAATATTTTCAATGCATTCCTGGTACTTGGCGTATCTTCGACTATTTACCCTGTGGCGGCGCCCGGGAATACGAATGTCGATCTCGTGGTCAATGTTGTCGCCAGCCTTTTACTTTTCACCGTTCTGTTTACGGGAAAACGAGGAAAAATAGACCGTTGGGAAGGAGCTGTGTTTGTGACGCTGTATGCCGCTTACGTAGTCTGGCTGATCTGGCAGGGATAGTCGGTCATTTGTAAATATTGCAACCTACTGTTTTAGTGGTTTTGATCTCGACTTCCTTTCCGGCCAGCAGCAAATTGACGGCGTTTTCGACGTACTTTTCCTGTGCAAGCGCCTTGTCCTTGAAATTGTTGTCGATCGCCCCCGCGTAAACCACTTTGTATTTGCCGGCCATTTTATGAACGACCACGGCGTGCGGCGTTCGGGTTACGCCAAATTCTGCCGCTGTTCTCTGGTTCTCATCGGATAAATAGGGGAACGGGAATTTCTTTTCCTGCGACCGCTGTTTCATTTTCTCGAATGAATCGCCCGGCGATTTAAGTGGATTGTTGGGATTAATCGCTATAAGAGGGTATCCCAGCGGGGAGAATTTATTATTCAGTTCAATGATTCTTTCCTCATAGAGTTTGCAGTAAGGGCAAGTGTTGGTCGTGAAAATGATAATAAATCCTTTGGCTTGCGGGAAGTCGGCCATTGAAACCATTTTCCCATCTACGCTTTTTAGGCGAAAATCGCTGGCGTTGTCGCCTGGTTTATAGCCGGCCTGGTCGTCATAAGGAGAATTGAACGCCAAAAAAGAAATTGCGACGGTTAAAATACTCTTTAACATGACGTTATTTTTTTATAAAATTAATAAAATTCTCCATCAAACCCTCATAGAACCGCGGTTTCTCGCAACAGGTGTGGAAAATATGGACAATGGCTAAGTAAGTTTTTTATTCCATTGCGATATTAAATCCACATGCCGCGATCTTTTTTGGACAATATTGTTTTGCCTCGACAAATGGTTTTTAATTTTTTCAAGTTCTGAAACAGCTGTTCCCAATTCCCAAAAACCGTTGCTAATATCCTTACAAACGTCGCTTCATCGCATTCCATCCTCGATTATGATTTTTCTAACCTCCTAATTTTGAGGGACTAAGAAAATATGGTCGAACAGAAAAGCAGCGCTTCAAGAAAGATTTCTCAAATTTTCCACAGGTAAGAAATTTGGTAAAAATGAGCGTCTTGCTTAGGCGCTAAATCAATTAGTTTATACAAAAAAAAGATTTGTAAAAATCAACCGAAGTTTTCCACATTTTTCCATAGTTATCCACATCGTTACGCATTAATCATATAAATTATTGAAAATCAAGCAGTTACATGGGTTTATTTAAATGTGGAAAATGTTGATAACTTGACGGAGTTTATAAAATGGCAATTGTGGCGCCGGTTTAATCAAATATTTTCAAAATGGATATCGTATTTTTCCGTTGATTAACGACCAGTCAGGATTCGATGTTATTCGTGGCGTTGACGGATCAATTTTTTCCGGTACGCATTAAAAATCCTCGATTTGGATACAAACCCTACATATTGCCCGCCGTCGATCACCGGGAGATTCCAGGCGTTTGCCTTTTCAAATTTATCCATCACCGACTCCATGCTTTCAAACAACGACACGCTTTCAGGCGGATTGTGCATCAATTCGCGGATGGTAATTGTGCGCCGGGCCTCTTCATTAAACATGATGTCGCGAACGTCGTCCAGGGTTATTATGCCCTCCATCTCTCCATGCGCATTCACGACAGGGAATATATTCCTGTTTGACTGCCTGACAAGCGCCACGAGGTCTTCAAGTTTCGCGTCCGGCAAAATCGTTAACAGATCGGTCTCGATGATTTTTTTCAAATCAATCAGACTTAACACCTGCCTGTCTTTATCGTCTGCAATATAGTCGCCGCGCTCGGCGAGCTGTTTTGTATAGATAGAATATTGCTCGTAATAGGAAGAAGAAGTGTAGGATATAGCGGAAACCAGCATCAAAGGAACAATTAACGTGTAACCGCCGGTGATTTCGGCAATCAGGAAGATGGCGGTTAGAGGGGCGTGCAGCACAGCGCTCAACACGCCGCACATGCCTACAAGGGTGAAGTTGCTAATGCTAATCGCTTCGGCTGGCAAAAGAAGGTTGAGAACCTTTGCCAGAAAGAATCCGGAGGTAGCTCCAATAAACAGAGAAGGCGCAAAGAGTCCTCCGCTTCCTCCGGAACCAATTGTTAACGCCGAAGCAACCGGTTTGATCAGGATTACGCCGAATAAAAAAGCAAGCACGACAAAGACGTTGTCGATGTATTTGAAGAACAGCGTGTTATGCATCACCATCGGCTCGTTATTCACCAGCATTTGTTTGATGGTCTCATACCCTTCGCCATAGATAGGAGGAAAAATAAAAATGATGACGCCTAAAGCCAATCCGCCAAAGACCGCCCTGCCCAGATAGTTTTTCACATTCTCAATCCATCGCTCAGTCCGGTAAGTCATTCGCATGAAATAGACAGAAACCAGTCCCGAGACTATGCCAAGAAGAAAATAATAGGGAGTGTCGCCCGCCATGAAAGGATCGGTTAACTTAAACGAAAACATCACTTCGTCGCCCAATAAGCCAATGGAGACCAGCGAGCCGGCAACAGAGGCGATGAGCAGGGGGATAAAAGATGAGATAGCCACTTCGGCGAAAAGGACTTCTACGCTAAACAACACGCCGGCCACGGGAGAGTTGAATATTGCGGCAATCGCTCCGGCGGCGCCGCAACCTATCAGGAGGGTTCTTCTTTTGTAGTTCAGATGCACCAGTTGTCCAATGTTCGAGCCTATCGCCGAACCGGTGACGACAATCGGGGCCTCCAGCCCAACCGACCCGCCGAACCCGACCGTTATCGCGCTGGTGATGAGTCGCGAATACATTCTCGAACGTTTAATGACGCTCGACTTTTTTGAAATGATATAGATCACATCGGAGATGCCGTGTCCCAGTTTTTCCTTGAAAATGAAGCGGGCGATGATTACGGTAATAACGATGCCAATAAGGGGAAAACTCAAGTAGAAATAGTTTGCAAATGCGATATCGGGCGATTTAGTTAGAAAGTTTTGGATGATGTGAACAGATTGTTTCAATACCACAGCCGCAAGTCCCGACAAGGCCCCGATCACGCCGCTAAGAATGAGAACGAAATTTTTGTTGCTGACCTTCTTGAGTCTCCAGACAAGAAACCTGACCAGGATATCATTTGCCTTCATGATCTGTTTCTACCTTTTAAAATTGGCTGCAAGGTTAGGGCAGAAATTCATAAAATAAAAATTCTTTCCCACAGGCGACGATGCATCCATCCTGGCGGCCGGCCGCTTACGCCGGATTATAGAACCGGTAATGAATGTACAGTTTGTTTTCTTTCAATATTCCAGTGATCAGTTCCCATAGGGTCTCGTAAGGGATAACCTCCAATTCTGTTTTTAAATCGAACGGGAAATGGAGTTTTTTCAGCTTTTCATAATAATTGTTTGATTTTTCCGCTATTAACTCGTAATTGAATTCCTTTTCGGGAACTGAGGCGAGCATTCTGATGAAAAGACTGTTCCGGTAGTTGTGTCTTTTATCGAGGTGAACGGAACAGTATTTCTGGAGTTCGTTGACCCGCTTTCTGACATCGTTGACCATACCGTCGCGAAGCAAATACATGAATTGAATGACAAGCGTCGCCACATTATAGCCAGCCAAATGCCGCGGGAAATCCGGTATTTTCCCGTTGAATTCGTCGATGTCGAATCCCCACCTCAGCAGTTTTGTTTCATACACATATAGCAGGAAAGCCCTGTAGATGACCCACCTTGCGCTGATTTCATCAGGCAATTGATGATAACGCTTATGAGTTCTTACTGTCCGGTAAATCTCAGCGGCTTTTTCATATCCTTTGAACGCCGTCTCAAGCAAGAAATAATACTCCAGGAAAGAAAACCATTGGTCAGAACCGGACTGCATCTTTCCCAGCCATCGCACGGCATGGTTGCGGCCATTGTGGATGTCCCGCTGGAAGAAGCAAGAGATCATTTTAGCGAGTCCCAACTCTTGTAAATCCAGATCCACCTTGATTCCTTCAGGGTCTTGCAAATACTCTTTTTCAATCTGGTCGCATAATTTGATGTTGTCCTTGAACCGGCGGGAAAGCTCGTTATACATCAACTTCAGCTTCTTCGTGAACACGTCGATTCGCGAGCTGTTGAATTCTTTCGCCTTTTTCTCAAACCTATCGATATAGACCGGCAATTTGACCATCGCCTTTTTTCGCGCGTTAACCGATTTGTTGATAAGGGCTATCGCTTCATAGTAAATCTCTTCGCATTCGGCCGCCGAGTCTCTGAATGTTCTCAGATACTGGAGCTCTTTTGTCGCTTCGCGGAACAATACCGCTTTGCCGCCCTTTGCGTACGCGTTCCTCAGCATCTCGAGCGCTTCAATTGCGATGTCGATAAATTCGAATTCCTTTGCCGTTTTAATGAGTTGGGGCAATCTTTTAACGGCTAACGTTTCGGCGCCCTCTTCAACCAAAATTTTGCATTGATGAAGCGTATGAAGCGACTCATACTCCTGCCGCTTGTATATTGAAATGGACTCTTTGTCGTAATCAAGAAAATAGAGGTGGTTCAAAAGTTTGGTTTTGAGTTTTCCCTTTGTATTGCGGTAATTGCGATTTCCCGGGTCGGCGTTGAACATGCATTTGGCCGCTTCCTCATCGGTCTGAAACCGTCCGTTCGCCGCCGCCTCATATAAAAGATTATCCTTAGAGATTTCCGACTTCCTGAAATTCTGATTTACAAGCTGAATACTCCTCTGACCCCGTTTCCGTGAAATTTCAATTAATTTGAGTATTTCTTCCATACCAATGAACAGATTTTACCTAATTAATAATGCCTATATCCAGCAATCACGCTACTAAAATATCTGAGGGTATTTTTCTGGTTTCCTTAAATGCAGGCCCAGTAATGTTGATGCGCAATTTTTTTTAATATGCTAAACTACACAGTTTCCAAATAAAAGGAAGCTTTTTATCAAAAATTATATGTTATTTGACCTCAAAATAACGCCTTTTGGAGAAGATACAAATGCATTGGGAGAAATAATTTTACAAAAATTTAGCTTCAGTTGTATTTTCCCATAACCATGATAAGGGAAAGCTAATTTGCAGGTTAGGGCATATCGCGCCGCAGCCCTGAAAGGTTCCTACCGTTCCGTGTAAATCCTCTTTCAAAAAACAGCCCTGAAACTTGCGGGTTAAAATTTAAAACGACGAGTATGCAAATCCTTCAAATAAAAGAGACATGCCTGTATGTACACGACCTTCAGCTAACCCGCTGGTTTTATGCGCATAAATTGGGCTTGCCCATTATTGACGAGAAAGAGAACAGCCATTTATTTTTCCGGGCTGGCACTTCCGTATTGCTCTGCTTTATCCCGGAAGTTTCGAAGCGGCAAACAAGTCCGCCCGGTCACCATGGCGGCGGGGCCCAACATATCGCTTTCGAGGTGGAGCCTCAAGATTATTACAAATGGCAGGAAAAACTCAAGGCGGAAAATGTCCAGATCATTGCCGAAGAAACATGGCCCAACGGACTCAAGTCGTTTTATTTTAACGACCCCGAAGGCAATGTGCTTGAAATCATCCCAAAAGGATTGTGGGAAAAGCTTAATTCAAGCTTGTCTTGAGCTTATTTTCCCTTTCATGCCTTTCTATCGCCAATTGCAGCAGCCTGTCGATCAATTCGCTATACGAAATGCCGCTCTGTTCCCAAAGCTTGGGATACATGCTGATTTTAGTGAATCCCGGCAAAGTATTAACCTCGTTCACATAAATTTTCTCATCTTCCGTCAGGAACATATCCACACGGCTGAGGCCTTCGCAACAAAGGACTTTGAACGTTTGAAGCGCGATCTCCTTCACCTGGCTGATGATTTTTTCGGGAAGCGAGGCGGGAATCTGAAGGATAGCGCCTTTGTCGTCAATATACTTAGCCTCGTAAGAATAGAAATCATGGCTGGCCACAATCTCGCCAGGAAGGGAAGCGGCAGGACGCTCATTGCCGAGAACAGAACATTCTATTTCCCGTCCTTTAATATACTCTTCTACAACCGCCTTGTCGTCAAATTCGAATGCGTGTTTCAAATGAGCGAAAAACCGCTCTTCAGAATCCGCTTTATTGACGCCGACGGAGGAACCCATGTTGGCCGGTTTGATGAAAACTGGCAACCCAAGTTTTTCCCTCACTTCCTGGAAATCGATGGTCTCTAATTGATGACGATGGAACGCCATAAACTTCGCATTCAATATGCCGGCCTGGGTCATCAAACGTTTCGCTACGTCTTTATCCATGCTTGCCGCCGAACCCAGCACCCCCGGGCCGACAAAAGGAATTCCTGCCAGCTTCAACGCTCCCTGGGTAGTTCCATCTTCGCCAAAGGGGCCGTGCAAAACGGGGAAAACGACGTCTAAATGGTCGATGATTCGGAAGTTGGACAGGTTGATCAATTGGTCGCGGTCTTTTCCGGGGATTATGGCAAGCTTTTGCCCGCTTTCTACAAGTCTTACTTTTTTGGGATCTTCAGGATAAATGAGAAAATCTTCATTTTCATATAAGCGCCAGTTTCCTGTTTTGTCGATCCCGATATAAGTCAAATCGTATTTGTCCCTGTCAATGGCCTGGATGATGCTTCGCGCAGACAAAAGAGACACCTCATGCTCGGCAGAACGCCCTCCAAAGATTATTCCTACTCTGATTTTCCTGTTCATACGCTTGGCGGTTAAAAGGCTGTAAATTTATGAGAATTAATCTCAAATCGTCGCCGCGTATTATCCATATTTTTCACTTTTAGATAAATCTTTCCTGGAAGACGTCCGCGCTGGACCGCTTTTCATTTTCAAAACAGACCGGAATTTAAGCAAGAGAGAGATTTTGTTACAAAAAAAGCTTCAGGAAACAGACCGGCGTCTATTTTCCTGAAGCCTGAATGATGAAAAGGCCATATTGGGAAGCGCTATCCTAACCCTTTTGTTCGTTGGCCTTTTTTAATTCTTCAATAGTCTCAGAAAGGTCTTTAAGCGCCGCCTGTCCTTTTTCAGACAAATCGTTGATTGCGACTTTCAGGTTGTCATTCAGCTTTTTAGCGGACTTTGCCAGTTTTTTTCTGGTTTCCTCGCCTGTTTCCGGCGCAATGAGCAATCCAATCACCGCGCCAGCAGCCGCGCCGGCCAATAGAGACAAAAGCACTTTTGATGTTGTTTTCATATGGTTAAAAATTTTCTTGTTAAAATTAAGCGCCCAAATTCATTAACGCAAAGGCCCCCGTAATTTGTTTCGCAAATATTACGCCTACGACTTGTTTCCTGTCTTATTCGTCATTTGAACTAAAAGCCTTCATTCCATCCCTGTCAGTCAAAAAAATGCTATCGTTATATTCTATAATAAAAATATTATAGTAGGATATTTGGAGGAAATAGATGAAATACTTTTCATCTCTGCTTAATGGTATCTTTAACATACATCGCCAAAATAACAATTAAATTTATTAATATTGTGGAATAAGGGGTTACCTTGCTTTGTAGATTTGTATTCATGTTGTAAAACTACGAAAAATATTACGTTATAAACTTGACGAATAATTTATTAGCCTGATGGCATATTTATCGAATCAGGCATGGATGCAGATCATAGATAAAAATTGTTCAATGATAAAAATATAGATTATGGAAGAATCTACCTTATTTCTTCAAATCTGGAACGAATACGCCAGGATCGCCGCTTATATCTTTGGAGGGATTGCAGCGGCTATCATTGTTTTTCATTTGGCCAGACTGATATCGTTAAGAGATTTAAAGCGTAAATACGACTATATCAACCTGCACGAGATCAGGTTATTGTGGTATAGCGCAGTCTCCCTAATCATAGGTCTTGGATTTTACGCCAATACTCTTTTTTCCGAAGGCGACATGGTTTGGTTTCTGGTCAGGCTTTTTGTCTCTTTGATGGTCGGTTTGATACTGGGCGTAATCGCGTCTAATATCCTCAGATTTTATTATCCATTTTATGTGGAAAAAAGGCTGAAGAAACTGAGGTTTACTCCCAGACTAACGCCCGACGGTAAACCAATGACGCTGCTTTCCGAAGACGAAGAAGACGTGTATCTGGACGAAGGGATGCAAGCTGAAGAGAATGTTTTTTCTGTCGACTACGACGTATGGATCGACAAGGAAACCGGTTATACAAAAATAGAAAAGTATGCTGGCCACCTGCACGCCCAAAGATGCCCTGAATGCAACTATCAAACGTTGAAAGTAGTGAGAGAAAAAATTATCGAATCTCCCGAAGAAAACAGGGGCGGTCAATTGATGAAGTTTTTCAAATGCGACTATTGCGGATATAAAGAAAGAAAAACCTATCGAATAGCCAAGTTGAGCGTTGCGGGAAGATTTGAAGAAATAAACAAGGCTTTATCTTCCACGTAATCCTGAAGGGAAACAAAAAGAACACAAGCCTTCGGGATTTCCTGAAGGCTTTTTGCTTTTAATAGAGTATATTTGAGGAAGCGTTTGATTAAAGCGAAATCCTTTATTGAATTAGCTGAACAGCGCTCCTTTTTCATCTTACCAGTCTGACATGAGTCTTGCATATTATAATTCGCCGATTGGATTATTGGCAATCGTCGGAAATGATTATTCCATTTCGCAGATTCGCTTTGCCGAGGGATTTACTGTTCGTCCATCGGAATCGGCGCCTGCGGAGGTCTCAAAATGTATCAGGGAGTTGGACGAGTACTTCAATGGACAACGCCAACAATTTACAGTCAGAACGGCGCCTGAAGGGACGGAATTCCAAAAGAAGATATGGAAGATCGTGCAAACCGTTGAATATGGGCGGACCGCTTCGTACGCAGATATCGCCAGGAAATACGGCGACAGGAAAGCGATAAGAGCGATTGGGAAAGCCAACGGACAAAATCCCATTGTAATTGTCATTCCATGTCACCGGATATTGGGCCTAAAGGGGGAGCTTACAGGTTATGTGGGCGGCCTGGAAAAGAAAAAATGGCTTCTGAAACATGAAAATGCAATTATGCCTAACGGTCAGCTTAGTCTGTTTTGATCCTCAGTTCCTGTTTTAATTACAGCCCCTACGGGCTAAAACCCATAGCAGCAAGATGAAAAACGAAAAGGCATAAACTATAACGATACTCGAATACGTTATATTTGCGCTGACTTAAATTAGGACGATAGTGGCTTTGCCCGCGAAAAGCAATGATATGTATTCTCCTACTCGTATACGAACTGTATTTGTACTCGTCTGCATGCTCATGGCGCCAGGACTTCAGATCGCAGCCCAGGATATTGCCATTGAGTTGGGGCCATCCGAAATAGGGCTCAACGAGCGCTATTCTATTTCCGTGGTACTGAAGAATGAAAGAATAAAAAACTATAACGACTTCCCCGATATTCCAGGGTTTACAAAACTGGGCGTTTCCACCACCTCATCCACCAACATTGTCAATGGCCGGATTTCTTCCACCAATTCCATCGTACAGGCTTATCAGCCCAATGAAGAAGGCGTTTTCAGGATTCCGGCCTTTACAATGACCGTCAATGGCCGCGAAATTTCCTCTCCGGGAGGGGAAGTCCGCGTGGGTCCTCCAAAACAGCAAAGCCGGCAACCTTTCTCTTACGATCCCTTCGAAGAGTTTTTTGGGGGATCAAGAGAGCCTCAGGAATATATAGATGTGAAAGAGGACGCATTCTTTGCGCTCACCACCGATAAAACCGAAGCGTATGTTGGCGAAGGTTTCCTGCTTACGATCGCTTTCTACGAAGCGGAAACCAATAAAGCCCAAATGACTTTTTATGAACTGAGCAAGCAGATCGAAGACATTTTAAAGCGGATAAAGCCAACCAATTGTTGGGAAGAGAATTTCCTGATAGAGAATATAACAGCTTCCCCAACGACGGTAAATGGGAAACGTTACCGGCAATACAAATTATACCAAGCGACGCTATATCCTCTGAACCAAGAGGATATTTATTTCCCGTCCGTCGATTTCCAAATGGTGAAATATAAGGTAGCCAAAAACCCCACCTTCTTTGGACGAAACAGGAAAGGCGAGCTGATTACATTTACTTCGCAGCCCAAATCTGTTACGGTAAAAGACCTGCCGCCGCACCCTTTGAAAGACCGCGTGGCGGTAGGCGTGTATCATCTTGAAGAATCGATCAATGGAAAAAAAGTAGAAACGGGCTCCAGCTTCAATTATACCTTCGCCATTGCCGGAGAAGGCAACATTTCCGCTATCTCCACCCCTGAAATTGTTCAGAGCAAGAATTTTGACTTTTATCCCCCCAACGTTCGCCAGGACATCAACCGTTCATCGGGAAGGATCACCGGATCAAAGTCGTTTGAATATTACGCGATTCCCAATGAACCTGGAGTTTACAACCTGAGAGACTATGTTTTTTGGGTTTATTTCAACCCCGTCAAACATCGATACGACACTCTCCGGTCCGACATCCGCATAGAAGTTACCGGCGAAAGCAAAACAAACCAAAGCATCGCATCCACCGATGTCGGTTCTTTTTACGAGGTGATCCAGGCAAAAAGCAATGTATTGAAGTCGAGGGACTCCTCAGGCGCGGTGAAAATCTTTGCCAACATATTTATTTTCCTTATGTTAGCGCTCGCTTTTTTGATCTTAATCAAAAAATAATGGGGAATACTTTTGGTCGCATTTTCAGGATAACCACTTTTGGCGAGTCTCACGGTCCGGCTTTGGGCGTGATTATCGACGGTTGTCCCGCCGGAATTGAAATTGACGAACAGTTTATTCAGGCGGAAATGGCCAGGAGAAGACCCGGACAATCCAAAATCACTACGCAAAGAAAA
>Ga0207873_1002319_pt1 | contig 15880 bp, 11 predicted proteins | sample BGWIniCompost_FD_187373 | JGI IMG/M metagenome (GOLD analysis project Ga0207873, IMG submission 187373) | Cellulose adapted compost microbial communities from Newby Island Compost Facility, Milpitas, CA, USA - BGW Initial Compost (SPAdes)... ...
AAAGTATCTGTCCTTATTGATCCTTTTCCTGGGACCCCTCTTCACCGTTGCGCAAACCCTGGTTACCGGCGTAGTCACGGATAACAACAACCAGCCCGTCCCGCTGGCCAACGTATTCCTGGAAGGTACGTACGACGGCGGGATGTCAAACGACGATGGGAGTTTCTCCTTCGAAACCGAAGAGACAGGCGCTCACACCCTCGTCGTGCGGATGATCGGCTACAAGGAATTCCGGAAAGAGATAACGCTGTCCGGGCAACCCATTTCCGTTGAAGTCCGACTCGCTGAAGAGATCAGCCAGCTGAATGCAGTCACGATCTCAGCCAGCGCATTTACCGCCAGCGACGAATCGCGAAGAACAGTCTTCCGCGCACTCGACATTGCAACAACTGCCGGCGCTACCGCCGACATTGCCGGCGCACTCAACACCCTGCCCGGTACCCAAAAGGTCGGCGAGACCGGAAGGTTGTTTGTCCGTGGCGGCGACGGCGAAGAGGCAAAGACTTTCATCGATGGCATGCTGGTACTTGATGCCTACAATCCGTCCGCCCCTAACACACCTTCGCGCAGCAGGTTCCTGCCCTTCATGTTCAAGGGAACAAGCTTTAGCACCGGAGGATACTCTGCCGAATTTGGTCAGGCGTTGTCGTCGGTTCTTGCACTCGACTCAAAAGACGAAACAGAAATAACGCGCACTGACCTTGGTTTGCTTTCCGTCGGTGGCGACATCACGCACACACAAGCCTGGGATGGAGGATCAGCCGCGGCGAAGATCGAATACACGAACGTACGGCCTTATGTTAAATGGGTTAAGCAGGATATCGACTGGAAAAGTGCGCCGTTGTCCGTTGCGGGAATTGGGTCTTTCCGCCAGCGCGTGACCCGGACCGGAATGCTTAAGCTCTACGCCAATTTCAATAGCTCGGACTTCTCTCTGCTTAACCACGACATCGACGATCCATCACAAACTCAACTGCTGAGCCGGGACAATCGCTATACGTATGTCAACGCTTCTTATAAGGACATATTCAATGACAACTGGACCATCCGTGGGGGCGTAGCATACACAAAACTTGATGATGACTTCAATGTCGACAACGACGAGATCCGCGAAAAGGAAATAGGCACACATATCAAAACCGTTGTCGAAGGCTCACTCCATGAACAGGTTGAACTGCGTACCGGCGTAGAGTTCTTTACGCGAAACTACAGCTATGACTTCACGCCGGAAGCCGGTGACGCCATCAGCGGGCAGTTCGAAGAAAACCTCACATCCGTTTTTGCTGAAACCGACATCTACGCAAGCAACAGCTTTGTAACACGCGCCGGTGTAAGAGTTGAACATAACAGCCTGACGGACAATGTTACGCTCGACCCGCGGCTTTCACTCGCTCACAAGGTCGGCGAGAACGGACAGGTATCTCTCGCCTGGGGAAAATTCAGGCAGACGGTAAGAAATGAATGGCTTCGGCAGCAACCCGGACTCGATCCGGAGCGCGCATCTCACTTCATCCTTAGCTACCAACGCATTCAAGCCAACAAAACCGTTCGGATCGAAGCGTATCACAAACAATACAACGACCTCATAAAGATCAAGGACGGTATCATTGCCAACGATGGCAACGGCTACGCCCGGGGTTTGGAATTCTTTTGGAGAGACAACAACTCGATAGAAAGACTCGATTACTGGATCTCATACTCTTTCCTTGACACGGAGCGTGATTACCTCGACTTCCCCACAAAGGCTACTCCTTACTTTGCCTCAAAACACAACTTCTCGATCGTCGGCAAATATTTCATGCCGAAGCTGAAAAGTCAGGCAGGCGCTACGTGGTCGTTCACCAGCGGAAGGCCTTATAACAATCCAAATGAACCGGTGTTTAACGGCGGAAGGACACCTGCGTACATCGACCTGAGTATCAACTGGAGCTATCTGCCGAAGCCCAACATTATCGTGTACTTCTCATGCACGAACGTGTTGGGTCGCGACAACATCTTCGGTTATGAATACAGTTCATCGCTAAGCGAGGAAGGTGTGTACAACAGGCGGCCAATACGTCAGCCCGCGCCACGCTTCATCTTCCTGGGCATCTTCTACACGATTTCAAAAGATAAAACGGTCAATCAATTACCAACACTATAACTCAACTACCATGAAAAAACATACCATCATCGGATCGTTAATCGCAGCGTTGATGATCACGCTCGCTCTTCCTGGACTTGCTAACGACAAGAAATACGAGGAAGCTATGAAGAAGAATATTCTCGCCGTCTACCAGGCGCAGTCGATTCCAGAACTTCAGCAGGCGGTAAACGCGCTGCAGCGGATCGGAGACGCAGAAAAGACGAAATGGGAACCATACTACTATGCCGCCTTTGGTTATGTGTTGATGGCGACGTGGGAAACCGAAGGCGCTAAGAAAGACGCACACCTCGATCTGGCCATGACTGCTGTGGACAAAGCAAAATCCATCGCCTCAAATGAGTCAGAGGTGATCGCCATGGAAGGGTTTGTACACATGATCCGCTTAACTGTCGACCCGGCCTCCCGCGGCCAACAGTTTTCCGGTCTCGCGATGCAGTGCTTTGCCAAAGCCGTCGAGCTCAATCCCGAAAACCCACGGGCGCTTGCGCTGATGGCGCGAATGCAATTTGGAACGGCGCAGTTCTTCAACGCATCAACAGCGGAAGCCTGTGCAACTGCAGCCCGCGCTCACGAAAAGCTGCAGTCTTATCAGTCTGAAAACCCGCTGGCACCCACCTGGGGAAAGGAGATGATTGAGGAAATGACCGCCTTGTGTAAGTGAACAGATGCAGTCTGGTCATGAAAGTGCGCTGCGTCTGCGCCTGCGCCTGCATCTGCAACTAAAAATTGCAACATCCCGGTATAAGTAAGACCTTTGCTTTCCCAGACACCATGACCATCGACCGGAGATTCATACTAGTCCAACTGCGCGACCTCTTCTTCTTTCTCCTGGCGAGCCTGGTGCAGACCTACATCACCTGCCCCGTCTGTCGCGACTACCCGCAAGCCTACCTGTTGCTATGGGCGTTCTCATTTCTGGTGTGGGTAATGCTGTGGAAAGGCAACGAATTGCTCGCGCGCTACCTGTCGAAGAAAATCTCATGGATTGAATTTCCGGTAAGGAGAGCCATAGTCGGCACGATCTGCGCGGTGGGCTACACGCTCATATCGGTAGTGGGGCTCATGTGGATATTTGAGCAGTGGTTGAATGTCGACTTCGGAAGGGGATACACGTACACCATCTACGGCTCCGTTGCAATTACGATCATAATATCGCTGTTCATGCATGGTCGTGCCTTCCTCTTGCATTGGAAGGCGGCCCTCGTGGAAAAGGAAAAGATCCAAAATGAAAGTATTGTCGCGAAGTATGAAAGCCTGAAGAACCAGGTTAACCCGCATTTTCTGTTCAACAATCTCAACGCGCTGACAAACATCGTTTATGAAGATCAGGAGAAGGCGGTCAAATTTATCAAGCAGCTCTCCGATGTCTATCGCTATGTACTCGACACGCGTGACCAGGAGGTTGTACCGCTAAAGGATGAATTGGTGTTCCTCCGCTCATACACCAGCCTTCAGCAAATTCGGTTTGGTGACAAACTCTCTATCCAAATATCTTTACAAGACGAAGAGACGTACGTGGCGCCGTTGGCCTTGCAGATGCTCATTGAGAATGCCATCAAGCACAACATCATCTCCGAAGAAGACCCGCTTGCAATAAAGGTGTACCAGGAAGACGGCTACATTGTGGTTAAGAATAACCTGCAGCGGAAAACCGTTATGGGGGAACCTTCGTCCGGAGTCGGGCTCGAAAACATTGCCAGGCGGTACGAACTCCTTACAGATAAGAAGATGATTGCCCAGGAGGAAGCCGGCGCATTCGTCGTGAAGGTCCCAGTGTTAACCAAGTCACCGCGATGGACATCCTGATTGTGGAAGATGAACCACACGCAGCGCAAAGGCTGCAGACGCTGGCCTGTGAGTTGATCCCGGGCGCCAAGATCCTGGCGTGTATCGACACGGTGAAAAAAGCGGTGCAGTGGTTGAAGTCGGGTAAGCCCGACCTGATCTTCATGGACATCCAGCTCGCCGACGGCATCAGTTTCCAGATATTCGAGCAGGTGCAGATCGATTCCCCGGTAATCTTCACAACCGCTTACGACGAATACGCCCTGAGGGCGTTTAAGGTCAATAGTATTGATTACATCCTGAAGCCGGTCGACAAGGAAGAACTTAGCAATGCCTTGCAGAAACTAAAGAACCTTTCAGGGAAAAAGGATCAACACAGCGATATCCTCAGCAACATTGCGCAGGCGCTGGAGTTCCTCAGAAAAAGGCACAAAACGCGTTTCGTCGTGAAGGTGGGTGAGCATTTGCGAACCATTGAAGTCGATTCGATCTTGTATTTCTTCAGCCAGGACAAGACCACCTTCTGCGTCACGGACGACAACCGCAACCACGTCCTCGATAATACCCTCGAGCAACTCGAAGACATGCTCGACCCCGAGGCGTTCTTCCGCATAAACAGGAAATACCTTGTACGCTCCTCGGCGATCAAGGACATCATCAGTTACACGAACAGCAGGTTAAAACTCGTGCTGAAGGGCAGCACAGACAATGACATCATCGTGGCAAGGGAACGAGTGCAGCAGTTTAAGGTGTGGCTTGATAGGTAATGCATCCCTGCCGGTATACGATCTCTTAATTAGCGATATAGTAGAGACACGCTACTAGCGCGTCTCCTGCGTATTGTCCATTCACATGCAGCTCCGCTTGACGCATCATTATAATTGGTGCTGTCACCCTGTAGAGCCGCACGGCTGTGCCTCTCCTGAAATGATCTGGTTATTCAACACCATGACCACTGACCCCTTAATCCCCTAAAGGGGGCCCGACGCGCGAATACCCGTTTCAAATAAATTGATTATCGTTTTAGAACGCCGGAGACGCGCAGGTTGCGCGTCTCAACTTGGATTCTCCGCTGAATACTAACTTCGGATTACGTCATTCATCTTAGTATCCAAGGTTCACCTTTTTTTCAGAGACGCGCAGGTTGCGCGTCTCTACTATCACTCATCGATCATCGATTACCGATCACTTTCAGCTCTCATTACCGATCATCGCCTCCAGGCGGCTCTACGGTAAACAATCCGTTCACTCCCGCAGGATCTTTTCCATCTTCCTCCCGTTCGCCAGTTCATCCACGAGCTTATCCATGTACCGTATCTTCTTCATCAACGGATCTTCAATCTCCTCGATCCGATAGCCACAAATTACGCCAGTGATCTTCGAGGCATTGGGATTCAGCTGCGGCGCTTCGGCGAAGAAGGTTTCGAGGTCGACTTTCTTGTCGATTTGCTTCTGCAATGATTTCTTGTCGTAACCCGTCAGCCAGCAGATGACGGTATCGACTTCCTCCTTCGTGCGTCCTTTCTTCTCCGCCTTCTGTATGTACATGGGATAGACGCCGGCGAAGGATATTTTGTATACGCGGGTGTTGTTTGCTTTCATGGGCTTCGTTTCCTGCCGGTTGAATTTACGGGATAGGAAAATAAGTCAAAAGAAGGGATACAAAACGGCCTCCTCAATCGCGTAATAAAAAAATGCAACGAAAGCTAAAAATAACACAACAATAAAAGCTAAATCGATGCGAAGGCTGAATGTTAAGAAAATCGTGTATTCCCCTATGTGACCTATGTCCTATGTGGTTCCTGAGCTCTTCGAAGGACGGTCCCGGTTCCTGAGCCTGTCGAAGGACGGTTCCTGAGCCTGTCGAAGGAGAGCTCGTCGAAGGACGGTTCCTGAGCTTGCCGAAGGACGGTCCTGAGCTTGTCGAAGGACGGTTCCTGAGCTTGTCGAAGGACCTCACTTCAGGTTCACTCCTATAACAAAACGCACGTTGCTGATGGTCGACCCAAACCTGGGTTCGGCTTGCAGGAAGCTTTCGGCGATACCGTCCGTCCTCTCATAACGAACTTCTCCGAACAATACAAACTTGTCACCGATGGGCTTCTGAATTCCGACACCTCCCCACCATCCGGTCTGACTTGCCTTGATCTTTAGTGCTTCATCTTTTTCGTCGATCGTAACTGTGCCATTATATTCCCATCGCTCAAGCCAGTGCGACTTACGGTCGAGGTGAAAGGTAGATGAGATACCTGCATTAATATAAGGCATAACACCTCCTGCGGGGAAAGTATAGCGAAAACCCATAGGCACTTTGATTTGCGGCAAGTCAATGTCGACCCAATGTTCAATCGTAGCGCCGAGGTAGTATATATTAGTATAGCCGTTATACTTTGCTGCCGAAAAGAACGCGGCGATATTCACAGAAAATCTTTCGCTGATTCTCGGCGAGAGGAAATCGCCCGATAAACCAAAGAACGGCATCGTAGCACGTTCGAATGTTCCGGACAGGTGGTCATAATACGGATGCTCGTCGAACTCCAGGTTCGAAAGCAAAACACCCCCGGCGATGGCCGGGCGAACCTTAAACCACGGCTTTGCCTCCTTGGGTGTCACCGCGGGCGCGTCCACACATTCATTGTACCGTTCGATCAACTTCGTCAGCGAACGTTGTGTCATCTTTGCTTTTTGCACCAGCTCACGCGTTTCAACACAATCAAAAAGAAGAGGGTTGAGCACCTTGATGTGCTCGTTGCTATGTCGCAATACGGTGCGACCCTTCACCACATCCCGGTATAGTTCGTCGATCAGTTGCTGCAACTCGCCGTCTTCCTCCTGAACCAAATAAGCATCGTCCACCCGGTAAAGCGTTACAAGTCCTTTTACAAGGACCTCAAGAAAAGCCGTAGTGGGTGCCTGACCCCGCAGTGCGACATCACGCGACTCAAACACCTTATCATTGATGAATCCATAACCAGAAATATCGAGCGGCGCATACGTGGTCGATTGCTGATCCGCCGACCTCTTAAACACACACTCATGATATGCCCTTGTCCCTTCCCGGAAAGCGACCAGACCATAAACAGTGTCTTTGTCATGAGTTATGATGAAACCCTTTCGGAAGTCACCCTGGGAATAGCCAACATTTAACGCGATTGTCGCAGCAACGATGAGTACTAATCTTTTCATGTCCACCTATGTGTTCTATGTTCATCTATGTGCCCTATGTGGTTCAATTCTGATGCATTCGACGGAAACAATTTCTGGCATGCTACTTTATACTCAGCCCTATCAGGAACTGAATATTGGTGATTGTGGATCTGAACTTCGGATCCGGGACAAAGAAACCATCGGCAACACCATCTGTTCCTTCATATCGCACCTCTCCGAACAGTATTAATTTCTGACCGATAGGCATCTGAATACCTGCACCAAGCCAGGCGCCCAACTGATTTGATTTGATATCCAATGCTTCACCTTTCTCTGTAGTTATGACACCATTGAGATTCCTTTCTTTAGTCCATTCAGAACTCTCGTTCATGTGCAATGACATGGATAGTCCACCATTGACGTAAGGCGTAACACTTCGGGTAGGGAATGTGTAACGAATCCCAACGGGAATCTTGACTTGAGGCAATTCGATTGTCACAAAGTGATTATCGGTTACGCCTGCCCTGCGTATCTCGGTGAACCCCTTGTATCTTGGGGACAAATAAACCGCTGCTAAATAAAACGAGAATCGCTCGCTGATTCTTGGCGCAAGAAACTCTATTGAAACACCCATGATGGGCGACTTGGCGGGCTCAAACGTCCCGGACAAATGCTCCTGCTCAGCGCGATAGTTAAAATCAAGCCCCGAAATACCATAGCCCGCAACGAGCGCTGTACGAGCCCGAAATCCAGGCTTGCTCCCCGCTAACGTCGCATCAGATGCACCCATGCATTCATTGTACCGCGTAATCAGCTTCGTCAGCGCTCTCCTGTTCAGTTTTGCACTCGCTACCGCCTCACGTGTTTCCACGCAATCAAAAAGAAGCTGATTAAGAACTATGATGTGCTCGTTGGATTGCCGGACATATCTGCGACTCTCATTAACGGTTATCTCTTTGGTCTCTACCCGCTTTTCGTTTATAAGCTGCTGAAATTCGCCGCCCTCCTTTTGCACCAAAAAGTCATCCCCAATCCTGTACAATGTCACGCGTCCTTTAACCACCACTTCAAGAAACGCCGTAGTTGGCGCTTGGCCTCTGAGCGCTATATCACGGGACTCGAATACCCTATTGCCGACGACTCCATACCCCGCAATATCCAGAGGACGGTACGTAGTGCGATCCTCTTTTAAGGACCTCCTGAAGACGCACTCGCTAAACGCTCGTACACCTTCACGGAATGCAACAAACCCCTTAACGGTGTCCTTGTCGTGGGTGAGAATGTATCCCTCTTTGAAGTTGCTTTGCGAATAGCAAACGCTCGTCACGAAGATAGTCGTGACAACAAACAGCAGTCTTTTCATTAAGTGGCTGGTCGGGGTGTTACTTGTCTTTTATTGTCTCTTTTGTTACTCGGGTGCCAAAAAATCAAAAAAATGAACCTGGCAAGCCGTATTTATCTATCAAAAATTTCGTTGTCTGTAGCTAACTGCGATAACCCTCGCTGACTTCTTCTTTGCAATTCACACGTGGCACGAACTATAGATCAAATATACGATTTTTTCTTTTTATCCTAACGACACCGGGGTTCTGTTTGTAACTTGGCCGCAAAACCCGACCGATGAGATTTGAAGACCACTACTTTATATATTCTGCATCCGACCTTTCCACGCACGTTGCGTGCAAACACGCGTCCCAGCTCGACCGAAAACATGCGTTGAGGGAAATAGATCGTCCATTCAGAGATGATCCTGTGCTTGACGCCCTCAAACAGCGAGGCAGAGAGCACGAAGCGAAATATGTCAAATTTCTGAAATCGCGGGGGAAGACGACAACGGACTCCAGTCGAAAAACATTCGAGGCAACACTGGACGCCATGCGTGAAGGAATAGACGTAATCGTCCAGGGCAAGCTTGTGGTCGACAACTGCGAAGGTTTTCCAGACATACTGATTAAGGTTGAAGGCCAATCCCGTTTTGGAAACTGGCGATACGAAGTTCAGGACACGAAGCTATCGCGGAATACCAAAACCACCACAATCATTCAGCTTTGCTTTTATTCGGATCTGCTGGAAAAGATACAGGAAGCTCCACCACCTGAATTTCATGTCGTGATGCCTGGTGACTGCCCTGAACAGCCCTTTCAGATTGAAACATACACGCTCACCGACTTCAAAGCATACTATGGCTTCATTAAGAGCCGGTTCATCGAATCGATGAACGCATCGCCCCTTTCCACCTATCCAGATGAAGTAGCGCATTGTTCGATATGCAATTGGTGGAGTTTGTGCGATAAACAGCGGCGTGACGATGATCATCTGTGCCTCGTAGCAGGGATTCATAAGTCACAGATCGAGGAATTGAAAAAGCAAGACCTGGCTACGCTGACATCATTCGCGTTGGCTAAAGAAATCAAGCCACCCGAGCGCGGTAATTATGAAATACTAAAGAAGCGACAACAGCAGGCGCGCATTCAACTGGATGGCCGCGGTAAGGACAACCTGGTCCATAAGCACGTTCTCCCGATCGAAGACAAGCGCGGATTCAATCGCCTCCCCGAACCTTCACCCGGCGACATCTATCTCGATATCGAAGGCGACGCATTCTTTCCTGGCGGGAGTTTCGAATATCTCTTTGGCATCGCGTACCATGAAGACGGGAAACTGCAGTACAAAAAATTCTGGGCAAGGAACCGCATAGAGGAAAAGCAGGCGTTTGCGCAGGTGATGGAATTCATCCTGAATCGGTTAAAGACCTATCCGAACCTCTCTGTATATCATTATGGAGCGTACGAGCCTTCCACGGTAAAGCGACTCGCGAATGGATATGCCGTTGCCGACCAGGAGTTGGATGATCTGCTTCGAAAGGAGAAGTTTGTCGACCTCCACACCGTGGTCAAGGAAGCTATTATTGCCAGCGTCGAGCAGTATTCGCTCAAGGACATGGAGCGCTTTACAAGCTTCAAGCGAAAAGCCGACCTCCGGGCAGCGGCAAAGGCGAGAAGGTTGGTAGAAAGTGCATTGCAGCTGAAGGAATTTGAAAAGCTGCCATCGGAAATAATCGACCTCGTTGCCACATACAACGAAGACGATTGCCTTGCCACCGAAGCGTTACATCGATGGCTTGAACAGGAACGACAAAAGTTAATCGATCAAGGGCACAACATATCGCGGCCCGTTGTCGGTGAAACTGAGCCCGATGAAGATCTGACAAAGTATGAAACCTGGTCGAAGAATCTTTTTGACGCGCTTACTCAGGGCTTGCCCGAAGACCGGGAGAAATGGCTGGATGAACATAAGGCACGATGGCTGTTAGCCAACCAACTCCAGTATTTCCGGAGAGAGAACAAGAGTGCGTGGTGGGACCACTTCCGCATGCAAAAGGGAGAGTATGAAGATCTGCTGTCGGATCGCAACGCCATTGCCGGACTTTCTTTCGTGGAGACGGTTACGCCGGGTAATTGTCCCGTACACCGATACACATTCCCCGCGCAGGAGACAAGTCTAAGAGAAGGTGATAATCTGTACATCGCCAACAGCTTTACCCCGGACAACCCGTACGGCGTAAGCTGCGGAAAGGTGGCAGCGATCGACAACGAGAAGAACTACGTCGACATCAAGAAAACGAAAGCGACAGCCGAGATACATCCCGATGCCGTTCATGAGTATGACATCATAACGATCAAAACGCTTTGGGAAGCCATACTTAGCATTGCGAGTGAAGTTGAGGAAAATGGGTTATCTCCAATGGGCGACTACTTTGCCGCGAAAGATTTGTTGATGAAGCGCAAACCGCGACTTATTAATAAAGAGGAGGGCGTCACCATAAAAGAGGGCGAAGACCGGGTTGCTGCGGCGTGCCGGATCGCGTTGAATCTTAACCGAAGCATTCTGCCCATACAGGGACCGCCGGGCACGGGTAAGACATACACTGGTGCGCGAATCATTTTGGAACTCCTGAAAGCAAAGAAAAAGGTTGGTGTGACGGCTGTGAGTCATAGGGTTGTCATGACCCTCTTCGAAGCGATCAATGAACAGGCGCGTGAGGCTGGGATCGACGTACAGTTTGTTCACAAGGGCGACAAGGACGACAGGTTGCCCTGGGTAAAGGAGCTCAAGAAAAAGAAGGAAGTTCTTAACGCCGCTGATGGCGTTGTGTTTGGCGGTACAGCATGGTTGTGGGCTGATAACGAGGTGCGAGGCGCGTTGGATTATCTGATCATTGACGAAGCCGGCCAGATGTCGCTCTCACAAGCCCTCGCCGCGTCGCGTGCTGCCAAAAACCTCGTCCTTCTCGGCGATCCCCAGCAGTTGGAGCAACCTCAGCGCGGCGCGCATCCGGAGAACAGCGGCATTGCAGCGCTGACGCATCTTCTGGATGGCGATGTAGTGATGCCGGAAGGCAAAGGACTTTTTCTTAACGAAACGCGGCGTATCCATCCTAACATTGCGCAGTTCACGTCTGAGATTTTTTATAAAGGTCAGCTCAAGGCCTTACCCGGACTTGAGAACCAATGCATCCAGGGCGGCACCCGTTTCGATGGTGCGGGTTTGTTTTACGTCCCGGTAGAGCACAGGGCGAATCAAAACCGTTCTGCTGAAGAGATTGAAAAAATCAAGGAGATCGTTGACGAGCTTTTGACCAAAGGTTCCTGGTCCAACGCGAAGAAGGAAGTCGCTCCCCTCACCCCCAACGACATTCTCATCGTTGCCCCATACAACGCACAGGTTGATGCCTTAAAAGAAGCCATCCCTGTTTTAAGGGATAACATCGGCACTGTTGACAAATTCCAGGGTCGCGAAGCGCCGGTTGTCATCTACTCCCTCGCCGCCTCCACGGTCCAGGATGCTCCGCGGGGGTTGAATTTTATCTTCAACCCCAATCGTCTGAACGTTGCCACAAGTCGTGCAAGGTGTATCTGCATTCTCGTCGCCTCGCCTGCACTGTTTGAAGCCGAATGCAATAGTGTGGAACAGATGAGGTGGGCGAATGGGGTGTGTAGGTATAGGGAGATGAGTAGGGTGGTGGGGTAGCCGTGCGGAAAATCGGAAAAATTTAGAGCGGAGTGTTCATTTTCCGATTTTCCGAATGGCATTAGGTTACCTGCGGGAAAGCAACAGGCCAGCTCAAGTGAGGTCCTCAATCGGGGCGTCAGGTGCATCCCGCTTCACAGCCTCAATTCCGTTATCACGTGCTGACCGAGTTGTGTAATTCTCGCTTCTACCAATAATTTCACCGTTCGCAGCCTTGAGATTGAAAGTGTAGTTCCCATCTGAATCATTTCGTTGGTACCTAGCGTCGTTTGGTGCGTTGGCTCTTACAGACACAATGCCAGCAAGACAGGATTGCTTCGTGGTGTATCCCTCACCATTAAGGATGGGCTCACCGTTTCTGGACCGAAGGCGGTAATAGTATTGCCCGTTTCGGTCACTTGGGAAAAGTTGGAACTTAGGGTTATTCATGAAGTACAGCTTTTGAGTTTCCTTTACTAAGGATTGGGGCTCGCTTTCACTGGACACTAGCCACATGATACTGTTGCGATTCGTGGGGAAACCCGTCCAGTTCTATTAACTAGTAACAAAATCAAGCACTGATGAACAACTGTCGAAGTCGCTCATCACCCCATGATTTCATCCATTGTAAGTACAAACAATTATAACTCCACTGTAGGAGAGCCCATAATTTCCTTTTCCAATTGTACCTAAGAGTTTCCCGGTGGCCATTGTGCGGTTCCGAAAAATGGACTCTTCTATATCCGAGCTACAAGGCGACGCAAAAAAGCTGGCGTTTATCAATGGGGGCGTAGTGACAAAAGTGCAAGCATCCAAATGCCAGGACCGAACTAAGGAGGAATGATGTCATTTACAACAAAGGAATTTTTCTAGATTTGCCATATACAAGTGCTGCACGATAGCTGGACCAGACGGTACTGTCGGTACTTGAAAGATTTAACGTCTCGGCAGGAAGTTGGAAGGCATTTGGTTTAGGATGAGTAAACAAAATCACCAATCCATGAAATGAGCGACATCAATGAAATAGTTAACAGGCTAGTAACGTTTCGCGATGAGCGTGATTGGAAACAATTTCACAATTCAAAAGACCTGGCAATTGCAATTAGCGTAGAAGCTGCCGAACTACTTCAGCTGTTTCTCTGGAAGCAATCCGACCAGGTGGACAAGAATAAACTGAAAGATGAACTCGCGGATGTTCTTGCTTTTTCTTTCCTGCTGGCCGAGCGCGAAGGGTTCGACATCCGGCAAATTATTCTTGATAAGATCGCACAAAATGCTGACAAATATCCAATAGAAAAGGCAAAAGGAACGGCAAAGAAATACAACGAGTTATGAGGTTATACGCGGGCCCCTCAACTCAGTTCATTGAGCTCAATCGGAGGAATCAAATGTCTTCGCTGCTTGAATCAGAGTTCCTTACTCAATTAGGCAGAAAACCGTCGTCACAGGAAGTTATGTCTTGGACGAATTCCCTCTTGCGAATGAGCATTGTTTTGGAGGACGCGCAACTCCTCGATCACGGAATTTTCCTGGAGTATCAACTACCGTCCTATGGCAACCGTATCGATTGTATCATTTGCGGAAAAGATAATGAGGGATTCGATAATGCCGTCATTGTAGAGCTAAAACAGTGGTCACGGCTCGAGCTGTCCGAGTACGACAGTGATAAGGTGCTTGTCTACGTTGCTGGTGGAAATCGGGAGGTGCTCCATCCCTCCATACAAGTTGGCACATACAAGATGTATCTAGAGGGAAATCACACCGCCTTTTACGAACCCCCATCCCCGATCTCTTTGAGCGCGTGCTGCTTCCTCCATAACTACAAATACGATTCCTCCGATCCCCTGTTCGACACGCGTTTCACAGAATACCTAAATGATTATCCCGTATTCACGATAGATGATACTGACGAATTAACTGCCTATCTATCAAATCATGTCGGTAATGGACAGGGAATGCCGATCCTCTCAAAGATAGAAAAAGGACGTCATCGCCCCTCTAAAAAACTGATGCAGCACGTATCCGAGGTTGTTAAGAAAAAACTAAACGGTGAGCTTAAAGTACTTGGATCTCCACTGGAGGATTTCATCCTACTTGACGATCAAATAATCGCGTACGATAGCGTATTGTCTATTGTCAGGAAAGGTCTTCACAACCGGCAAAAATACAGCCTCATCATAAAGGGTGGCCCAGGTACCGGTAAGTCGGTTATTGCATTGAAGTTGCTAGCAGACCTGAATGCCGAAGGCATTAATGCTCAATATGCTACTGGATCAAACTCGTTTACTGAGACACTGCGAAAAATTGTAGGACCGCGGTCCAAAGGCCACTTCAAGTACTTTATGAGTTACGGGGATGCAAAGCCAAATGAAGTCGATGTTCTCATCATGGATGAGGCCCACAGGATTCGCGAAAAAACAGGATACCCGTTTAAACCAACTGGAAACCTTCAGATCCATGATTTGATCAATGCGGCGAAGGTCTCGGTCTTTCTCGTGGACGATCTGCAGGTGGTTCGGCCAAATGAGATTGGCACCGTGAACTTCATCCGAGAGAACTCTTTGAAAAAGCATTGCAAAGTGTATGAATTTGAATTGCGATCGCAATTCAGGTGTGGTGGATCCGACGCTTTTATTAACTGGATCAATCATATGCTGCACATCGCGCCTACGCCTAATCCGGAATGGACGGAAGACCCAAACTTTGAATTCCGAATATTGCCGTCACCCGAAGCGCTGGAGGAAGCCATCAAGGAGAAAGTGGCGAAGGGATTTTCCGGACGGCTGACGGCGGGATACTGCTGGAACTGGTCCGATAAACCGAATCCTGATGGATCGCTTGTAGATGACGTCGTGATTGGAAACTACAGAAGGCCTTGGAATGCCCCCAATGGCATTACCAAACTCAAACGTGGAATCCCAAAAGCATCATTCTGGGCGTATGACCCCAACGGCATCTCACAAATAGGATGCATCTACACAGCGCAAGGATTCGAGTTCGACTACGTCGGTGTCATTTTCGGAAAGGATTTGAAGTATGATTTTGAAACAAACGAGTGGCACGCTTTCCCTGAACACTCGTGCGACCCCGGCATAAAGAATAGCAAAGACAAGTTCCTAGATCTGGTAAAAAACACCTACCGGGTTTTACTGACGCGGGGACAGAAAGGCTGCTATGTTTACTTTCTTGACAAGGACACTGAGAACTATTTCAGGAGTCGCGTAAGAAAATACAAAATCAGGCCGTACCGGATCGAATCCAGTGGGGGGCTTAATCTTGCAGCGGAGCCCGATTAGTAGTGAGTATTGAAGGTATAGCTTGGCTAATAGGAAACTAATGTCTGGATGAAATCTATGAAGGTCAAATGGCTACACCGCCGTGCCTACCCTCTATGACAATCCGGACAACACGTCGCACAACCATTGGCTTCAGGATAGTGCAGCTTTGCTGCCGCCACCGCACTGTGACACGAAGGGTGTTCCCCTAGCTCAATGTAACTTTCTTTAGGCCACCAGGGACAACCCTCTTTGTGGACTTCGTGATCGTAGTTTGGGGAGAGCGCTATCTTGTTTAATCGGTACTTTTCCATGACTGATGCGTTAACCGTTGATAATAAAAAGGACGATTGAATTTAGGTTAACTGAATCCGTTGGGATAACAAAGTTTCCCATCTGCCCACCATTGTTTCCCCACGACCTTTAAATCTTTCCCTGGGAAGACAATCCTACGATCCAATCTTAAGTTCACAGCATCCAAGTAAGGTTTGAACTCCCTTGGACAGTTAATTTTTCC
>Ga0207873_1002321_pt1 | contig 15872 bp, 11 predicted proteins | sample BGWIniCompost_FD_187373 | JGI IMG/M metagenome (GOLD analysis project Ga0207873, IMG submission 187373) | Cellulose adapted compost microbial communities from Newby Island Compost Facility, Milpitas, CA, USA - BGW Initial Compost (SPAdes)... ...
CGCGAGCGCATCCTGCTCCTCGCGCGTGATGCCCCATTGCTTCGCGGTGATCTCCATGCTCTCGCCCATCGAGAGGCCCGTGCGCGGCTCGACGACGGCGGGCAGGCTCGGCTTGAAGTGCTTGGGCCGCAGCCTGAGCCAGGGCTTGAGCCGCTCCAGCGCGGTTCTGCCCCGAGAGCTTTCGAGCAGGATCGACCGATACGCGTCCGGATAGACGATCGGCATGTCGCTGATCGAGTCCGTGCCGCCCGCTATCCCCGCGTCGATCATCCCGACGGAGATCTTTCCCGCCAGCGCGATCAGCGCGGAAAGGCTCGTGCCGCACGCGCGCTGGATGTCGAACGCGGGCGTGCGAGGCGACAGGCCGGACGAGAGCGTCGCCTCGCGCGCAAGATTGAAGTCGCGCGAGTGCTTGATCACGGCGCCGAGCGCAACGTCCCCGAGGCGCTCGCCCGCGAGCCCGTAACGCTCGACGAGCCCGCGCAGCACGGCGCTCATCATGTCCAGGTTCGAGCATTCGCGGTACGCGGTATGCGCGCGGCAGAACGGGATTCGGATACCGCCCAAGATCGCGACTCGCCGAGCGGGTTGGTTACGCATCCGTGACTCCTGTCTTCGAACGATTCGATTCGCGGGCGGTTATCTGCCGAGAAAACGCATCGCACCCGCGCGGAGATACTCGCGCTCGGCGTCGGTATCGGCACGGCCGAGCGCCGCGTTTCGATGGGGAAAGCGGCCGAATCTGGCGATGACGTCGCGATGCTCGCGTGCGGCATCGAGCATGTCCGAGAGGCCCGGACGATAGAGCTCGGGCGCGTCGTCCGCGGCCGCGAGCCGCTCGAACATGCGGACGGACAGCTCCTGCGTGTCGAGGTCCTCGGCGTGCTGCAGCGGCATGTAGAAGAACCCCCTTTCGAGGACGGCGAGTTGTCGATCGTAGCCTTCCGCGATGCCTTCGGTCGAAAGCGCGAGCGCTTTCGCGTCTTGAGCGTAAGCTGCCGCCGTGCCGCGGTGCACGTGCCGCGGCAACTGATCGAGCAGCAGGATCAGCGCGAGCCGGCCTCTGGCCGACTCCCGCAACGCATCGAGCTCGCCGCGAGCCGCGCGCTGCGCGATCTCGCCGAATCGCTCGGCGATTTCCGCGTCCAAGGCCGGGCCGCCGTTGAACCAACGTTCGAAACGCCGCGCGAGCTCCTCTCGGCTCTGCGGCGGCGGCTCGAACCAGAAGCGGAGCAGCGACTCGATCGGGTCGTCCATCGTTCTTCATCGACGTACCTTACGTTGCGCCGGCGGCGTCGCCAAGAGCCGACGGGACGGCCCGGCAAGACGCTGAAGCGGCACGGTCCTACAATCGATGTCGGAGCGTCGCTCGGGATACGCATGGTCGACGGGCAACTCGAATGTCGTTAAGAGCCCAGCTTCTCGCGTTCGGGCTGCTCACGCTCGTGCTGCCTTGGGCGGGATACCGCTTCGTGCAAGAGATGGAGGCGGCGCTGCGCAGCGGCTTGGAGCAGGCGATGCTCGCGAGCGCTCGCACGGTCGCGGCCGCGCTCGACGAGCAGGCCGCGCTGATCGAGCGGCGAGTCGGCGGCCGCTCGCGCGGCGATACCCTGTACGCCGCGCCTTTGCCGGCGGAACCCGCTCTCGACGGCTTCAGGAGCGATTGGACGACGCCCGACGACGCCGCGCTCGTCGTTGCCGGACGGCATCGGCTGTGGGTCGGCGCGCACGACCGTCACGCGTACGTGTTTTTCGCCGCGCGCGACGACGAGATCGTCTACGAAGGCTCGCCGGAGGAGAGTCTCTTCGGGGACCGGCTGATCGTCACCGTCGAGAGCGACGCGGGCGTCGTCGAGACGTTCGTGCTCGGCACGCGCGCGCCGGGGCCGTTTCGGGCGCGACGCACGAGCGCGCCGCGGTTCGCGCCGACCGAGGATTACGAGGATCGCATACAAAGTTTCTGGCAGGAGACGCCCGACGGATTCGCGCTCGAGATACGCATACCGCTCAGCGTCGCGGGCCAGGCGCTCGGCGTCGGCTTCATCGACGTCGATAGCGTCGACGGCACAGCGCGTGTCTCGTCGGTCGATGCGACGTGGGATACCGAGCATGGCGCGCCCGGTCCGCTCGTTCGTCGGCAACCCGATCTCGACGAGATCCTGCAGGCATTCGGCGAGCCCGACGGGCGATTCCGGATCGTCGACGCGGACGGCTGGGTCCTCGCCGATACCGGCCCGGTCGACGAGATCGAGCCCTTCTCCGAGGCGACGGACGGCCTCGCCGGTGCGCTGTTCCGCGTGCTGCTGCGCCGCGACGACCCGGCGTACGAAGGGCTCGAGCGGCCGCTCGGCCGACTCGCCGATCCGGGGCTGCGCGCCGCGCTCGACGGACGCCCGGCCACCGCGTGGTATCGCGGCGGGCCCGAGCAGAGCGCGACCGTCGTCGCCGCGGCGCCGATCGTCGTTCGACGAAACGGCGAGACCGAGCCGGCGTTCGCAGAGGGGGGCCTGCTCGCTCGGCCCGACGGAGCGGGGAGCCAGCCGATACGGGATGCGAGCTTCGGCGAAGAGATCATCGGTGCGGTTCTGCTCGAGCAGCGCAGCGACCCGATCCTTACGCTGACGAATCGGGCGCTGCTGCGGCTGATGTCGTTCACGCTGCTCGCCACCGTCGTCGTCGCGCTCGGCTTGCTCGGCTATGCGACGCTCTTGTCGGTGCGCGTGCGGCGGCTCGCGCGCGCCGCGGAGAACGCGCTCGGCCCGAAAGGCGAGATCGACGTCGCGTTGCCGGGACGCAATGCCCGCGATGAGCTCGGGGATCTCTCGCGCAGCTTCGCGGACCTGCTCGAGCGGCTGCGCGAGCACACGCAGTATCTGAAGACGCTCGCCGGCAAGCTGTCGCACGAGCTGCGCACGCCGCTCGCCGTCGTTTCGACGTCGCTCGACAATCTCGAGCAAGAGGTGGAGTCGCCCGCGGCGCGGCCCTATCTCGAGCGGTTGCGCGACGGCGCCGGAAGGCTCGATGCGATTCTCGCGGCGATGAGCGAGGCGACGCGCATGGAGCAGGCGATCCGCGATACGGATCCGCAACCGTTCGATCTCGCCGCGGTCGTCGAGGCCTGCGCCGGGGCGTACGCCGATATCTATCCCGAGCGGCGATTCGCGTTGCGTATGGGGACGAAGAACGCCGAGGTCGTCGGTTCCGGCGAGCTCGTCGCGCAGCTGATCGACAAGCTGATCGACAACGCGGTCGGCTTCAGCCCGCCCGGATCGACAATCGAGATCGCGTTGGAGGATCGCGGTGCCGAGCTCGAGCTTTCGGTGTCGAACCGCGGCCCGAAGCTTCCGGAGGAGATGCGCGAGCGGCTATTCGATTCGCTCGTCTCGGTCAGACGCGGGACGCCCGACGACGGCCGCCCGCACCTCGGGCTCGGACTGCACATCGTCGCGCTGATCACCGAATTCCACGGCGGCAGCGTGACCGCCGACAACCTGCCGGACGGCGGCGGCGCGGTGTTCAGAGTCCGTTTCCCCAGGCGCTGAGAACGATCCGAAGGCTCCAGGCTCAATCGAGGGCGCGGCAACGCGGCGACGCCGATCTTACGCGATATCGCATGATGCCGACTACGCAACTATTGCATGGGTTGACTGGGTCCGTGGCACAATCGTGCCGGTATCCGGCGAACGTTTCGGTTGCGTATGGCGAAGATTCGCTCGTTCCGCGAGTCTTTCTCGAGAGCCGTGCGGTGTGCCGTTTGCGTCGTCGCCGTCGCCTGTGCCGCGGGCTGCGGCGGCGGGGGCGGCGGCTCGGCGCCCGCTTCCCCGAACCCCGGTGATCCGCCGAGCGCGCCAGGCGGCGGTTGGGCTCCCGGCGTCTTCGCGCCGTACACGGCGTTCGCCGGGCAGTGCAGGGTGCCGCGTCCGGGCACGAACGACCTGCCGGGCTCGACGCTCACGGAGAACAACTGGCTGCGCTCGTGGCACCACGAGCTCTACCTCTGGTACGACGAGATCGTGGATCGCAACCCGGCGCTCTATGCGACGCCGGCATATTTCGATTTGCTAAAAACTCCCGAGCTCGTCGACGGGAAGCCCAAGGATCGCTTCCATTTCTCGATGCCCACGGAGGAATGGATCGCGCTGTCGCAATCGGGCGAATCGGCCGGCTACGGCGTGCAGTGGGCGGTCGTCAGCCAAGAGCCTCCGCTGCGCGTCGTCGCAGCGTACGTCCACCCCGATTCGCCGGCGAAAATGGCGGGCATCGAGCGTGGCACCGAGGTGCTCGAGGTCGACGGCGTCGATCTCGCGTCCGTATCGAGCACCCTTGCGCTCGCGATGGTCGAGGCCGGGCTGTTTCCCACGAGGGCCGGCGAGACGCACTCTTTCGAGCTGCTCGACTTCGGCGCGACCGAGCCGCGTACCGTGCTGCTGACCTCCGAGATCGTGTCGCTCGCTCCGGTGCAGAACGTGCAGATGATCGAGACGCAGCACGGGACGGTCGGATATTTGCTTTTCACCGATCACATCGCGATCGCCGAGGACATGCTCTTCGACGCGATCACGGAGCTTCGCGACGCGGGCGTGGAACATCTGGTGCTCGATATCCGCTATAACGGCGGCGGATATCTCGCGATCGCGAGCCAGCTCGCGTACATGATCGCGGGGCCGACGCATACGGCTGGCCGGATCTTCGAGAGCATGCGTTTCAACGATAAGCATCCGACGACGAATCCGGTCACCCGCGAGCCGCTGACGCCGATGCCGTTTATCGACGTCACGGTCGGATTCTCGCGGAACCCGGGTGAGCCGCTGCCGACGCTGAATCTCGGTCGCGTCTACGTGCTGACCGGCTCGACCACGTGCTCGGCGAGCGAGTCGATCATCAACGCGCTGCGCGGCATCGACGTCGAGGTCATTCAGATCGGCGGCACGACCTGCGGCAAACCCTACGGCTTCTATCCGGCCGACAACTGCGGCACGACGTATTTCGCGATCCAGTTCGAGTCCGTGAACGAGAAGGGTTTCGCCGAATATCCGAACGGATTCTCGCCGGAGAACACGCCCTCCGATCGCGGCGTGCCGGTTCCGGGCTGCTACGTGGCCGACGATTTCTCGAAGCCCCTCGGCGATCCGGAAGAGGCGCGCTTCGCCGCCGCCCTCGGGCACATCGCGGGCGAAGGATGTCCGCCGATTCCCTTCGGCAGCGTCAGCGGAGTCTCGAAATCCGCGGCGCCGGTGGCAACGAGCGACGGCGTCGCGCCCAAGTCGCCATGGCTCGAGAATCGCATCGTCGTCGTGCCGTGACGCGGCTCGTCGCCGCGTCCGGGGTCGCGCTCGCGGGTTGCGCCGGCGCTCCCGCGTCGGCCGACCGCGACGTGCCGGCCCTGATTCGCGATCCGACCCCGGAAAGCCATGCGGAGCTCGCGCGCGTCGTCAGCGAGTGGCTCGGCGGCGCGCCGGTCACGCTCGCCGCGGACGCGCTCGCGGACGAGAGCCGGCTGATCATCGAGCGTCGCGAGCCGCGCGACGCGCAGGGGCGGCCCTTCTCGGGACGCTCGTACGAGAGGCCCGAGCGTTTTCGCCTCGTGCTGCGCGGGAAGCGCTGCTTCCTCGTGCGCGAGTCGACGGACGAGCGAAGGCCGATAGACGCGCCGTGCGTTCCGGCGGGGCGCTAACCGTCCGACGAGACGGGTTCCCCCCGTCAGGCCGTCGCGCGATAAGGCACGCCGCAGCCGCCGAGACCGCAGTATCCGCCGGGATTCTTCGCGAGATATTGCTGGTGATAATCCTCGGCGTAGTAGAACGGCTGCGCTCCGCAGATCTCCGTCGTGATCTTTCCGAAGCCGCGCGCCGACAGTGCCCGCTGATAGCGGTCGCGGCTCTGCACGGCCTCCGCGCGCCGCGCGTCGTCGCCGACGTAGATCGCTGAGCGATACTGCGTGCCGATATCGTTGCCCTGCCGCATGCCCTGCGTCGGATCGTGCGACTCCCAGAAGATCTCGAGCAGCTTCGCGAACGGCAGCTCCTCCGGATCGTAAACGACGAGCACGACCTCCGCGTGGCCGGTGAGCCCGGTGCAGACCTCGCGATAAGTGGGATTCGGGGTATAGCCGCCCGCGTAGCCGACCGCCGTCGTGTAGACACCGGGCAGCGTCCAGAACGCGCGCTCGGCGCCCCAGAAGCAGCCCATGCCGAACAGCACCGACTCGAACCCTTCCGGGAACGGCGGTTGGATCGGCCGATGCAGCACGAAGTGCTCGTTCGTGACGGGCATCGGCTCGTCCCGACCCGGCAGCGCCTCGGCTTCGGTGATCATTGTCGTCTTGCGACCGAACATTGGCTTTCTGCTCCTTGCAAGAAGAAGGCCGGAAACCGCTCCGTGGTTTCTCGGCGGGCAGAGTTTACGCGAGGCGTTGGACAGCGGCGCAAGCTTCCGGTGCGCTATTGCCGACTCGATTCTTACGGAGCGTCGCTGCGCTCACAGCGTCGACTCGAGCAGCTCTCGCACGCTCGTCGGCCGGCGTCCGGTCAGCCTTTCGAAATCCGGCGACGTGAAGGCGAGCGACCGCAGTGCGAATCCTCCCCCGGCGCGCCCCTCGACGATCTCGATCGCTTTGCCGCTCACGGCCGCAGCCGCCTCGGCGATGCCGCGGATGCCGACGACCGCAGGCCCCGTGATGTCGTAGATCTTGTTCTCGTGCCCGGGCGTCGTCAGCACGGCACCGGCCGCGGCCGCGCAATCCGCCCGCGTGACGTAGCTCATCCCGACGTCGTCCGGCGACACGACGGCTCGGCCGGACTCGATCATCCGGCGCGCCTGGTCGGGCACGCCGTCCATGTACACCGAGTTTCTCAGGATCGTCCACGCGACGTCCGACTCCATCAGGATCTTCTCGGTCGCGACGTGATCGGCCGAGATGCCTCCTTCGTCCCCCTGGCTGATCGCGGCCCACGAGGTGTAGACGATGTGCTCGACGCCGGCGGCGATTGCCGCTTCGATCGCGCGCCGATGGAGCACCGGACGCGGCTCCGGCAGCGCGCCGCCGCCGATGCTGATCAGGAGCATCCGCGTGCCGCCCGCGTAAGCGGACGGCAGCGATTCCGGCCGCGTGAAATCGCCGAAGCGCGTGCTCGCGCCCATCGCCGCGTACTTCTCGAGCTTCTCCGGCGTACGGCTGACGAGGATCAGCCGGCTCGCCGGCACGCCGCGTTCGAGCAGCGCCTGAACCGTCAGCTCGCCGAGATTACCGGACGCCCCGGACACGATGATCCGGTCGCCCGACTCGTCGGGTTGCGCGCGGGTCAGCGCCGCAAAGGCCAGCAGACATAGAGCGAGCACTCGATGCACGACGATCCTCCGTGTTGTCCGAACGCGCGCAAGCGTATCACCGGCGATCGCTCGAGGCGCAGGGGGGCGAGGAACGGCCCGTCAGGGCCCGACGCGTTCCGCTAGCCACCGCGCCGCCGCTTCCGGTGTCACCTTGCCTTCGTCGCGATCGACCATCAGGTTCGCTTCACGCATCGTCTCGATCGTGATCGCGCCGAGCAGCGGCTCGAGCGCAGCGCGCAGCAGGGGATCGTCGGCACGATGCGGCGAGAGCAGCACGACGGCGTCGTAGGGCGGGATGGCGTGCTGCGTGTCCTCGAGCGTCACGAGATCGAAGGCCGCGACGCGGCCGTCGCTCGAGAACGCGGAGATCACGTCCACCTCGCCGTCGGCGACGGCCTTGTACATGAAGGTCGGTTGGAACTGCCGTTGACGCGAAAAGCGGAGGCCGTAGGCGTTCCGGAGCGCGTCCCACTCGGGCCGATCGAAGAATTCGAGGTCGCCGCCGATCGAAAGCCCCGACGCGCGTGAGGCGAGGTCCCCGATCGTCTCGACGTCGAGCGCCGCCGCGCGTTCGCGACGCATCGCGAGCGTATACGCGTTCTCGAAGCCGAGCGATCCGAGGAGCGTGACGCCGTGCTCGCGCTCGAGCCAGTCGGCGAGCTCGGCGAGCACCTCGTCGCGCGGCGGCGCATCCGTGCGGCCCATGATGTTCGCCCACAACGTGCCCGAGTAGTCGACGTACACGTCGAGCTCGCCGCGCGCGAGCGCGCGAAACGCGATCGTCGAGCCGAGGCCGACGCGCTGCTCGGCCGTCGCGCCGTGCGCTTCGATGCGGTCTGCGATGAGCTCCGCGAGGATGAGCTGCTCCGAGAAATTCTTCGCGCCGACGACGTACGGAGCTCGGTGGGCCGCGTCGAGCCGAGGCACGAGTGCCGCCGCCGTGCCTACGACGAGCGCCGCGACGCCGAGCGCGATGCGCATGGGTTTGCGCTCCGCGGTTCCGGATTCGATGAGGCCGAGCAGCAGGTCGACGGTGAGCGCGAGCAACGCGGCCGCGGCGCAGCCGAATAGCACGAACACCCAGTTCTCGATCTGAAGACCCGTGAAGATGTAGTTGCCGAGGCTCGTCTGGCCGACCGGCGTCGACAGCGTCGCAGCGCCGATGACCCAGACGGCTGCCGTGCGAAGCCCCGCCATCAGCATCGGCGCGGCGAGCGGCAGCTCCACGCGCAACAGCCGTTCGCGGTCCGTGAAGCCGACGGCGCGCGCCGCTTCGATGACGTCCGGGTCGAGGTTCAGAATGCCGGTGATCCCGTTCCGAAGGATCGGCAGCATCGAGTACAGCGTCAGCGCGAGGAGCGACGGCAGGAAGCCGAGCGCCGAGAAAGCGACTCCGAAGATCTTCGCCGTCGCGGCCGACATCGCGAGCAGCACCGGATAGAACAACGCGAGCAGCGCGAGGCTCGGAATCGTCTGCACGACGCTCGCGAACGCGAGAGCGGTGAAGCGCACGCGCGGGCTGCGCAGCGCGAGCACCATGAGCGGCGCGCTGATCGCGAGCCCCAACCCGAGCGACGCCGCGGAGAGCACGACGTGCTCGCCGAGGTACTCGGGCAGCACGCGCCATGCCGCTTCGAGCTGCCCGCTCACGACGTCACCCGCGCATCGGTACAGCGTCACGGAGCAGCCGCTCGAGGCGCTCGGCGTGCCGGCGCGGCATGTCCAAGAGCTGCGCGACGCGAGGATCGCCCTCGAACGCGAGGAGCTCCTGAGGTGAGCCCTGCGCCGCGACCTCGCCCGCTCGCATCACCACGATCCGATCCGCGAGCATGAGCGCCTCGAGCACGTCGTGCGTCACGATCAGCGTCGTGAGGCCCAGGCGCTCGTGCAGTCGTCGGTACTCCGCAGCGAGCGTGTCGCGCGTGATCGGGTCGAGCGCGCCGAAAGGCTCGTCCATCAGCATGATCGCGGGTTCCGCCGCGAGCGCGCGGGCGACGCCGACCCTCTGCCTCTGCCCTCCGGAGAGCTCGGCCGGCAAACGATTCGCGATCGATTGTGGCAGCTGCACGAGATCGAGCAGCTCGCGCACCCTGGCCGCGATCCGCGGCCGCGGCCAGCCTAGCAGCTGCGGCGTGACCGCGATGTTCTCGGCGACGGTATAGTGCGGAAAGAGCCCGATGCCCTGGAAAACGTAACCGATCCGCCGGCGCAGCGCATGGGGCGGCAGCGCGTCGACCGGCTCGCCGGCGACGGCGACTCTCCCTTCGTCGACGTCGATCAGACGGTTGACGGTCTTCAGCGTCGTGGTCTTACCGGAGCCCGAAGGGCCGATGATCGCGACGAGCTCGCCTCGCCGCACGGTGAGCGTCACACCGCGGATCGCGAACGTCGCGCCGCCGTCGAACGACTTCGACACACCATCGAGCGCGACGACGACGGGCGCGCTCACGGCACCTCCCGGTACGCCTTCGACGGGCGCGTGCCAGCCCGCGAACGGCCGCTCCGCGGGCCGGCGCGACGCGACGACGCTCGACGTGGCATGGAACGTGCTCTCCGCACGAGCACCCCGACGTTTCGCGTGCGCTTCATACGCGCATTGTAGCGGCCCGACTCACGATGGCCCCGATACCGAGCTTCGTCCGTCCGCCTTGCGACGAAGGCATCATCCGGACCGCGGCTCGAGAGAGCCGCGGCGCGCCGCCGGCCGCACGTCCGTGGGTGCTCGCGGCAACGATCCTGGGCTCGAGCATCGCGTTCATCGACGGCTCCGTCGTCGGCATTGCGCTGCCGGTGATGCAGGCCGAGCTCGGCACGACGGTGCGCGGCGCGCAATGGATCGCCAACGGATACCTGCTGATGCTCGGTGCGTTGATTCTCGTCGGCGGAGCGGCCGCCGACCGCTTCGGCCGGCGACGCGTCTTCGTCGCGGGCCTCGCGCTGTTCGCGGTGGCTTCCGTCGGCTGCGGCCTCGCGCCGAACGTCGGCACGCTGGTCGCGATGCGTGCGCTCCAGGGGATCGGCGGCGCGATGCTCGTGCCGTCGAGCCTCGCGATCATCGGCGCGTCTTTCCCGGAGAACGAGCGGGGCCGCGCGATCGGCACATGGGCCGGATTCTCCGCGCTCACGACCGCGCTCGGGCCTGTGCTCGGCGGCTGGCTCGTGGATGCATGGTCGTGGCGTGCGATCTTCTTCATCAATGTGCCGCTTGCGCTCTCCGCCATCGTGGTCAGCCGTGCGCACGTGCCAGAGAGCCGCGCCGACGAAGCGGGCGCGGTCGACTGGCGAGGCGGCCTCCTCGCGATCGGCGGACTGGCGGGTCTCGCGTACGGGCTGACCGCGGCGTCGGAGCACGCGTTCACCGATCCGGCGGTATGGGGGCCGCTCGCGTTCGGCGGGCTCGTGTCGGCCGCGTTCCTCGCTCACGAGGCGCGCGCCGCGGAGCCGATGATGCCGCTCCGCCTCTTCCGCTCGCGCGCGTTCAGCGGCGCGAACGGTATGACGCTGCTGCTCTACTTCGCGTTGGGCGGCGCGCTCTTCTTTCTGCCGTTCAATCTCATCCGCGTGCAGGGCTACTCCGCGGCGCTCGCGGGCGCGGCGTTGCTGCCTTTCTCGTTGATCATGGGCGGGCTGTCGCGGTGGTCGGGCAGCCTCGTCGAGCGCTACGGCGCGCGGAAGCCGCTCGTCGTCGGCCCGTCGATCGTGGCGGGAGGGCTCGTCCTCCTTGCCGTGCCCGGGATCGGCGGCTCCTATTGGACGACGTTCTTCCCGGCCACGTTGGTGCTCGGCTTCGGCATGACGCTGAGCGTGGCGCCGCTCACGACGACGGTGATGAGCGCGGTCGACGAAAGCCATGCCGGCATCGCTTCCGGCATCAACAACGCGGTCGCGAGAGTCGCGGGTCTCCTTGCCGTGGCGATTCTCGGCGCGATCGCGGTCGGCGCGTTCGGCGCGGCGATCGACGAGCGCTCGGCGGCGCTCGAGATGCCGGCCGAGCAACGCGAGGCGCTCGAGGCGCAGGCGTCCAAGCTCGCCGAGGCCGCGGTGCCGCCGGCGATCACCGGCGCCGAGCGGGACTGCATCGCGCGCGTGCTCGACGAATCGTTCATCGCGAGTTTCCGCATCGTGATGCTCATCGCCGCGGGCTTCGCGCTCGCGAGCAGCGCCTGCGCGTGGGCGACGATCGGTCGCCGCAGCGGCGAAGGCCGGTCAGGCGTGTAAAGGTGGGTGCACCGTGAACCCCGAGGCCTGACGGCGGCCGCGACGCCGTCGCTGCGCGTCCTCGAGAAGGGCGCCATGGGCAACAACACGGAGCGCGACGTGCTGTCCGTCGCGTTCGTGCCGTTCACGGGCGACGAAGCGGAGTGAAGAAAGGGAGCGAATCATGAGTAAACCCGTATGTGCCGTCGTCGGGGTGGGAGAAGGGAACGGCGCCGCATTGGCGCGCGCCTTCGCGAACGAGGGAGCGGCCGTCGCATTGCTCGCGCGGCGCACCGACTTCACGAGCAAGCTGGCCAAAGAGCTGCCGGATGCCCGCGCCTACGCCTGTGATGCCGCGGATTCGGCTTCGATAGCCGAAGCCTTCGGCCTGATCCGCGCGGAGATGGGCGACCCGACGACGCTGATTTACAACGCGGGCTCCGGAGTCTGGGGCGACGTCGAGAGCGTCGGCCTTCGGGACTTCGAGGCCGCATGGAGGGTCAACGCGTATGGCGCCTTCGCGGCGAGCCGGGAGGTCATCCCGGCGATGAAGGCGGCGGGGCGGGGCGTGATCATCTTCATCGGCGCGACCGCATCACGCCGCGGCGCACCGGGCACCGCAGCGTTCGCGCCGGCGAAGGCGGCCCAGCGCAGCCTCGCCGAATCGATGGCGAAGAGCCTCTGGCCGCACGGGATTCACGTGGCCCTGATCGTCATCGACGCGGTCGTCGACTTGCCGCGGACGCGCGAACGGATGCCGAACGAGCCGGACGACTTCTTCCTGAAACCCGTCGACATGGCCGCGAGCGCCGTGTGGCTCGCGAAGCAGCCGCGCTCGGCGTGGTCGTTCGAGATCGAGGTCAGGCCATTCCGCGAGAAATGGTGACCTCGATCGTCGAAACCTACACGCCCAGCGAAATGCCGGGCGCGGGCAGCCGCGTCGTGCCCCGCAGATAGAGGTCGATCGCGCGCGCCGCGCCGCGGCCCTCGTTGATCGCCCAAACGACGAGCGATTGACCCCGGCGGCAGTCGCCGGCGGCGAAGACGCCCGGCACGCTCGTGCGGAAATCGCCATGCGCTGCGCGATAGTTCGTGCGCTCGTCGAGCTCGACGCCGAGCGCCTCGGCGACATAGCTCTCGGGACCGACGAAGCCCATCGCGAGCAGCACGAGATCGGCGTCGAACTCCTGCAGCGTGCCTTCGATCTCCTTCATCTGCGGCCGGCCGCCGTTCGTGCGCCATTCGATGCGCTGCGTCTCGACCGCGCGGACGCGTCCCGAGCCGTCGTCGATGAAGCGCTTCGACACGATCGCGTAATTGCGAGGATCGGCGCCGAACTTCGCGATCGCTTCCTCGTGCGCGTAGTCGGTGCGCAGGATCTTCGGCCACAACGGCCACGGATTGTCCGGCGCTCGCGTCGGGGGCGGCGCGTCCAGAAGCTCGAGGTTGATCACGCTCCGGCACCCGTGCCGAAGCGCCGTGCCGATGCAGTCGGCGCCGGTATCGCCGCCGCCGATCACGAGCACGTTCTTGTCCTTCGCGTCGATGAAGTCGCGCTCGGCGCGGCCGTCGAGGAGCCGCTTCGTGTTCGCCGTCAGGAACTCCATCGCGAAGTGGATCCCCGCGAGCTCGCGCCCGGGAATCGGCAGGTCGCGCGGCCGCGTCGCGCCGGTCGCGAGCAGCACCGCGTCGAACTTGCTCGCGATCTCCTTCGGATCGACGTTGCGCCCGACGTCCGCATTCGTGACGAACTCGATGCCCGACTCGCGCAGCAGATCGACGCGTCGATCGACGACGCGCTTGTCGAGCTTCATGTTCGGGATGCCGTACATCAAGAGACCGCCGATCCGGTCCGCGCGCTCGTACACCGTGACCGAATGCCCGGCCTTGTTGAGCTGGTCGGCCGCCGCGAGGCCCGCCGGCCCCGAGCCGATGATCGCAACCCGCTTACCGGTGCGTTCCTTCGGACGGCTCGGCTTCACCCAGCCCTCGGCCCAGCCTCTCTCGATGATCGCGTTCTCGATGTTCTTGATCGTGACCGGCGGGTCGGTGATGCCGAGCACGCATGCGCCTTCGCACGGCGCGGGGCACGCGCGCCCGGTGAACTCCGGGAAGTTGTTCGTCCTATGCAGGCGATCGAGCGCTTCGCGCCAGCGGCCGTTGTAGACGAGATCGTTCCACTCCGGGATCAGGTTGTCGATCGGACAGCCGTTCGCCGACTGGCAGAACGGCACGCCGCAATCCATGCAGCGCGCGCCCTGGATGCGAAGATGCTCCTCGCTCGCCGGCGTGAAGATCTCTTCGAAGTCGCCGATGCGCTCTTTCGCGTCCCGGTAAGGCACGGCCTTACGCGGGTATTCCATGAAACCCGTATGCTTGCCCATTGGAGGCTCTCCGTCAGCTGCCGAGCGCGACGAAGGTCGTGGTCTCGTCGTCTCTCACGGCGGCTTCCACTTCTTCGTCGTGGCGCTTTCGCTCCGCGAGCACGCGCTTGTAGTCGGTCGGCATGACCTTGACGAACTCGCCGAGCACCCTCGGCCACGCGTCGAGGATGCGCGCCGCCACGGTCGAGCCCGTGTACTCGTGATGCAGCTCGATCAGCTCGCGAAGCTCGGCGATGTCCTCGTCCTCCTCGACCGCCTCGAGCCCTACCGTGCCGAGATTGCAGCGCGACTCGAAATCGCCGCGCGGATCCCAGACGTACGCGATGCCGCCCGACATGCCGGCCGCGAAGTTGCGGCCGGTGGGGCCGAGGATCACCGCGCGCCCGCCCGTCATGTACTCGCAGCCGTGGTCGCCGACGCCTTCGACGACCGCGCGCGCGCCGCTGTTACGCACGCAGAAGCGCTCGGCCGAGCGGCCGCGGAAGAACGCGCGTCCGCCGGTGGCGCCGTACAGCGCGACGTTGCCGATCAGCACGTTCTCCTCCGCCTTGAAGCGGCTTTCGCGCGGCGGGTAGATGATCAGCCGGCCGCCGGAGAGGCCCTTGCCGACGTAGTCGTTGCTGTCGCCTTCGAGCTCGAGCGTGATGCCCTTCGCCAGGAACGCGCCGAAGCTCTGCCCGGCCGAGCCGCGCAGCTTGATGTGGATCGTGTCCGGCGGAAGCCCGCGCTCGCCCCACTTTTTCACGAGCGTGTAGCTCAGCATCGTGCCGACGGTGCGGTTCGTGTTCACGATCGGCAGCTCGATGCGCACTTTCTCGCCCCGCTCGATCGCCGGGCGGGCCATCTCGATCAGACGATTGTCGAGCGCGAGGTTCAGGCCGTGATCCTGCTTCATCGTGCAGTACACGCCCGCGTTCTCGTGCGGCTTCTGCGCCGGCGCGAGCAACGGCGACAGATCGAGATGCTTGATCTTCCAGTGATCGAGCGCGTTACGCGGCTCGAGCACGTCGACGCGGCCGATCATGTCGACGATGCGGCGGAAGCCGAGCTGCGCCATGATCTCGCGCGCTTCCTCCGCGACCATGAACAGATAGTTCACGACGTGCTCCGGCTGCCCCGCGAACTTCTTGCGGAGCACGGGATCCTGCGTCGCGATGCCGACGGGGCAAGTGTTCAAGTGACACTTGCGCATCATGATGCAGCCGAGCGCGATCAACGGCGCCGTCGAGAAGCCGAATTCCTCGGCGCCGAGGAGCGCGGCGATCACGACGTCGCGGCCGGTGCGGAGCCCTCCGTCGGTCTGCAGCACGGTGCGGCTGCGCAGGTCGTTCATCACGAGCGTCTGGTGCGTCTCCGCGAGACCGAGCTCCCACGGCAGCCCCGCGTGCTTGATGCTCGTGAGCGGCGACGCGCCGGTGCCGCCCGTATCGCCGGAGATCAGCACGTGATCCGCGTGCGCCTTCACGACGCCCGCCGCGATCGTGCCGACGCCGACCTCGGAGACCAGCTTCACGCTGATCCGCGCCTCGGGATTCGCGTTCTTCAAGTCGTGGATCAGCTGCGCGAGATCCTCGATCGAATAGATGTCGTGGTGCGGAGGCGGGCTGATGAGGCCCACGCCCGGCGTCGAGTAACGCGTGCGCGCGATGACCTCGTCGACCTTGCGGCCGGGCAGCTCGCCGCCCTCGCCGGGCTTTGCGCCCTGCGCCATCTTGATCTGCAGCTCGTCGGCGTTCGCGAGATACCAGATCGTGACGCCGAAGCGGCCCGACGCGACCTGCTTGATCGCCGAGCGGCGCGAATCGCCCGACGGCAACGGCTCGAAGCGCGCCGGATCCTCGCCGCCCTCGCCGGTATTGCTCTTGCCGCCGATGCGGTTCATCGCGATCGCGAGCGTCTCGTGCGCCTCGGCCGAGATCGAGCCGAAGCTCATCGCGCCCGTGCAGAAGCGCTTCACGATCT
>Ga0207873_1002324_pt1 | contig 15862 bp, 10 predicted proteins | sample BGWIniCompost_FD_187373 | JGI IMG/M metagenome (GOLD analysis project Ga0207873, IMG submission 187373) | Cellulose adapted compost microbial communities from Newby Island Compost Facility, Milpitas, CA, USA - BGW Initial Compost (SPAdes)... ...
GATCGGCAACGCGGCCAGCCGCCCCAGCGCGTGGCCGCCACCCTCACCGACGCGCCGGACGAGGAGGTTCCCCATGAGACGCCAGTTCCCCAGCGTCCAGCCCTATCGCCGCCGCACCCGTTGCCGGCCTGCGCTCGCCGGCTGGCTGCTGTTCCTGTGCGCCGGCCTCGGCGGCTGCGGCGAAGACCCGGCCGTGCCGGAGCCGCCCGCGGACGCGCCCGGCATTGACTTCGCCGCCGCGGTCGAGACGCGGCTGGTCCGGGCCGGCCGTGACATCTTCCGCTTCGACGACTTCGGCAACTGGCGGTTCTGGACGGATACGCTGCGCCTGAACGAACTGGTCGAGCAGGTGTCGCCGCAGACGGCGCTCTCCCTGGGGCTGAAGGTCGACGCCGATGCGGTCCCCGCCGACGTACTGGCGGCGGTGTTGAGCGATCCGGCCCTGCTGGCCGATCCGGCGATCACCCGTGCACTGCTCGCCCTGGATGCCGTGGTCGGCGTCGTCGCCGACGTCGAGGGCGACCGCATCACGCGGATCGGGATCACGTGCGCGCTGTGCCATTCGACGGTGGACGACGCCGTTGCGCCGGGGATCGGCCACCGGCTGGACGGCTGGCCGAACCGGGACCTGGCGGTGGGGACCATCGTCTCGCTCGCACCGGGGCTACCCGACGAGCTCCGGCCGGTCTACGCCGCGTGGGCGCCTGGCACGTTCGATCCTCGGTTCAACATCGATGGCATCAGCGACCCGGTGCTGATCCCGCCCGCGTACGGGCTTGCCGGCGTGGGGCTCGAGACGTACACGGGCGAGGGCCCGATCTCGTACTGGAACAACTACGTCGCCGTGCTGGAAATGCATGGCCGCGGCTCGTTCTTCGACCCGCGGCTGGGCGTGCGCGTCACGGTGCCGCCGTCGGAGGACGAGGTGAAGCCGAAGCTCCCGGCGCTCCGCGCCTACCAGCACACGCTCGAGGCGCCGGCGCCGCCGCCCGGCAGCTTCGATGCGGCCGCGGCGGCGCGCGGGGCGCAGCTCTTCCGCACGGCCGCCCGCTGCGCGGAGTGCCACGCCGGCCCGCGGCTCGGCGGCGGCGGCAACCTGCACGCCCCGGGCGAGACCGGGATGGACCCGGCGTACGCCGCGCGCAGCACGACGGGCAAGTACCGCGCGACGCCGCTGCGCGGGCTCTGGCAGCATCCACCGTACTTCCACGACGGCAGCGCGGCGACGCTGGCCGACGTCGTGAAGCACTACGACACGGTGCTCGGGCTCGGCCTCAGCGCCGCGCAGAAGGCCGAGTTGGTCGAGTACCTGAAGTCGCTGTGAGGCTGCGGGCGGAGCCCTCCGGCCCCGGGAGGAACGGGGCCGGAGGCACGAGGTGCTTGCTGACCCCGGCGACGGCGCCCGGACAGGCGACACACAAGCTCTCCCTGACCTCCGTAGACAGGTCGCCGGCGAGGTTGAGCGCCCGCTCCGCGGTGTACGACCGGAACGGGTGAGCGACCGGCGTCCGCTCTCCTCTTGACAGCTACAGGACTCCTGCCCATCCTTTTTGTCGCTGTCTACATATACCGCCGGCCGCGCCGCCGCCGGGCAGCGCCCGCGCGCCGGCCGGAACACGCGAGCGGATGCCGCCGCGTCCACCTCGCCGTCCGGGGCGCGTGGGCGCCCCGGACGCCAGATCCCCGAATCCCGGAGCCGATCCGTGTCCCGACGCCCGCAGACCGACGCCCTGCGCGGATCCATCGACCTCCTGATCCTGAAGACCCTCTCCCTCGGCCCCATGCACGGGTGGGGGATCAGCCAGCACATCCAGCAGGTGTCCACGGGCGTGCTGGAGCTGAACCAGGGCTCGCTGTACCCGGCGCTCCAGCGGCTGGAGAAGGAAGGCCTGATCAAGAGCGCCTGGGGCACGACGGAGAACAACCGGCGCGCGCGCTACTACGAGATCACCGCGGCCGGCCGGCGCGCGCTGGGCGAGGAGATCGAGAGCTGGCGCCGCTTCGCGGCGGCGCTGGAGACGGTGCTGCGCAGCACGTGAGGCGCGCTGGCGAACGCGGCTGCCGCCGCGAAGCCGACACGCGCGTCGTCGTGCCCACCCCGCGAGCGCGCAGCGCTGACCTTTCGCCGGACTACGACCCATGAGCTGGCTCCACGCCGCCCGAACCCGCCTGCGCCTCCTCTTCGCGCGCCGCGAGGCGGAAGCCCGCATGGATGAGGAGTTCCGCCTGCACATCGAGCTGGAGACGGAGAAGAACGTGCGCGCGGGGATGGATCCGCGGGAGGCGCGGCGCCGCGCCCTCATCGCGTTCGGCGGCGTCGAGCGCCACAGGGAAGAGATGCGTGACGGCCGCGGCGCGCGCTGGCTGGATGACCTCATGCGGGATCTCCGGCACGCGGCGCGCGGGCTCGCGAGGACGCCCGGCTTCACCCTCGTCGCGGTGCTGACCATCGCGGTCGGCATCGGCGCGACGACGGTCGTCTACAGCGTGGTGAACGCGGTCCTGCTCCGGCCGCTGCCGGTCCCGTCCGCGGAGCGGCTGTTCGCGCTCGAGGAGCTGCGCTGGGGCGCGGTCTGGCAGGGGATCGAGGGCAGGGGAGTGCCGTACGCGCGGTATGTGCGCTACCGCGAGGCAACGGAGGAGCTGTTCACCGGGCTGGCGGCGCAGCGGCTGACCGTCTTCTCGCTCCGCGCGCGCGGCGAGACGACGCCGGTTCGCGGCGTGATGACGTCCGGCAACTACTTCGCCGTGCTCGGCCTGCATCCCGAGGCCGGCTCCTTCTTCACGGACGACGACGAGCCGTCCGCCGTCATCGCGTACCATCTCTGGCGCGACCGGTTCGGCAGCGATCCGGACGTGCTCGGGAGCGTGGTGCACCTCGACGGTCAGCCGTTCACCATCGTGGGCGTCGCGCCGCGCGGCTTCACGGGCGCCCTGCACGGCTTGCCCGGCGACGTGTGGGTGCCCGTCGCCGCCGCCCGCCGTGCGAGCGGCCTGGAATCGATGGCCGCCTGGCTCGCGATGTTCGGGCGGCTGCGTCCCGGTGTGGAGCCCAACGCCGCGTCCGCGTTCGTCGACGCGATGTCCAGACAGATCCCGCCCGACGAGCCGCAGACCCGGGTCCGCGGCGCGAGGCTCGAGCCGCTGAGGGGAATGGCGCACGGCGGCAGGCGCGACGGGGCGCGCACCGCGCTCACGACGCTTTTCGGCACGGCGCTCCTCGTGCTGCTCATCGCGAGCGCGAACATCGCCGGCATGCTGCTCGCGCGCGGTGCCGCGCGGCGCCGCGAGGTCGGCATCCGGCTGGCGATCGGCGCGGGCCGCGGCCGGCTGGTGCGGCAGCTCCTGACGGAGAGCGGGCTGCTCGCGCTGCTCGGCGGCGCTGGCGGCGTGGTGCTCGCGGTGCTCGGCGCGCGCGTCGTCGCGGCCGCACCGCTCTTCTTCCCCCACCAGCTCGTGCTGGACGCGGCCCCGGACCTGCGCGTGCTCGGCTTCGCGCTGGCGTTGACGATGGCGACGTCGCTCCTCTGTGGCCTCTACCCGGCGCTCCAGACCTCGCGGCCCGATCTCGTTCCGGCGCTGAAGGAGGGCGGCGCGGCCGGCGGCCCGGCGGGCGCGCGCGCACGCAGCCTCTTCGTGGCCGGCCAGCTCGCCATGGCCGTCGTGCTGCTCGTCCTCGCCGGCAACTTCGTCCGCTCGTTCCAGCGGATGCTCGACCTCGACCTCGGCTACGACCCCGACGGGATCGTCATCGCCACGACGGACCTCGGCGCCCACGGCTACGACCCGGAGCGCGGCCGCGCGTTCTACGCGCGTCTGGTCGAGCGCGTGCGCGCCATCCCCGGCATCACGGCGGTCGCGCTCGCCGGCGCGCCGCTGCTTGGCGGCGGCGCCATCATGAACGACGTGCGCACTGGCGACGGCGACGAGGCGCGCCGCGAGTTCGGCGTGCCGCAGAACCACGTCGACCCCGCGTTTTTCGAGACGCTGCGGTTGCCGATCGTCGCCGGGCGCGCCTTCACCGACGCGGATCGCGACGGCGCGCCGCGCGTCGTCATCGTGAACGAGGCGCTCGCCCGCCGCCTCTGGCCGGGGGAAGACCCGCTCGGCAAGGTGATCGACACGTACGGCGGCGAGGCGGTGGTGGTGGGCGTCGTGCGGGACGGACGCTACAGCCTCCGCAACGGCGCGCCCGGCCCGTTCGCGTTCTTCCCCTTCGCGCAGCGCTACTCCGGCAGCATGACGCTGCACGTGCGTCACGATGACGGCGTCCACGTCGGCACGCTGATCCGCCAGATCAGGGAGGAGGTCCGGGCGCTCGACGCGAACGTCGCCGTGCAGAGGGCGGAACCGCTGTCCGCGCCCGTCGCGCAGATGCTCGGCCCCATGCGGTTCGCGACCGGCCTCCTCGGGCTGTTCGGCCTCCTCGGCATCGCGCTCGCCGGCGTCGGCATCTACGGCGTACTGGCGTTCCAGGTCGCCCGGCGCAGCCGCGAGTTCGGCATCCGGATCGCGCTCGGCGCGCCGTCGCGCGCCGTCGTGCGGCAGGTAGTCGGCCGCTGGACTGTCCTCGCCGGGATCGGCGTCGCGGCCGGGCTCGTGCTGGGGCTCCTCGCATCCCGGGTGCTCGAGCACGCGCTTCACGTCCACGGCCTGGGCTCGTTCGACCCGACGACGTTCGCGGGCGTGGCGGTGGTGCTGTGCCTCGTCGGCGTGGCGGCGAGCTGCGTGCCGGTGGTGCGCGCGGTGCGGGTGGATCCGGTCGAGGTGATGCGGGTGGAGTGAGGAAAATCGGCCTGGGCGCGCGGCCGGTCCGCCGACACGTGCGTTTCGAGGTTGAGCTCATGCGAGGCGTGATCCTCCTCGCGTGCCTGTTCGTGCCCGCGGCGCTCCACGCGGGGCAGCTACCCGCCGACGACGCATACGACGACGCCGTCGCGCGCCGGCTCGTCGCGCTGGCGCGCGAGACGCGCTTCGGGCAGAGCGCGCAGATCATGAGCTACACGGCGGTCGTGCGCGAGCGCGCGGCGGTCATGCTCCGTGCTCCGCTCAAGGACCGGACGCTGTTCCGGTTCGAGCAGGCGACGCGTGTGCGCTGGAGCCGCTTCGGCGAGACGGTCGCCCTCGTGCTCGCCAGCAAGGCTCAGTACCCGGGCGGCGAGGCCGTGGGACCCGGCCCGCTGGTCTACTTCGATCCGGCTGCGGACCGACTCGCCTTCGGGGTCCCCGGCGATGCTTCGGCGGAACCGGAGGACGATGAGCCATTCCACCCGCTCGCAGACGGCTCTGAAGCACACTATCGCTACAGGAGCGGCGACACTCTCACCATCCGCCTCGCCGATGGCCGAACGGTCCGTGTCGTCGAGGTGCAGCTCATCCCTCGGGGCGCCTCGTTCCGCTACCTCGCGGGCTCGCTTTGGATCGAACCGGAGTCCGGTGCGGTGGCGCGCGCCGTCTTGAGGTTGGCGCGACGCTTCGACCACGAGCACGATGAGGACGTTCTGGAGCCGTCCGACCGCGAAGAGCTCGCGAAGGTGCCAGCCCTGCTCAAGCCCATCGAGGCCGACATCGAGCTGATCGCCATCGAGTACTCGCTCTGGAACCTCGAGCACTGGATGCCGCGCTTCATCCGCCTCGAGGGTTACGGCCGGGCGGGCATCTTCCGGTTGCCGTTCCACGCAGAGATCACCTACGAGATCGAGGATGTCGAAGAAGTGGACGACGCGACGGGGCCCGAGCCGGCGCCGAGCGAGGTCGTCGCCGAATGGGCTCCGGAAAGCGAGTTGAAGGGAAGGCGGCAACGGCGGTGGGGCACCCGGGTGCAGATCTATCGGCCGCAGGATGACGAGCAACTGCTGGCCAGCCCGGACCTGCCGCCGCCGATCTGGCAGGACGCACCGGAGCTGATCTCCAGGACGGAGCTGGAAGAGCTCGCCCGGCGCCTCGAAGCGGCCACGTCGCAGGATGCTCCGAAGGACTCCGCGCGATTCGGGTTCGAGTGGGCGCGCGACGACTGGAGCCTGGTCCGCTACAACCGCGTCGAAGGTCTGTCGCTCGGCGTGCGCGGAACCGTCGAGCATTCGATTGGAACGGCGTGGGCCACACTGCGCCTGGGCAGCGCGGACCTGCGGCCGAACGTGGAGCTTGCGGTTGGCCGGCTGCATGGGAGGCGCGCGTTGACGCTCACGCTGCATCACCAGCTCGCAGCCGTCGAGGGCCCGGGACGGCCGCTGGGCCTCGGGAACTCGGCCGCCGCGCTCTTCCTGGGGCGCGACGACGGCGAGTACTTCCGCGCCACGGGTGCTCGTCTGACCGTCTCGCCGCTGCCGACGGAACGCGCGTCCTACGAATGGACCGTCTTCGCCGAGCGGCAGCGCGCGGTCCGGCGGGAAACGGACTTCAGCCTGCCCCGGGTCATCGACAGAGCGCGTGGATTCCGGGAGAACATTGCCGCCGACCCTGCCAACCTCGTGGGGGCGAGCCTCGTGCTGTCACCGTGGTGGGGCCGCGACCCGCTTGCGCCGCAGGCCGGCATCGAGCTCTTCGTCGAGGGACTCCTGGGCGACTACGAGTTCGCGCGGGCCCGCGTCACGGGGCGCACGGCGCTGCCGCTCGGCGCGCAGATGCGGTTGGGACTCGAAGCGGCCGTGGGTACGAGCTGGGGAGCCGTTCCTGTTCAGTACCGCTGGTACCTGGGCGGGCCCGCCATGCTGCGCGGCTACGGCGGCAGTGCGGCCGTCGGCACGTCGCTCACCCGTGCACGCGCGGAGCTGGCCCGCAGCGTTTCATTCGGCGCGTTTACGATCTTCGCGGACGCCGGGTGGGCTGGCGAACGCGGAGCCTTCGATCGCCGCGATGTGCTCGTCTCGGCCGGCCTCGGCTCGAGCGTGCTCGATGGCCTGATCCGCGTCGACGTCGCCCGCGCCCTGCGTGCGCCGACGGGGTGGCGCCTCGAGATGTACCTCGACGCGCTGTTGTGAAGGCCGGGCCGCGCCAGGGCCCCCGGCCTGTACGGAAAGCGCTGAGGCCGATCTCACACCATCGCTCCCGCTGTCAGACCATCCTGCGATACTTCCGGGCTGGACTGGCCGGACCGTTCTGCGGTTCGGGCCATGAGGAATCCCAGGCGGGATACCATGAGCGAAATTCCGGTCGAACTCGGACTCAACATTGCGGCGCTGAACCAGGCGCTCCAGCGCGATCCCTGGAACGTCCAACTGTTGATTGAGCTCGCGGAGCTGTATGCCGAAACTGGACGCGACCATCAGGCCATCGAGATGCTCGAGCGGGCGCACGCGCTCCGGCGGCCGACTCCGTGGACGCTCCAGCTCCTCGGGCTCGCGTATCTCAGGACGGATCGCCTCGCCGATGCAGTGGCAGCGCTGGAAGAAGCCGTGCGCGGTGACCCCAACAACCTGCGGCTACTGCTGGATCTCGGCTGGACGTACCGGGAGGCGCAACGCCTCTCCGAGGCGCTAGACACGTTCGACCGCGTGATCCGATTCGATCCCAACGTAGCCGCCGGTCACTACGGCCGCGGCATGTGCTACATCTGCCTGGATGACTACGCGAAGGCGGCTGCGGCGTTGCGCGAGACGGTGCGCCTCGACCCGTCGCATACGGCGGCGAGATACAACCTTGGCGTCTGCTGCGTGGTCTTGGGCGACAGAGCGGCGGCACTGGAGCAGTATCGAGAGCTGCGTCGAGTCGACCCGGATCACGCCGAGCTGCTGCTGATGCAGATCCAGGGATGAGGCAGCGACCCTCCAAGGAAGTTGCCTTACAGCGGGCGCGTCGCGTTCCTGACACGAAACCCGCGTCTCCCCCACAGATCCCTTCCGGCCTGGGCGCTACCGTACTTGAACGATCCATGCAGATGACCGGACTGGTTGGGCCGGTCGCCTCACCTGCGGGGCGCTGCACGAACCGTGAAGGCCGGCTGGCACGGGAAAAGGGGGAGAATCATGAAGGCGTTCGTCATGAAGGAGATCGGCTCGGCAGGGTTCATGGACAAACCCGTCCCCGAGCCGGGCCCGCTCGATGCGCTCATTCGGCCCACCAAGGGCCTGATCTGCACGTCTGATGTCCACACGGTCCACGGCGCGATCGGGGAGCGCACGAACCTGACGCTGGGGCACGAAGCGGTCGGGATCGTGGAGCGGGTCGGTGAGCTGGTGCGGGACTTCAAGCCCGGCGACCGGGTCGCCGTCGGCGCCATCACCCCCGACTGGGGCTCCCTCGCCGCCCAGGCAGGCCACCCCTCCCAGTCCGGCGGCATGCTCGGCGGGTGGAAGTTCGCCAACGTGAAGGACGGCGTCTTCGCGGAGTACTTCCTGGTCAACGAGGCGGACGCGAACATGGCCCGCATCCCGGACTCGGTCCCGGACGAGCTGGCCGTCTACGTGGCCGACATGATGAGCACCGGCTTCATGGCCGCGGAGAACGGGAAGATCCCGACAGGCGGCACGGTCGCGATCTTCGCACAGGGGCCCGTCGGGCTGATGGCGACCGCAGCCTCACGCCTCCTGGGCGCGGGCCTCATCATCGCCGTGGAGTCCGTGCCGCGCCGCCAGGAGCTGGCCCGCCACTTCGGCGCGGATGTCGTCGTCGACTTCACAAAGACCGACGCCGTGCAGGCCATCCTCGACCTGACCGACGGCGAGGGCGTGGACACGGCGATCGAGGCGCTCGGCTCGTCGGAAGTGCTCGCCAACTGCGTGCGCGTCACCAAGCCGGGCGGCACCATCTCCAACGCCGGCTACCACGGCAAAGGCGATTTCGTATGCATCCCGCGCAGCGAATGGGGCGTCGGGATGGGCGAGAAGAACATCGTCACCGGCCTCTGCCCTGGCGGCCGCCTGCGCCTCCAGCGCCTGCTGCGGCTCCTCGAGAACGGGCGCCTGGATCCGTCACCTCTGACGACGCACACCTTCGCCTTCGACGAGCTGGATCGAGCCTTCCGGCTCATGGAGACGAAGGAGGAGGGGATCATCAAGCCGTTGATAGATTACACGGCGTAACCGGCTGGCCGCGCCGGCCGGGTGTGGATGGGCGCGGCAGGTACGCAGCATGCGTGTCCTTTGCGTCGTCAGCCCCCCACGGTATTATTCTGCCAGGTACTGAGTTCCGCCCACTGAGGCGGGCATCCACCTCTCGTCTTTAGCCGCTTGCAGCCCTGCGCAGCCGACGGTTGGCTAATGGACGTTTTCGCTCTCCGCGTTTCGCAGGTGCAGCAATACGCTGCGTTTGCACGCCCGTTCACGGACATCCGCGAGCAGGTGTCTGAGCAGCATGTCTCCGGCCGGCGTCTGCGGAGCCGCCTCATAGTAGAGCAGCAGATTATGCTGAGCCGTGTGGCGGACGGTCATAAGCGTACCTCGCGTACCATCGCGCGGAAGCCCTCCGTAAGGACGTCTCGAATTTGCTCAAATAGACAACTTCTCCACACAACATGTTGACCGGCCTCGGGAGTGCCGGCGCGCGTCGCTACTGGTCTTGCAATAGCTTTGGACTCGTTCTGGAGAATGGACCATGGCTCTCTCTCCCGGTGCGGTAGAGTTACCCGCGGCGCATCTCTCAGTGCGGGTTGCATGGCACGACACGGACTGGACTGGCCGTATCTGTTGCGCTCCGGCCGCAAACCACGCGTGCGCGGTTTTGAAGAACATCAAGGGGAAGAAGGATGCGGACGGAGAGGAGGCCCGTGCGGGCGAGGTGTGGCCAGAGGCCGGCAGGGCTGAAGACTACCCACCATGCGCCTTCGAGCGGACGAGTTTTATGCGGACTCGTGCAATCTCGATCGAGCGCACCCACGCGTACGCGACCCCGAAAAACAAGCGCAGTCACGGTCATTTCGATCGGACTGTGCACCGCATGCCGGCCTACAGCATCGAGGCGGTTCCGTACCGCTGGATGCTGCGTGAATCAGCGAAGGAAATTGCGCGGCAGTGGGGGATCCGCCTCGACCAGGCGCTGGAGGATCGCATTGATGAGCTGATGGACTGGAGCTCAGGCTGGCTTCAAGACTATCGCAATCAGCTCGCGATGCTGGATTCCTTCTTCTCCGCCGTTCGCCCAGGCGAGTCGCTTGTCTTCATCTACGCGAAGGACATGCCGCTCTTGGAGGACCGCGCGCCCGGCATCCGCGTGCTGATCGGTGTCGGCCGGGTGACCGAAGTAGGACCCAGTCAGGAGTGGTCCTACAAAGGTAACCCTGCCTGCTGGCCGGTCCGGTCCGTGCTGTGGGAACGAGCAGTGCACCACTCGATACGCCCATCCTTCGAGGATGGCTTTGTTCTCCCCTACCAGCAGCTTCTCCGCGACCCGCAGCTTGCGGGTGAGGATCTCGCACGGTTCGTCGCACACGCGCCGCCGGAGCATTTCGAGGAGTTCTCCTACGTCTCCGAACTGGTGTCGCACGATGCTGCCATCGCCGCGCTGGCCGAATTGGGGCGGGTGGTGAAGCTAATCTCTAATGTCGTGGATGGCCCGTGGGACCACGTCGCCGGTTGGATAAACCAGAGGATTGCGGACACTTGGCGCCAGCGCGGCCCCTATCCAGGCCTCGGCGCCGCGCTTATCGCGGCTGGCATCGAGCAGGGCCTCGTGCTCGCCCACCGAGTGACGCGCATGCTGGACAAGGAGACGGCTGATCCGTGGCCTCTGTTGGACCAGACGATTCGCTCAACTCAGGGGCCGGCGGCCGGGCTAATCGGCCGTACTGGCCGTATGCTCTGGGAGCGGGTCGCTGAGGATCCGGATCGCATGGCGTTGCTGCGGCTCCTCGCGCGGTTTCCGCTGACTCCCGCGCAAGCGCGCAGGGTTTTCGATCGGACTTCACGGGCCGAGGCCGGTCTTGCGGTCACTGACGCGGATATCGTCGCCAACCCCTACCTTCTCTACGAGTTGGATCGGGGTCGTATCGACTCCATCAGTCTCACCTTGATCGATCGTGGACTCTTCCCACAAGACGCCTCCGCACGCATGGTCCTCGAGCGCGATCCCCTCCCTGACCCGGTGACCGAGTCTGTCGACGACCGACGTGTGCGTGCCGCGTGCGTGCACGTGCTCGAGCGCGCCGCAGCAGAGGGACACACGCTCCTCGATGAGCCGGGACTCCGCCGTCGGCTCGCAGCTCTGCCTTTGGAACCGCCCTGCGACCCCTCAACGGACGCTTTCTTGCTAGCCGCTGAACGCTTCGCGCCCATTCTCCGCGAGACGCCACTCGCACGGGATCGTAGCCGCGGCTGGCAGCTCGACCGGCTAGCCGACGCTTCGGACGTGATCGCCGCCGAGGTGAGGAGGCGGGTCGAACTGGGTCCTATCGACGTCCAGTGGGACTGGCGCGGCCGGATCGATGAGGTTCTTGAGGAAGAGCACTCTCCGTCAGATGCGTTCGAGGAGGAGGCGCGCGCGGAGAAGGCGAGGGCTCTGGAGGTACTTGCGCGTTCACGTATTAGCGCCTTAGTGGGTCCAGCTGGCACGGGCAAGACCACGTTGCTCAAGGCGCTGTGCGCGCATCCCGACGTGCGCGCACGGGGCGTCCTCCTGCTCGCTCCGACCGGGAAGGCACGTGTTCAGCTCGCAACGCGCATTGGCGCGCGTGCGTTGACACTCGCGCAGTTCCTTATGCCTAGTGGGCGCTGGGATGAGGAGCGTGGATATCGCGTGCGCCCGGGGGGCAGGCGGCACGGTGGGTATGGGACCGTTGTCGTCGACGAGGCGTCGATGCTGACCGAGGAGATGCTGGCTGCGCTGCTGGATGCTCTTGACCAACCTGACCGCCTCGTTCTTTGCGGCGACCATCGTCAGCTTCCACCCATCGGACCGGGCCGCCCATTCGCGGATCTGGTCGCCTATCTCCGAAATCTCCGGGCCACGGAGGGATCTGAACCCGGTGGCGGGCTCGCGGAGCTACGGATCCCGCGGAGGCAGACGAATGCGCTAGGGGACGCCGGCCGAAACACGCGAGACGACCTGGCCGTTGCATCGCTCTTCTCGATCGAGGACTCGTCCCCCGCAGCCGACGAGGCACTCTCTCGCGTCCTCGCGGGGCGTGGGGATGGCACCCTCGAGATCATCTCCTGGCAGGACGAGACTGACCTGCATGAGAAGATCGTTTCATATCTACAGGAGCGCCTCGAGCTACCACCGGGCGACAGTGACGCCCTCCGCCGGTCGCTGGGTGCAAAGCGGATATACAAAGGGCGGGCGGTGTTCCATTTCGGCGAGGGCGGCGCCGGGGCAGAAGATTGGCAAGTTCTTTCGCCCGTGCGCTCTCGCAACGGGGGCGTGCTAGCCCTCAACCGGTTGATCCGCCAGATCTGGCGCCGCGGCGATGCTACCCACGCGATCCGTTCTGGGAGGCTGCCTGCGCCCATGGGCAGCGACGAGATTCTCTTCTACGACAAGGTGATGTGTGTCGAGAACCACCAGCGGAAGGCCTGGCATGTTGCCGAGAAACGTGCCGAGGAAAGGGAGGTGGCCAACGGCGAAATCGGGATGGCGGTCCACTGGCCATCCTCAAACGGCAAGCCGGAGGGCCTCATCGTCGAATTCTCCAGTCAACGCGGCTACCAATACACGTTCTGGGCATCCGAGCTGAACGGCGATAGTGAGATAAGTAACAACGATCTCCTGGAGCTCGCGTACGCGATTACGATCCACAAGGCGCAAGGTTCGCAGTTCAAGCGTACGCTTGTAGTCATCCCGAATCCGTGCCCCCTCCTTTCGCCCGAATTGATCTATACGGCACTCACACGCCAACGAGTGGGCGCCGCTCTCTTCATCCAGGGCGACCCGGTGGCATTGCGCGAGTTTAGCCGGCCGGAGCGGTCGGACACCGGACGTCGTCTCACGCGGCTCTTCCGGCTGCCCGATCCGTTCGAGACGCCAGAAGGCAGGGTTTACGACGGCTCGCACGTGCACCGCACCGCGAACGGCGAGATGGTCCGCTCCAAGTCCGAGGTGATCGTTGCAGACACGCTGCTGCGTCTTGGGATCCCGTACACGTACGAGGAGACGCTGGTGATGCCCGATGGGACGCAGCGGCAGCCTGACTTCACAATCCGCCGTCCAGATGGTGTTACCGTCTACTGGGAGCACCTTGGAATGCTCGGCCTCGCTGGCTACCGCGCAGACTGGGAAGCCAAGGTGAAATGGTACGCCGAGCATGGCATCCTGCCGTGGACTGAAGGAGGCGGACCGAACGGGATCCTGGTCTGGTCGCAGGACAGGCCGGAGGACGGCGGCATCGACGCGCAGGAGATCGAGCGCCTTGCACGCGAGATTATCGGAAGGGCGTGAGGCGGCGATCAGATACCGCTGTGGTGGGCCCCACGGCCCAAGACCGTCAGACCGCCGCCGGCGATCCTTCCGGCGGCGAGCGGGACCATTCCTGCGGCCAGCGCGAGCTCGGCGCCGCGCCGGTCGCCGTAGGGGGCCTCACGTCGTGATCTCCGGCGGCCATACGCGGTAGAGCACTGGCGTCACGGTGCGGGCGAGGAGGGTGGAGCAGATGAGCTCGCCGAAGATCACCCGCGCGAGCGGCGCGTACAAGGCGTGGCCGCTGAGGGCGAGCGGGAGCAACGCTCCGATGGCAGTCAGGGTGGTGCGGGCGATTGGGCCGAGACGCCGTTCGCGGTCGTGGCCCCCGAGCAGCCCGGCCCGCGTGCCTTCGACCAGGCGCTCGAGCGCATGCGCGGCCGGCTGCTTACCGCCGGTGGGCGTAGCGGCGTCGTCTTCCTGTCTCCCGGCGATGGAACGGGCCACGGCCTCGCGTTCCTCGCCGTGGCGCCGACCATCGCGGAAGCCTGCCGCGACGCGAACGAGGCATCCACGATCCTCGTGGAGGGCGGCGGGTGAGGATTCCTGTGACGAGCCGCGTCACTTGCAGGGTACTACTACGGAGGCCGCTCCCGGCCGCCGGTCATGTTCTTCCTGCGAGCGGAGGGCGCGATGAGAAAGACGCGGCGAGAATTCGCGGTGCTGCTCACGATCGCGCTGGCGGCTGCGTGCTCCTCGGACGAGCCGCGGGCCGCCACGTCGTCGTCCGAGTCGTCGGATTCGATCCCGCAACACCCCGAGATCGCCGCGGAGCTGATCCGGATGGCGGAGGCGGACCAGAACGCCCGCCAGGCGGTCTTCGGGGGCGGAGGTCTCCAGGCGCTCGACACCGCGGCGTTGGCCCGGGCCGCCGCCCGGCTGGATTCGCTGGATCGTGCCCACACGGCCCGCCTCAAGGAGATCATCCGGACCCACGGCTGGCCGACGCCTGCGCGTGTCGGCAGGGAAGGCGCGCGCGCCGCATTCCTCATTGTCCAGCACGCCGATCGCGACCCCGCCTTCCAGGAGGAGTACCTGACGTACCTGGACAGCGCCGTCGCGGCGGGCGACGCGCCCGGCGAGGAGCTGGCGTTGCTGACGGATCGGGTTCGCGTGGCGAAGGGAGAGCCCCAACTCTACGGGACGCAGGTCAAGCTGACGCCGGACGGCCCGGTCTTCCTGCCGATCGAGGACTCGCTGCACGTGGACGAGCGTCGCGCGGCCCTGGGCATGCCGCCGCTGGCGGTGTATCGCGCGCTCCTCGAGCAGACGTACCGGCAGGCGGGGAAGGCGGGGGGTGACGCGGACAAGGGGAGCGATTGAAGGGACAACACACCGCTCTGTAGATCGCATGATCCCCACCCTTGTCACCGGCCGGGTGCGTCGTGAATCACAGGCGGGACAGAAAAACGTTCACGCCGCCGCCCACTCCGCGGAAATCAGCTCCGCCTGCTCGATCACCGTCTGCGTGGCCTTTTCCTGCTTGTCCGGCGGGTAGCCGTGTTTGCGCAGGACGCGGCGGACCAGCACGCGGAGCCGCGCCCGCACGTCCTCGCGCACGGTCCAGTCGATGGTGACGTTGTTGCGGACCGTGTCCACGAGCTCGCGCGCGATCTGCCGGAGCGTCTCGTCGCCGAGAATCTTCACCGCGCTGTCGTTCGTCTCGAGCGCGTCGTAGAAGGCGAGCTCCTCCTCGGTGAGCCCGAGTTGCTCGCCGCGGGCGTTCGCCTCCCGCATCTCCTTCGCGAGGGCGATAAGCTCCTCGATCACCTGCGCGGCCTCGACCGCCCGGTTCTGGTAGCGGCGGAGCGACTGCTCGAGCATCTCGGCGAAGGAGCGCGACTGGACCAGGTTCTTCCGCCTGCGCGTGCGGATCTCGCCCTCGAGGAGCTTTCTCAGCAGCTCCACGGCGAGGTTCTTTTGCGGCATCCCCCGGACCTCGGCCAGGAACTCCTCCGAGAGGATCGAGATGTCCGGCTTCTTCAGCCCCGCGGCGGCGAACACGTCGATCACGCCCTCCGGCGCGATGGCGCGGGCGAGGATCTGGCGGATGGCGTGGTCGAGATCCTGTTCGGGCGGCGGGTCGACGAGCGTCCGCTTGGCCAGCACGGACTGCACGGCCTGGAAGAACCCGACATCGTCACGGATCCGGATCGCCTCCTCGTGGGGCACGGCGAGGGCGAAGGCCCTCGAGAGCTCTCGCACCGCCTGGATGAACCGGTCCTTCCCGTTCTCCTGTGCGAGGATGTGCTCCTGGGCCGCCGGGAGGAGGCCGAGCCGTTCCTCCGGCGTACCCGTCGTCCACTTCGACCAGTCGAAGCCATGGAGGAGGTCACAGCACACCTCGTACTTCTCGAGCATGACCGCGACGGCTTCCTCCTGGTCGAGCGCCGTGCGGCCGCGCCCGCCGCTCCCGGTGTACGTCTCGAGCGCCTCCTTGAGCTCCCGCGCGATCCCCAGGTAGTCCACGACGAGCCCGCCGGGCTTGTCCCGGAAGACGCGGTTCACCCGGGCGATGGCCTGCATGAGCCCGTGGCCG
>Ga0207873_1002325_pt1 | contig 15860 bp, 16 predicted proteins | sample BGWIniCompost_FD_187373 | JGI IMG/M metagenome (GOLD analysis project Ga0207873, IMG submission 187373) | Cellulose adapted compost microbial communities from Newby Island Compost Facility, Milpitas, CA, USA - BGW Initial Compost (SPAdes)... ...
TGGCGGCGGGGTCGGCCGGCTCGCTTCGCTCGCCGGCGGGGGCGGCGGCCTTCGGCCGCGGGTGGCGCCTGACGGCGCGGGGTGGGCGCTTCGCGCGCGGGGGCCGCCGGCTCGCTTCGCTCGCCGGCGGGGGCGGCTCCGCGCCGGAAGCGGCCCCTTCGGCGCGGGTGGCTGTACGCCGGTGCGCGCGGCCGGATTCGTTCGGATACTGTCGCCCGGGTCGTGGCCCCAACCGCACAACCGGCGGCGAACGGACGTTTCTTGTGCGGTTGGGGACTATACGGTGCACCTACCGCACAACGAAATCGGGCGTGCGGAACGATGGTGCGATTGAGGACCATTAGGTGCACCAATCGAACCATCATCCGCGAAGAGGCGACGGTTGTGCGGTTGGTGCCATGCGACGGGCGCGCGAACGGGGCGCGCGAACGGGGCGCGCGAACGGGGCGCGCGAACGGGGCGCGCGAACGGGCGCGCGAACGGGCGCGCGAACGGGGCGCGTCCGTCGAATGTGCGGCCACGTCCCCGGAGTTGGGCCGGCTCCCGGGGCCTCGACGTTCGCCCGGTCCGCCGGGTCTGCCCGGCGGTCGCCCGGCTCCCTGGATGCCCGACGGTCATCCGCCCGGGTCCTCGACGGCTGGCCGCAGGTGGTCCGAAGGATGGCCGTCGGCAGGGGTTGGGACGCCGGCGGCGGGTGCCCGGCGACCGAGGACGGCCGGGCCGCCGGCCGCTCAACGCGGCGGCCGGCGCCGAGCGGCGACCGCCGGACGCCAGCCGCCGGGCACCGGCCACTCAGCCCGGCGCGGGCCGCCGGGCCGCCGCGGGAGACGCTCGCGCATGAGCTTGGATCAGGTATTCGATCGCCCCAGCCGCCTCCCTCGGCTGCCAGTCGCCGGCTCGCCGCGCCCTCACATCCTCTGCTCCACGCGCACGAACAGCACCCGCCCGGGCTCGGGGATGCGGGCGCCGGTGAAGGGGTTCGTCGCGTTCAGGTGGTTCACGTACGCCTCGTCGGTGAGGTTCTCGATCCCCAGCCGGACCCGCGTCCGGCGGGTGAGGTCGAAGCCGGCCTGGACGTCGAACAGACCGTACCCCTCCGTGGCGACCTCACCCCGGCTGGTCGCTGCGCGGTCCTGTCGGGCGACGCCGCGCCAGCCGCCCTCGACGTAGAGGCCGCGCACGCCAGGCTCCCAGCGCAGCCGCACGTCGCCGCGGAGCGGCGGCACGCCGAAGGCCGGCTCGTCGAGCGTCTCGTCGTGGCCGTACAGGTAGGACGCGGCCGCGGACAGGGTGAGGTCGCGCGGCAGCCGGACGGACGCCGCGGCCTCGTAGCCCCAGTAGACCGCCGCGCCGTTCACGTACCGGTAGACCGTCGGCGCGCTCATCATGCTCTGCCGCGGGAACTCCGTCGGCTGGATCGTGATGTGGTCGTCGATGCGACGGCCGAAGACGTTGAGCGAGACGGCGATGGCCGGGTAGCGCCCCTCGAGCCAGAGGTCGAGCTGGGTGCTGCGCTCCGGCGCGATCCGCGGGTTGCCGACGAACTCCGCGCCGATCTGCATCTTGCGCGCGGCGTTGCGGTCGGAGAAGCGCTCGTTGGCGTCGGCCGTGCGGACGACGGAGCCGATCCCGGCGGAGAGGGTCCAGTGCCGGGTGATGGGGAGCCCCGCGGTCAGCGCGGCGCTCAGGTTCGTCTCCGAGGCCGAGAGCTCGTGGGTGACGTTGGTGCGGAAGAACTCGCTCGCGCTGTCGGCGTCGGCCAGGACGCGGTCGACGCGGACGGCGGCGGAGACGGCGAGGTCGCCGAAGGACCGCTCGGCCCGGACGAAGAGCCCGGCGTCGGTGATGCGCGCTCCGCCCCAGATCAGGTGACGCCCCATGGGCTGGCCGGTGTCGCGCCGGTCGATGGCGCGGTGCGCGTCGTGGATCGCGTGGAACGCGTCGCCGCCGACCTCGAGACGGGTCTCGCCGGCGCGGAGGAGCGCGGCCAGGCGGCCGCCGTAGACGCGGATCCCGGAGCGGGTGTCGATGGCCAGCGGGTGCGGCGGCATCCGGTCGGGGTCCGGGAGCGCGGTCGGCTTGGCGTCGTTGCTCATCCCGTGGTCGACGTCGTACGCGTAGGCGTGGGCGTCGAGGCCGGCGAAGGCGCCGGTGTTGCGGGTCAGCTCCCAGCGCACGGAGCCGCTGTAGACATCGAAGTAGTCGGCATCGAGGGGCCGGCCAGGGTAGTCGATGTCGCGCTGGGCCTGGTACGCGCCGGCGAGGGTGATGCGCGACCCGGGCGCGAGCCGGAGCCCGAGCTTGGCGCGGCCCTCGGCGGAGCGGAACGAGGCGGGGACGACGGAGCCGTCGCCGGCGGTGTAGTCGTCGCCTCGCCGCCAGGCGCCGGCGAGGGCGTAGGCGACGGCGCCGCGCGCGCCGGCGACCTGGGCGCCGCCCTCGAACGCGCCGAGGTTGCCGTCGTAGCCGGTGAAGACGCGCGCGCCGAAGGGCGCGGCGCCGTCTCCGGGGAGCGGGAGCGTCTCCACGCGGATCGCGCCCATGTTCCCGGCGCCCCAGGTGAGGGCGTACGGCCCCTTGATGACCTCGACGGAGCGGATCGCCGCGGGATCGGTGTGGGAGAGCGGCGTGTCCATCCCGCCCGGGCCGCCGGGGAAGGTGTGGATCCCGTCGACGTAGACGCCGACCTGCGTCTCGCGCAGTCCGCGGACGACGGGGTCGAGGCCGAGGGCACCGCGACGGACCGCGTCGAGGCCCGGTAGCGTACGCAGCATCGTCCCGGCGTCGTGCACCACGGTCTCCGCGACGGCGCGCTCGTCGAGGGCGGTCGTCGGGCTCAGGTCCGGGCGCAGGACCGCGACCTCGATGACGTCGAGGGCGATCGGCTCCTCGGTCAGCGTGACGACGACGCGCGCCGCGCCCCCGGCGGCGGTCAGGTCCACGATCTCGCGGGCGTCGCGGAAGCCGAGACGGCTCACCTCGATGACGTACCGGGCGGGCACGGGGACGGCGATGAAGGCGTAGCCGTCGGCATCGGTGGTGGCGGTGCGGTCGTCCGGCGCGGCGACCGGCGTGGTGGGTTCGCGCGCGGTAGCGTGGGCAGCGTCGGAGGTGTTGGCTGTGGCCACGGCGCGAATGGTCGCGCCCTGGACCGGCGCTCCCGCGGCGGAAACGACACGGACCTCGATGCGTCCGCCCTGCTGGGCGGCGGCCGGCGTCACGGCGGCCAGGATCGCCAGGATCGGCGCGAGTGCGGCCGAGGCAAAGCCCCGGCGAATGGATGTGCGGCCATCAGGGGCAAGGCGAAAAGGCGTAGCGCGAGCAGACGTAGCGCGGACAGCCGTATTGCGAACGGGCGTGCCCGAGGCACGCCGGGAAAGTTCCGTGTGCATAGGTTTTCCCCGTCGAATCACTGAACACTCGTCGTTCGTCCGCGGCCGGCGACGGCCGCGGCGTGGATTTTCAGTCGGCGTTTTGCGGCGCGGTGCCGCCGGTCGGTCGGACCGAACGGATCGCGCGCACCGGGGTCGACCGGACCCGGGGGTGCTCAGTGCCGCGGGGGTGGTGCGGTGGAGTAAGGGAGGAGGTAGGCGACGCGCCGGACGGGCGCCGCGCGGCCGGAATCGAGGCGACGCGCCGTCGTCTCGACCACAGGCGCCTCGCCCGGGCGCACGACGGTGGCGGGCGCGACCGACAACCCGCCGCCCGCAAGGCAGTCCCCAATGCAGGTGCACGCACCGGCGTGCGCTTCCGCCGCGTGGCCGGCGGCGTGGGGCTGGCCGTCACGCGCGTCGTCGGGAGCGCCATGGTGTACGCCGCGGTGCACGCCCGATCCCGGCAGCGGATCGTGATGCGGGCACGGGTGCACGAGCCCCGCGTCCAGCGTCCCTGCCAGGAGCAGGCTCGCGAGCGCGAGTGCGACCAGGCGCCGCAGCGGCGAACCTAACCCGACCTCGGGTCGAGGACGTCCTATCCGCATGCGTCATTCTACGGGCGGCCCGCCCCGGCGGGAAATCGGGCGAACGCCGGATCCCGTGTAGGGGAAATCCTTACAGGTGGGGGCTGCCCCCAAGTGGGCGGTACGTCCATCGCGGTAGCGTGTTAGATCCCTGCAGGCGGAGGCCGCCGTCTCACCCGCCCGCGCTCGTGTATCGCCGCAGCGCCGCGCGCCAGAGGAGGCGGGTGAGGACGAGCGACGCCGCGGCGACGAACACGGCGGAGAGCGCCGTCGTCCACCCGCCGCGGCCGGTGAGGGCGGCGGCGGGCACCGTCGTGATCCACGCGATCGGGAGGAGGTAGACGAGCACGAAGCGGATCGGCGCGGGGTAGGCCGAGACGGGGAAGCGGCCGGCCTCGTAGAGCGCGTCGAAGAGGATCCCGAGGTTCTCGACGTCGACGAACCAGAAGGCGAGGGACATGAGCCCGAGCCAGAGGGCGTAGACGATGGCGAAGGCGGCGCCGAGGGTGAGGAGGAAGGCGACGATGGCGCCGGCGCCGGGCGCATGGTCGACGCGGGTCAGGGCGAACCCCGACAGCCCGAGTCCGAAGGCGACGTCGGAGAGGCGCCAGACGACGAGGCGCCGGAACGACACGTGGAACTGCGCGTCGACCGGTTTGGAGAGGATCAGGTCGAGGGTGCCGCGGCGCACCAGGTCGACGATCCGGCCGACGTTAGGGCGGAGCACGGCGTCGACCACGCCGCCCACGGCGTTGAAGACCCCGAGGAGCGCCACGACCTCCCAGAACCCCCAGCCGCCCAGGGTCGCCGTCTGCCGGAAGAAGACCGCGGCGGTGAGGACCGCCGTCCCCAGCCAGAACATGGTCGCGAAGAGGCTGGCGAGGAAGTTGGCGCGGTACTCGAGCTCCTCGGCCAGGTTCGCGGCCCAGAAGGCGCGCAGTACGCCGAAGGCGCGGCGGATTTTACCCACCGACTGCTCCATACCTCCGCCGTCCCCGGGTCCAGACGAAGTGGTAGGCGACCGCCCAGGCCGCGAGCCAGAAGAGCTGCCAGCCGAAGCCGCGCAGGATGGCGCCCGTGTCCGTGAGCGTGCCGGTCAGGATCTCGACCGGGAACGCGATCATGTACGGGAACCACAGGACGCCGGCCACGCTCGCGACGGCGGGCGGGAGGAGCGAGAGCGGCGCGATCCGCCCGGCCAGGAAGAGGGAGATCCCCCACTGCAGCTCCGCGATCGCCGTCGCCCGGGTCGTCCAGAACGCCAGCAGGCCGTTGACGTAGCTGGTCAGGAACCGGATCGCGGCGGCGAGGACGGTGGCGAGCGCCGCGAGGCCGAGGCGGCCGGGCTCGAATGGGAGCCGGACCGCGGGCCAGAACACGGCGATCAGGAACCAGACGAGGGCGATCAGGACGACCGACTTCCCCTTGTACGCGATGTTGTCGGCGATCGCCTCGTGCAGCGGGTTCATGGGCCGGGCGAGGCGGAAGTTGAGCTCGCCCTCGCGGATCCAGCGGTCGATGTACCAGACGTCCCAGGCGAGCGTGGCCTGGTCGATGAGCATGACGGCGAAGAAGTAGCGCGCGAAGTCGGCCTGGCCGAACCCGCCCACGTCGCCGCCGCCGGCCACCGACCACCAGACCGCGAGGGTGATGGCCGGCTGGGCGACGCCGAGGATCAGCCAGATCACGATCGCGGCGCGGTACTGCACATCGACCATCCACCCGGCGCGGATCAGCGCGCCGTAGCGGCGGGCCCAGGTGCGGAGGGAGTCGGTCATTCGACCTCCTCGCGCGGCGGCGCCGGGGTGGCCGGCGACGGCGCCCCGTCGACACCGCTGGGGTCGCCTGCGTGCCCGCCCGCCGCTTCCGTGCCGGCTCTCGCATCCGCCGCCTCGCGATCCGCGCCCGTGCCGTTCACCTCCCCCTCCGTCGCTTCCCCGGCGAACGCGCGGGCGATCACCTCCTCGATGGGCGGATCCGTGATCGACAGGTCGGCGACGGGGAGCGCGGCGAGGAGCCGGGCGCTGGCCCGGGCGACATCGCGGCGCGGCACCTCGAGCGTCGCCTTGTGGTCCTCGAGGACGGTCACGGTCCCGAAGCGCTCGAGGTCGGCGCGGTCGACCTCCCGCTCGAGGACGAGCTCCAGGCGCTTGATGGGCGCGATCCGGTCCGCCAGCTCCGCGAGGCCGCCGTCGTAGAGGAGGCGGCCGCGGTTGATGATCAGGACCCGCGGGGCGAGCGCGGTCACGTCGGCCATGTAGTGGGAGGTGAGCAGGACGGTGGCGCCGTGGCGACGGTTGTACTCCCGGACGAAGGCGCGGATCGCCTCCTGCGCTCCGAGATCCAGGCCGAGCGTGGGCTCGTCGAGGAACAGGAGCTCCGGGCGGTGCAGCAGGGCCGCGGCCAGCTCGCAGCGCATGCGCTCGCCCTGGGAGAGTTGCCGGACCGGCTTGTCGAGGATCCCGCCGATGTCGAGGGAGTCGACCAGCTCTTCCCGGGCGCGGCGGTACTCGGCGTCGGAGAGCCCGTAGATCGCCCGGTTCAGGAGGAGCGTCTCCTCCGGCGGCAGGTCCCAGATGAGCTGCTGCTTGTTGCCGAGGACGAGCGCGATGCGTCGCTTGAAGGGCGCGCCGCCGCGCCACGGGTCGAATCCCGCGACCTCGGCGCGGCCGCTGGTGGGGTAGAGGAGCCCGGTCAGGATCTTGATCGTCGTCGTCTTGCCGGCGCCGTTCGGGCCGAGAAAGCCCACGATCTCGCCGGGCTCGATGCGGAACGAGACGTCCTCGACCGCGCGCACCTCGCGGTAGCGCGGCCGAAAGATCGCCCCCAGGGCGCCGGCGAGCCCGGCCTGGCGCACCTTCACGCGGTACGTCTTGGACAGCCCCTCGGCGACGATGCTCGCGCCGCCCGTCATCCTCGCCCTCCGGCTCCTCGTTCGCGACCCGCCCGCGGGCGCGGTCGGCTCCTACTCCTTTGCCTCCTCCCTCGGCACGAACTCCAGGGCCGCCGAGTTCATGCAGTAGCGCAGCCCGGTCGGCTCGGGTCCGTCGGGGAAGACGTGTCCGAGGTGGGAGTCGCAGGCGGCGCAGAGGACCTCGATGCGACGCATCCCGTAGCTGAGGTCCTCCTCGGTCCGGACGGCGTCGCCGCGGATCGGTGCCCAGAAGCTGGGCCACCCCGTCCCGGAGTCGTACTTGGTGTCGGAGTCGAAGAGCTCGTTGCCGCAGCAGGCGCAGCGGTAGATGCCGTCGCCCTTGAAGTCCCAGTACTTGCCGGTGAAGGCGCGCTCGGTGCCCTTCTGGCGGCAGATGTAGTACTGCTCCGGCGTGAGCTCCCGGCGCCACTCTTCGTCGGACTTGACGATCTTCCTGGTCATCGGCTGCCTCCAGGCGGAGATGCCCGGACGTTGCCGGGCGGGTGGTCGTGCCTCTATGCTACACGAACCGAACCGGAACCGGTACCCGGCCCGCGGGTCCGGTGCCGGGCCGCCGGCGACGTTCTCGATCCCCACGATACTGGAGGTCCCATGGGACACCGCCTCCACGCCGTGCTCGCTGCGATGCGACGCATGCTTCCTGCGGTGCGCTCCGTTCTGGCTGCGAGGCTCCTCGGCCATACCTCGCCGCTCCTCGCGCTCGCTGCACCGCTCGTCTTGCTCGCCGCACCGCTCGTCCCGATCCCCGCGCCCGTCTTCGCCCAGGACTCGCGCTCGTCCGCGCCGTTCGACGTGCTGATCGTCGGCGGCAAGGTCCTGGACGGAACCGGCAATCCGTGGTTCTACGCGGACGTCGGGATCCGCGATGGGAAGATCGTCGCGGTCGGCCGGCTGGAAGGCGCGCGGGCGACGCGCGTGATCGACGCGCGCGGCCTGTTCGTCGCGCCCGGGTTCATCGACCTGCACAGCCACGCCGACGATGGCGCGAGCGCGGAGGGCGGGTTCCGGGACCCGGATCCCCGGCGCCGTGCGGCGCCCAACGTCGTCGCCCAGGGGGTGACCACGGTGGTCGTCAACCAAGACGGCCGCTCGCCGTGGCCGATCCGGGAGCAGCGGGCGTTCATCGAGGCGAACGGGATCGGGCCGAACGCCATGCTCATGGTGGGGCACGGGACCGTGCGCCGGCTGGCCATGGGCGACGACTTCCGGCGCCCGGCCACGCCCGAAGAGATCGAGCGGATGCGGGCGCTGGTGCGCCAGGGGATGGAGGAGGGCGCGGTCGGCCTCTCGGCGGGGCTGGAGTACGTGCCCGGCCGGTGGAGCACGACGGACGAGCTGGTGGCGCTGGTCGAGGAGATCGTTCCGTGGCGCGGCGTCTACATCTCCCACGAGCGGAGCGAAGGGCAGGACCCGATGTGGTACTGGCCGAGCCAGGACGAGCCCGGCCCGCCGACGCTCCTGGACGCAGTCCGCGAGACGATCGAGATCGGCGAGCGCACGGGCGCGACCGTCGTCGCCAGTCACATCAAGGCGAAGGGCGCGAACTACTGGGGCTCGAGCCACGCGGCGATCCAGCTCATCGAGCGGGCGCGCGCCCGCGGCGTCGACATCTGGGCGGACCAGTATCCGTACGTCACGAGCGGGACCGACGGCTCGACGGTGCTGATCCCCCGCTGGGCGCTCGGCTACGACCGGGCGGCGGGCGGGCGCGACAGGCGGCCGGACTTCGCGTCGGCGGTCCAGAAGGTGCTGGCGGACCCGGCCGAGGCGGCGAAGCTCCGGCGCGACATCGCGCACGAGATCGCGCGGCGCGGCGGCGCGGACGCGATCGTCATCTTCGACCACCCCGATCCGGCGTTGATCGGCAAGAGCATCGCCGACCTCTCGGCGATGTGGGGCGTGAGCCCGGTCGAGGCGGCGATCCGGCTCCAGCTCGAGGGCGATCGCAGCCGGCCGGGCGGCGCGCGCGTGCGCGGCTTCTCGATGTCCGACGCCGACGTCGAGGCATACGCCGCGCGCCCGTGGGTCGCGACCGCCTCGGATGGCGGGATCGCGCTCCCGGAGGACGGCCCGGCGGTGCACGCCCGCTACTACGGGACCTTCCCGCGCAAGATCCGGTGGCTCGCCCTGGAGCGCGGTGTGATCTCCGTCGAGGACGCGGTGCGATCGATGACGTCGCTGCCGGCCCAGATCCTGGGGCTGCGAGACCGCGGACTGATCCGCGAAGGGCTCGCTGCCGACATCGTCGTTTTCGACCTCGACCGGATCCGCGACCGCGCCACGTTCACCGACCCGCACCAGTACCCGGACGGGATCGAGTACGTCCTCGTCGGCGGCGAGTTCGTGGTGGACCGGGGCGCACTGACCTGGAAATTGCCGGGGCGGGTGATCGTGCCGGTGCGTCCGGCCCCCGGCCGGGTCGCGGCGGCCGCGGGCGGAAGGTAGGGGCGTGTCGTCGCCACGCGGCGGGCGGGGGTAGAGCGGGGCCGCTCGTGGGTCGCCCGAGAATGCCAGCGCCAGCCGCCGGGGAACACGGGCTCGGTCGGCCCGCGGACGGCCGGTCCGAGCCGCGCCGAGGGAATCGCAGAGGAGGTGTCCATGCCGGATGGGACTGCCGAATCCGAAGCGCTGGCCGCCGCCGAGCGCTGGCTCGCCCTGATCGACCGCGGCGACGCATCCGCGAGCTGGGCGGCCGCCGCGCGGCTCTTCCAGGAGGCGGTCGACGAGGCGCGCTGGACGCAGTCGCTCGAGGCCGCGCAACGGCCGCTGGGCCGGCCCGTCGCTCGCCGCATTCAATCCATGAATTACGCGACCGAGCTCCCGGGCGCGCCCGACGGCGAGTACGTGGTGCTCGAGTACGAGACCACGTTCGAGCGCAAGAAGAAGGGCGCGGAGCGGGTGGTCATGATGAAGGAGCCGGACGGGTCCTGGAGGACGGCGGGGTATTACGTGCGGTGAGCCACGACGGGCGGATCGCCCGGCCGGCGGCATCGCGGGACGGTGCGACCGGACCCGAGGGCGCATGCGCAACTCCGGGGCGTGGGCGCGCGACCCCTGGGGTGGGCGCCGGGTCCGAATACGAGAGCGCCCCGCCGCTTCGGCGGGGCGCCGGCCATCACGCGGTTTGTTCCTTCCAGCGTCGCCACGCCCAGACGACGAGCCATCCGAGGAGCACGAGCGGAAGGACCTTCGCCACCACGAACCAGACAAGGGCGAGGAGCGGGGCGAGAATGGCCATTACCACCTTGAAGATCACCGCGATCGCGACGATCCCGCCGACGCCGTAAAGGACCAGCTTTCCCATGTCGCCTCCGGAGAGAAAGGGAACCGGTGCCGAAGCCATACGAACGGGGTGGCGTGAAGGATTCACGCCGCCGCCTCGCCCGGAGCTTGACCTCGCGCTCCTCGCGAGAGAGATTGGCGGTCACCGATCGCAGTCTCGCAACACGCGTCCACGAGGGTCGGCCGGGGCCGATCCATTTGTTCCGGGAGGTCGCCGATATGGACGGCAAGACTCCGATCTACGCGTATCCGCTCGCCCTCTTGGGCGGGGGCGTCGCAATGTTCACGTTCCTCGATGCTCCCGTGTTTGCACTGTACCTTGCCTACGCGGTCCTCGGCGCCCTCTTCGGTGCGCTCTGGCCGGCCACGTCCTGGCGGTGGGGCGTGTGGCTCGCCATTCCGATCGTGGGCACGGTCGTGACCGGGGTGGTGTCCGAGGGGACGCTGCGGACCGTGGACTTGCTCGTCATGATCGGCGTTCCGGTCTTTGCCGGGGCGGGCGGGTACGCGGGCGCCCAGCTCAGGGCGCGGAAACGGGCCGAGGCGGTTCGGGGCGCGTAACGTGTGCGGGGGCGGGGGCGGACGCCCGGGCCGTTTGGGGCGGACGCTCTAACCCGGTGGGGCGGACGCTCCAACCTGAGGGCGGCGCTTGGTCCCGTTGGAACGGGCCCCGGGCTCGTAGGGGCGGGCACCCGGGCCCGGGGGCGAGCGCTCGGACCTGCCGTTTTTCTCTCGGATGGTGTGTCTCTTGCGCCGGGCCGGCATCCTTCGGGATCCGGTCCGGCGCTCGTATGGGAAGCAACGATGTCTGTTGAAACTCGGTGCTCCGTCGTCCTGCTGGACCTGGACGGCACGCTGATCAATACGAAGCGCCTCTACATTGAGTGCTACCGCCAGGCGGTGCTCCCCCACATCGGGCGGGAGATGACGCCGGAAGAGATCCTGGCGTTGCGTCCGCGCTCGGAGCTGCGCTTCCTCCGCGACGTCGTCGGGCAGGCCCGGGTGCCGGCGTGCCTCGAGGACTTCTACCGCGCCTACGAGAGGTTGTACGACGCTTACGCTCGCGGGGTCTATCCCGGCGTGCCGGAGATGCTGGCGGCTCTGAGAGCCACGGGCGTGCGGCTGGGGATCGTGACGGGGAAGAGCCGCAGGTCGTGGGAGCTGACTCGCGAACGCACGGCGCTGGGCCCCTTCGACGTGCTCGTCTTCGACGACGATGTGGCGGAGCCGAAGCCGGATCCCGAGGGGATCCGGGTAGCGCTCGACCGGCTGGGCGCCGAGCCATCGGAGACGATCTACATCGGGGACTCGGGGACCGACATCGAGGCCGCGGTCGCGGCGGGCGTGCGACCGGCCGCCGCGCTCTGGGCCAAGAAGGAAGCGGAGCACGAGGCGTTCTTGCGGCGCGTCGAGCAGTGGGCGCCGGTCGCCTTCTCCGCGCCGGCCGACTTCGCCAGGTGGGTCGCCGAGAGCGCCGGGCGGCCGGCGCACAGTGTTCAGCGGCTGGCGTAAACCTCGGTGGTGCCGTCGCGCCGGAAGGCGAGGACGTCGTAGGCGTCCTTGTAGGGGCCTTCCATGCCGGGCGAGCCCATGGGCATCCCGGGCACCGCGAGCCCGACGACCTCGGGCCGTTCCTCCAGCAGCCTCCGGATCAGGTCAGCGGGGACGTGGCCTTCGATCACGTAACCGTCCACGATCGCCGTGTGGCAGGACGAGAGTCTGGCAGGCACGCCGGCCATGGCCTTGACCCGCGTCAATTCGTTCGTGTCGTGCACGACGACCCTGAAGCCGTGATCCTCGACGTGATCGACCCACTTGGCGCAGCAGCCGCAGGTCGGGCTCTTGTAGACGGTGATCGTCGGTAGCTCGGCCGGATCCACGGAGCCCGGCGCGGCCGCGGCCGGGTCCGCAGCGGCCGCCGGTGCGGACGCGATCGGCGTCGCCGTCTCGGTGGCGTGGTGGGCGTGATCCTCGACGGGCGGCGACACGACCGATGCGCGAATCACGAAGGCCGCCGCCACCACGGCCGCGCCGCCGATACCGTACGCCAGCTTCTTCATTTTCGGTTCTCCGTTCAGGGACGCTCTGCCCATCCGTATACCCTGATGCCCCGCCCTGTGCCCCGGACGATGCACGGCGCGGCGGCGCCAATGATGCCGCCCGGTGCCGGGCGAGCGCAAGGCGTGGAGCGGCCCGCGAGGTCCTCATGGCCCCTTCGAGGCGCCCGCGGGGTAGTAGAGGCCGAATCGGCTTCGACGGGAGGAGGAAGGTTGCCTGTACTGTTCTTGTTGTTCGTGGTGGTGCCGCTGCTCGAGCTGGCGATCCTGATCAAGGTGGGGAGCGTGGTGGGCGTGTGGCCGACGATCGGGATGCTCGTGGCCACGGCGGCGCTGGGCTCCTGGCTCGCGCGTACGCAGGGCGCACGCGTGCTGGGCGCGATCCGGGCGGATCTGAGCGTGGGACGGATGCCCGCGGCGCACCTGCTGGACGGCCTGATGATCCTGGCGGGCGGGCTGATGCTCCTCGCGCCGGGGTTCCTGAGCGACGTGCTGGGGATCCTCCTGCTCCTCCCGCCGAGCCGCGCGTGGTTCAAGTACCTGGTCCGGCGACGCCTGGAGCGAATGATCGCGACGGGGGACGTGCGCTTCTTCGCTGTGATGAGGTAGCGGTCGCCGAGGGATCGGGTCGTGGTGAGCGTGGCGAGCGGTCCCGGCGCGTGCTGGCGCCGGGACCGCTCGTTCCATCCGGGGCCGTGCGCTGGTCCAGCCCCCGCGGGGTCAGTGCAGGATGTCGACGACCAGGCGGTCGGGGTTCCGCAGCTCCAGCACCCTGTACGGCTTGCGCTCGTCGACGCCGATGACCCATTCGAGCACGGCCTCGAAGTCGCACGTGAGGCGGAGCGCCCGTACGGCGGGGAGCCCGGGCGAGAGGGCCCGCTCGGCCACCGTCGCCTGGCCATCGTCGTCGTGGGCCCGGGCGGGCGTCATCCCGACGCGGAGCCACGCGCTTCCGGCGACCGACACCGCATTTCCCGACCCGCACTGCCGGATCGGCCGGCCGACGTACTCGATGGTGTAACCGGGGAGTCCGCCGGACCCGAATTCGAAGACGACGCGGTCGAACCCTTGCTGCCGTCCCGCGCGCACCGCGGTCTGCGTGCTCAGGCCGGTGATCGTCGCACGGCGCATGGTGGGGGCCGTCGTTCCCTCGAAGGGCTGGCCTGCGCCACCGGTCGTGGCGGCGGTATCGGCGGCCGGAGTGTCGGCGCCAGGGGTGGCGCCCGGCGAGCCGCCCGACCGCGTGGGCATGCCGCCTGCTGCACCGGCGCCGCGCGAGTCGGGGGACGGCGCCTGGGCCCCACGTTCGCCGGCGGCACCCGGCGCGCCCGCCGACGGGGCGGCCGCGCCCGGGGCCGCGCCGGGGCTTCCTCCGGGGGCGGACGCATCCTGCTCCCCTCCACACGCGGCCGCCGCGAAAAACGTGGCCGGCACCAGCAGCGCGGCCACCACGGTCCTCGAGAACATCCTCACCGTAGCCTCCTGATTCTTTATCGCGGGATTTCACGGACATCGTACGTCCACGGATCGGAAATTGCGACTCCCGGGCCCCTGACAGGGTCACCGGAGCGCCGGATGGCGCGAGCAGGAGGTGTGCATGAGGTCGAAATGGACGGCGTCGTTGATCTTGCCGCTGTTGCTGGCGGGCGTGGCCGCGTGCGAGGTCGAGGAGGAGCAGCCGGCGCAGCTCCCGGAGGTCCAGGTCGAAGAAGGCCAGCTTCCGGAGTATCGGACGGAGCCGAGGGACGTGGAGGTCGGGCGGGACACGGTGACCGTGCCGGAGGTGCAGCTCCAGGAGCCGGACCAGTCGCGGTAGAGCCAGGGTCACAGGTAGGGCGGTCGACGCACGAGAGGTCGGTGGCCGACGCGCGGCGCGGGGTCGGAGCGGGCGCACGCGGCGAGACCGGCAGCGGACGCCTGCGGCGAAATGGGACGCCGACGAACGGCGGGATGCCTGCGGCGCACACAATCGCAGGAGCCGGGCGCGGTCGTCCGCCTCAAGCGACGCGCGAAACGACTACCTCTGGCTCGATCGACGCGACGTCTTCCGGGTGAACGAGGGCGTCTCCGCGGGAGAGGAGCGACGCGGTTCCGGCGGCGACGCCGGCGCGGAGCGCGTCGGGCGTGGGCGCTCCCCGAAGGAGTGCGAGGATGAGCCCGGCGAGGAGCGCGTCGCCGGCGCCCACGGCGAGGCGTCGGTCGAGGCGCGGCGGGCGAGCCGTCCAAACCCCGGACGCGTCGGCCGCGACGGCGCCCTCGGCGTCGAGGGTGATCACGCCGACCTTCGCGCCGAATTGCAGGAGTGCGGGCGCGGCCTGGATCGCATCCGCCGGTCGGGCGATATCGCGGCCGAGGAGCCGGCCGGCCTCGTAGACATTGGGGACGAGGAGGTCGCAACCGGCGGCGGCCGCGAGCTGGAGCGCGGGGACGTCGCAATCGGGGATGAAGAGCGCACCCCGCTCGCGGGCGTAGCGGCCGACCCGGGCATAGAGGTCGTCCGGCAGCCCGCGGCAGATGCTACCGCAGCACGCGACCCAGGCGGGCTTCGCCCTGTCGATCTCCTCGAGGGTCGTGGCCAGGAGGCGCTCGCCCTCCTCCTCGGACAGGACTGGGCCGCGTGGGTTGAGGAGCAGATCCCGTCCCTCGGCGGCGGCGTGCACGCCCACGAAGATCCTGGTCTCGCCCGCGATGGGCACCGCGCGGAGCGAAACGCCTTCCCTCCTCAGATCCTCTTCGAGCTCACGGCCCGTTCGACCGCCCAGCGGCGCGACGGCGCGGGCGTCGCCGCCCAGCGCCCGGGCCGCGCGCACCACGTTGATCCCCTGTCCTCCCGGTCGACGCCGCGGCGCCTCCAGCCGGTTGGCGTCGTTCCACCGGAGCGATTCCGCTTCGAAGAGCAGGTCGAGGGACGGGTTCGGCGTCAGCGTCAGAATCACGTTCGTTTGTCACGTCTTCCGGTTCGCACGGGAGAGTAACTCCGGGATCGGCGCGGGGACCAGACCCGGGCTCGGGTGGGTGCGGCGCCCGTCTTCATGATGAGGCAGCCGGTCCCGGGCCAGCCCCGGGGGGTGGCCGCAGGTGGAGGGCGGGAGTTATATCGGAAGGCACGATGCGAGGCCCGCCCGGGTGGGGGCTGATGCGACGGGTGGGGTGGTGGCAACGGGGGTGCGGTGACGACGGGGAGTCGCGGCCCCTGGGTGCGTCGACGTCGACGGGGTGCGTCGGTGGCGATCGGGCGGGCGCCGGCCATGCGAAACGAGGCCCGGCTCGTGCCGCATCGGGGCGAGTCGGACAGAGAAGATTGGCGAACGGAAATGTCGACCATATCGCGGGATGCGTTGCGCGCGTGGTTCCTTGGGCCACGCGCGGAGAACGCCGAACTGTTCGAGCGCCTCGTGACCGAGGCGCTGCGGGACCACGTCTTCTGGCGTCGCAACTACCACCCGGAGGACGGGTTCACGATCCGGGAGCACGACAAGCGGAGCGAGGGCTATGAGGAAGCCGTCGCCACGCTGACGCAGGAGCTGATGGGGCTGCTGGCGGAGCTGAAGCGGGGCGTGCCGTTCTTCAGCGGCCGCTACAAGGGCCACATGAGCTTCGAGCAGACGATCGCCAGCCAGATCGGCTA
>Ga0207873_1002326_pt1 | contig 15856 bp, 13 predicted proteins | sample BGWIniCompost_FD_187373 | JGI IMG/M metagenome (GOLD analysis project Ga0207873, IMG submission 187373) | Cellulose adapted compost microbial communities from Newby Island Compost Facility, Milpitas, CA, USA - BGW Initial Compost (SPAdes)... ...
ACCCGCGGCGTCGTCACTGCCAACACCGATACGCAGCTGCGCACGAAAACCTGGCCGGAGGTGTCGAAGTGGTACACGCTGGCAATCAACCGGCACTGGTTTCATCTCACCGCGACGGCGATCTACTCGGCCGATCCCGACCATGAGAAGACCTGGCGCGTCGATATCCTGCCCTGGTCGGAGCACAACACCGAGGCGTTCGCTGGTCTGCACAACGAGGGGAAGCGTATCCTGCTGATCTTCGACGAGGCCTCCGCCATCGCCGACAAAATCTGGGAGGTCGCGGAAGGTGCACTCACCGACGAGGCCACCGAGATCATCTGGTGCGCGTTCGGCAACCCGACCCGCAACACCGGCCGATTCCGCGAGTGCTTCCGCAAGTACCGGCATCGCTGGAAAACCCGCCACATCGATTCCCGCACCGTCGACGGCACCAACAAAGCGCAGCTCGCCAAGTGGGTGCAGGACTACGGCGAGGATTCCGACTTCGTGCGGGTGCGCGTGCGTGGCCAGTTCCCGGCGCAGTCGATCAAGCAGTTTATCTCCAGCGACCTGGTGGACGCGGCGCGCGGCCGGCACCTTCGCCCGGAGCAGTACAATTTCGCGCCGGTCATCATCACCTGCGATCCCGCCTGGGAAGGCGACGACGAGCTGGTCATCGGCAAGCGTCAGGGCCTGATGTTCGAGATTCTCGAGGTCATCCCGAAAAACGATAACGACGTGCTCATCGCCAACAAGCTAGCCCGCTACGAGGACGAGTACCGGGCCGATGCGGTGTTCGTCGATGGCGGCTATGGCACAGGCATCGTCTCCGCAGGCCGGACCATGGGCCGGTCGTGGCGGATCGTCTGGTTCTCCGAGAAAGCGGCGGATCCGGGCTACGTGAACAAGCGCGCCGAGATGTGGGGCGCGGTCAAGCAATGGCTGGCCGATGGCGGTGCGATCCCGGACGACGACGAGTTGGCCCAGGACCTGATTGGCCCGGAGACCGTCGCGCGCCTCGACGGCAAGATTCAGCTCGAGTCGAAGAAGGACATGAAGGAGCGCGGCCTGCCGTCGCCGAACAAGGCCGATGCGCTGGCGCTCTCGTTCGCCGCGCCGGTGGTCAAAGCGCGCGCGCTGCCGGGCGAGACGCTCACGCCGGGCCGGGCCATCACCGATTACGACCCGTACAGCCGACAGTAACGCTGGCCATCGGCGGACAGCAGCCATTGACAGATGTTGCGACAGGCACAATACTTCGCCGGAAATGTTGTGATTTCCCCACGAGGGCGCGCGTATGTGCGGTAACCTGATCACCCAACCGTTGCAGGCCATCGGGCTGCTGCCCGAGCCGCCCAAGCCGCCGAAGGTCGAGCAGATCGCGCCGCCTCCGCAGCAGGCGCCGGCCATGTCGGACCCGGCGGTGGCACGCGCACAAAATCGCGAGCGCGCCCGGCTGGCGGCAGCGCGCGGACGTCAGTCCACCATCCTGACCAGCCCGCAGGGCACCACCTCGGTGTCGCCGACCGCACCGGTCAAGACGCTGCTTGGGAGCTGATGTGGCCATAGAAACCGCCAAGCAACGGTACCAGAAGCGCCTCTCCGCGCTGCGCAACGAGCGCAGTTCCTGGGAGCCGCACTGGCGCGAGCTGGCGGATTATTTCCTGCCGCGCAAGGGCCGTTGGCTGTTCAACAACGTCAACCGTGGCGACAAGCGCAATCAGCTGTTGATCGATTCCGAGCCGCGCCTGGCGGCGCGCACGCTGGCCTCTGGCATGATGGCGGGGCTTACCTCCCCGGCGCGGCCGTGGTTCCGCCTGATCACGCCGGACCCGGAAATGATGGAATTCGGCCCGGTCAAACAGTGGCTGTACGATGTCGAGCGCCGTATGCGCGACGTGTTCGCGAAGTCGAACCTCTACAACGCGCTGCCGACCGTGTATGGCGAAATGGGCGTGTTCGGCGTCTGCCCGATGATCGGGCTCGAGGATCCGCGCTCGCTCATCCGGTTTTTCCCGCTCACCATCGGCTCCTACTACCTGGCGCAGAACGAGCAGCACCGCGTTGATACGCTGTACCGCGAGGTCAACATGACCGTGCGGCAAATGGTGCGCATGTTCGGCGAGAAGGCGTGCTCACCGACCGTCCGGTCGATGTGGCAGAACGGCAGCACCGAGCAGTGGATCCGTGTGATCCACCTCATCGAGCCGAACGAGGACCGGGTGATCACGCGGGCGGACAACCGCAACATGCCGTTCCGCTCCGTCTGGTTCGAGTCCGGCGACGGCAACGGCGATGGCTTCCTGCGCCAGTCCGGGTTCCACGAGTTCCCGGTCATGGCGCCGCGCTGGGACCCGACGGCTGAGGACGTCTACTCCGGCTCGCCCGGCATGGACGCGCTCGGCGATGCCAAGGCGCTGCAGTACCAGCAGAAGCAGAAGGCCAAGGCGATCGACAAGCACGTCGATCCGCCCATGCAGGCGCCGACCTCGTTGCGGAACGAGCGCGCATCGTTGCTGCCGGGCGATATCACCTATGTGGATGTCGCGTCCGGCATGCAGGGGTTCGTGCCGGCCTACCAGATCAAGCCGGAAATCCAGGCGCTGCTGCTCGACATGCAGGAGATGCGCGATCGCATCAACCGCACGTTCTACGCCGATCTGTTCCTCATGCTGGCGATGTCCGACCGCCGGCAGATGACCGCCACCGAGGTGGCCGAGCGCCACGAGGAAAAGCTGCTGATGCTGGGCCCGGTGCTCGAGCGGCTGAACGACGAGCTGCTCGACCCGCTGATCGATCGCACCTTCTCGGTGATGTTCCGCGCCGGGGCGCTGCCGCCACCGCCGCCGGAGCTGGAGGGCGTCGACCTCAAGGTCGAGTACATCTCCATCCTCGCGCAGGCGCAGCGCATGGTCGGCCTCGGCGCCGTCGATCGCCTCTACCAGTTCGCCGGTGCGGTGGCGGGGGCGGACCCGACCGTGCTGGACAAGCTGGATCACGACCAGGCCGTCGACGAGTACGCCGACATGCTGGGCGTGCCGCCCGGTATCGTGCGTACGGATGATGCCGTGGCACGGCTCCGACAGCAGCGCGCGCAGGCGCAGGCCGCGGCTGCTGCCGCGCAGGCTGCGCCGGTCTTGGCGAAAGCGGCCAAGGACCTGGCCGAGACGCCGGTGGATGGCGATAGCGCACTGTCGCGCGCGCTGGGGGGTGTATGAGCCAGCGGCCACGCAACGCCGCCGACGAGCGGGCGCTCAATCGGCAGAAGGAGCAGGAACGCCTCGGCGCCGAACAGGAGATCGCCGACCTGCAGTGGCTGATGAGCACGGAGCGCGGTCGCCGGATCATGTGGTCGCTGCTGTCGCGCGCAGGCGTGTTCCGCATTTCCATGACCGGCAACAGCTGGACGTTTTTCAACGAGGGGCGCCGGTCCCTCGGCAATGAATTAATGGCGGCCGTCAATGACCACTGCGCCGAGCAGTACCCGTTGATGGTCGCTGAGGCACAAGCACGCATTCGCAAGAGCGAGGAGGTTTCCAATGGCTGACAACGCTGCTGCCGCGCAGAACACCACCGAAGCGGCCACGACGGGTGATCAGTCCGGAGCGGACCCGGTAATAACGGCGCTGGGCGGCCAGGGTGGCGAGGCCACCACGGGCGACCAGGGCCAGCAGGCCGGGGCCGATGATGCCGCGTCGAAGAATGACGACGCTGCGTCGGGCAACGACGGCAAGGCCACCGGTGATGGTGGCGATGACGCCAAGGGCAAGCAAGGCGAGGACGGCAAGAAGGGCGAGGAGGGTGACGGCAAGCAGGCCGCCGACCCGGCGCCGTTCGATCCGGCCAAGCTCGAGCTACCCGATGGCGTGCAGGTCGACGAGAAACTGCTGGAGCAGTTCACGCCGATGGCCGAGGAACTCGGTTTGACGCATGAGCAGGGCCAGAAGCTCGTCCAGCTGCACACCCAGGCGCTGCAGTCGCTGCGCGAGCAGTTCGTGAAGTCCTTCAACGACACGGTGCAAGGTTGGGCAGAAACCGCCAAGACCGACAAGGAAATCGGCGGCGACAAGTACGCCGAGAACGTCGCCACGGCGGTGAAGGCGATCACGCGGTTCGGGACGCCCGAGCTGCAGGCCGCGCTCAACGAGACGGGCATGGGTAATCACCCCGAGCTCATCCGGTTCTGTCTGCGCATTGGAAAGGCGATATCCGAGGACGCGTTCGGTCCTGACGCTGGCGGTGCCGGCGGAGGGGAAACGCGCAGTCCGGCGGATGTCCTGTACGACCATCCCACTTCCAAAAAGCAGTGAGGTAAACGGCCATGCCGACGCTTGAAACGAAACACCCCACGCTGCTGGACCAGGCCAAGCGCCTCGATCCGGACGGCAAGATCGCGCCGATCGTCGAGATCCTCAACGAGACCAACGAGATTCTCGATGATGCGGTATTCCTGGAGGGCAACCTCCCCACCGGTCACCGCACCACGATCCGCTCGGGTATCCCGACGCCGACCTGGCGCAAGCTCTACGGCGGTGTGCAGCCGACCAAGAGCCGCACCGTGCAGGTGACCGACAGCACCGGCATGCTCGAGGCGTATGCCGAGGTCGACAAGGCGCTTGCCGACCTGAACGGCAACACCACCGCGTTCCGCCTGTCGGAGGACCGCGCGCACATCGAGGGCATGTCCCAGGAGATGGCGTCGACGCTGTTCTACGGCAACGAGGGCACCGAGCCCGAGGCGTTCACCGGCCTCGCGCCGCGCTACAACGACCTTTCGGCCGAGAACGGCGACAACATCATCGACGCCGGTGGCTCGGGTTCCGATAACACCTCCATCTGGCTGGTGGTGTGGGGCGAGCGCACCGTGCACGGCATCTTCCCGAAGGGCTCGAAGGCCGGTCTGTCGATGACGGACAAGGGCCAGGTGACCATCGAGAATGCCGATGGCCAGGGCGGTCGCATGGAGGCCTACCGGTCGCACTATCGCTGGGATGCGGGCCTGACGGTTCGCGACTGGCGCTATGCGGCACGCATCGCCAACATCGACGTCAGCGAACTGAATACGCTCTCGAACACGAAGAATCTGATCACCTGGATGATCGAGGCTTCGGAGCGCATCCCGTCGCTCGGTGCCGGCAGGGCGGTGTGGTACGTCAACCGAACTATCCGCGAGAAGCTGCGTCTCGGCATCCTGGAGAAGATCGCGAGCAACCTGTCGTGGGAGACCGTCGCCGGTCGCCGCGTCATGACGTTCGACGATATCCCGGTCCGACGTTGCGACGCGCTGCTCAACACCGAGGCCGCGATCTCCTGATCGCCCTGACCGCAGAGAGGTAGCAGTCCATGATTATCGATCGTCTTTTGGAGTTCTCGGACGCTCAGGCGCTCACGGCGACCGCGGCGTCCACCAACGTCATCGACCTCGGCAGCGATGCCGCGATCGGTCCCGGCCGCCCGTTGTGGGTGGTCATCACCATCGACGTGGAGCTCGACGGCACCACGCCGACCTTCCAGGCCGCGCTGCAGACGGACGACAACGATTCGTTCGCGTCGCCGACGGTCATCGCTGAAAGCGAACAGTTCTCTGCCCTGGCGGCCGGGGACAAGATCGTGATCGGCGTTCCGTACAGCAACGAGCGCTATCTGCGGCTGAACTACACGCTGGGCGGTACCTCGCCCACCGTGACGGTGTCGGCGCACCTGACCGACCAGGAGCCTAGCTTCTGGAAGGCCTACCCTGACGCGGTGTGAGGAGGTGACTCATGGCGATTGAAGTAAGGGCCACCAAGCTCGGGTACTACCGCGGCCGGCGTCGTGTCGGCGAAACCTTTGTCATCCACGACGAGAAGGAATTCTCGGAGAAATGGATGGTGAAGACCGCCAAGGACGAGCCGAAGGGCAAGGGCGGCAAGCCCGCCAAGCCCCCCAAGGACGAGCCCGAGGTGACGCCGCAGGTCGGTGACGGCGACCAGCCGCCGCCGAAGGGCGAGAAGTAACCCGCCCTGCAACCGCAACACGGCCCGGGGCAACCCGGGCCGTTCTTAAGCGAGGTGGCCGCCATGCCGGAATTGGTAAACATGAAACGCTCTGCAGAGGAGCTGAAGAAGGAATCCGAGGGCGCGACCGCGCTCGCGTCCGATGTGCCGGAGTATCCGTGGGGGCTTCGCCTCTCGCTGCGCGACGAGGACCTCACGAAACTGGGCATCAAGGACCTGCCGACCGTCGGTGGGACGCTTATGCTCATGGCTCGCGTCGAGGTCGTCGATGTCAGCCAGTACCGCAGCACGGCTGCGGACGGCGACACCCGCAACGTCGGGCTGCAGATCACCGATCTCGCGCTCGGGCCCGATCAGCCGACTCGAGATACGTCCGACATCCTGTACGACAACAAGGGCTGATCCATGGCCGTCTCGGATGTCGATATCTGCAACATGGCGCTGGGCCGGATTGGGCACTCGGAAACGATCCTGTCGCTGTCCGAGCGCTCGAAGGCGGCTCAGGCCTGCGCGCGGTTCTATGCGGCCTCGCGGGATTTCGTACTGCGGGACTTCCCGTGGAACTTCGCCACGCGCGCGGTGCAGCTGGCCGAGGTGACCGGCGGCACGTACCCTGGCTGGCAACACGTCTATCGCTATCCGACCGACTGCCTGCAGGCGCGGCAGGTCACCACGGCCGCGGGCACGCGGTTGCGCTGGTATGAAACCGACCCGACCCGCTCTGACCGCATCCTCCGCTGGCTGCCGCCGCGGATCCCGTTCGAGGTGTCGAGTGATGCATCCGGTCGGCTGATCCTGACCGATCTCGAGGAGGCGTACCTCGTTTACACCGCCCGGATCACCGACCCCAACCTGTTCGACTCCATGTTCGTCTCGGCGTTGGCCTGGCACCTGGCCGTCGAGCTGGTCATGCCGCTGGCGGTGGACGAGCGCCGCGCGCAGCGCGCCGAGCGCAACTACGCGATTGTGCTGTCGCAGGCGGCGGCGGTGAACGCGAACGAGACGGCCCGCGACCCTGCGCCCGAGTCGGGCTCGATCACGGCGAGGTGGTGATGCCGTTCACCCTGCCACAAGTTTCATTCACGGGCGGGGAAATCTCCCCGTCGCTGGCCGCGCGCACGGATCTGGCGCGCTACGCGACCGCGCTCAGGACCTGCCGGAACTTTCTGGTGCGCCCGTATGGCGGCATCGAGAACCGGCCGGGGACGACCTACATCGGCGAGGTAAAGCATTCCAATCGCCGCACGCGGCTGATCCCGTTCTCGTTCTCGACCGAGCAGAACTACGTGCTCGAGGTCGGGCATCTCTACCTCCGCATCATCAAAAACGGCGCCTACCTCATGAACGGCTCCGTCCCGCGCGAGGTGGCTACGCCGTGGACTGAGGATGATCTCGACCGGCTGCGTTATACCCAGTCGGCTGACGTGATGACGTTCGTGCATCCGGACCATGCGCCGCGCGAGCTGCGCCGGCTGTCCGAGAGCAACTGGGAGCTGCGCCTGTTCGCGGCCCACAACGGCCCGTTTCTGCCGCTTAACGTGGACGAAGGATTGGTGGTCTGGGCCTCGGCGGTGGAAGGTAACGTCACGCTGCAGGCCAGCGGCGACGTCTGGACCGCCGACCATGTCGGCGCGCTCATGTTTATCGAGGCGGAAGACCTGGCGGGGACGCCGCCGTGGGAGGCCAATAAGTGCATCGCCTCCGAAGGCCAGAACCCCTACGGCCAGAAGCGCCGTAATTCCGATGGCAGCGTCTATGCGTGCGTGACCAATCAGACGGCCAGCGCCGGCAACGAGATACGCACCGGCAATGTGGAGCCGACGCATGACAAGGGTGTGCGCGCTGACGGCGACGGCAACCCGATTACAGCCGGCTCGACCGTGTACGCTGAGCGCGCGGGCGTCGACTGGGAATACTTGCATTCCGGCTATGGCATCGTGCAGATCACTGGCTACACCTCGCCCACGCAGGTGAGCGCCACGGTACTGAAGCGCTTGCCGGACGATGTCGTAAGCACCGCTACTTACACAACGCTGGGCTCATTCGACGGCGACGGCGTCACCAAGACGTTCTCGATTCCCGGGGCGACCAGCGCCGATTCGGCCGACTATCGCGTCGCCGGGACCCGCACCATCGACGGCGGCGACGGGCCCGACATCGAGCTTCCCTGGTCCGCCGGGTCGAGCAGCTACACTGTCAACCCGGTCGCCGAAACCATCACGTTTGATACGGCTCCGGGCAGCAACGTCAGCTTTACCGTGGCGGAGCTTGTTGGCGGCGGGAGCACCTCGGTGTGGGCGCTCGGTGCCTGGTCCAAGGCGCAAGGCTATCCGTCGGTGGTGACGTACTTCGCCGACCGGCTGGTGTTCGCGGCGACACCGAGCCAGCCGCAGACGGTGTGGATGTCCAAGACCTCGAATTACACCGATTTCGGCACCTCGACGCCGCTGGTCGATGACGACGCGATCACGTTCACCATCAATGCCCGGCAGGTGAACGTCATCCGCGAGCTGGTGCCCATGGCGGACCTCGTCATCCTGACTGCGGGCGGTGAGTGGCGCATGGTGACGGACGGCGTGGTCTCGCCGACCACCATCAGCCTGCGTCCGCAGTCCTACCGCGGCGCGGCCGATTATCGCGCCGAGGTCATCGGCAACACGGCGCTGTACATCCAGGCGCAGGGCACGGCCATCCGCGACCTGTATTACACCTTTGCCGAGGACGGCTACAACGGCGCGGACCTCACGCTGCTGGCCGATCATCTGTTTCATGGGCATGCAGTCGACAGCATCGATTTCCACCAGACGCCGTACTCCATCCTGTGGGCGGTGCGCGATGACGGCGCGCTGCTGTCCTGCACCTATCTCCGCGAGCAGGAGGTACTCGGCTGGGCGCGTCACGACACCGGCGACGGCGATGCGTTTGAGGACGTGTGCGTCATTCCCGAGGGTGACGAGGATGCGTGCTATGTCGTCGTCCGGCGCACGATCAACGGTGCGACCAAGCGCTACGTGGAGCGGTTCGCCACGCGCCGGCTCACGGATATCCGCGAGGCGGTGTTCGTCGATTCGGCACTGATCTACGACGGCACGAACGTGAGCGCCGACCAGGTGCGCGTTAACGCGGTGACCGGCTGGACGACCGAGGACAGCGTGCTGCTGACCTCGGCGCCGGGTGCGGTGTTCGCCGCGTCCAATGTCGGTGATGAGATATGGTTTACCGGTGTGGGCGACGAGCCGGTGCGCGTGCGGATTACGGGCTATACCTCTCCAACCGAGGTAACCGGTGCGCCGCTGGTCGACATCCCGCCGGAGCTACAGGGTGTGTACACCGGCGCCTGGGCGCTGGCCGTTGATACCCTCTCGGGCATCGGCCATCTGGAGGGGCGCACCGTCGCGGTGCTCGCCGACGGCAAGGTGCAGACACAGAAGGTCGTCACCTCCGGCAGCATCACCTTGGATCGGCCGGCGGCCTATGCCGTGGTCGGTCTGCCGATCACTGCCGATGCGGAAACGCTGGAGGTCAACGTGCCGGGTGGCGAGTCAATCCGCACCAAGAAAAAGACCATCCCGACCGTGTCGTTGATCGTGCGGGAGTCGCGCGGCCTGTGGGCGGGCAGCGACGCGGATCATCTGTACGAGTTCAAGCAGCGCGATGCCGAGCCGTACCTCGACCCGGTCGACCTGCTGACCGGCACTGCGACCATCCCGATCAGTTCCACGTGGAACGGCACGGGGCGCGTGTTCGTGCGCCAAAGCGACCCGCTGCCGGTGGCGATCCTCGGCATCCTGCCGGAGGTGGAAGTTGGCGGTTGATGTCGCCCTGATCCCGGCCGAGGCCGAGCACATCCCGGCGATCGTCGCGGGTGTGCGGCAGGCGGATGTGGACGAGCTGTGGGCGTCGTCGTTTTCGACCGTCGCCGAGGTGCTGGTGCGCGGGCTGCGCTATTCCACCGTGACGTGGACGGTGCAGTACGACGGGCGTCCGGTGGTCATGGCGGGCGTGGCGCCGGCTTCCATCCTCGGCGGTTTCGGCGTGCCCTGGCTGGTGGCCACCCGCGAGGTGGAGCGCCACCCCGTGCCGTTCTTGCGCGCGTCCCGCCGCACCATTCCGGTCATGTTGGGGTATTATCAACATCTGGTGAACTATGTGGATGACCGCAACACCGTGGCGCAACGCTACCTGCAATGGCTCGGTTTCACCCTGGACGCTCCGGCGCCGCATGGCGTGCTGGGCCTGCCGTTTCGTCGGTTTGAGATGAGGGCTCCGCATGTGCAATTCTAACTACGTGTCGGCGGCGTTCACCCAGGTGGCGGGCGCGGTGACGGCGTACGGCCAGAGAGAGGCAGGCCGATACAACGCCGCCGTGGCCGAGACGAACGCCGCGCTTGCCGATATGTCGGCGCAGGATGCGCTGGCGCGCGGCACGGCCGAGGAGTCCCGGTACCGGATGAATATCCGGCAGCTGCAAGGGCGGCAGCGAGCAGCCATCGGCTCGTCCGGCATAGAGCGGTCCGGTACCGCGTTGCAGGCGCTGACCGACACGGCTGCCATCGGCGAGCTGGACTTGCTGACCATCCGCAACAACGCGGCCCGCGAGGCATTCGGCTACCGGACCCAGGGCCTCAACTACCGCGCCCAGGCGCGACTGGATCGCTTCTCCGGCCGGGTGGGCTCGTTTGCGACCATCCTTGGCACGGAGGCGCAGGTCGCGCAGCAGGTCGGCGCCGGCATCACAGGCAGCTTCGGAGGCTGACATATGCCGACAATTCCTCGGCTGAATGCGCCACAGGTCACGCCGAATGCGCTCCCGAATGCGCGCTTTACAGTGCGGATGAGTGACGCTCCCTATCGCGCGCTTGGCGAGGCGATCAATCAGGTTGGGCAAACCGTCGATACGATCTACCGCGAGCAAAAGGACAAGGCCGACGCGCTGGCCGTCATGGAGGCGGATCGCAAGCTCTCGGAGTGGGAAAACCGCCGTATCTACGACGCCGAGCAGGGTGCTCTGAACGTCAAGGGCCGGGATGCCATGGCCCTGCCGGACACCGTGCTGCCGGATCTGGACACCACCATCGGCGAGATCGAGGCGGGGCTCGCCAACGACGAGCAGCGCCTGGCGTTCCGGCGCATGGCCATCGCGCGGCGCACCGACGTCGACCGGCTGCTGCAGCGGCATGTCGCCCGCGAGTTCGAGGCGTACGACGCGGCCGCGACGGACGCTTACCTGGCGAACAGCGTGGAAGCGGCGGCGGCGAACTACACCAATCCGGAACGCATCGCGGTCGAACTCGACCGGCAGCGGGCGGCCCTTCTGTCGCGCGCGGCCCGCACCGGCGAAGCGGCCGAGGTCACGCAGCAGAAGCTCGCCGCGTTCACCAGCAACACCCACGTGGCCGTGATCGGCCGCATGCTCGCCGCGGGCGAGTATCGCGGCGCCCGCGAGTACCTGGAGGCGAACCGGGACGACATTGCCGGGACGGCCATGGCTGATGTCGAGAAGGCCGTCCGGGCGGGTGCCGTGCGCGCGGAGAGCCAGGCGCAGGCGGACGCGATCATGGCCCAGCATGCGGATCGCACCGCCGCGCTGGCGGCCGCGCGGGCGATCGACAACCCGGAGGTGCGCGATGCCGTCGTGCAGCGGGTGAACGCGCGGTTCGATGAAATGCGCGCGATCGAGGTGGAACGCCGGCAGCAGGCCGAGCGCGACGCGGCGGATATCGTCGAGCGGACCGGTTCGGTGGACGAGGTACCGGTCACCCTCTGGGATCAGCTCGACGCCTCGACCCGGCGGGCGCTCGAAGTGCGCTCGCGTCAGGTGCGCTCCGGGGTCGAGCCGGTGCAGGACGATCGCCGTTGGTACGAGTTCACGCAGAAAACGCCGGACGAAATCGCGGCCATGAACCTGTACACGGAGCTGCGGCCCTATGTCGACGACCAGCACTGGGATCGCGCGGTGGCCATGCAGCGCGAGATCGTCGAGGCGAAGCGCGGCAACCAGGACGCGGCGGCTCGGCTGACCAGCACGCTGACCTTCAAGGATCGGCTTGCAAATACGCTGGTGGCGGCTGGCATGTTCAAGAAGGCCACCGGCCTCAAGGGCGACGAGGCCGCGCGGTTCTCGCGCTTGGAAACCGAGGCGGCGCGCCTGGTGCAGCTGCGTGAGCAGGAGCTGGGGCGCAAGGCGACCGGTAATGAAATCCAGGAGGTGATCGACCAGATGGTGCTGCAGAAGGTCGTCATCGATCGCGGCTTCTTCTCGCCCGAGCGCGAACGCCTGCTGGCGGAGCTCACCGACGAGGACCTGTCGCATATCCAGGTGCCGGACGACTTCCGCGGCCGGTTTGAAAACCTCGCGCGTTCGATGGACCGGATGGTAACGCCGGACAAGATCGTGCGGGCCTATGTCGCCGCGGTGCGCGGTGATGACGCGGCCGTCATGGCCATACTGCAGGAGTGATTGCATGGGCGACCTGTCGCGCAGCCTGTTGACCGGCGAGGACGATCCGACCGTCGAGGCGCAGAACGCGCTCGAGGTGCCGCCGGGCGGCCAGGGCATCAGCGACGTGCTGCTCGGCCGCAACCCCGACGGGCGGCTGCGACTGTCCATGGAGGCGGCCCAGAAGAAAAACCCGGATACCGAGGCACGGGTGCTGCGGCTGCAGGCGCGGACCGGGCTGCCGCCGGATCTCATCGAGCGCAACCTGGACGAGGTCGAGCGGCAGGCGGCGCGGGCGGATTTTGACCCGCACAAGTTCCGGCGGGAGTCGCCGATCGTCGCCGACTGGCTGGCGCAGAACCCATCGCATGCGGCGGTGGCCCGTGACGATGTGCACAACCTGTCGCGGCTCGAGCTGCTGTTGCGCGCCACGCCGGTGGCGCTGCCTGGCGGCGGCGTCAGCACGACCGCGTTTCGGCGCACCACGGATGTCGGCCGGGCCTTCGCAGGCGAGGCGATCCGCACGCCGGGCATGGCGCTGGCGGGCCTGGGGGAGCTGTACGAGGCTGCGACGGGGCTGGTGGAGCGCGGCATCCGCGCGGTGCCGGGTGGTGACCCGGTCGCGGACTTTCTGACCGAGACGCAGATTCCCTGGTGGCTGAATCCGACGGAAATCCTGCGTCGCCCAGGGACCGAGATCAAGGCCGCGGGCGAGTCCGTCAAGCCGCCCGAGGAGCGGCAGGACTTCGTCACCGATGTGGCGGGCGGTTTGGGCCAGCTGTCGGCGCAGATTGCCGCGGCGGTGCTGCTCGGCCCGGCGGCCACCACCACCGGACTGTTCGGCATGGGCGCGGATATCCAAGCTGAGCGCGCGCAGGAAGCCGGCGCGACCCGCGAGGAGGAGGATGCGGCGGTCATTGCCGGCGCGGGCGTTACGGCCCTCACCGAGCGCCTGGGGCTCGATGCCCTGCTGAACCGCGTCCCGCCCGCCATCAAGAACCGGATCATGCGGCAACTGGCGGACGTATCGCTGGCCGGCGGCATCGAGGCCGTGCAGGAGGCGATCGAGGGGGTGTGGCAGAACATCATCACGGCCGCGATCTACAACCCGCAGCAGGACATTCTCGAAGGCATCGAGCAGGAGGCCGGTACCGCCGGTGTGGTGGGTGCCATCGGCCGGGGGCTGCTGAACGCCATGCTGCCCGGTCGCCAGGCCGTGCAGGCGCGGCAGGACGCCGATCGGCTGCAGCGCCTCAGCGAAGCGGCGCAGGCTTCGACGCTGCGCCAGCGGTCACCGGAGCTGTTCGAGCAGCTGGTGCGCGACATGGCGGGCGACGAGGCGCGCGCGGTGTACGCTCCTGTCGAGGCGTGGGACACGCTGTTCCAGTCAGATCCGGAGGCGGCGGCCGAGGAGCTGCTCGGCAGCGTCGAGGCGTACCGCGAGGCCAAGGCGACCGGCGGCGATATCGTGATCCCGATCGAGGTGTATGCGGCACGCATCGCGCCCACCGAGGTGAATGCCAGCCTGCTGCCGGAGCTGCGCTTCACCGTCGACGGCATGTCGCTGCGCGAGGCGGAGGAATGGGAGGCGAACCGCGAGCAGGTCGTCGCTGAAACCATGGCGGCGCTGGGCGAGCAGGGGCGTCCGGCCGACGATACTTCCGGGCAGGTGTACGAGGACGTGCTCGGCCAGCTGCTCGGCTCCGGGGTGGAGCGGTCGGCGGCGGAGCGGCAGGCGACGCTGGTGCAGTCGGTGTTCCGCACCCTGGGGCAGCGCACCGGCATCGACCCGCTGGCGCTGTACGAGCGGTACGGGTTCGAGGTCCGCCGGGAAATCCCGGAGGCGCTGCGGCCGTTCGCGGAGGTGGACACCGACCTGGATCCGCTGATCGATCGGCTGCGGGCGGGTGACATTCCATCGCAGACGGATATCTTCGGCGAGTCGCTGCTGGAAATGCTGCGCGCGCGTGGTGGCCTACAGGACGAGGGCGGCGAGCTGTCGGCGCGTGACGCACAACTGGCGCGCGGTCGGGTGGGCGAGCGACGCCTGGTCAGCGAGGACGGCATGTCGCTGGACGAGGCGGCCGAGTGGGCGCAGCAGCTAGGCTATATCCCGGAGCGGGATGTCAATCTTCTGCTCGAGGCGATCGACGAGGAGCTGCGCGGCGAGCCGGTGTTTTCCGATCGCAATATCGATCAGCGGCTGTTCGACGAGCGCCAGGCGCTGGAGCAGCTCGACGAGGAGTTGAGCCGCGCTGGCATCGACGTGGCGAAGGTCAGCAACGAGACGATCAAGGCGTTTCTGCGCGGCGAGGTGGACGAGGAGCTGGTCGCACAACGCGCGGCACTTGATCCCGATGGCATCACCTATGACCAGACGGGGCAACTGCAGACCGACACGGAGGCGTTCCGCCGCTGGTTCGGTGACAGCAAGGTGGTGGATGCGCAAGGGCGGCCGCTGGTGGTGTATCACGGGACGAACGCCGACTTCTCCGTGTTCAATGTGGATGGCGACTGGGACGACGAGGTGGGCGCGTTTTTCACCACGGACCCCGAAGAAGCAGGCAGCTACGGCAGTGGGAGCGGAGCAAACATCAAGCCGGTCTACCTGGCGATCAGCAATCCTTATACCGTCACGGATAGACAGTGGGCGGCTGGAGAAGGGTTGTCACCACGCGAGGCCAGGGATTCGGGACACGACGGCTATGTGATTGAGCATCGCAACGGAGCGCGGCACTTTGTCGCCTTCCGCCCCGAGCAGATCAAGTCCGCCATCGGCAACCGCGGCACGTTCGATCCGAACGATCCGAATATCCTGAACCAGGACGAGGCGCCCGGCGTCGTGACGCGCCTTCTCCAGCGCGCGGTCGATCTGATTGCGCCGCCGGATGCGGTCACGGACGGCAGCGGTGTGGCGGCGGTGCGCGGTCGGGCGTACACCGTTGACGGTGAGCCGGTGATAGCCGATCCGGACACGCCGCGCGGCGTGGCGATCCGTTCGCTGGCCGAGCCGCGCCGGTTCCCCCTGGACCTGGTGCTGGACACGTTCGAGCGTGGCGGGGCGACCGAATTCGCTGCGCAGGTGCGCGAGCAGGTGGCCGAGCTGCAGGGCCGCGTGGGGCTCGTTCAGGAGCCCGATACGCGACCGTTGCCGGAAGTGGAGCCCGATGCGTTCCGTGCGCTCCTGGAGGAAGCGACGCCCGACGGGGTGGCCGTGGGCGTTACGTCCGAGGGCGATATTCGTCTCGATGGGCTGACCGACACGGCGGCACTGGGCGCGCTCACCGCGTTCGCCGATCAGCAAGGACGGCGGATCGTGACCTCTCTGGACGCGGACAATGATCCGGCGCTGCGCCGCGCGCTGCGTGGCGCCGGGTTCGTGCCGAATGTCGGGCGCACGCATATCGATGGGTTGACGGCGACATGGTACCGCGAGGCG